>PPYF01469449.1_pt1 | contig 35487 bp, 34 predicted proteins | sample 1559871 | NCBI WGS metagenome assembly PPYF01 (sample SAMN08240021, study PRJNA423297) | Human gut metagenome, whole genome shotgun sequencing project.
ACTCATACTGGACTGAGAAGGAGCGTGTCGAAAAGCCCATTCTCGTCAAAGACGCTTGGACTGAGACCATCAACCATCCCGCCCAGTATCAGACCGTGAACCATCCCGCCGAGACCAAGACGGTCCACCACGACGCCGTGTATAAGACCGTCCATCACGACGCGGTATATGGCTGGATCTAAGGCGCGGGTCTATGGTCTATGCTTGTGGAGGAGTGACATGTCGCTGACCTGCACCTTACCAAAAAGCGCCGCAAGTAGGGACATGAACCCTACGCGAAATCCAGCTCTCATGCTGAAGGGGATATAATCAGATATAGAACACTCGATAAACGGATGGAGCACTGAATGGGTATGGATAGAAGATATGAGATTCGGCTTTACGACGAGACCCTCATAGAGTTCTCACTGTCCAAGGATTCCTTCGGCTCCCTCACCGCCACGGTCATCTCCGTGGCCGAAGATAGGTGGATGGTCATGCCGCTTCCCCTGGTGGAGGCGGTGACGCCGCAGGCGGTCCTGGATTGGATCGAGGGCCGCGTGGTTCCAAGGAACAGGGCCTTCGTCGATAAGCTCCTCTCTCAGGTCGGTCTCGCACAGGGCGACACGATGGGTCTCATCGACATCTGCCTGGGTCTATCCCTGAACGACTCCTACTGGATCGTGCCCGAAGGCTTCTCCGGCCGTTTTGCCGATTACAACCTCTACGATAACGAATTCGATGAGGCGCTCGCCCTCACCGCCTACACCGGCTACACGACCGGTCAGCGCCATGAGGCGGGGCTTTCCTCCGAATGGACGACGAGCGGCCAGTTCCCAAAGGCGTGGCGCAGGGTCGACGGTGCGCCCGTCCTCTACAAAGCGGGAACAGAGGGTTTCGCCAACGCGGGTATGGAACCCTACTCGGAGTTCCTCGCCGCTCAGGTGGCGGACGCATTTGGAATGCCGCACGTAGCATACGGCCTTGAGATGTGGCACGGGCGCCTCGCATCAACCTGCGCCCTCGCCAATTCCCGCGAAGTCTCGCTCGTCACCTTCTGGCCGGCGACCAAGACATCCCTTTTCCCGCAGACCCTTCTTGCAGCCTCGGCTATCTCTGATGAGGCCCTCTCGTTCTTGCGCTCACTGCTCGTCTTCGACTCCCTCATCGCCAACCCAGATCGCCATGCCAACAACTATGGCTTCCTGAGGGACAATGCGACCGGTCGCATTCTCGGGCCCGCTCCGGTATACGACAACAACCTCTCTCTCTTCGCGCGGGATTTGCCGTCGGATTTCCCGACATGGCTCGAGCGTGGGGGCGAGATGATTCCTGCGGGCGCCAAGATTCCGTTCAACGACGTTGCCGCCTTGGTCATGCAGGAGAGCGATCATGAGGGGTTGAGGCGTCTTGTGGGCTTCAGCTTCGAGAATCACCCCGACTATCCAATCGAGCCCGCCCGACTCGATGCGCTCAGCGCTTTCGTCAGGGGTCGAGCCCGCACCATGCTCGGAATGAGGCCTGTGAAGTCGGCAGATTTGATTCAGCTGGCCAAGACTTCCGTTGGCAGTGAGGTAATCCCCACGCCTCCAGCCGCCCTGCTCGCTACCGACGAATCGATCAGTCGAATGGACGCCTCGCTATTCAGCGAAGCTCGTCAGAATGATTCGATTGACAGTCTTCGAGTGCTAAACCACAATGCAACTCAGGCGAGGGATTATCGTGAAAGTCTGAGGCGACATAATGATTGCCCAGCCAATGAGGATTTGCACATAGGGTGATTGTCGATAGTAACGCTGAATCGCAAAGTAAGCTAATCGGATGAGAAGGAAGGGTCCTCAACATGGGACTCCATGACTCTATGTACGTTATTAGCCCGCTGGCCATCGATGTTCCTGAGTGTGGTGCGCTCCATGATTATCTTGAGCGCTCATAAAGAACCACCTTGTCTCTGGTGATCTGGCGGCGGCTAGCTGCACGATAAAGAAAGAGGGCCGCGGCGTTACTCCCCGCGGCCCTCTCCGAACCTACATGCTCGTGTCGACGCCGTCGTTGACGCTCTCGACCCAGCGCACGACCCTCATGGAGCCCTGCCTCATCTAGACCCTCGCCCCGGAGGAGGGCGCGGACCTCAGCGCGAGCAGGGAGTAGATATCGGCGAGGTCGATAAGGTCATCCTCTCCCTTAGGGGGGCCTCTGCCCGAGTGCCTGCGCGACCATGACCTGGTGGGGGAGTACCAGGGCCATCGCTAATGTCATATCGCCCCGGATCGGCTGCTCATCTATCGCATCGACGTGGACGCCCTGACGCTCATCGCCGTCCGCTCCGGCTCGCACAGCGAGCTGTTTGGTGAGTAACGGCGCCGCAAGCAGAGATACATCCGAATCGAAATAGGGTTCTTGAATTTTGGGTGGTCTGGATCAGCTCCTTGTGTGCTCCGACTGGACTCTACGGCTCTTCTCCGACTTCTAGTGGTTCATCGGCTATCGTCGGTTGCGGATTCTCCATCAGGGCACATTATCAAAGCGCCGCAAAACCCCTTTCTTCAGATCTGAGGATATAAAGCGCATCGGCGTGAGCCGATATGCATATACGGCTGCACGCGGTATACTGTAGGTATGGATAGATACAGGAGCAACGACAACATAGTCTGGAACTGCAGCTATCATGTGGTCTTCTGCCCGAAGTACCGCAGAAAGGTGCTCGTGGACGGCATCGACTCGCGCTTCAAGGAGATCGCGGGCGCGGTCGCGCAGGAGCTCGATTTCGAGATAAGGGAGATGGAGGTCATGCCCGACCACGTGCACATGCTCATCTCCGTAGACCCCCAGTTCGGGATCCACCGCGCCGTGAAGCGCATCAAGGGCAGGACCAGCCATGACCTGCGCATCGAGTTCCCGCAGCTGAAGCGCAAGCTGCCGACGCTTTGGACGAACAGCTACTTCGTATCGACCGTCGGCGGCGCGACGCCCAAGGCCGTCAGGCGGTATATCGAGGACCAGAAGAACGCGTGAGGGGCATGGACAAGACCTTCGAGTACCGCATATACCCGAATGCAGGCCAGGAAGCCCTCCTGCAGAAGACCTTCGGTTGCTGCCGGTGGGTCTACAACAAGGTGCTGGCGATGAGGCAGGACGAGTACGCACGGACGGGCGAGTCGAGGCGCATCAACTCCTACATCACCCAGATTCCCGCCTGGAAGAAGACGGACGCGCCGTGGCTCTCCGAGGTGGATTCCATGGCGCTGCAGCAGTCCCTGCGCGACCTCGACAGGGCATACAGGAACTTCTTCCGCGCGCCGGGCAAGACGGGTTTCCCGAAGTTCAAGTCCAAGCGCGCGGGAAGGAAGAGCTATCGCACGAACAGGGTCGAGATAATCGATGCCGGGCATGTGAAGCTGCCCAAGCTGGGGAGCGTCAGGGCGCGGGTGAGCCGCCCCGTAGAGGGCCGCGTCCTGTCCGCGACGGTCAAGCAGGTGCCGAGCGGCAAGTACTATGTGACGATATGCTGCGCGGACGTCCCGGCCGCGGATGCGCCTACCCCGACCGTCGAGTTCCTGGGAATCGATGCCGGGATACGCGACATAGCCACGTGCTCCACGGGAGAGCGCCTGCCCAACCCCGGGAACCTGCAAAGGAGCGAGAGGAAGCTTGCGCGAGAGCAGCGGCGGCTCTCGCGCAAGCGGAAGGGCTCCGCGAATCGCGCCAAGCAGCGCGTCAAGGTCGCGCGGGCGCACGAGAAGGTGGCCAACCGGCGGAAGGACGCCTTGCACAAGTTCACGACGCATGCGGTGGGAGAAAGCCAAAACATCGCGGTCGAGGACCTGAACGTCAAGGGCATGCAGGGGAACCGCCGACTCGCCAAGGCCGTGGGCGATGCCGCCATGTCGGAGCTGGCGCGCCAACTCGAGTACAAATGCGCATGGTCGGGGCGCGGCTTCGCGAGGGTCGGCAGGTTCTACCCGTCCAACAAGACGTGTTCCGCGTGCGGGTGCGTCCACAGCGGGCTGACGCTGGCTGAACGGGCGTGGGACTGCCCTGCGTGCGGCGCACATCACGATCGCGACCTGAACGCCGCCGTAAACATCGCCCGCGAGGGAAGGAGAATCTTGGAGGGTACCGCAGGGCTTGCGGGAACCGCGGCCTCAAGGCCGCGAACGCTTGTGGAGAGGGCGTAAGACCCGCCCAACCTCCGGTTGGAGGGCGATCCTCGATGAAGCAAGAATCCCCTGGCTTTAGCCATGGGGAGTGTCAACGAGTAGCCGGATATGGAACATCAGGGGGCACCTCGGTGGTGCCACTTCCCCGTGTGGGACTGGAAGAGAGGGGAACACCTATGGTCGATGCGAGGACGGCGAGAATCTTGGCGAAGAAGAACGAGGCGGACATCGAGGCCCGCCGTCGGCGGGAGATGGTCGAGCGATGCGAGAAGGTCATCGAGAAGGCCGTCAATGAAGGCAGACTCGATGCGGTCCTCTTCGTCGGCGGTCTTGACGATGCCAAGCGGGAAGCGTTGGAGGTCATGCGCGGGCGCGGGTTTGAGATTGGCGAGGAGGTCTGGCGGGAAGGCCTCTTCAAATATCGAGACGTATATATCGCGCGATGGTGAGTGCCTGGCATATACCCAAGCGAGGGCATCCTCCCTCGCCCTGAAATCCGATTCTTGCAGTCTGTAAACCCTGATGATAGTCAGAGCCTTGACAGATTCTCGTAGGCCTGGCGAGCCTTCAAAAGGTCATTTTTCTGTGCGCTCATAAAGAACCACCTTGTCTCTGTTGACCTCTTCGGCCAGTGGGACATTGAGCCGATCTATGGGAGTGGAGATAAAGTCGCATCGGGTTTCAAGCTCTGCTTCGATTTCGTCACAGAAAGCGAGAAAATCGCTGAGTGCGCCCAAGTCATGATCGAAGCCGACGTGAAAGTCATAATCACTAAGAGTATCGTAGTCGCCCCTAGCGCGTGAGCCGAAGAGCGATAGCGATGTGATGTACGGACGGGACTCAAGGATTGGCTTGAGCCGCTCGTGAAGAGACGCGCCATGAATATCACGTGCTGGGCTCTGCACGGCTTACCTCCTCCTGTTAGTAGTTAAAGTATACCCAGTTAATGGAAGAGACGGCGGCTAGCTGCACGATAAAGAAAGAGGGCCGCGGGGTGCTCCCCGCGGCCCTCTCCTAACCTACATGCTCGTGTCCACGCCGTCGTTGACGCTCTCCACCCAGCGCACTACCCTCATGGAGTCCTGCCTCATCTGGACCCTCGCCCCGGAGGAGGGCGCGGACCTCAGCGCGAGCAGGGAGCGAGAGGACCTCTCGGTGCGGCCCTCCGCGGCCTCGGACGCGCCCGCGGCGGGGTCGGACCAGCCCTCGGCGCGGAAGGTGCGCCAGCGCCCCTCGGGCAGCCTCTCGTAGACCGTGTCGAAGCCCGGCAGCGTCAGGACCTCGCCGTAGAACCCGCAGCAGTGCTGGTCGGCCCAGTCGCCGGTCGCGGGCAGGCTCACGCCGTCGAGGCGGTGCGCCGGCTCCGAGCCGAAGACCGGCAGCTCCATGGCGCGCGGGTAGCGCGGCGCGTCGTCGCGCGGCGCCGTGCGGTAGTCCGCCGCGGGGTCGGGCCTGGCGGAGTCTGGCGCGTAGTCGACGCGCAGCGTCGCGCGGTTGCGAGCATAAAGCCTGATGGCAGTGCCGTTTGTCGACTTGATGACCGCCGGTGCAGGCTTGGTGAGTTCTGGGTTCAAATACCATCCAATGAAGCCGCTCCCGAGGGTCGTGCCGAAGTTAGCATTAAGATTGCAGTTATCTTTTCTGGCCTTATCTGCACTATCCGCCGGAATTGTAAAACCCCTACCGACTGGGATGCCGGTGAAGCGCGCGACAAGATTTGAGTCCCCAGTTCCGTCTACGTAGAGGCGCACTTCGTAGGCGTTAATTTTCGCCCAGATCCATGTCTCCCCGGTCACGGCCTTGGACCCGAATTTATTCCCCCAATTCCAGGCCCCCCATTTGTCGCCCTCGTACCACCTGTCGGAGCACTTGGCCTCCTCGCCGCCGTAGATCTGGGCGATCTTGTTGTACGCGGTGGAGAAGCCGCCGTTATCGGTGTCGAGCCTGCTGCCGCCGATGACGGTCGTGCTGCACAACTCGCGCGTGTTGCCGTTCTCATCGTTCAGCATGAAGTGGACGGTCCGATTCTCGACCTTCATCCAGAACCAGCTGTCACCCTTGATCTCCTTGGACCAGAACTTGTCGCTCCAATTCCAGGCGCCGTTCCTATCACCCTCGTACCAGCGGTCGCTCGCGCCCGCGACGGCCGCGCCGTACTGGTTCTGGATGATCGAGTAGGCCGTGGAGAACCCGGCGTTGTTGGCATCGATCCAAGTGCCGTTCTTGACCTCGATGCTGTCGAGCTCGCGGACGCGCCCGTTCTCGTCCCTGAACATGAAATGCACGGTCCGGAAGAGCGGCGCCGTGAGGTAGAAGTCGAAGGTCGCGGTGCCGACGGAGGTGATTCCGTCGGCATATCGCCTGTTCTTTGATGTGATGTGGGACCTGCCGCCCGCGGGGATCGTGATGGTCGCGGCGGGGGAGTAGTACTGCAGGCTGCCCCAATCGGCGCATTTGACGGTGTGGCCGGGGTCGATTGAGGTGAAATGCCACCCGTCCTGGTGGATCAGCACGGCGGCGTTGAAGAAGACGTCTTTGGGACCCGCCCAGGGCTTGGAGATCTTCTTGTAGAACTCGATGTTCACGTTCCATGAGTTATCGGCGTTGCGCGACGCCCAGTTGATCTTGAAGCTCATGTCAAAGGGAACATCGCTCATTACCAAGTCGAAGTTGTTCTGCCAATAGCCCTTGCCGATCTCGGAGACGTCCCAAGACCATCCGTGCGTGCCGGCGAACGCCATCTGTGGGGCCACGGTCATCAAGGGGCCGGACAGCATAGCGAGGCCAAGACCTGCGAACACGGCCCTGCGGCTGAACGGGATGCCGCGGCGCTTCTCGTCCTTGACGACCTCGTTCTCGACCTTCTTGTCTTTCTCGGACATCGTCTCTGCCTTTCGTCCTGTCGACGCTCAACTAAAAACAACTCAGCGACCCGCAGCCGTCCGGCCTTTAAGCGGGTATGAACACGCCTTCCGGCCCCACGGGGGTCCAATCGGATGCGACCTCTATACAGGACCTCGCGCCCTTGGGACCGAAGGCCACCCTCCAGGGCCGCACGCCCGAGTCGACCCTGAGGACCTCGGCGACTCCCTGCGCATCCGTCTCGCCGATCCAGATCACGTCGATCGGGAAACGCATGAAGCACATGTGAATCGACGTGCATCCCTTGAGAAGGAGCCCGCAGCCGCCGGCGAGCGAGCGCATGCCCATGAGGCCGAGGAACCTGCCCCGGAAGCCGTCGGCGGTCGCGATCCTAAGGGGGACGCGACCGCCATTAGCGAGCCTGACCTCGCCTGCGCGCCCGAAATCGTACCGAGTGCCCATGCTCTACATACCGCCCAGGCTGGTGAGGAGCTGAAGGCCCGCCGGGACGAGCAGGACGCCGAACAGGGCCGGGAAGATGAAGAACACGATCGGGAACAAGATCTTGACGGGGAGTTTGTTGACCTTCTCCTCGAGTCGGGCGCGGCGGTACTGCCTGGTCGTCTCCGCCTGAATCTCGAGGATCTCGGCGATCGGGATGCCGCGGTCCCTGGCCTGCGCGACGGCTGCGGCGAACAGCGTCAGGGGTTGGACCTTCGCATTGTCTGCGAACTGCCTCAGCGCGGTCGTGAGCTCCATGAACTTTGCCTGTGCGAGGACGTCCTTGAAGCCCTCGGAGAGGGCGCCCTCGGTGTTCTCGGCCACGATCCTCATGGCCGATTCGAGCGTGGTGCCCGCGGAGACCGTGATCGTCATGAGGTCGAGGGCGGCGGGAAGATCCCTCTCGATATCCTCTCGCCAGTTGCGGCGCACCTCGAGCAGATAGAGTTGCGGGAGGGCGAAGCCCGCCACGGCGCCGAGCGCGAGGGCGGGGATGGCCCTCGGGTCGCCCTCGGGGAGCCTGGTGACACCCAGAGAGGCGATAATGAGGCAGGTGGCGATGCAGATGAAGCGGGCGGCCCAGAAGGCGGCGGAGCTCATCTTCATGCCGGACCTGTTGAGCGAGTCGCGCTGCGCCTGCTCGGTCTGCCTGGTGAGCGGCGCGACGTTCACGACGGCGTTCGTGATGAAGTCGGCGACCGGGGTCTGGGAGTCCCTCTCGGCTTTGTCGTGCAATTTGGCGCGCATCTTGCCCATGACGGGCGCGCCCTCACCGCCGCGGCGGATCACGCCGAACCTGAGCTGGAGAAGATAAGTGACGATCACCCCGAGGGCGACGGCGATCGTGACGATTGCAAGTCCCTTCATGGTTCCTCCTAATCGGTCTTGATATCGCAGATCTTGCGCGCGGAGAAGAAGCCTACGAGCTCCATCAGTGCGCATGCGGCGAGGACGATCAAGCCCATCGGGGACACGTAGAAGTCGTGGTACATCTCGTTGGAGAAGAACAGCGAGAGGGTGAGCAGCGGTGGGACGAGCACCATGATGATCGCGGTCGCGCGGCCCTGGCTCGTCTTGGAGTTGATCTCCTGCCTGATCTGCACGCGGGCGCGGATGGTCTCGCCGACCGTATTGACGATGGTCGCCAGATTGCCGCCCGTGCGCTCCTGGGTCCTAACAGCGGAGGCGAAGAGCTTCAGGTCCTTGCTGTTGTTCCTATCTGCCATCTTCTCCAAAGCGTCGCCGATCGGCATGCCGCGATCGATGTCGTCGCACAGGATCCTGAACTCCCCGCTGATGGGCTGCTCCATGTCGGTCACGACGGATCTGAATGCCTGATTGAGCGAGTTGCCGGCTTTGAGGTTCGAGGCGATCAGCGGCATGGTCTGGCCGAGCATCTCCTCGAAGCGCTTCTGATTGCGCGTCTTCGCCACCCGTAGATAGAGGGGAGGTGCGAAGACGCCCAGGAGGGCGCAGATGATGACGATTTCGAAGCTGGCGTCGATGACCGCCGCGACGAGCGGGGGCAGGATGCAGCAGGCGACCCAGATACTGGCGAGCTCGTAGGCCGACATCGAGATGCCGCTGCCCTCGAGGAGGTTCGTGCAGCGCTCCATGAAGGAGGACATGGCGCCCTTGCGCGCGGCCCGCTCATCGTTCCAGAGCTTCTTGCGCGCCTCCTGCACCCTCATCTGGCGCGCGAGGAGGAGTGCGAATACGGCCAGCGATGTGACCACGACGAAGAACAGCAGGGAGATGCGGGTCATGGGGTGGACGCTCATTAGCCATTCCATGCCTACCACGTCCTTCCGTCATCGAACCAGGAGTCGTTGACCGGGATGCCGGCGTTCTCGAACCTGACGATGTGGGACCTCATCATGCGGTCGCCGCCGGGGACGAAGGAACCCTGGATGCGACCGTCGACCATGCCCTCCTCCTGGAATTTGAAGATGTTGCCGGTCGTGATGACGTCGCCCTGCATGCCGCAGACCTCGACGACCTCGGTGATGCGGCGGGAGCCGTCGCGGAAGCGCCTGGTCTGGACGATGAAGTCGACGGCGTCGGAGATGAACTGGCGGATCGAGCGGTTGGGCATGCCGGCGCCCTCCTCGCTCATCTGCATCATCATCTCGAGTCGGCCGAGGGCGCGGCGCGCGTCGTTGGCGTGCAGGGTGGTCAGGGAGCCGTCATGGCCGGTGCCCATGGCCTGGAGCATGTCGAAGGACTCTGCGCCGCGGCACTCGCCGACCACGATGCGGTCGGGGCGCATGCGCAGGGTGTTGCGGACGAGCTGGCGGATGGTGATGAGGCCGGCGCCCTCCGAGTTGGCCTGACGGCCCTCGAGGCGGATGACGTGGTCCTTCGCCAGGTTGAGCTCGGCCGTGTCCTCGATCGTGATGATGCGCTGGTCGTTCGGGATGAAGTTGGAGACGGCGTTCAGCAGCGTGGTCTTGCCGGAGCCCGTGCCGCCGGAGATGATGATGTTCATCCTGGCCTCGACGAGGGCGCGGAGGAAGTCCGCGATCTTCTCGTCCATGGTGTCCATGCCGATGAGGGCCTCGGGTGTGAGCAGGTCGTTGCGGAACTTGCGGATGTCGAGCGTGGGGTGGTCGACGGCGATGGGCCTCCAGACGGCGTTGACGCGGCTGCCGTCGAAGCTCGCGCCACGACGGCGCAGCTTGCAGTCGCACATGGGGGAGGAGGAGTCGCACCGGCGGTTGTCGGAGGCGACGATCTTGGTGATGATCCTCTCGATGTGCGCATCGTCGAAGAAATGGACTCCGGAATCGACGATCTTGCCGCCGCGCTCGACCAGCACCCTGTCGGGGGCGTTGACCATGATCTCGGTGATTGTCTCGTCCTTGAGCAGCGGCTCCAGCGGGCCGAGTTGAAACAGGTCGTCGATGCAGAACCGGGCCGCGTCATCGAGTTCCTCATCGGTGAGCCCGTCGAACATGCCGGACGCGTCGATATATTGGCGGATCTGGGAGACGAGGCCCTGGACACCGTCCTGGAGACCTCCGCCGTCGGCGACCATGTTGGCGAGCTGGGAGCCGTACCTGTTCATCACCTCGCGAATCGCGGGGTCGTAGTTCCTACTGAGCATCGACGTCCTCCTCGGTGGTCTGGTCGTCCGGTGCGACCTCGTCCACAGGCGCGATGTCGTCGGTGACGATGTGGTCTTCGGCGGACTCCGCGGTGAGGGAGATCGCAGCGCCGAGAAGCGCGTCGGCCTGTTCGGGCGTCAGCTCGAGGGTGACCGTCGTGTACGCGGTGCCGCGAGGTGCGGAGAAGGAGCCGTCAAGTGCGACCACCCTGATGTTCTGATAGCTGATGACCTCCTTGTCCACCAGGCCGGAGACGGTGACGTAATCGCCGGGGGCGAGCATGGGGGAGAGGCCGGGGGCGACGTCGAGTGCGACCATCTTCGCGACGTAGCCGCTCCTGACGGCGGAGGTCACGCCGGCGGGGGTCTTGGAGGCGGACACGCAGCTGAGGTCGATCGGGATGCCGGCCGTGAGGTCGGTGAGGGCGGTGAGGCCGGAGATGTCCTTCTTCTTCTTTGCGGCGTCCTGCGGGATGTAGGTCTTGGGGACCTTGGCCATGACGAGGTTCTCTGCGGTGATGGTGGTGCCGGCCGGAATATCGGCGGAGGGGACGAGCACCTCGACCGTGGATGCGTCGATCTCCGCCATCAAGTCGGACGCCTGCGTGTACTGCACGGCGGAGAAACCGACGGCGCCGACCGTCACGGCGACGCAGACGCCGCAGACGATCGAGAGCTTCCTGTGGCCATCCATGGGCTTGCGCTCGCGGACCTTCTTCTGCTTCTTCTCTACGGTCTCTGCGGTCTCGCCGGAGGTGTCGGTGGTCTTCTTCGAGAACATGGTTGGGTTTCCTTTCTGCGGTTGCCGTTGGTTTCCTGTCGACTATTCCTGTATCCGCTGCGAGCCCATCAGGACCCGGTCGCGGATGTGAGCAGGTCCTTGAGGTCCTGGTCCAGAGACGCCCAGTCGAGAGAGTGGGCGGTGATCCCGCCCTCCAGGACGCCGTTCCTCCATTGATAGGAGGAGGACATCGAGGCGGCGCCGGAGGTCGGGCGCCACACCTGCCTGGACGAGTAGGGGTGAACGAGGAAGACGAGTTCGTTCTTGACGGGGATCTTCACGAGGCCCACCGCCGAAGCGATGGTCGTCTTGTACGTGCCGTCTGTGGAGATCCTGACGCCGATATAGCGGTCGGCGAGACCCGATTGCGACTCCGGCAACTCATACGCCTGCACTTCGAGCTTCCCGACGGCGGAGGTGGTCTTCATGTTGCCGAAATGTTCGCGGATGACGCTCTCGAGGGCATCCACGCTCGCGTTATCCCCCGTATGCCCCGCACCGAATTTGATTGCCTCTTGGGCGTTCATCACCGTCTCCTTGACGGATTGCAAGGCGTCGAGCTGCATCTGGCCGACTCTCCAGGCGCCGATGCTGTCGACCGCGAGGCCGGCGAAGGCGACGAGCACGAGCAGCGCCGCCACGAAGGTGATGAGCACCTGTCCCTCGAAGCCGTCCCTTTTCTTGCGACGCATCACGATATCTCCTCCCTGATCTCGAGTCTCACAGTTCGATCGAAGTGCCGCGAGTAGGAGAGTCCGTTGAACATGGTGAGACCGTCCCCGATCGGGTATTTCACGTCGCCCGAGATCTCCAGCTTCACATAGTGCTTGCCCTCGAGCACGGCGCCGAGTGCGGCGGCACCGGGCGTCTCTCTGACGTCATCGACGCGCGTCGAAGTGACCTCGAGGTTGGTGAGGGATAGCTTTGCGGAGTCGAGCAGGCTACTTGCCGCGATCGCTTCATGGACGGTGGTTTCCGGATTCGACCCGTCCCATCCGGCGGGGAGGGACTCTGAGATGTGATCGACTTGGAAGTCGACCGCGGCGCGCTTGGACGACGCCACGGATACCTCCATGATCGCGAAGAGCAGAACGAGGAAGACGATGCTGATGAGAAGGAACTCCACGAGGGACTGCGCCTCGAGCCCCTTCCTGCGCTTGTCATTTGATATCACGACGCCCTCCCGATGCAGGTTGCCACGGCGGATTCCTCGACCTTCACCGTCGGTTTCCCGATGAATTGCCAGAATCCCGTGTCCACGGTTCTTGAGCAGGTCACCGTGACGATCGTCTTGGGCCGGGACACGGCCAGGGGAGGCTTCCCGGAGTCTGGCACGACCTTGTTGTAGGTGACGGGCTGCACGCTCTCGGACTCGATCGACACGTCGATGTCGCCGCCGGGAGACCCCTTCACGCTCGACTTGACGGCCTCGATGAGGCCGCGTGTGTCACCAGTCGCCGCATCGGGGTCGATGGATGCGATGCGGGCGCCCTCCTCGGCCGCGGTCCTGCAGGCCATCGAGGTCCTGATGACCGTCGAGCCGTCGACCAGGGCCATCAGCAGAAGGATCATGATCGGTATCGTCGCTGCGAACTCGAGCATCGCCTGCGCCTCGATGCTATTGTTTACACGCCTCATTTCACAACACCCCCGTGATTCCGGCGATATAAGCGGGAAGGGCAAGGGCGAAGAGAGGAACCATGTTCTGGTCGTTCTTCGCCTTCATGGCGATGAGCGCCACACTGAGACATACGATGGCGGCGATCAGGAATCGACCCCATGCCAGTGAATCCGCCCCGAAGGCGAAGCCGAGCCCGGCGACGAGGAACACATCACCGAGGCCGAACACGTTCTTGTTCGAGGCGGCTGACACGATGCCCGAGAGAGCCCAGATTCCGAGACCGGATCCCAGCCCGACCAGGAGATTTCCCATCCACGTCGCAGGCCCCGCCGACAAGAGGGAGAGGCCGCAGTAAGTGGCGAGGGTTGAGATGGGCACCCTCCGGTAGCGCGCGTCGAGCGCCGCCAATGCCGAGAACGCTCCAGTTGCGGCGGCTGTGAACGGACTCGCCCCGAAAGCCGATAGACACAGGGGCACGACGGCGCTGAGGGCCGCGCCTCCGAAGAGATAACGCTTATCGTCCGAGAGGGCATTGTTCGGGTTTAGGATGGAGGGTAGTCCTTTTTTTCCATCCTTGATCCACGGCCCCGCCCCGAGCGCGAACAGCGCCGGTCCGCTCGCCGCGGCAATCGCCGACAGGATGAGCTGCGCCAAGCCATGCCTCCTTCTCGCCTCATTCCAACTATCAAGATTCTCACCGTCGGAATGGCTCTCCAAAGCGAGTTGCCCACTGGGCAACCCACGCCACAGAGCGTTTGTATCGCCATGATTTGCTACTATCGAAAAGACGGCCGTCCCGTTTTCACGCGACGGCCGTCTCACCGAGTCTTATGACGCTGCGATGCGATCAGGTCAGCTGATTAGGCACCGACGCCAGGGGTGATGTCGGGGGTGGTGAGGTTATTGCCGGCGGTGAGGGCGTCGGCGATCTTCTTGAACTGCTTGGAGATCGCGTTGGTGACCTGCGGGCCGACGGTGATAACGATGATCGAGATCACGGCGATGATGAGGACGTACTCGATGAGGCCCTGAGCGGACAGCTCGCCGGCCTTGAAGTCGTTCCAGTCGGACTTGACCTTGTTGGTGACCTTGTTCTTTGCCTGGAGGGCGGTGGCGTGAGCCTTGCCCATGAGCGCGTAGCCGTTGACCATGTGCTCTTCCTTTCTCTAAAAAGGACCTGTACTTCCGCCGGACATCGCCCGGCAATCACATGGTCAACCCGTCCGCACATTGGCTTCGTTTGTTGCCCACTGGGCAACCCACGCCATAGAGGGTTTATTAGAATGAATTCTCGGGTGGATTATTAAAATCAGTTTTGAAATATGTCGCATATTGTGGAGACATCCACAAAAAAGGAGGCGCCGAGTGAGTGACGGCGCCTCCAGCGAGAGATAGCCTCCCGACATTTATGTTCCACCATGGCCGGGTTGGCTGTACCACATTATGTCCGTGAATGGATATTTGCGTGAGGGAGTTGCCCACTGGGCAACTCCTGTGCACACAATTCCATCATCTACTGAGTTTCATCCGAGGTCACGCCCTTAAGTCCGTCCTCTTCAGGCGTGGTTTCGATGGATGGGGCATAGCCTCATCCCTTGCCCGCCGCGGTTCACGGTAATATACTGGACCCTAGGGGTCACACCCATAACGCGCGGGTTCCCATCCGCGCACGAGAGAGAGGTGCCGATATGGCTGAATTGAAGGACGTGGGCCGCCCGTCCGACGGAGCGCTGCAAGCGCTACGGGCCCTCGCCGAGGTGGAACGGTCCGGTGAGGACTGCATCTCGATCGCGAGGCTCATGTACGAACTCGACTGCTCGCGAAACACCGCACGTGCTCGGATGAGGGATTGCGTCGAGGAGGGTCTCATCGAGGTATGGGACCGCAGCGCCGACAACGGCGTGACGCTTCCAAAGGGCTTCAAGCTCACCGCCGCGGGCAGGTCCGCGCTCGGATTGCCTGAGCAAGAGGCGGGCGCAGCCCTTCTCCCGTGCCCGCTGTGCGGCGGACTCGCCGCACTGCACGACCCGTACAAGCCGGAAGCCGGGCAACCCGCGGCCGTCTCCTGCCTGCATTGCGGACTGCTCATCATCCGCGACGACCCCGATGAGGCCGTGCGGTGCTGGAACACCCGTGTCGGGGGTGAGGTCCATGGCCGATAGCCTCGGACACGCGTCCCTCTTCGGCGAGATGCCCAAGGACGCCTACGGGAACGAGTACGAGCTCGGCGGCTACGTGCTGTCGCCCAAGTACGGCATCGCCCGTGTGGTGGGCGTGGCCGTCGGAGAGGACGGCTCGGCCTGCGTCGTGGGCAGCTACGCCCAACCCGACCTGGACGACCCATATCCCGGAAAGCCCGCGAAATGGCGCACGTGGCTGTTCCGCGCGAAGAGCAACATAGCGGTGGAACTCGTCGACGGGCGACCCGCTACCATGTTTGATGTTCCAGACGTCGCCGAAGCGGCCGTCCTTTAAAGAGAGGCGGTGCCAATTGAGCGCCCATAAGCACGACATCGATGTAAAGAAGACCGCCGCCCGCGTCCTCGACGCGGTCCTGGCCCTCGAGGACCGCGGCGGCATCCCCGAGAACGAGGATTCCGTCGCCGCGGCCCGTGCCTGGATCGAGGTGGAGGTGACGGCCGTCGCCGAGCGCGCGGCGGAGGACGGCTGCGACCCGAGCCCCGCCGACCTCGCTGCCCGCTTATCGGAAGCCGAGTGGTCCGATGTGGTTTTGTCCCTGGGCGACGACGTGTTCCAAAAACGCCGCAACACGGCCCCGCTCGTCGTGGCCGTCATCGCCCTCGCGGTCCTTCTCATCGCCTCCATCTGGGCCTTTACCTCCGGCACCCCCGCGGATGCGCCCGACCGTGCCCCGAAGGTCGACCTCGTCATCGACGCCGACGGTATAGCCGAGGGCGCTGAGCTCCCAGGCACCCTCGAGCTCGCCGGCTCCGGCGACCCCGTGAGCCTCGAGTTCGACTCCGACCGCCTCTCGCTGGGAGAGCTGGAGCCCGGCGATTACACGGTGACCCTCGTGGAGACCCCCGTCCTGGAGGACGGCACCACCTTCGCCATGGCGGACGAGGCGTCGTTCACCGTCGAGGCGGAGGATGGCGAGAGGGAGGTGCCCGTCAAGCTCGACGCAGTCAAAGTCGAAGACCTGTCCGATGAGACTCGCCTCGACCTCGCCGACCGCGCCGAGAAAGCGCACGCGGAGGACCTGACGGCACTCCTGCGCGGTGATAAGGCCGCTGAGAACTCCGATGAGCCTGCACACCCCGAGGATGCCCCCGCCGATGAGCCGGCAGCCGACCCCGACGGCGGCTCAACGCCGCAAAAGCCGGCCGACAAGCCCCAGAAGGGCGATAAGACCTCGAAGCCCGCGGGAGGCCAGACCTCCTCCAAGCCCTCCGGCGGCTCGAACGGCGGCGGCACCTCCAAACCTTCCCACAAGCACACCTGGGTTGAGCAGACCGCGCAGAAGTGGGTCCCCAACAACGTCTGGGTGGTCGATAAGCCAGCTTGGGATGAGAAAGTACCTGGAAAGTCTTATGTTCAATGCACCTGCGGTGCGCGCTTTAATTCAAATGCGGAGTGGAGTGCTCATAACGAGTCTGCAATGCTTGCTGGTGATATGTCACACAGGAGTAGTGTGAAGACTGAATACACTACCATTCATCACGACGAGGTGGGCCATTGGGAGGACCGCGGTCACAACGAGACCGTTGTCACCGGATACGCCTGCAGTGGATGCGGTGCCAAGAAGTAGACGCATGCTCACTTCATTGGAACAGGAAGGCGGGGAGAGTATCAACTCTCCCCGCCTTCCTCATTTACTCCCGATCGGGAGCTCCATCACCTCGACGGCGTACGTCACGGTCCTCTCATTGGCCTTCCATTTGGTGTATGAACAGGTAACGAACGTGAACAGCTGGTCCGTGGGCGTCGCCTCGTCCGCCAACTTCATCTCCGACTCGCCGAAGCGCTCCTGCCAATAGGCGTCGAGGTCGGAGCGCCCCTCGAACGTGGTGCGCTTCGCCTTCGTCCATCCCGGCATCACGTCGCTCGCCTCGACCCTGAGCAGGTGCACCTCATCGTCGGGTGTCATGATCGCGACCGCCCTGTGCTCGGCCGCCCAATCTCGGTCCGAGTAGTTCGCCATGGTGCCGAATACGACGCTGGCCCAGTTATGGCCCAATATCACCGAGTTGCCCCCCTCCAGGAGGCCCTCCGAGTCAGCGTCGAGGTAGATCGCGCCCATCGGGTTCCACTCGCCGTAGATGTCGTGCTTCAGGTAGCGGCCGGGATCGGATTTGGGGGCATGGGCGATGGGGGAGGACACGCTGGTGCCGGGGATGTGGACCCATCCGACGATATCGGGATTGACCGACCTCCAATACTCCCAGTCGATGTCGGGGAGCTCGAGGATGTCCCCCATGCCGAGATCGACATCGATTGCCGGCGCGTCGCGGGCGTCCGGCATCGACCGGGACCCGAACCACCACAGGCAGCCCATGCCCGCTATGAGGGCGCACGCTATCAGGGCGGCGGCGCCGTATGCGATGCGTCTCTTGGTCCGTCTCAACATGTGTCTTCTCCTATCGACCGTGCCGTGAAAAAGAGGGCGCCCTCCCCAGGGTCGGGGAGGGCGCCGATCGCGCCTTATGGCGCGGGAGGTGTCTTACTCCTCGCTATCGTCCGCCTCGGCGGACTCGAGCGACTTCTGCCTCCTGCCATAGGCGACGAGGCCGGCTGCCGCAACGGCGCCGAGGCCGGCGATCCCGGCGAGTGCCGAGCCGTCGAAGCCGGTCTTGGCGAAGGCCTGGCCATCGGCGGGCTTGACGACCTTGACGGTCTGCGCCGCGTCATCGATGTCGGCGTGCCGCGCGACCTCGATGCCGTCCTTGCTCAGGTACTCGAACGCGACGAGCTCATGGCCGTCGAGCTCGGTCGAGTCGAAGGTGAAGCTGAGCTCGACCTCGCCGGAGGGCTGGTTGGGCGTGAACCTCAACTCGGAGGTCACCTCCTCGCCGTCGACCTTGAGGGGCTCGCCGGTCTTCTTGTCCATGAGCTTGCCGTTGAGCACGTACTCCTTGCCGGGGATGAGGTTGGAGTAGGACACACGATCGATGACCGTCGAGCGCTTGGACGTGGCGAGCTCGTGGTCGCCGTCGGCCCTGTCGGTGGCCTCGGTGGCGATTGCGGGGTGCGCGACCTTCACGGTCTGGGCCTTGGAGGCGATGTCCGCGTGTGCGGCGACGAAGTGGCAGTCCTGGACGAGGAACTCGTACACGACCGCATCGCACTCGTGGACCTTAGAGGCGTCGAGCTTGAAGGAGACCTCGCAAGATGCCTGGGCGGCCTCTGCGGTCGTCTCGGCGGTCGAGGTGACGATCCTGCCCGCGATGTCGGGATGGTCCGCGAGGACCTTCTCGATGGCAGCGGGGTCGTACTCGCTGGGAGCGAACCTGGTCGGCGCGTTCTCGGCGCCTCCCTCGTTGAGCGTCGTCGCCATCTTGATTCCGGTCGCCTCGGCCATCTCTGCCCAGAACTGCTCGAGCTCGTCCATCTCGCCCTCGACCGGTTCGCCGGTGAGGAGCGGGAGGCCCGTCGTGGCATCCATGATGATGCCGAGGGCGGTGTAGGTGCCGTTCGGCTTGGCGCCGGAGATCGAGATGAGGTCCTTGATGGCGACCTCGGGCTCGTTAGTCACGACCTTGTCGCCGTCGGACTCGTCGCTGGCCTCGGTGGCGACCGTGGGCTGCGTGAGGGTCACGGTCTGACCCTCGTCATCGATGTCCTCATGGGAGGCGATGGCCTTGTCGAGGCGGTAGAGCTTCTCGAAGGCGACGGCCTCCGTGCCCGCGAGGTCGAGGGAGTCGAACTCGAACACGACTTCGACGGTACCCGCCTGGGCATCGGGGGTGAACACAGTCTGGGCCTCGACGGGCTTGCCGTCGGCGCCCGTCAGCGGCTCGCCGGTCTCCTTGTCCATGAGCTTGCCGACCAGCTTGTACTCGCGGCCGGGCGTGAGCCCGGTGTAGCTCACGGTGTCGACGACCTTTGACTTTCCATGGGCGACCACGGCCTTGTCGCCGTCATCGCCATCGGTCGCCTGCGTCGCGATCTCAGGCGCGTCGAAGCCGACGGTCTGGGCGGCATCGGCGATATCGGTATGTTCTGCAAGCTTCGCATCGCCGCGGTAGAGCCTCTCGAAGACCACGACGTCCTTGCCGGCCAGCTCGGTGGAGTCGAACTCGAACACCACATCGATTTGGCCATCGGGGGTCTCAGGGGTGAACTTGGTCTCACCGCGGACCTTCTTGCCGTCGATCTTCAGCGCCTCGCCGGTCGCCTTGTCCATGAGCGTGCCGCGGACGGTGTACTCACGGCCGGCGTTGAGGCCGGTGTAGCGGACCGTGTCGATGACGACGGTCTCAGGGTCGATGGAGGCATGGGAATCGCCGTCGGCGCCGTCGCGGGCCGCGGTGGCGATGTCCGGGGCCGTGAATGCCACGGTCTGACCGGCGTCGTCGATGTCCTCATGTGCGGCGATGGCCCTGTCGAGGCGGTAGAGCCTCTCGAAGACGACGATCGACTTGCCCTCGAGTTCGGAGGCGTCGAGGTCGAAGGCGACCTCGACGGTGCCGGAGGCCTCCGTCGGGGTGAATGTGGCCTCGGAGGTCACCTCGCGGCCGTCCTTGTCGAGGAGGGCCTTGCCGGTCTCCTTGTCCATGAGCTTGCCGGCGACTTTGTATTCACGGCCTGCGGCGAGGCCCTTGTAACTCACGGTGTCGACGATCTTCGCCTCGGGGTCGATGACCGCGGTGCTGCCGCCGTCGCCGCCGTCACGGGCGGTCGTGCCGATCTCGGGCTTGACGACCATCACGGTCTGCTCGGTGTCCTCGATGTCCTTGTGGTCGCAGACGGCCTTGCCGTCGCGGGTGAGTTCCTCGAAGACCACGGCCTTGCCGCCCGCGAGGTCGATGGTGTCCGCGGTGAGGACCATCTCCACGGAGCCGGAGGGCCCCTTGGGGGTGAAGGCCTTGCTCACGGGCTCGTTCACGGCCTTGCCGGTCTCCCTGTCCATGAGCGTCGCGGTCATCACGTACTCGGCGCCCGGGGTCAGGCCGGTGTACTCGACATGGTCGGTGATCTTGGCGTCCTCGACCGCATCGACGATCTTGTCGCCGTCGAGCTGGTCATGGGCTGTGGTGTGGATGTAGGCCTCGGTCTCGTTGCGGTCGTCGATGGTGCCGAGGTCGACGGTCTGGCCGTCGCGCTTCACCACGATGCCGTCGATCTTGACGAGCTGGAGGCCGTCGTTGGCGGCTACCGGGAGCTCCTCGATCGAATAGGTGTCGTAGGGCAGCGCGCCGAGCGTGTCGTCAGGGGCGGTTATTGCGCCGTCCGCCTCCTGGCCGAACCAGATGCCGGCGGAGGAATCGAGGTCGGCCTCGTCGGCCTCGTCGTTCGCGTTGGTCTTGACGGTGTGCTTGTTCCAATCGGCGGAGGTCTTCGCCTGGCCGTTCTCATCGGTCACGAGCACATGGGACTCGCCGGTGGTCTCGGAGGTGATGAGGAACGGGATGCCTGCCAGGCGCCCCATATCGTCCTCGCGGACCTTGACGAACTCGATGTCGCCGCGCTTCACCTGGTTGCGGAAGGCACCGCCGATGGGGTTCACCATCTTGCCGTCGCGCTCGATCTTGAACTCGTGGACGTCGCCGTCGGTGAGCAGATAGCCGTCCCCGACCTCGACCTCCTGGATGGAGTAGGAGCCGTGGGGGAGCAGGTCTGCGCGCGTCGACGCGCGGCCGTCCTTGATGACGAGGGTCGCCACGACGTCGCCCTTGGCGCGCTTGACGCCGTCTACCATCACCGGGTTGTCGTTGAGGGACTTGACCTGGAACGTGGTGCCGTCGAGGGTGGCGGAGCCGAGACCGTCCGCCTTATCGCTCTCTAGGTCGTGCTTCTCGACCTCGACGCCGCCGCGCTTGATGTTGTCGCGGGCGGTGACGGACACCAGGGTGGATTTCTCGGAGACGCGGACCTTGATCTCAGGGGAGTCGGCGAGGTAACCGTCGTTGCCCTTGGTCTCGCGCAGGATGTAGTCGCCGTAGGGAAGGGCGTCCGCGGCGGTGGAGGCCCTGCCGGAGCCGTCGGTGGTGATCTTGGCCACCACCTGGCCGGGCTTGTAGTCCTTGCCACCGACCTTCACGTCGTTGCCGCCGTCGTTGACGATCGAGAACTCGATGCCCTTGAAGTCGGCATCGCCCTGCGGCGTGGCGCCGGTCTGTGCGTCGACCTTCGTCACGGCGAGCCCGCCTCGCTTAACCTGCTCGGGGGTCGTCGGGGTGTTGTAGGTGCTCTCATTGGAGGTGTCGCCCTCGGATTTGATCTTCTGCACCGATACGAACTCTGTGTTCAGCTCGTAACCCTCGGGGGCCTTGGTCTCGCGGATCACGAGGGTGCCGCGCGGAATGATTACCATGCCATCCTGCTTGTATACGGTGTCACCCGATACAAGCTGTGCTTCATTTTGATAATCGATATAGCCATTCTGATTCGTTGCGAACACCCACGTCTTCGTGGGCTCGCCGCTGGCCTCTGCCTGCTGCTCGGTGTCGTAGAAGCCGTCGTAGTAACGCACGGTGAACTCGGCGCCCGCGAGGCTCGCGGAGCCCTGGGGCAGGTTGGCCTGGCCGTTGTAGGTCTTCTCACCGTCGAACTTGCCGAGCAGGATGCCCGCGGGGTCGTTGATGGGCACGTCCTGCACGGTGCCGCCGTTAACGTAGCCCGTGCCGCCCGTCGGCACGTTTACCGTGTAGACCGTCTCATCGAGCAGGTAGCCCTCGGGCGCGACCGCCTCCTTCACATAATACGTGCCGGCCTGGAGGCCGGAGGCGGAGGCGTTGCCGGAGGCGTCGGTCGTGAGCGTCGCGGCCTTGTTGGACAGGCCGGGGTCGCGGAACACGTCGTAGCGCGCGCCGGCGAGGCTGTACAGCTCGTTGCCGGCGGTGCAACCGGGGTTGGCGCTCTCCTTGTGCAATGCCAGGTCGCCGGTGGCCATGCTGGGTAGGATCGTGAACGTCTGCGCGTAACCCTTGCCGCCGATCGGCGTCTTGGCGTTCTTGTAGTACCTCACGCCGTTGGTCGTCGTCAGGGAGTGCCACATCTGATCGAAGCCGTTGCCGGCGTCGCCCCAGTAGAACCCCATGTGCTCGTTGGGCTTGCCGACGTTGCACAGGACGATGTCGCCCTTGGAGATCTTGCCGGCGCGGCCGAGGGCGATGACCTCGTCGCGCGAGCCGACGCTGATGCGGTACACGCCGTTCTGCTCCGCCCAGGCCTTCCAACCGCTCACGGTCTTCTCATGGAAGCCGTAGCCGGCGTCGCGGATGGCTCGGGCCACGAACGCGTTGCAGGGCATGTTCCTGTACGGGACGCCGAGATAGCGGCCCGCATTGGCCTCCATCTTGTTCACCAGGTCGACGCGGTCGACGCCCAGGACCTCCGTCCACTGGCGGTCCGCACGCGGCGCCGCGTGCGCGGCCACGGGCGTGAGCGCGCCCAGCACGGAGGACGCGGTGAGGACCGCGCACATGATCGCGCTGACGCATTTGCGCCCGAGGCCTAACACCTTCTCCCGGGCCTTCTTGTTGGGTCGTTTCAGCTTAAGCATCTCATGGGCTCCTTCCCGATCCGATGTCTTTTCCGATATCTCCTCGCCCGCGTGGGCGTATGAGCCGAATAGGGGCGACCGGCGGAATCGCCGACCGCCCCGGCCGTCAGTTCTTGTTCATGTCCTGGATGATCTCCTCCGCAGAGACCCCCAGCGCGGATGTGATGAGCATGAGGGTCTTCGCGCTCGGCCTCCTGCGGCCGGACAGTATCCGCGAGATGGTCTCCTTGCGGATGCCCGTCATCTCGGCAAGGTCCCTCTGGGAGACTCCCTTCGCCCTCATCGCCCTGCTCAGCGCGATCGACAGGGCGAGGTCCCCTCGCCTCTCGTCGCCGTATTGGGGGCTTGCGGCCTTCGTCCAAGTCACAGGGCACCTCTCGTCGCTTCTCGTTTCTCATATGGCCCCATCGAGCCTATGAGAAATGACCGGCGAGTTGTATGGGGACATAATGACCCGGGGTCATTATGTCCCCCCTTGCGTTCGACGCATGCTCCCGACCAGGCCTTCATTCGAGCGACTGCGTGAGTCCACGCGGTGCTCATCCACAATCGGGCTCTCGGCGCGGGCCCTTACCTCGGGGATGGCGGACCCGCGGGACCCGACGACGCCGTTCTGCGAATCGGCGCGGGCGGAGAACATGATCGCCGCGTGGCGCGCCTCGTCAATCATTCTGTGCCCTTTCTAAAGGTCGCCGTCGGCATCGCCGCGGGGTTCCCTCAACGGACCTGGTCCTGCACACCGCCGCCCGCGCTCATCTCCGAGCCCATGCGCGCGACGCCCTCGAGCTCGGAGAGGCCCGGATAATCGCCCTCCTTGGAGTCGGACGCCTCGCGGCCGGCTGCCTGGACGGCGCTCTCCACGGCGCCGGACAGCGCCTCGGCGGACACGCGGACGTCGGCGATGTCGGTGCCCTTGTCGGCGACGACGTTAACACCGGCGTCCCTGCGGATGGAGAAGCGGATGAAGTCGCGCTGGTTGTCCATGTCCTTCTCGTTGAACTTGCTCATGTACAGGAAGACGGCGCGCCCGCCGAGGTCCTGGCCGTCGACGGTCGTGCCCGCGGGCAGCTTGACCGCGGCCTTCTTGACGACCTCGCCGGTCGCCTCGTCGACCCTCTCGAACGGGCGGACGTTGGAGCGGGGCACGGAGATCTTGCAGTACTTCTCGCGGTTCTCCTTGCGGGCCCTGTAGACGCTCTCGATGGCGGAGCATAGGGCGCGGGCGTTCACCTTGACCTCGTCCTTGCGGGTGCCGTCCTCGGCGAAGCCCTTGAAGACGGAGACCGGGTAGTTCGGGTCGAAGCGGAGCGTGACGTCCTGGCCGCCGGCCACGCGGTCGACCTGGAAGTCCGCGAGGCGCTCGAGGATCTCATACCCGGTCAGGTCCTGGCCGTCGATCACGGTGCCCTTGGGCAGGTGGATGAAGGCGCCGCGCATCTCCATGCCCTTCGCGGTCTCGTAGACCTTGCTGGTGAGGGCCACCTGCTCGGCCGGGACCTTGATGCGGGCGTAGCGCTTCTCGCCGTTCTCGGTCATGTTCTGCTCGCTCATCTCGGATGCTCCCTTCCCGCCGATCTCGGCGGCTGCGTCGCCCTTGTCGGGCGTGTTGACTTCGATTTCGGACTCGACGGCGAACCCGGCCCCGGGCGCCGCCTCTTCCAGCAGCCCGCGCAGGCGCGCTGCGGCCGGGCCGTCCGCGTCGAGCAGGGCGATGGTGAGCTCGGGGCTCAGTACGGAGCTCAGGCGCTCGACCGCCGCCGCGTCGTTGTAGGCGCCCAGCGTGTGGAGCTGGGCGGACCTGGCCCTGATGCGCCCGATGACCGCGGCGGGGTCGTCGATGAGCTCCCTCATGCACACGGCGTTGCTCGTGACCCTGCCGGACATGCTTTCCGACATCCTGCTCACGATGCCCGCGGCGATGCGCAGTCCACCTCGGAGCTCGGCCTCGCGGGTGGGGTCCTCGCGCCAGGCGTCCGACAGCATGCAGCCGGCCATGACGGCGGTCGACGCGATCGCCCATCCCTCGCGGGTCGTGAGCGCCAGTCGGTCGAAGCCCGTGTCTACCTCGACGATGAACCGCTCGAGCAGCTCGACGTCCGCGCGTCCCATCTTGGTGGTGTCACCCATATGCCTTCCCTTCTCCGGGTCTTTTACTCGACTCACATATTGCCCCCGCCCGCTGGCGCCACGGCAGAGGGGTACAGTTGTTGGTCCGAGACGGGAAGGGCGGGCGCCGCATGCACGGCGCCCGCCCTTCAATGCGGTGTCGACGGTGGTCTCCTCCGCCCTAGCGCTCCTTGCGGGAGACGTCCGTCTCCGACACGGGCAGGCATTCCGCCGCCGCGGTGGCGATGGCGGAGAGGTCGTCGAGGTCCGGCTCGACATAGCGGGACGCGGGCTCGGGCGGTGTGGGCCCGTCGACGGCCTCCGCCACGGCCTCGAGGTCGATGGATGGGGAGGACATTGCACCCGCAACGGCGGACGCCACGAGCGCGTCGAAATACGCCGGGTCCGCGATCTCCTGGCCGGTCACCGTCCCCTGGGCCACGATGGTCGCGCCGTCGAGCGGCGCCGTGCCCACGCTCTGGCCGAGCGCCATCGCGACCTCGACTCGCGCACAGGCCTCCATCGCCTCGGAGAGGTCCGCCGAGCCGGATGCGATGAGGTCCGCGGCCTCGGCCACGGCCTCGTCGCCGAAGCGCTCCAGCGCCTCGCGCAGGCCGCGCTCGGCGATATGCTCGAGCTTCTCCTGGGCCGCGGCGATCGCACCCCTGACCGAGTAGGGACGCCCCTCGACGTCGAGGATGCCGAGGGAGAGCATCGTCGCGGCCTCCATGGCCACGGCGTGGGACTCCGCATAGTCGATCACGGGGATCGCTTGGCGGTTGTCCCAGACGGCGCTCGCGCCGGCCGTGCGGCCCTCGCGCCCGTCGAACACGAAGACGCCGAGCGCGACGTCGCGCTCGGCGTGCGAGCCCGGGACCCTGGACGCCAGGCCGCGGAGCTCCTTCTGCATGGCCGTGAGCGCGCGACCCATATCCCTGTCGACCACGGTGACCTTGCCGGGTTCCGGGCTCAGGACCTCCTCGGGTATCGCCATGCGGATGGCCGCGAGCATCTCGTCGAGCTTCGCCTGCGCGAGCTGGGTCGCGTCCATCCCGGAGTTCCTGAACATGATCTCCTCGAATTTGAACATTCGCCTCTCCTTGCCGTTCCAGCCGCGTCCTGCGGCGCGTTTGCCTCCCGATGCCGCCCCTACCTGGCGACGGCGCCCCTCGTCTCCCCGCCGCCCGGCATGGGCACCTCCGCGGCGGCGAGGGCGACGCCCGCGAGGGTGTCGAGGTCGTCCGCCCCATGAGCCCGTTGACCGCCCGGGACGGGCGCCAGGACGTCGCGGTAGAACTCCTCGATCGATGGGGAGGGCCTCATCACCTGCCTCTCGCAGGAGTTGAGCGCGATGCGGCGGTAGGCCTCCTGGTCGTGGAGCTCGCCCGGCGCGAGGGTCTGCGGGCTCTCGAGCAGGCCGGACCAGTCCACGTAGCAGGTGTCGACGATTTCCGCGAGCTCCATAGCCGCGTTCATTCGGGCGACCGCCGCATCGATCGCTTCCAAATCCCGTTCCCCGCCGTCGACGACTGGTGCGAGCAGTTCGGCGAGGTGGTCGAGCAGGGACGTCCGCACGTCCGCCAGGGCCGCGGCCATCCTCTCGTCGACCTCCTCCAGGGCCGACTCCGCGACCTCGTCGGCCACCTCGTCGACGGTTCGGCCATCTCCGGCGGCGAGGGCGGCGACGTCCTCCGCGATCGCCGCGGGGACCCTGTGGAGTCCGTCGGCGTCGGGGCGGTTGTCCCAGACGAAGGACTCCGCCAGAGCGCCGCCGTCGATGCCGGTGCCGTGCGCGACGTATACGCCGCTGGCGACCTCGTCTGGGGACGCGTCCGCGTACGCCATGAGCTCCCTCAGCGTGTCGAGGGGGAGCAGGACGGCCGTGCCGTCGACCGGGTGCAGCGCGTCCAGGCCGAACGCCTCGGCAGCCTCTTCATAGTCCATATCAGGTCCTCCGATATATCGCCTTCCATTCCGCCATCCAGTATCGGGCGGAGCGCGGGAAGCCCACGGCGGCGGTACAGTTGTTGGCCCGACCTTGCGTAAATGTGTAAATGCGGTCTTACACAAATGTGTAAGACCGCATCACCAGCGTCCCTATCGTGCCGTTTCGCCGATATCCTCATGCCCGGCCGGGGCCTCCACGGCCCCATAGCTCTCGGCAAGCGCGTCGACTCCCTCGCAGGACTCGACGCCTTTCCAGAAGAAGGCATCCCTCATGTCCTCGGCGAGGTCGGCCATGTAAGAGTCTTCGACATCCGAATGCGATTCGACGTAGTCGAGGCACTGCTCGGCGAGGCGGCGCCATGCCGCTTCATCTTTGAGCAAGTCGAGGCGGGAGGGGTCCGTCTCGATGATCCACTCGGCGCTGAGAGGGCTCCATTCCATCGAGTTGCGGAGGCGGCTCGCCGTCTCGTAGCGCGCCGCCGCGCGCGCCAGCTCGTCGAGGTCGGCGCCGCGGTGTTGAAGGATGTCCTCGTGGGCCTCCCCGACGAGGCGTTCGAGCACGGCTCGGGCGTCGTCCTCGACGAGGACGAGGGCGCGCTCGAGGTCGTATTCGACTTCGGAGCAGACTTGCTCGTGAGCCTCTGAGACGGCGGCTTCGACATCGTTGAACTCCGGGTCGGCCGAGAGCGACGCCGCGGCCCTCTTCGCGACGTCCATGCAGCTGGCCGGGGCTTCTACCGCGCGGCCGCAGCGGTTGTCGCAGACCACCGTACGGCGATAGCGCTGCTCGAACACGTAGACGCCGCGGCACAGCGGGTTCTTCGATTTGGAGGTCCTCGCATCCTCGAATTCGTCGCCGAAGATATCCGCCGTCTCGGCCCAGATGGCCTTGACGGCGCGGGCCGTCCTGTCGTCGAGCGTCACCGGCTCGCCCGGGTCCGGATAGAGCACCTCGCGCGGGAGCGCGCCCTCCGCAGCCGCGACGAGCTTGGCGAGGCGCTCGCGGACCGTCCTTCCGTCATCATCGCCCCGGGCCATGATCTCCTCGAACTTGTACATGTCTGATCACTCCTCGATATTCGCAACTGTCCGCACTCAGCGGCTCTCCTCCGGCGCATCGGAGCCGCGCCCGCTCTCAAGCCCAGCACCCGCACGGCAGGCGCCCTCGAGTCCCGAGAGACCCTGCACATCGACAGTCTCCCAGAACTCATCATCGCTGGCCATCTCCTCGAGCGCGAGCTCGTCGACGCACATCGTCCTTGCGGCCGCATCCGCGAGGCGAAGGGCCAGCGCCCCGAGATATTCGGGCGTTTCGGCGATCTCCAACTTGCCGACGGCATGTAGGAAGATGAACATCCCATCGACTGGGAGCGAGCCGTTCTCGGCCATCTCGGAGAGCGATTTCAATGCGGAGAGACGCAGCGCGGTCGCTGACAGGGCGTCCGCGTCGCACTGCGGGGACCCCGCAGATTCGATCAGGTCCCTCTTGACATCCTCGACTGCCTGCTCGAGCGCAGCCTTGAACCGGGTCTCGATCCTTTGAGCCGCATTCATCTCCAAATCATGGACGACGTCTTGGATGGTTGACATCTCGCCGAATGCAATCGACGTCGGGTCGATCCTGTTACGCGCGACCATATGCGCGGCCTTCACGGCGACGCCGTGGTCGCTGGCGTAGGCGGTCAGCGCATAACCGTCCGAGTTGTCCCAGACGGTGTAGCTGTCCTTCTCCGACTCCCGGTCGAAGACGTAGATGCCGCGACATAGGGGGTTGGATTCGCGGTGCGTCAACTCGGGGGCGTATTCACTGCCATAGATCTCCGCCGTCTCGAGCCAGATGGCCTCCAACGCGCGGCCCGTCCGGGCATCGACCTCGGTGATGCTCCCGGCGGTCGGGTAGAGCACGTTTGCGGGCAGAGACGCCTCCGCCGCCGCGACGATGGCCGCGATCCTCTCCTCCTTCGAAGCCTCCTCGCTCGGTCGTTCCTCTGCGCCGAACAGGACCTCTTGGAATTTGTACATGTCTGCCATCTTCTCCCTTTACCTCAAAGATCCCGCGCGACGGCTCGGAACCTCGGTCCCATGTCCCTCGTCCGCGACTCCGCGGGTCGAGGCTTCCAACTCTGCGAGGCCGTCGGAGATGTCGAGGTCGGCCACCGCCGCGGAAAGCTCCGGAAGCGTCGTGTCCGCCCAATCGAGATGGGCGGACGCCATGGCCTCGCGGATCGCCTCATCGGGTGCGGTCAGGTAGATCCCGTTGATGTCGAACGGGCAGTCGATCTTGACCATACCCGCGGGCGGGACTTCCGCGGCGCCGATGACGTGGCCGGCCCAGGTGCCGACGAGCCCCATGTTCGCCGCCGTGGACGCCCTGTAATCGCCGCTCCCAAGGTCGTTGCCCAGCGCCATGAAGATCGTCAGGGGGTCTGTTCGGTTGATTACCGGCTCGCCCCTCCACCAGTAGACGCTGTCGACGGGGGCCTCCGCGCGGTCGTAATAGACCCCCAGAGTCTCGTTGAACACATATCGCAGGGTCGGCGCCTCGACCTCTCCGGCCCTCTCCTCGGCAGACTCCACGAATGGGGAGTCGTACTTGGCGGCCGCGAACTCCCCGCTCCTGTCCCTGAAGGACTTCGCCACCTGGTAGGGGTCCCCGTCGGCCAAATCCCGCAAGGTCTTCTCCCACGGCCTGCCCTCCTTGCATTCCCATGCGTAGTCGCCGCAGAAGAGGACCTTGTCGCCATGCCAGTCGTTCGCGAGCAGGTGGGTGAGCGCATCGTTGAACGGGTTGCCGACGTAGCAGCTCTCCATGAGTTTGAGACCGACGTTGAACTGGAACTGGTCCAAGGTCTCGCGCTTGTCGAAGTTCACTGCTTTGTAATACTGGCCCATGCCGCATGCCTTTCTCCGGGTGATAGGTTCATGGGACGATTGTCCGACCGCGGTTGACGCTGCAATGGCCTCGGTACAGTTGTTGCTCCATGTCCGCCGGCCAGGCCGTCGACGGGACGGCTACCTCGCATCGCCCGTGCGGGCCGCGAGCCCCTCGCCGCCGAGAGCCTGGGCCACCATCGCCTTCTCAGAGGCCAGCGCGTCGAGCGACAGCTCGGGCGCGCGTGCCGGGACCCTGTAGATGAACAGCCTTCCCGTCGCCGGGCGCGTCATGTCGTGCGCCTCGCCCTGATGGTCGATATCGACGTCGCGGGCGCCGGCGAGGTCGGCGATGGTGCGGGCCACGAGGTCCTCGGGATCGTCGCTGAAGGCTTCGAGCCGGCCGTCCTCTTTCCTGGCGAAGTCACGAGCGGCCTCGACGGTCCGGCGCTCCGCGGCCACCTTCGCCCCGTGTCCGGGCTCAGGGCGGTCGCCGACCTCCGCGCAGGCGAACGGGAATCCGCGCAGCGCCTCGGGCAGGCGCCCCTCGGGCCCCATGCACCCGACGACCATGGTATCCGCCGGCATGAGGAACGAGCCGTCGGCGCGGACCACGCGGACCTCGCGGTCGAACATCGCATGCGCGAGCATCTGCGCTGCAGCCTCCGACATCTCATCGATGTGCCCGATGACGAGCGCCCCGCCCGCGGCCATGCTCACGGCGCCGGGGCGGACCGGGCGCCCGCCGCCGATGAGCTCGGGGAGGGTGCCGGTCCTGGCGTCCCAGAACACCGTGGGCCTCTCGCCGATCCCGTCGCGATGGTCGGCGCCGGCGCCGATGGAAGTCATGGCCGCGATCCGGACGGCCTCGGCCTCGGTCGGGGCGGGCATGCAGGCCGCGACGCTGCCGGCCGCGGCCATGAGCGCAGCCTCATCCGCCCCTTTGAGCAGCAGGTTGTGCCCGCCCGCGCAGGCGACCTCCACGGCGCGGGCGGCATCCTCGCCAAATCCCGCCTCGACGTCTTCGCCGACCGCATCGACCGACGGCCCGGCAGCGCACCTCGTAAGCGAGGAGACCCCGCGGCGCAACTCGCCCAGCTCGCCGATCCCGAGCACCTCGGAGGCGTATCGTCCGGCGGGGAGCACGTCGCCGTCGCACACGCGCGACGCTACGAGCCCCGCACCCTCGGGGAGCTGCGTCTGGAACAGGCGGACGCCCTCGCTGGGAAGAACCTTGCCCTCCGGGCTCAGGTTTCCGACAAGGCGGCATTCGTCGAGACCCGCTTTCGGAATCTGGCCGCTCGCGGCCAGGATGGCGGCGGCGACGGGCAGCTCGAGGCCGGAGACGGCCCTTCCGCGAACATCGGGGGCTATCTCGATATGAACGCCCCGTCGGGGCAGCCAGTATCCCGCCGCCCCGAGCGCGCAGCGCACCGCTGCCCTCATTTCCACCCGCGCCGTTTCCGACAAGCCGTCGATCTTGACGCCCGGCACCCCGTCCGGGCGCACCGTCGCGCGCACCGTCACGGGCGCTGCCTCGCATCCCCTGATGACGAGCGTGTTCACGACGACGCCGTTCCCCGCGTTCTCCATGCCCCTGCCCCTCTCGAATCAGTCTGAACGATATGGGAAGAGCATCGCGCACGGGACCGCGCCCCATCGGCCTCGGTACAGTTGTTGGGTGCCGTGCGGTATGTCCGCTCAGCGGTCCCGCGTGCCTTGAGTCACGGGGGAGCGTCGGTCACCGCATGCCGAGGACTCTACCCGTTTCACCTCGAGTAGCTCGTTAAAGCCCTCATCGAGGTCCATTCCGGGAGATGAGGGGTTTTCTTTTGTGCAAACCCGTCAGTCTAACCATACTATTCAGTGCGGAACTGGGTAATATCGATAGAGGAAGGGGGAGATACGCTTGAAGCTGACTGATTTCTGCTATACCGATTCCACGAGCTGGGACCAGGACACGTGCTATTTGTTTCATCGTCATGTTTCTCATCTCGCGGGCAACGTCGATAAATCGATGGCATGTCGAGAGCGATTAAGGTCTTTGGACGTATCCAGGATGGGGGAAGAGGCGAAAATCATCTTCAAGTGCGTTATTTCCGAGATGCCGCAGTCGGCCAGATTTTTATCTCCGTCCAGCATCAAAGCCCTGCTTTCCGTAAGGCCGCTCGACAAGCCCCTGCATCTGACAGATAGACCTCTACATCTGTCAGTCTACAAAGAATACAACGTGGCGTATTGAGATGGACGATCTTAAGACTTTGGACATCTTGCTCGATGCTTTGAAAGCGCTGGACGAGCTTCTCGCTTCTGAGAATCAGCATTCTATCGAAATTCGGGCAATAGGCGGTTTTGCCCTTGCTTTTAGAAATATCAGAGAAGATGGATGACAAGAGACATAGATACCATCACTCCGGACTATCCTCCAGGTTTGGCGAGATTGATTGTTAAGGTCGCTGAGCTGATTGGGCTCGAACATGATTGGCTAAACAATGATGCGGTTGGTTCTATTGATGGATTGACAAGCAGAGACGCTGTGATGCGACATGATGCAATGCTTGATGCGCGTTATGAGGAAGTGCCTTTAGGCTTTAAGAAGATAACCTTGAGGGTTGCCGACCTTGGTACGTTAATGAGATCGAAGCTATATGCTGTTGATGCGATTTCCCTAGGGGCACGGGGCGCTAAGGATGCGCAAGATCTGGAGGCCATCTTGAATAAGATGGGCTTCAGCAATATCGACGCTGCTGTAAGGTCTATGCCATGGTTGGACTGCCCCGAGTTTAAGAACGCGATTGAGACGATGCGTCGTTTTGAAAGGGGAGATAGCCTCGTCAATCATTCCGACACGGATGACCTGGATGATTTCCTTCGAGATATTCTGTCCTCATATGAGAATCAGTCTCCAGAGCCTGAGTATATGGACGGCGGTTTCTGGGATGACTATTGCCACTAACCCATAGCATTAGCCCCAACTAATGCTCCCACCCTCTCGCCCATAGGTGTGCTCTTGTAAATGTGGGCTTACACTTTTGTGTAAGCCCGTAACCTCATGTCAGCTACTTGATCCCGTCCGCCTCGCACATCGCTTAGCCGACCTCGGAAGCGACCTAGGGCTCTGGATATCTGCTCATCGGTCCTGTGTGTTTTCAGCCACGGGGCCGCGGAACTCGGAGCATGCCGAGGACTCTACCCGTTTCACCTCGAGTAGCTCGTCAAAGCCCTCATCGAGGTCCATTCCGGGAAATACGGGGTTGAGCTCCAGGGCCCGCTTCGAGACCGTCTCGATTCTCCCGAGGACGGAATCGACGATCTTGTCGATTCGGCCCGGCTCCATGCCCACGAGAGGATTCAGGGACAGGACATCCTGGATAACCTGGTCGAAATCGCACAGAGGAGAAGGGTCGAACCACGAGAGGTCGTTGCAGAATCGCGTCAAGTGCTGATCGAGGTCCCTGGAGAAGGGCCGTATCTGATCGCTTTTGTCGAACCGGTAGCCATCGAAGCGGCGGTGCATGTCGCGGTTGCACCAAAGCGCCTCCCCGGAGTCGAATATCGGGGCGCAACCCAGGAAGTTCCTGCCATCGGAGTCGATCAGGACGCCGAAGTTGTTCCAATGCCGGTCGAAGTTGGCGATTAAGAAGTCGAGGGTGAGCATCTTTTCCAGAGACCGGTCGGGGTCGAGTCCGTGCTCACGCAGAATCCTGGTGTAGAAGTCGCACATCCCCTCATGGTTGGCCTTTTGGTGCGACCGGTACAGCTGGATGGCGGGCACGAACTCGGTATTCTCATCGACCATGCAGGGGCACAGACTGAAATACTTGAGGTACCCGTCCACCTGGAGCTCATAGGGAACGAACTCGCCGCGATCGAGCATCCGACGATACAGCTCCGTGGCGATTACCTCGTTGAAGGGCTCCTGATATCTGTTCTCAGCACGACCCGCCTTGCGCAGAAGGGTCGCGCCGTCGACGTTCACCCAGGCCTTCGGGAGGTTTCCATTGAGGGCCGCGTCGGGGGAGTCCCCGAGAAGGGAGTGGGAGCTCGATGCCACCCGCTCCAATTCGGGAAGAGAATCACGGGCGTGCGGAAGAAGGAGCTCGCCGAGCAGGCTGGAGAACCCATTGGTGAAATGGTTGACCTCCTCCCACCTCAGGTCGGAATCGCAAGGTCGGACCCAATATTGGTCTGAGAGGGAGAGGCCGAGGCTGATTGAGAGCAGTTCGGTCGTGTTCACTATTCCGAGGTTGTGGAGTCGTTCCATCACATCGAGCCTCGAAGCTGGGATTGATCTGTCTTTAAGCCAGATGGAGAGGCTCTCGGAGTTGAAAGTGCCCCCGCTGCTGAGGCAGCCGAACGGCATGCTCTCCATCGATATGGCGCGACATGGTTTCAACACCTTGTTTGCACGGGGGTCCCATCGGAACTCCGCGACCTCGATGTTCTTCCGCATGAGGCGGTAGGTCTGCACGGTCGCATCGCGTTCGGTGACAACTTCGGGTGTCGTACGACCAACCAATGCCATGTCGCGCCTCCATGTAACTAGGATTCGAGTGAATGATACGTCATGGTTCGTGTAGAGCCTCGTACATCCTTCGCCCGCTTTGCATTTTGGCAGCTGCGCGATGTTTCGCTATTTGGTTTTCCGACCATCAACGCGAGGCTTCGATTTGCTCGCAGTCTTTCATCGTGGCCTCACCACTCGTGTAAGCAGCGCTGAGAGCGTCGACCCCATCGAGCTGGTCGCCGAGGCCGATTTCGTCCCAGATGATTCCCTTCTTCAGGTTCGAGATGAGGCTGCTCATCATGGGAAATTCTTCTCCGATGTGCGACGCCGCATAATCCAGACAGCCTTCGGCGAAGGCACGGCAAGTTTCCTCATCATTCAGCGCGTCAAGGCGTTTAGGGTCGTCTTCGACGATCTCGCTGGCCCTCAAGGGGCTCCAATCCATGCCGAGCGAATCATTTATCTCGGCGGCGCGGTCGTACCTCGCGGCGAGCTCTGCCAAATCGCGCATATCTTCGCGGGCGGGCGCCTCGCGGTGCTGCACGACATTCTCGAATGCACCGGCGATCGCCCGTTCGATGGCGGCGCGCGCATCCTGCAAAAGGTCGTCGAACGCCTTCTCGATATTGAGGTCGGCGTTTCTCAGGTCGCGGATGGCGTATTGGACGGAAGAGATTCCAGCTCCATTTACCGCGGCGATATGTGCGGCGGCGTGAGCGAGGCTCCAGTCGTTGGGATTGTTAAGGTAATTTGGAACGCCATTGCCCTGGGTGTTGTTCCAAATGACTATCCGCGAGGGAGTGGCGATCCCTTGCGCTTCGAACAAGTAGATACCGCGGCACAGGGGATTGCTCCGACGATCGGCCAATTCAGACGCCTGGATACCGCCGTAGATCTCCGCGGTTTCGCGCCAGATTGACCCCACCGCACGACCTGTGCGCTCGTCCACCTCCGTTACGGCACCCGGCTCCGGATAGAGGACCTCATGCGGCAACGCCTGCTCTGCGGCGTCGATCAACATCGCGAGCAGCTCCTCTTTGGTCGCCGAGTGCTTCTCAACTGCCTTGTCAGACAAGCTCTCCTTGGTATGGAGACGATACCTTGCAATCTCCGCGGCCTTCTCAACCGCATTGTCGAACAGGAGGTCTTTCTGAAATTCATACATGAGCTGGTATATCGTCATTTCGGGCTCCTTTCGCCATACGCCGGATTGTCCGACGAGGCGCCCGGTCGATGGGGGAGCGGTACAGTTGTTGCAAAAGGCACGGGCGCCCACCGCTATTGAACTGCCTCCCATTTCTTGGACAACGAGAAATGGGAGACTTTCTTCATGCAAAACGCTAAAAGGTTAAGGCACGGTA
>PPYF01157797.1_pt1 | contig 35468 bp, 30 predicted proteins | sample 1559871 | NCBI WGS metagenome assembly PPYF01 (sample SAMN08240021, study PRJNA423297) | Human gut metagenome, whole genome shotgun sequencing project.
CAGCAGACGGAGACTGAAGCCACGGGAGCACCTTAAAAACACCATTATACACTAAATCAGCAAGTTGGTAGCATCACCGGAAAAACCATGGGCCATATCGAAACCATTATCGCTGAGTGGCAAAATACGCTTGGTTTTCATTTTAATAATAACTTAATTATCAGTTTATATGTGCATCTCAGCTGTATGATTGAGCGTCTGGTAATGCGTAATGAAATTAGCCATTATAAAGATCTTGAGCAATTTACCAGCCAGCATGGCGAATTTATTGCCATGGTGAATCACTCGTTCCAGCGCCTGAAAATACTCTATAACGTGGCGCTGCCGGTAGCGGAAATTGGCTATATTCACGATATTTTTGAATTACGTATTGAAGATTTTAGCTGGTAATCCTCAACGCAGCCCCGGAGAATTACGCCGGGGCTGGCAGGCGGTTAGCGAATCAATATTCGACTTTCCACATATAGCGGCGGGTGGTCAGCGGGTGGTTGCGAGCGGTGGCCAGCGCCAGGTTGTAAACATCCAGTACGCAGTTGTGCAGCAGGCCGCAGAAATATTCGCGCACGCTGGCGTGCAGTGCGTCGATTCCCACCTTTTCCACGTCAATAATCTGCAGTTTTCCCTGGTAACGTTCGATAAAGCGGATCGCGCGATCATCCAGCGGGCGGGTGCGGCCGCTGCTTTTTAATAAAATAAACGGCGTTCCCGTTTCGGTAATCTCAAAGGGGCCGTGGAAATACTCGCCGCTGTGGATGCTGGCGGAGTTAATCCACTGCATCTCCAACAGAATACAGATGGATTCCTGATGCGCGGCGCCGAATGAGGGGCCGCTGCCCATCATGTAGATGACCTTTTCGGTCTTCCAGGTTTCGGCAAAATGGCGCGCATCCGCCTGAACCTGCTGCTGAGCGCCGCGTACCACGGATTCAAAACTGGCAAAGGCGCTGACCATCTCATCGTAATGGGCGTATCCCTCAGTTTGCGCAAGCACTTCCAGCGCCAGCCACAGGCTGTATGCCGCTTTTTGCTGCGTCGGATCGACGGTTTCGGGATAGCGCGCCCAGCAGTATTCAATAGTGTAATCGCTGTGTTCGCACAGCGGCGTGCCGGGGGTATATACCAATCCAATAGTGGCGGCGCCTTTCTGACGCGCGATGCGGGCGGCTTCCACCGTTTCAGCGGTGTTGCCCTGCTGCGAGGCGAGGATCACTACGCTGTTTTTACCTAACGCGTTCGGCGTCGCATGGACAAATTCATTACTGGTAACATAGCCGACGGCCAGCTTTTTAGCTTCACAATCGAGAAAATATTTCCCCGGCCAGAAACCGGTTAATGAACCACCGCAGCCAACAAACCATACGCGCTCAATGTGCTGCTTAGATAAAATATCGCGAATAATAGTATGTGCGTTTTGATGAGCTATAGACATATTGGTCTCCTTGGGATGTATCGGGTCCTCCGCTGAAACGCGGATAACTTTTACTATGCGTCAATTAATTGAGTTGTTTACTTTTCATTTTCTGGTGGAAATGCGGATCCTTCGGTATTGCGGGATCGATGCCCTTCACTGGCGGCAGTCGGGCACAAACCATTTGTAACGGAATAATATATTCAAAGACCGCAAAGTCGGGATCGTTAATAAATGCGAAGGGCATATTTTTGCCGTTATTTTCGACTTGTGGACCAATGCGATAAATATGCTGAGTCCAGCCGCCAAGTATTTCCGCCAGGCGATCCTGACGCTCATCGGGAAACGGATCGAGCATGATCAGGGTAGAGCGCTCGTCGAAGGCGTTATAGATCCCGTGGATGAACTCCTCAAATTCGTAACCGGCAACCGGACAGCGTAGCGTTTCAAGCATCTTTAGCGCACCTTCCTGAACGGTGCCAAACAGCCTTGCCGGACCGGTCAGGCGAATGTCCGCGCTGTCGATAAGCGGTCGGGCATGATTGAGAACCCACGCCTGCGAGGCCTCAATGAGCGTAGGCAAATGATTAAACGTGGTATCCATGCGGACGAGTAGCGCCTTGCGCTCCTCATCGCTCAGGCGCCGCTGGCGACTGGCGACAGCAAGCGTTAGCAGCATCAGATTAAGTATGGTGCAGTGATACCCTTTGGTTTTGGCGCCAGCCCGCTCTTCTCCACAGGGTACTGTTAAGACCAAATCTGCCGCCCGGTCGATAACGGCTGGCGCTTCCCCGGCCATGGAAGCGGTAAGATGCCCGGCTGCCCGGGCGCGTTCCATTGCGGCGAGGGTAGAGAGGCTGCCGCCTCCCTGAGAAATACCGATGACCAGCGCTTTGTCGCTGAGGGTCAGCGCCGAATCATCCAGCAGAAAAGGCCAGTAGACATCAACGGGTAGCCCGCACCACTGCTGCATAAACGAGCGGGCGGTCAGCGCGCCGTGATAAGAGGTACCGGAGCCGGTCAGGATAATACGCGTGACGCCGCGCTCCGTTAGCGCTTTTGCCGCCTGCCAGAGATCTTCCCGCGTCTGCGTCAGCATAGCGAGCAGACAGGCGGGTGTTTCATTCATATAGTCTTCTACGTGCATAGGTGATATTCCTCTTCTTAAAGCAGGCCTAGCGCGCTGGCCGCCATGCCAAACGCGACGGTTCCGAGCAGGATCCAGTTAATATTGACTCCCTTGCGGATCAACTTGTACATCCCAAGGGTGAAAAGCAGCGGCAGCAGCGAAGGAAGTATTTTGTCAATAAACTCCTGCGCCTTCATGGTGGTCTGCCCGGCGGTAAAGCTGAGCGGGGTGGTGATATCTATCATGCTGGCGGTCATCGCGCCGACGACCATGAGGCCAACAATTGATGCGATATAGGTCACCCGGTCCATAAGGCCGCTTTGGTAAATTCTCATCAGCCAGGTCGTACCCGCCCGGTAGCCGAGCTTCAGGCCATACCAGCGGCACAAAAGATGCGGCAGGTTATAAACTAACAGCGCCAGTATCGGTCCCAGCAGGCTGCCCTGCTGGGCGAAATAGATACCCATCCCGGCGGCGATAACCTTTAATGATCCCCAGAATATGGAGTCGCCGATGCCCGCCAGCGGCCCCATCAGGCTGGTTTTAATCGCGTTTATCGACTCCTCATTAAATTCGGGGTTACGCTGGTTCTCTTCTTCCATGGCAATCGACAGGCCGAAGATAAAGGTCGAGAGATGGGGCGTGGTGTTAAACAGCACCAGATGACGCTGCAGGGCGCGCCCCAGCTCCGTTGGGTCCTGATAGATGCGCTTCAGGGCTGGCGACATTGCGAAGGCATAGCCCATATGCTGCTGGCGCTCGTAGTTCCAGGAGCCCTGTAGCGTAAAGGAGCGCCAGAACACGCTGCGTAAATCGCGGGCGGTGATGCGGCTTGCATCATCGCTTTGCGGCTGGGTAGCGCCAGTCACAGTTTGCGTCATTTCGCTCATGATTAGCTCTCCTGCTGCTTAAGATTAAGGAACTGGCTGATGATAAATGCCAACACCACAGCGAACAGCGCGATGGCGATGATATCCAGTTTGGTATATGCCGCTATCAGAAATCCCAGACCGAGGTACGGCATCAGTTTGCTGCTGAGCATCATGCTGATCAGCAGGGCGAAGCCGAGCGCTGGCAGGATCTTACTGGCGACGATCAATCCATTGGTTATCACCGGCGGAATGGCCTCCAGGAACCAGCTTACCGCCGAAGAACCAAGCAGAATGGCAAAAAATACCGGTAGAAATCCGTTTAAAAAATAGAGTAGCGTCGGACCGGCGAGGTGCATCAGGCCGACCATTCGGGTATTACCCTGTGCCGCATAGCGGTCCGCCAGATGACCAAAGCGGGCGTTCACCACGCGCACCAGGATTCCCAGCGTCTGCGCCAGCATTGAGACAGGGATGGCGATGGTGAGCGCAGCCTCTGGACCACGACCGGACATGATCGAAAACGCGGTGGCCAATACGGAGCCGGTCACGATATCTGGCGGGTGCGCGGCGCCGATGGCGACGTTGCCGAGGAAAATAAGCTCCAGCGTAGCGCCAATCAGAATCCCCTCATGTAAATTACCGCAGACCAGACCGGTGAGGGCGCACATCACCAGCGGTCGATCGATCATTGATACCCCAAGCAGGCGACCATCAAGTATCCCCAGGGCAGCGATCAGTCCGAGTAACGTTGCGGTGAGCAACATAGTGACCTCCGAAGTTAAAGTTGGTCGTTAAGGAGTTCAGCCGAGTGGGCGGGTACCTGACGCATCTCCAGCCGAATACCTTTTTCTTTTAGCGCTCTGCTATGGGCGATTTCCTCTTCGGTCAGATAGATGGCCTTGCCGAATTGTCTTGCCCCTTCCTTCTGTGGCAGACCGCCGTAATTAATTGCGCTAATTCCCGGGACTTTTTCCACTAGCGCGAGGGTTTCCGCAGTATTGCCAAGGACCACCATGACTTTTTTATGATCCAACTTGCCGCTGTTAAGCTTTTCCGCCGCCTGTTCAACGGTGGCGATGTCCAGCGTGACGCCCGCTGGCTTTGCCAGGTTAAGCGACATCGTAATGAAGGCATCCGCCGCGGCTTTGGCGTTGGCGACGATGATATGGTCGATATCCAGCGCTCGGGTCCAGGCAAAAACCACCTGGCCGTGCAGCAGCCGATAATCAATGCGCACGAGTTTAATCATGAGATTCTCCCTGTGGGTCAGAGGATGGTTGTGTTATTAGAGGATTGATGAAAACAATGGATTCACGCGCCGCGCTGGTGGCGTAGATAATCGCGGCCTCGGTAGTGGCTTCTTCGCACAGCAGAAACTCCAGCAGCAGAGTCAGATTGATGCCGGCGACCACGAAAACGTTGCGATGTCGCATCAAGACGCTCACGGCGCTATTGTTGATACTGCCGCCAAGCAGGTCGGTGAAGATCACCACTTCATCACCATTCGCCTGGACGATGAGATGCTCCAGGGTTTGCTCCAGCTGTTCGGTGGTCACGATATCTTCGTCATAGGCGCAGACCGGGATAACGCCGTGTTCGTCGCCAATCAGCAGCGACAAACTGTTCACCAGTCCGCGAGCAAAATGGCCGTGGCTGGCCACATAGATATGTTTCACCCGGTTTCTCCTTCATCCAGATAGCGGTATCTGTTAAGAGCAAAGGGCGTGCCAGAAATGAAAAGTATTATTTATCAATTAATTAAATCGTCTGGTTCACACTAAAGTCGTTATTCCTGGCACAAGCGGGATTATGAGCGCCAGAAACTTGGCACAAACGGCAGAAAAGAGGGGGAAAGAGTGGGTGAAGAAAGTCCCGGGCGAGACGCTGCTGCGCCATGGCCCGGGCGTTCCCGGCAGAAGGGAATTAAATCTCGGTAATGGTCGTCGACTGCGGCAGACGCGACTTCGGCAGGGTAGCGTTGAAATCTTCTACGCTATGGTGGCCGACCGGGACTACCACCAGGCTGGTGTAGCCCTGGGCTTTCAGGTCAAATTCCTCATCGAGGATCGCAAAATCGACCCCTTCAATCGGCACGGCGTCGAGACCCATCGCCGCTACGCCCAGCAGGAAATTGCCGACGTTGAGATACACCTGTTTCGCCATCCACTGATCGTCATCTTTCAGCTCTTTGCGGTGCATATCGGCAAAGAAGGTGCGACCCTTGTGGTTAGCGGCTTTTGCGTCCGGGGTGGCGAAACGGCCATCGGCCTCTTCCTGATCCACCACGCGCTGCAGCCAGGCGTCGTCCATCGCGGTTTTCGCGCAGAACACCACCACGTGCGAGGCGTCGAGAATTTTACGTTCGTTGAACACGTAGGTGCCGCTGGCGGCTTTCGCCACGCGAGCTTTCCCTTCATCGGTGCTGGCGACAATAAAGTGCCACGGCTGGGAGTTGGTGCTAGACGGGCTGTACTGCAGCAGCGTTTTCAGCTGTTCCGCTTCCCCGGCAGTCAGCTTTTTCGTGGCGTCAAAGGCCTTGGTGGAATAGCGCTTCAAAGCGACCGATACGATATCCATAACTCTTCCTCACAGTTTACAGCACCTTACCGGTGCGTTCAGGAGAGGAAGAGTACAGCGAAGATCGCAAAATGATAAGGGTGAAAAATGCGATAACACTTATCGCATTTGGCTGAAAATCAGCGCGGACGCAGGCGCTGCTGCGCCTTTTTACTCAGCTTGTTCACCACCTGATGCCACGAATCGTCAATCAGCTCGGCCAGCAGATCCTCGCTGATATCCTCTCCTGGCACCACCGTGATCCAGTGTTTCTTGTTCATATGGTAGCCGGGTTCGATACTGCGATAAATTTGCTGATTCAGCAGCGACTTCTGCGGCTCGGCCTTGAGATTGACCAGCGCCCGCCCGCGAATAGTCATGGTGATCATAAAGATGCGGCCGTCGACCTTAAACACGTCGTACTCTGGCCCAAAGGGCCAGCAGTGTTCGGTAAACGGGTAGGTCAGGGCGATACGGTGAGCGCAGGGATGCAGTGTTTCCGGCGTCATTAGGCGTCCGCCTCATGCAGGGCGTGCCACATGGCTTCAAAGCCGAGGGCGATAATCTCCCGGGCGCGCTGCGGATCGTGGCTGGCGAATTCGATGGTGGTTTCCGCCAGCGACAGAAACAGGGCGTCGCCAAAGGCGCGGTACGCCTCGCTGAGGAATATCTCTTTCACCGACAGCTGGCACATTTCGTTGAGCTCCGGAAAGCTCTCTTTTACCTGGCGGCGGGTTTCGTCGGTGATGCGCTCGCTGAGCGCCATCCGGCGGATCGCTTTGTGCTCCATCGGGTTGCGCACGCCCCAGTCGATATAGCTGTTCCAGATATTGCGCGCGTTCTCTTTCGGGCGCTTCTCGTCCGGATCCAGCCCGGCGATCATTGTGCGCACCAGGCGCAGCTTAATCGCGAGGTACAGCTCGTTGAGCAACTCATCCTTAGTGGCGAAATAGCGAAACAGCGTTCCCTCGGCCACACCGGCGCTGCGGGCGATGGCCGACGTCGAGGCGGCTATGCCGGACTGGGCGAAAGCCACGGTGGCAGCTTCCAGTAACGCTTGCTTTTTATCTTCACTCTTTGGACGAGCCACTACTTTTTTCCTCACGCAGGTTTAAACAAACCGCCGATCTTGGCACGTCTGACCAGGTCGCTGCAACGGCGGAACGCAAAAATTGAAAATCGTCTTGACGACTTTCATCGCTTTCCTAATAATGAGTGCGTACTCACTCATAATCAAGTTATATCATAAAGCCTCCGGGATGGGGGCTTTTGTCTGGTCAGGATATGAACCGTGTCACTTTCAGCGTGGTCGCCATCATGTTACTCGCAGCAGCAACGACATTGCCGTTTGTTCTTAATGCCGGTTTTGGTAAGGCGCCGCAGGGGGCACAGCTTAGCCAGGTGGAAGCGTCTCCCCACTACCGGGACGGCCAGTTCCATAACCAGTTGCCCACGCCAGGGTTCACCGGGCAGAAAAATATGCTGGCGGCGTGGTGGGATTTCCTGATGACCAAACGGGAAAACGCCCGTCCCGCGCAACCGCTGCCGCTGGTGAAGACCGATCTGGCGACGCTGCCCCTCGGGCAGGACGTGATGGTCTGGCTCGGCCACTCCTCCTGGTACCTGCAGCTGGCGGGAAAACGCATCCTGATCGACCCGGTGTTCAGCGATTACGCGGCGCCGTTCTCTTTTATCAATAAAGCCTTCCCCGGCGACTATCCGTGGCGGGCGGAAGGGATGCCGGAGATCGATCTGCTGATCATCTCCCACGATCACTACGACCATCTGGATTACGCCACCATTCGCGCCTTACTGCCGAAAATTAAGCGGGTCATTACGCCGCTGGGGGTCGGATCGCATCTGCGCTACTGGGGAATGGACGGAGCGCTGATTACCGAAGCGGACTGGCAGCAGGCGGTACCGGCCAGCGACGAGCTCACCGTCCACGTGCTGCCGGCGCGGCACTTTTCCGGCCGTGGGCTGAAGCGTAACCAGACGCTGTGGGGCAGTTTTCTGTTCGTTACCCCGCAGCAAAAGATTTATTACAGCGGCGACAGCGGGTATGGGCCGCACTTTAAAGCGATAGGCGATGAGTTCGGTCCGGTCGATCTGGCGATCATGGAGAACGGGCAGTATGACCAGGACTGGAAATATATCCACATGATGCCGGATGAAACGGCTCAGGCTGCCGACGATCTGCGCGCTCGCGCGGTGCTGCCTGGGCATGCAGGACGATTCGTTTTGGCGAAACACAGCTGGGATGAACCGTATCAACGGCTGGCGGCTGCCAGCGAAGGAAGGGCCTGGCGTCTGCTGACGCCTGTGCAGGGCGAGCCGGTGTGGGTCGCCGATAAGACGCAATCATTTAACGCCTGGTGGCGCTAAGCGCCAGTGCAGTATCAGAGGAGAGAGCATATGACGATTTCCGCTCAGGTGATTGATACTATCGTCGAGTGGATTGATGATAACCTGCATCAACCGCTGCGTATTGATGATATCGCTCGCCATGCCGGGTATTCGAAATGGCATCTGCAACGGCTGTTTTTGCAGTACAAAGGGGAGAGCCTGGGGCGCTATATTCGCGAAAGGAAGCTGCTGCTGGCCGCCCGCGATCTGCGCGACACCGATCAGCGGGTCTACGATATCTGCCTGAAGTATGGCTTCGATTCGCAACAGACCTTTACCCGCGTCTTCACCCGGACCTTCAATCAGCCGCCGGGCGCCTACCGCAAAGAGAACCACAGTCGCGCCCACTGAGGCGCGCCTCTCCTGGTTTACCGCTCGAGGGAAAACCAGCGACGCCACACCCAGCGCAGCACCAGATACTCAATGGCGCCCAGCGCTAAGAACCACAGACAAAACAGCACCGTATAGAGCTGGTTGAGATCCATCATATGGAATGTCTCAACCAGCTTTTGCGCCAGCGTCAGGCCCAGCGAAGGCGCGGGCAACAACAGACAGGAGAGCAGGGCCAGCAGTAAGATCCCGGCGGCGGAGAGCAGCGTTTCCAGTGGATGTTTCATGTCATGTTAATCATCAGTTAAAAAACATATTGTCCGGTAAAATAATGCTTAACGCAATATGCTTTGTTTTTTTACTCGCTATAACACGGCTATTTTAAATATTATCGCCTGCCTTTCGCTCTCATGTTAATTAATCTGAAATAATTTGTAATTAAGTTAATTGCAGCCGGGTGTAAATTAACGTCATTATTATGCCAGCGCTTTTACAAAACTGTAAGTGCTATATCCCACCAGCGTAGCAATGATGATAGCTAACGCGATGTACAGCGCCAGACGGCGCCCGCGGTAGATTCCAAACATATTTTACCTCGTTTAGTTTTGGTTTATTAATATTCTGTAATAGTTGGTTTGTGGAATTAACTTATCACAAAATTTTTATTTTGCGAAAAATTTAGACTTGTATTGGTTCACATTTTTATCGGCATTTTTGCCCTCTTTTACTTCATTGGCCAGGAATGATTTCAGGCTTTCCGACTCACGGAATTTATAAGGAAAATGTAAATTGACCAAGATGAATAACCCAAAGTTTACGACGCCCTCGGGCGACACCGCGCCACGGCAGGTCTGGCAGCAGACCGTTGACGCAGTGCTGGCGCAGACCAAAAGCCAGGCCGCTGGGTTAAGTTCCGCAGACGCCGCCGAGCGCCTGAATACCTGTGGGCCGAACGCGCTGCCGGAAAAGAAAGGCAAACCGGGCTGGCTGCGCTTTCTCGCCCACTTTAACGACGTACTGATTTACGTGCTGCTGGCCGCCGCGGCGCTGACCGCCATCATGGGTCACTGGGTCGATACCCTGGTGATCCTCGGCGTGACGGTGATTAACGCCCTGATCGGCCATATCCAGGAGAGCAACGCCGAAAAATCGCTGCAGGGGATCCGCAACATGCTCTCCAGCGATGCCCGCGTCCAGCGTAACGGCAAGCATGAGACTATCCCGACGCGCGACCTGGTTCCGGGGGATATCGTTATCCTGCGCGCCGGCGACCGCGTGCCGGCGGATATGCGCCTGATTGAAACCCACAACCTGCGGGTGGAAGAGGCGATCCTCACCGGCGAGTCGACGGTGGTGGATAAAATCACCGACGCGCTGGAGGGCGATCTGCCGCTGGGCGACCGGGTGAACATGGTCTTCTCCGGGACCACCGTCAGCGCCGGCGGCGGCGTCGGCGTGGTGACCGCCACCGGCGCGCAGACCGAACTCGGCCATATCAACCAGATGATGGCGGGTATTGAGAAGCACCGTACCCCGCTGCTGGTGCAGATGGATAAGCTCGGCAAAGCGATTTTCGCCATTATTCTCGCCATGATGGTGGCGCTGTTTATCTTCAGCCTCGCGCTGCGGGATATCCCGATGGGCGAGCTGCTGCTGTCGCTGATTAGCCTGGCGGTAGCCGCGGTACCGGAAGGACTGCCGGCGATCATCTCGATTATTCTGTCGCTCGGCGTGCAGACGATGGCGCGCAAGCGGGCGATTATTCGTAAGCTGCCGACCGTGGAAACCCTCGGCGCCATGACCGTGGTCTGCTCGGATAAAACCGGCACCCTGACGATGAACGAAATGACCGTCAAAGCGATCATCACCGCCGACTGCTGCTATCGGGTGGAAGGCGACAGCTACGAGCCGCAGGGGCGGATCTTCCTCGAGGGGAGCGATGAGCCCGTGCAGGTTCAGCCCGGCACCGTGCTGGAGACCTGGCTGCGCACCATCGACCTGTGTAACGACAGCCAGCTTACCCAGGATGAGCGCGGTCTGTGGGGGATCACCGGCGGGCCGACCGAAGGGGCGCTTAAAGTGCTGGCGGCGAAAGCGCAGCTCCCGGCGGTGGAGGCCCGTCTGGTGGCCAAGATCCCCTTTGACTCGCAGTACAAATATATGTCGACCCTGCAGCACATCGATGGCAATGCCCGGGTGCTGATCACCGGTGCGCCGGACGTTATCTTCGCCATGTGCCGCGAGCAGATGAGCCGCCACGGCGCGGTGCCGTTCGAGGCGCAGTACTGGGAAGAGGAGATGGCGCGCTTCGCCCGTCAGGGACTGCGGATGGTGGCGGCGGCCTGTAAGCCGGCCAGCCTTGATGCCACCACCCTCAACCATGAGGACCTGCAGGAGGGACTGATTTTCCTCGGCATCGCCGGGATGATGGATCCCCCGCGTCCGGAAGCCATTGACGCCATCCACGCCTGCCAGACCGCCGGCATCCGCGTGAAAATGATCACCGGCGACCACCCGCAGACGGCGATGAGCATCGGCCAGATGCTGGGGATCACCAACAGCAGCCAGGCCATGACCGGCTACCAGCTGGAGCACATGGACGATGCGGCGCTGGCGAAGGCGGCGGTGGAGTACGACATCTTTGCCCGTACCAGCCCGGAGCATAAGCTGCGCCTGGTGAAAGCCCTGCAGGATAACGGCGAAGTGGTCGGCATGACCGGCGACGGCGTTAACGACGCGCCGGCGCTGCGCCAGGCCGACGTGGGTATCGCCATGGGTATCAAAGGCACCGAAGTCACCAAAGAGGCGGCCGACATGGTGTTAACCGATGATAACTTCGCGACCATCGCCAGCTCGGTAAAAGAGGGCCGTCGGGTCTATGACAACCTGAAGAAGACCATCCTCTTCATCATGCCGACCAACCTGGCGCAGGGGCTGCTGATCATCATCGCCCTGCTGGCGGGGAACATTATTCCGCTGACCCCGGTGCTGATCCTGTGGATGAACATGGCGACGTCGGCGACGCTCTCCTTCGGCCTGGCCTTTGAGGCCGCAGAGCGCAACGTGATGAACCGTCCGCCGCGTAAAACCGGCCAGCATGTGATGGATGGTTTCGCCGTGTGGCGAGTGGCTTTCGTCGGGTCGATGATCGCGATTGCCGCCTTTATCCTTGAGGCCTGGCTGGCGCCGCGCGGCCACAGTCCGGAGTTTATCCGCACCGTGCTGCTGCAGATGCTGGTGACGGCGCAGTGGGTCTACATGATCAACTGCCGCAGCAGCGACAGCTTCTCCCTGAGCATGGGTCTGCTGCGCAACAAAGGCATCTGGCTGGTGACCGGCGTCCTGCTGCTGATGCAGCTGGTCATTATCTATGTCCCGCTGATGCAGAGCATGTTTGGTACGGAAGCGCTGCCGCTGCGCTACTGGTTTGTCACTCTGGTCATCGGCGTCGCCATGTTCCTGGTGGTGGAAATCGAGAAGCGTCTGACGCGCCGGTTCCGCAAAACGGCCTGAACAATCTCGCGCGCCTCGCTGCAGGCGCGCGTTACTGTCGCAAGGATCCTCTATGATTAAAACCTTCCGCTTTGCTCTGCTGGCCTGCGGTCTGGTCGTCGGCGCCCTGACGGCGACCGCCGCGCCGGCGGTGCCGGTCCGCGTCGCCACGGTTGAACTGGCTCCTCATGCTGAAGAACGCGCTATCCCCGGGCGGGTCGAGGCGATCCGCGCCGTCGACATTCGCGCGCGCACCGAAGGGGTGATTGTTCAGCGCCACTTCCAGGACGGGCAGTATGTTACCGAAGGCGACCTGCTGTTTACCCTCGACGACGCGCAGCCCCGCGCGGCGCTGGCCCTGGCGCAGGCCGAGCTGAAAAGCGCCGAAGCCTCATTACGTCAGTCGCAGCAGTTGCTCACTCGCTACGAGCGGCTTATCAACAATCACTCCATCAGCCGCAACGACGTCGATACGGCCCGGATGCAGCGCGACGTCGCCGCCGCTGCCGTGCAGCAGGCCAAAGCCCGCGTCGAGGCCCAGCGGATAGTGCTCAGCTACACCCGGATTGCGGCGCCGGTGACCGGTCGCGTGGGCCATAGCGCCTTTCACGTCGGGACGCTGGTCAATCCGTCCAGCGGCGTGCTGGTGGACATTGTGCAGTTGGATCCGGTGCGGGTCTCGTTCGCCCTCGACGAAGCCGCGTTTTTCAGCAAAACCGGCCAGCACGCCGATATCCACGCTCTGAAGCAGGCGTGGCTGGCGCAGATTGAGGTTGATGGTAAACGGCGCGACGGGGTGTTGACCTCTATCGATAACCGGATCGACGCCCGCACCGGCAGCGTAGCGGTGCGGGCCGAGTTCGCCAATCCGCAGCACCGTCTGCTGCCGGGGGGCAGCGTGACGATCCTGTTCCGTCCGCAGGAACTGCCGTCGCGAGTGATGGTCCCGGCCGCCGCCGTGCAGCAGGATCCGCAGGGCTTTTTCAGCTGGGTGCTGAAGCCGGACCACACCGCCGGGCAGCGTCGTCTGACCCTCGCGGGGCAGCAGGGGCAGCAGTTTGCGGTCGAGAAAGGGCTGCAGGCGGGCGAGCAGGTGATCACCGACGGCGCGCAGCGGTTGCGCGAAGGCGCCGCGGTGCAGGTGCTGAACTAGCTAAGGAGAAGGGATGCTGACCTTTTTTATCCGTCGTCCGCGATTTGCCATGGTGATCGCGCTGCTGCTGACCTTTGTCGGCGCGGTGTCGCTGAAGCTGATCCCGGTGGAGCAGTACCCGGCGATCACCCCCCCGGTGGTGAACGTCAGCGCCAGCTGGCCGGGCGCCAGCGCGTCAGACGTGGCGGAAGCCATCGCCGCCCCGCTGGAGACCCAGCTCAACGGCGTCGATCATATGCTGTATATGGAGTCCACCAGCTCGGATGAGGGGACGTACCGCCTGAGCATAACCTTCGCGGCGGGCACCGATGCCGACCTGGCGGCGATCGACGTGCAAAACCGGGTGGCGCAGGCGCTGGCGCAGCTCCCGGCGGAGGTGCAGCAGAATGGCGTCCAGGTGCGCAAGCGCGCCAGCAATCTGCTTATGGGGGTAAGCCTCTACTCGCCGCTGGGCACGCTGTCGCCGCTGTTTGTCAGCAACTACGCCAGCACCCAGGTGCGCGAGGCGCTGGCCCGCCTGCCCGGCGTCGGCGAGGTGCAGATGTTTGGCGCCCGGGATTACAGTATGCGCATCTGGCTGCGCCCGGACCGCATGAACGCGCTCAACATCACCACGGATGATGTCGCCCAGGCGCTGCGCGAGCAGAATGTGCAGGGCGCGGCGGGGCAGGTGGGCACCCCGCCGGTATTTAACGGCCAGCAGCAGACGCTGACCATCAACGGGCTGGGGCGTCTGAACGAGGCGGCCAGCTTTGGCGAAATTATTATCCGCCGCGGCGCGCAGGGGCAGCTGGTGCGCCTCGCCGACGTGGCGACCATTGAGCTGGGCGCCCGCAGCTACAGCTCCGGCGCCCAGCTGAACGGTAAAGCGTCGGCCTATCTGGGGATCTATCCGACGCCCACCGCCAACGCCCTGCAGGTCGCCAGCGCAGTGCGTGCGGAGCTTAACCGCCTGCACACTCGCTTTCCGGCGGATCTCACCTGGGAGGTGAAGTTCGATACCACCCGCTTTGTGGCGGCGACGATCAAAGAGATCGGCGTCTCGCTGGCGCTGACCCTGCTGGCGGTGGTCGTGGTGGTGTCGCTATTTTTGCAGAGCTGGCGGGCGACGCTGATCGTAGTGCTGGCGATCCCGGTGTCACTGATCGGCACCTTTGCGGTGCTCTATCTGCTGGGCTACAGCGCCAACACCCTCAGCCTGTTCGCGATCATTCTCGCCCTGACGATGGTGGTGGATGACGCCATTGTGGTGGTGGAGAATGTGGAAACCAAAATGGCGGAAGGGCTGGATCGCCTGCAGGCCACCGCCCAGGCGCTGCGGCAGATCGCCGGGCCGGTGATCGCCACGACCCTGGTGCTGCTGGCGGTGTTTGTGCCGGTGGCGCTGCTCCCGGGGATCGTCGGCGAGCTGTACCGGCAGTTTGCCGTGACGCTCTCCACCGCGGTGGCCCTGTCGAGCCTGGTGGCGCTAACCCTGACGCCGGCCCTCTGCGCGCTGCTGCTGCGCCCGCGTCCTGCCCGGCCGGCGGCGGTGTGGCGGGCGTTTAACCGTCTTCTCGACGGCACCCGCGACGGCTATGGCCGGCTGGTAGGCTGGATGAACCGCCGTCCCTGGCTGGCGCTGGCGGCGACGGTGGCGGCAGGCGCGCTGGTGGCGTTCAGCTTCACCTCGATGCCGAAAGGCTTCCTGCCGCAGGAAGATCAGGGTTACCTGTTTGCCAGCGTGCAGCTGCCGGAGGCGGCGTCGCTGGAGCGTACCGAAGCGGTGATGGCCCAGGCGCGCAAGCTGCTGATGGCTAACCCGGCGGTGGAGGATGTGATTCAGGTGTCCGGGTTCAACATTCTCAACGGCACCAGCGCCTCTAACGGCGGGTTTATCTCGGTAATGCTCAAGGACTGGCATCAGCGGCCGCCGCTGGATGCGGTGATGGCGGATATTCAGCGCCAGCTGCTGTCGCTACCGGAGGCGACGATCATGACCTTCGCGCCGCCGACCCTGCCGGGCCTGGGCAATGCCTCGGGGTTTGATCTGCGCATCCTGGCGCAGGCCGGTCAGTCGTCGGCGGAGCTGGAGCAGGTGACTCGGGAGATCCTCCAGCTGGCGAACCAGCATCCGCAGCTGAGCCGGGTGTTTACCACCTGGAGCAGCAACGTGCCGCAGCTGACCCTGACGGTCGACCGCGACCGGGCGGCGCTGCTGGATGTGCCGGTGGCGCAGATCTTCAGCAGCCTGCAGACGGCGTTCGGCGGCACGCGCGCCGGCGATTTCAGCCGTAACAATCGTGTCTATCATGTGGTGATGCAAAATGAGATGCAGTGGCGTGAGCGGGCTGAGCAGATTAGCGAGCTGTACGTCCGCAGCCGCGACGGCGAGCGGGTGCGGGTGAGCAATCTGGTCACCATTACGCCGACGGTGGGGGCGCCGTTTATTCAGCAGTACAATCAATTCCCGTCCGTGTCGGTGAGCGGTTCAGCGGCCGAGGGGGTCAGCAGCCGCACGGCGATGGCGGCCATGGAGCAGATTTTGCAGGCCCATCTGCCGCCGGGATATGACTATGCCTGGAGCGGGATCTCCTGGCAGGAGCAGCAGACCGGTAATCAGGCGGTGTGGATCGTGCTGGCGGCGGTGGCGATGGCGTGGCTGTTCCTGGTGGCGCAGTATGAGAGCTGGACGCTGCCGGCGAGCGTCATGCTCTCGGTGCTGTTCGCCATCGGCGGAGCGCTGCTCGCGCGAGGAGGGGCTGTCGATAGTCGACGCTGCGCGCGAGGGGGCTACCCGCCGCTTCCGCGCGGTAATGATGACCGCGGTGTCGTTTATTATCGGCATTATGCCGATGATGCTCGCCACCGGCGCCGGGGCGCAGAGCCGGCGGATCATCGGCACCACGGTATTCAGCGGGATGCTGGTGGCGACGATGGTTGGCATCCTGTTTATCCCGTCGCTGTATGTACTGTTTCAACGTATGCGCGAGTGGGCGCATCGGCGGGGGTAAGCGCGGCGCTACCGGTCGGTAACGGGGATACTCCAGGCTGCAACGACTACCGGGCGGTCCCCTCTCCCTTTGGGAGAGGGGGAGGGTGAGGGTGGGTTTTGCGTTCACGTTGCGTTTGGGCGTGAACCCCGCCTTATCTGCCGACCTCCGGTTAGCTGATTTCAGCGGGAATCAGCCCTGCTGCACGCCCGTAGATTTCAGGGGCCATACCATAGCGAACAGACTCTGTAGGCCCGGTAAGCGCAGCGCCACCGGGCAAGGACATCGGGCACGGCGGCAATACCTTGCCCGGCCTGTCGTTAATTTATTCACTCTCCTGGCTGGAATGGCCGCCCCCAAACGCGCCCGCTATTTCCTCTCCACCGTTATCATGGTCACGAACGGATGATACTGCCACGGCACGCTGCCGCCTTTGCGGTACATCTTCGACAGGGTGCCGTCGAGATAAAGCATCTGCCGCACGCCAAGCTTTGACTGCGCATAGCAGGCAAAATCGTAAAAGTTGGTCTCGCGATCGCTGAGCATAAACACCACCCGGCCCTGCTTATCGATACCAACCCCGTTGCGCAGCTTGCGCGAACTGGCGGAGGGCTTCAGTCGCCAGTTGATGGCGCCATTTTCAATCAGCATCGGGCCGGACTGCACCGCATAGCGGATGGCGGGAGAGGGTTTGTACGCCGGCAGCGGCACGATTTTCGCCCGGCCGTTTTCCACCAGGAATACGCCGCCGGGGCGGATAAAGAAGTTCCCGCCGCCGGCGGAGCGGTTTACCGGCGTCAGCCGTTTGCCGTCTTCGATATACAGCCCCAGCGGCGCGTAGGCCTTATCGTAAATGCCGCCGTTCATCGCCATCTGCACCCGGCCGTCGCCATCGATACCCGCCAGCAGCGAACGCAGGGAACCCCAGGCTTTGCCGTGCCGATCCTGCCAGTACATCGCAATGCGCTCTTTCTGCGCATCCACCCGATAGCTCTGCAGGGTCAGCGTCGGGTCGGTGAGGGTACAGGCGGCGCTGGCGACGGCGGCCAGGGGCAGCAGCGCCAGAGGGAGCAGGCAACGTAATAACATGGGCAGTCCTTTCTATAGTCTGCGCCGAGTATACCCGCCTCGCTGCCTTATGCCGCCCAAATCTCACAGTGTTTTTGCACCAGCCCGGAAAGCGAACCGCCGTTGGCGATAAAGTCGCGCATCTGCTGCGCCTCGCTTTGCGGCGATTTCGCCTGGCGAACCACCGCCTCCAGCGCTGCCGTCGCCTTCAGCTGATGGGCGAAAGGGGCCAGCCGGTCGGCGAGCTGCAGGATCTCCTGGCGGATGCTGCGCTGCTCCCCGCTGCGCACGTCGGTGAGGGTCCCGTCCAGCCCGTAGCGGCAGGCCTGATAGCGGTTAAAGGGGTACAGCAGATAATCATCAGGCTGGTGCTTAAAAGGACGCTCCGTCAACAGCCAGCAGGCCAGGGTCTGAATAAAGCCGGCGATGTGGATCGCCTGGGCAAGGGTCAAGGGGGTGTCCATCACCCGCACCTCGACGGTACCAAACTGCGGGCTGGGGCGAATATCCCAGTGCAGATCCTTCATGCTATCGATCATGCTGGTGTAGCTCAGCTGGCGGAACAGGCGACGAAACCCCTGCCAGTCGGCCACCCACGGCATCGGACCGTTGTCGGGATAGGAGGAGAAGCGGTTCAGGCGCGAACAGGCGAAGCGGCTGTCGGTGCTGTCAAACCACGGTGAGGCGGCGTTAAGGGCGATGAAGTGCGGTACAAAGCGCGACAGGCCATGCAGCAGATAGATGGCGTCGTCGCCGCTCTGGCAGCCGACGTGCACATGCTGGCCAAAGACCGTCGCCTGCTGCGCCAGATAGCCAAAATGCTCGACGGTTTTGACATAGCGCGGGTTATCGCTGATTTGCTGGCGCTGCCAGGCATGAAAGGGGTGGGAACCGCCGCCGCAGATCTGCAGATGATGGCGCAGCGCCGCGCGCTGGACCGCCTGCTGGATGGCGCTGAGCTGGATTTGCGCATGGCTGATGTCGCGGCACACCCCGGTGGCGATCTCCAACATGCTCTCGGTGATGTCATGTTTGGCTTCTCCCACGGTCAGCTCATGCTGGACGTCGGCAATCAGCGTCGAGGCATCCTGGCTGAGGTCGTAACCCGGCGGGTTCACCACCTGCAGCTCCAGTTCGATACCGAGGGTAAAAGGATCGGAGCGGTGAAAATCGGCTAAAGGCATAGTCTCTCCCGGTCGATGTGTTCCCTGAAGTATAGAAGGGATTGATCCCGACGGAGAATACGCGGCGGCGGTGGACGGGGGATGAATAAAAAGTGACGCAGAGTGATTATTTGAAATTTGCCATATAGCGGCTGGTGCAATTCTGCAACATATTTCCCGCTGGCGGTGCGGCGGAATAAGATGCAATTATTTTCCCATAATTATCATGGTGATAATATAAGTCATTCTTATTTTACCGGTCGGTTTTGGCCTATTTTCGTCCGCGTAAGAGCTGGTACGCATTTTGCCTGTTAATCCGTGACACTTTATTTAACAGGGATCATGTGATGCACAAAAAGACGTTATTTTCGCGTGCCGGTCGTCTCGCCGTGGCGGTGAGCGGCGCACTGGCCCTGGCGGGCGCCGCCTTACCTGCCAACGCCTCCACGCTGCGGATCGCCATGACCGCCGCGGATATTCCGTTAACCCTTGGCCAGCCGGATCAAGGCTATGAGGGCAACCGCTTTACCGGCATCCCGCTGTACGACGCGCTGGTGGAGTGGGATCTGTCGCAAGGTGAAAAGCCCAGCGGTCTGGTGCCGGGGCTGGCGACCGAGTGGCACATCGATCCGCAGAACACCAGCCGCTGGATTTTCACCCTGCGTCCGGGGGTGAAGTTTCATGATGGGACGGAGGTGAACGCCGACGCCATCGTCTGGAACGTGGATAAGGTGCTGAATAAAGCGGCGCCGCAGTACGCCCCGGGTCAGATCGGCAACACCCTGTCGCGCATGCCGACCCTCACCGGCGCAGAGAAAATTGACGACCACACCGTGGCGCTGACCACCTCGGAACCGGATGCGCTGCTGCCGTACAACATCACCAACCTGTTTATCGTCTCGCCGACGGCGTGGCAGAAGCAGTATGACGCGGTGCCGGCCAGCGTGGGAGATAGCGCCGCGCGCAGCAAACAGGCGTGGACCGCCTTCGCCGCCCACGCGGTGGGTAGCGGCCCGTTCAAACTGGAGAAGCTGGTGCCGCGTCAGCAGCTGATCCTCGATAAAAACCCCGACTACTGGAACAAAGATCGCATTCCCCGGGTGGATAAAGTGGTGCTGATCCCCTTGCCGGAGGCCAACGCCCGTACCGCGGCGCTGTTGTCGAAGCAGGTGGACTGGATTGAAGCCCCGGCGCCGGACGCCATCGATCAGATCAAGTCTCAGGGTTTTCACCTCTACGCCAACACCCAGCCGCATCTGTGGCCCTGGCAGTTCTCCTTTGAAAAAGGATCGCCGTGGCAGGACATCCGCGTGCGCAAAGCGGCCAACTTGTGTCTGAACCGCGCCGAGCTGAAGAGCTACCTCGGCGGCTACATGACCGAGGCCACTGGGGTCTACGAGGCTGACAGCCCGTGGCATGGCAAACCCACCTTCCAGATCAAATATGACCCGGACGCCGCCCGCCAGCTAATGACCGAGGCCGGATACAGCGCCAGCAAACCGCTGCACGTCACGGTGGCTACCTCGGCCTCCGGCTCCGGGCAGATGCAGCCCTTGCCGATGAACGAGTATATCCAGCAGAGCCTGAAGAGCTGCTTCTTCAATGTGGATATCAAAGTGGTGGAATGGAACACCCTGTTTACCAACTGGCGCCTGGGCGCCCGGGACCCCTCGGCGAAAGGGATCGATGCGATCAACGTCAGCGCCGCGGTTAACGATCCTTACTTTGGCCTGATCCGCTTCTCGACGGCCAAAGCGTTTCCGCCGGTGGCGACCAACTGGGGTTACTTTTCCACGCCGGAGACGGAGAAGCTGGCCGCCGCCGTCAAGCACGCCTTTACCCCGGCGGAGATGAACAAAGCGGCCGGTGAGTTGCACGCCGCGCTGGTGGATCAGGTGCCATTCCTGTTTGTCGCCCACGACGTCGGGCCGCGTGCGATTTCCCCTGCGGTGACCGGGGTGGTGCAACCGCAGAGCTGGTTTATCGACCTCAGCCTGGTGAGCAAAAAAGAGTAATCGCGAAAGGGGCGACCGATGATCAATACGCTGCTATACCGCATTCTGCTGGCTATCCCCACCATGCTGGGGGTGGCGGTGATCTGTTTCATGCTGGTGCAGATCGCCCCGGGCGACCCGCTGGTGTCGGTGATGCCGCCGGACGCCTCGGAGGCGCTGCGTCAGACATTAATGCAGGCTTACGGCTTTGATAAGCCGCTGCCCCTGCAGTTTATCCACTGGCTGTGGCGGGCGCTGCACGGCGACCTTGGTATGTCGGTCGCCACCGGCCGCCCGGTGATAGACGAAGTGATGACCGCGGTGGCTTACTCTCTGCGCCTGGCGCTGCTGGCGACGGCGATCGGTTTTGTCCTCGGCAGCCTGTTCGGCTTTGTCGCTGGCTATTTTCGCAACAGCGTCATTGACCGTCTGGCCTCGGTATTGTCGGTGTTTGGCGTCAGCGTGCCGCACTACTGGCTGGGGATGCTGCTGGTGATCCTCTGCAGCGTCAAGTTCGCGCTGCTGCCGGCCACCGGCGGCGGGCCGATAGGCGAGGTGGGCTGGCAATGGGACTGGGCGCACCTGCAGTTCATGCTGCTGCCGGCCCTCACCCTGTCGGTGATCCCGACCGGGATTATCGCCCGCACCGTGCGCTCGCAGGTGGCCGATATCCTCAGCCAGGAGTTTATCGTTGGCCTGCGCGCCCGCGGGCTCAACGAGTCGCGCATCTTTGTCCATGTCATGAAAAATGCCGCGCCCACCGCGCTGGCGGTGATGGGGCTGCAGGTGGGCTATCTGATGGGCGGCTCGATCCTTGTGGAGACCGTTTTCTCCTGGCCGGGAACCGGATTGCTGCTCAATACCGCCATTTTTCAGCGCGACCTGCCCCTGCTGCAGGGCACCATCTGGGTGCTGGCGCTGTTTTTCGTGCTGCTCAACCTGCTGGTGGATATTCTGCAGACCACCCTCGACCCGCGTATTAAGAGGAGCTGACCATGGTGGATACGGCAACGACGAAAGCGGTCCCGGCCGCAGCGGCCCACGCTACCCGGCAAGGTTACTGGCGCGGCGTGCTGCGCCGCCTACTGCGCGACCCCGGCGGGGTGGTGGTGGGCGTGGTGATCCTCCTGCTGCTGGCCCTGGCGCTGTTCGGTCCGTGGCTTATCGTCAAAGATCCCTATCAAACGTCGATGTTCCTGCGCCTGAAACCCATCGGCAGCGACGGCTTCCCGCTGGGCTCGGATGAGCTGGGACGCGACATGCTGTCGCGGCTGATCCTTGGCACCCGACTGTCGCTGTTTATGGGAATTGTCCCGGTGGTGTTCGCCTTTTTTATCGGCGGGGCCATCGGGATTATCGCCGGCTATACGGGCGGCAAAACCAATACCGTGATTATGCGCACCGTGGATGTGTTCTATGCCTTTCCCTCCGTCCTGCTGGCGATTGCGCTGTCGGGAGCGTTGGGGGCGGGCATCGGCAATGCGCTGTTGTCGCTGACCCTCGTGTTTGTCCCGCAGGTGGCGCGGATTGCCGAGAGCGTGACCGCCCAGGTGCGGCATATGGACTATATCGACGCCGCCCGGGCCACTGGCGCCAGCGCGTTGACCATTATCCGCGTCCAGGTGTTGGGCAACGTGCTCGGGCCGATCTTCGTCTTCTCCACCGGGCTGATTTCGGTGTGCATGATCCTCGCCTCCGGCCTGTCGTTTCTCGGCCTCGGCGTGCGGCCGCCGGAGCCTGAGTGGGGGCTGATGCTCAATACGCTGCGCACGGCAATCTATACCCAGCCGTGGGTGGCCGCCCTGCCGGGCCTGATGATTTTTATCACCTCCATTTCGTTCAATATCCTCGCGGACCGCCTGCGTGCGGCAATGGCGATTAAGGAGTAAGCGATGCAACCCTTTATCAATATCGACCTTGGCGGGCCGGCGCAGCCGCTGCTGAAGGTCAATCACCTGCTGAAGTACTTTCGCGGCGGCAAAGGCCGGGAGGTGGTGCAGGCGGTGGACGATATCAGCTTCACGGTGATGAAAGGCGAAACCCTGGGGGTGGTCGGCGAGTCGGGCTGCGGCAAATCGACCACCGCCCGGCTGCTGATGCAGTTGCTCACCCAGGACAGCGGCGAACTGATCTTCGACGGACAGGGGGTCGGCTCGTCGCGTCTGCCGCTGAAAGCCTACCGTCGCCAGGTGCAGATGGTCTTTCAGGATAGCTATGCTTCGCTCAATCCGCGCCTGACCATGGAGGAGAGCATCGCCTTCGGCCAGCGCGTCCACGGCGTCAGCGCCAGAGAGGCCAGCGAATATGCCCGCTATCAGCTGGCGCACGTTGGCCTTGAGCCGGCGCGCTTTGCCGACCGCTACCCGCATGCGCTCTCCGGCGGCCAGCGGCAGCGGGTGAATATCGCCCGCGCGCTGGCGATGAAGCCGCGGCTGGTGATCCTCGATGAGGCAGTGTCGGCGCTGGATAAATCGGTGGAAGCCCAGGTGCTGCAGCTGCTGCAGGAGCTGAAACGGACTCTCGAGCTGACCTACGTGTTCATCAGCCACGATCTGCACGTGGTTCGCTGGCTGTCGGATCGGATCCTCGTCATGTACCTTGGCGAAGTGGTGGAGATTGGCCCGGCGGAGCAGCTGTTTACCGCCTCCGCCCACCCCTATACCCGGGCGCTGTTAAGCTCGATGCCCTCCATGGACCCGGAAAACCGCACCCTGACCTCGCCGCTAAGCGGCGATCCCCCCAGCCCCATCGCGCCGCCGAGCGGCTGCCGCTTTCACACCCGCTGCCCGCATGCGAAGGCGGTCTGCGCCGAGGTGAAACCGCGGCTGGAGGCGGTCGGGGAGGGGCACCAGAGCGCCTGCCTGATGGCGCAGCCGGCCTCGCCCTGGCATCAAAGCATCCCCCTTAAGGAGGTCAGCCATGTCGGATAACGCCTTTGTCCATGTGCGCGACCTGCGGGTCGTCTTTCGCCGCGACGGACAGACCATCAACGCGGTCAACGGGGTCTCCTTTGAGGTACAAAAGGGGGAGGTGATGGCGCTGATTGGCGAGTCGGGTTCCGGCAAGAGCGTGACCCTGCGGGCGCTGATGCGCCTGCACCCGCCAGGGAGCAGTGAGCTCTCCGGCACCCTGCAGGTGGGGGACGACGAGGTGCTGACGATGAGCGCCAGCCAGCTGCGGCGCTACCGCGGCGGACGCTGCGCGATGATTTTTCAGGAGCCGCTGCTGGCCTTCGATCCGGTCTACACCGTCGGGCAGCAGATTATTGAAGGGTTGCGCCGCCACGAAGGGCTGTCGCGCCAGGCGGCCCGGGACAGGGCGCTGGAGGCCCTGCGCCAGGTGCGCATTCCCAGCCCCGAGCGGCGGCTGGATGCTTACCCGCACGAGATGTCCGGCGGAATGCGCCAGCGGGCGATGATCGCCCTTGCGCTCTCCTGTAACCCGCAGCTGCTGCTGGCGGATGAGCCGACCACCGCCCTCGACGCCACGGTGCAAATCCAGATCCTGATCCTGCTGCGCGAGCAGCAAAAGCAGCGCGGGCTGTCGATCGTGTTTGTGACCCACGATATCGGCGCCGCGGTGGAGATCGCCGACCGGGTGGCGGTGATGTACGCCGGGCGGATCGTCGAGGAAGCGTCGATGAGCGAGATCCTGCGCCACCCGCGCCATCCTTATACCCAGGTGCTGCTGGGCAGTCGGCCGAAAGAGGGGCTTAAGAAAGGTGATGCCCTGCACTGCATTCCCGGCGCGCCGCCGGATCTGGCGCGCTTGCCGCCCGGCTGCGCATTTGCCGAGCGCTGCCCGCACCGTCGCCCGGTCTGTGAGCAGAGTCTGCCGCCGACGGAATCCGTCGCGGAACGCCACGCGGTGAGTTGCCACCGCTGGCGCGAGCTGGCGATTGACGCTAACGCCCAGGCCCTGGCCGTCTGATCGGCGGCAAAAAACCATACAGGATGAAGACCAGGCGTTGATAGCGCATTTCCACCGCCGGTTACGCTGGCGGCGACCTTGATGTCAGGAGACTACCATGAGCAGTGATGTACTTTTTACCCCCGCGACCGACACCACCGGCTGGCGCATCAATGGCGATCGCCTGTGGGCGTCGTTAATGGATCTCGCGCAGATCGGCGCCACGCCGAAGGGCGGCTGCCGCCGTCTGACCCTCACCGACCTCGACCGCCAGGGGCGGGACAAGGTAATAGGCTGGGCGCGGGAGGCCGGGATGAGCGTCACCATCGATAAAATCGGCAATGTGTTTATGCGCCGGGAAGGCCGCAACCCCGGCCTGCCGCCCATCGTCTCCGGCAGCCATATTGACACCCAGCCCACCGGCGGCAAATTTGACGGCAACTACGGCGTGCTGGCGGCGCTGGAGGTGGTGCGCACGCTCAACGATCTGCAGATTGACACCGACGCGCCGATTGAGGTGGTGTTCTGGACCAACGAAGAGGGGTCGCGCTTTGTGCCGGTGATGATGGGCTCCGGGGTCTTTGCCGGGGTCTTCCCGCTGGAGGAGACCTGGGCCGTCACGGATAAAGAGGGCGTCAGCGTCGGTGAGGCGCTGACGCAGATCGGCTATATCGGCGAGCAGACCCCGGGGGAGCATCCCATCGGCGCCTATTTTGAGGCGCACATTGAGCAGGGGCCGATTCTCGAAGATGAAGCGAAAACCATCGGTATCGTGCAGGGCGTGCTGGGGATCCGCTGGTACGACTGCGTGGTCACCGGCCAGGCCTCGCACGCCGGACCCACGCCGATGCGCCTGCGTCAGGATGCCCTGCAGGTGGCGACCCGCATTATGCAGGAAGTGGTGGCCATTGCCGGGCGCAGCGAAGAGGGACGCGGCACCGTCGGCAGCGTGCAGGTGTGGCCCAACAGCCGCAACGTGGTGCCAGGGGAGGTCTCCTTCTCCATTGATATGCGCAATCTCAGCGATGCGCTGGTGGACGAGATGGATCGCCAGCTGCGGGCGTTTATCGCGGAGGTTGAGCGGGAGAGCGGTCTGCAGGTGGCCCTGAAGCAGGTAAGCCACTATCCGGCGGCGCCGTTCGATGCTGAATGCCAGCAGGCCATTGCCGATGCCGCGCAGCGGCTGGGCTATCCGGCGCGGCCGATCGTCTCCGGCGCCGGACATGACGCAGTGTATATGAGCTACCTGGCGCCCACCGGGATGATTTTTATCCCCTGCAAGGACGGGATCAGCCATAACGAAATTGAGTATGCCTCGCCGGAGCACGTCGCCGCCGGGGCCAACGTGCTGCTGCAGGTGATGCTTCAGTACGCGCGGCCGGTGTAGACGGTCGTCCTCCCCGGCGACGCGACCTCCAGCCGTTTATCATGCTATAGCCCGGGTAAGGCGGTTACGCCGCCGCGACCCGGGACGGCGGATGACGGGGCGGTCAATCACGGCTCGGGCTCCCTGCGCCAACCCGCTGGCGGCCAAATTTGCGCGAGCCCACCACGCACAGCACCACGCCCAGCGTGACCGCCAGCATCAAGGGGCTGACGGTTTCGTGCAACAGCGCCGCCGACAGGCCAAGCCCGAAGAACGGCTGCAATAGCTGGAGCTGGCCGACGGCGGCGATCCCGCCCGCGGCCAGCCCTTTGTACCAGAAGATGAAGCCGATCAGCATGCTGAACAGCGACACATAGCCGAGCGCGACCCAGGAGGAGGCCGAGATGGCATGCCAGGAGGCGGGCTGAACCAGCAGCGAGGCGGGGAGCATCAACGGCAGGGCAATCACCAGCGCCCAGCAGATCACCTGCCAGCCGCCGAGCTCCCGCGTCAGCTTCGCCCCTTCCGCATAGCCGAGGCCGCAGACGATAACCGCCGCCAGCATCAGCAGATCGCCGCTGAGCGAGGCCGCCGCATTTTGCGTCAGGGCGAATCCCACCACCAGCAGGCTGCCCAGCAGCGAAAAGATCCAGAAAGCCCGCCGCGGGCGTTCGCCGCCGCGCAGTACGCCAAAGAGGGCGGTCATCAGCGGCAGCAGGCCAATAAACACAATCGAATGCGCCGAGGTGATGCGCTGCAGGGCCAGCGCCGTGAGTAGCGGAAAGCCGAGCACCACCCCGGATGAGACGATGATCAGGGACACAAGCTGCGCCAGGCGCGGGCGTTTCTGGCGAAAGCCCACCAGCAGCGCGATGGCAAGCAGCCCGGCGATAGAGGCGCGCAGAAAGGTCAATAACAACGGATCCATATCCTGCACCGCCAGCCGCGTCGCGGGCAGCGAACCGCTGAAAATGATCACCCCCAGTAAACCATGAAGCCATCCGGACCAGGGACCGGGCGCCGATTTATCCAGTGCTGAATCTACCACGTTAACCTCGCGTTATCTGATTGGGCTGCGCCCGCTTGAGCATCGTCAGCGGCGATGGTAATGTGGCCAATCTAATACAATCAAATTATTGTCATAGATACATTTCACGATGAAAGCCCGATATAAAGCCGTTGTCGACCGATATGCGCAGGCGATCCGCAGCGGGCAGCTGCCCGCCGGCAGCCGACTGCCGACGCACCGTACCCTTGCCGCCGGGGAGCGCATCTCGCTGGCCACCGCCACGCGCGTCTATCGTGAACTGGAAGAGATGGGGCTGGTTAGCGGCGAAACCGGCCGCGGCACCTTCGTGCGCGACCTCTCGCTGCCGCCGGGGCATGGGGTCGATCAGCAGGTGGTCGCCGCCGATGTCGTGGATCTCAATTTCAACTACCCTTCGCTGCCGGATCAGGGCGATGCGCTGCGCGAGGCGCTCAGGCAGCTGGCGATGGCGGGCGATATTGACTCGCATCTGCGCTATCAGCCTCACGCCGGGCGGCTCGCCGAGCGGGACATTATCGCCCGCCATTTGACCTGCCAGCACTTTGCGCCGGACGCGGAAAATGTCCTGATCGTCAACGGCGCACAGCACGGGCTGGCGGTGACCGTCATGGGGCTGTTACGTCCGGGGGATGTGGTGGCGGTGGATGCGCTGACCTATTCGGGCTTCAAGGTTCTGGCGGCGCTGTATCATCTGGAGCTGGCGGCGCTCCCCTGTCGACCGGAGGGACCGGACCTGCAGGCGCTTCAGACGCTGTGCCAGCAGCGGCGGGTGCGGGCGGTGTATACCATGCCGACGCTGCACAATCCGCTGGGCTGGGTGCTCAACACCGGGCAGCGACAGGCGCTGGCCGATCTCGCGCGCCAGCACGATCTGCTGATTATTGAAGATGCCGCCTATGCCCGGCTGGTGAGCCATCCGCCGCCGCCGGTGGTCAGCTATGCGCCGGAAAGAACGGTGTATGTCACCGGATTTTCAAAAAATATCGCCACCGGACTGCGCGTGGGGGTGGTGATTTCTCCGCCGCGCTATCGGCCGGAGATTGAGCGCGCCATCCGGGCCACGACGTGGAATACGCCGACGCTGATAAGTTCGCTGATCTGCGCCTGGATTGAAGATGGCACGGTGGCGCGCTTTGAAACGCAGAAACGCCAGAATGCGCGACAGCGACAGCAGGTGGCCCGCGAGGTGCTTTGCGGGCTTCCCGTCGTCAGTCATCCCGATTCGTACTTCGTCTGGCTGCCGCTGGGTGAAGAGAGCCGGGCCGATCGGCTGGCGAATGCGCTGATGGAACGCCGTATTTCGGTGTCGACCGCCGAGCCGTTCTGCGTCTCCACCACGATCCCGCAGGCGCTGCGCATTGCGCTCGGATCGGTGCCTTTCGACAGCCTGCGCCCGGCGCTGCTCAGCGTGCGCGACGCCGTTGAGTATGAACAATACCGCTAACCCATCTGCTCCAGCTGGCCGCGCAGGACCTCCACCCCCTGGGCGATGGCGTCAGGGTTAATGGCGTGGAATCCCATGCGAAAATAGTTATCCGGCGGCGCGGCGTTAAGAAAATGGCGCGCCCCGGGCTCAATCAGCACGCCGGCGTGGGCGGCGCGCCAGGTGAGCTGCTGGGTGTTGATCTGCGCCGGGGTCTGCAGCCAGAAGGCGTTAGCATGCTCGCTCCCCGCCAGCGCGCGACACGACGGCAGATAGCGCTGCAGGGCGGCATGCAGGCGTTCCCAGCGTTGGGCGGAGTCATAGTGGTAGCGCCGCAGATGGGTTTCATAATGGCCCTGGGCAAGGAAGTGGGCCATCTGGTACTGAATGTTGGTCGGCGGATGGCGATAGACCAGCCGGCGCAGGGCGCGCGCCTCGTCAATCAGGTCCGGGTCGGCGACCATAAACCCCAACCGCAGCCCCGGTGACAGCGCTTTTGACAGGCTGCTGACATACACCACCCGGCCGCTGCGATCGCTGGCCTTCAGCGCCGGCAGTGGGTTGAGGGTAAAGTTACTCTCCGAGTCATAATCATCTTCAATAATGACCGCGTCATGGCGGGCGGCATGCTCCAGCAGCTGGCGACGCCGCGCACTGCTCATGGTCACCCCGGTGGGCACCTGATGACCTGGAGTGACATAGTAGTAATCGCAGGGACGCTCATTAAGCACGATCCCCTCTTCATCCACCGGGTGCGGCACCACCTCGGCGTCGGCGAGCAGAAAGGTGTTGATGGCTTCGCGGAAGCAGGGGTTTTCGACGCCAATGCGGGTGGTGGAAGAGAGCAGCAGTCGGGTCAGCAGGTAGAGGGCATTTTGCGAGCCAAGGGTGATGAGAATTTCATCCGGCGCGGCGACAATGCCGCGCTTGGGCAGCACCCGGGTGCGGATCTGCTCGATCAGCATCGGCACATCCTGGTCAATATGGTCGATGACCCACGCCGGGTCGCGCACCCCGCCGTGCAGCCAGTTCGCCGCCGAGCGCCAGGTGGCCAGCGGGAACTGCCGGGTATCGGGCTGGCCGTAGATAAACGGGTAGCGGTAGTGCATCCAGCCCGCCGGTTTGAGGATCGACTCCTGCTGGCTGGGGGTCATCTGCAGCCGGTCGCCCCAGCGTGGTGCAGCGGCTTCGCGCTGCGGTGCACTCTCGACGGCGGCAGGCGAAGCTTCATGATAGTCGGGATGCAGGTAGTAACCGCTGCGTGGGCGGCTAATCAGGTAGCCCTCGTTGACCAGACTTTCAAACACCAGCGCGGTGGTGTTGCGCGAGACGCGAAGCTGGCTGGCCAGCTGGCGACAGGAGGGCAGCGGGGTGTCGGCGGCGAAGATCCCGCTGAGAATGGCATTCACCAGCGTCTCTCGCACCTGTTCCTGCAAACCGCGGCCAGGCTGAAAATCAACGTGTAACAGGTGACGGATCATACGGGGCTCCTCTGGCAATAACGCATTGCGACCACCCGTTACACTCAGCAAATTCCATACCACCCTGCCGCCATCTGACACAGCGATGCGGCCCATCTGGCTCTATACGGAATTGAAAAACGCTCCCACATTAAAAACGTATTCAGCCGCCGTGGACTGGAACGTCCCCGGCCACTATTTTGCAGAAACCTTTTCGCGTTCTGGAATGAACCCGTCTGGCCAATCCATCAGGGGTGAAATAATGAAAAAATCATTGGCATCAATGTGTCTGAGCGCTGTATTAACGGTCGCTTTTTCTTATCACGCCGTCGCGGCCGATCTTCCGGAAATAGAAAAATCCGGCACCCTGAAAGTGGCGACGGAAGATGATTATGCGCCGTTTAACTTTATGAATAATGGCCAGGCCGATGGCTTTAACAAAGATATGCTTGAGGAATTACGTAAGTACGCCAAATTCCATGTCGACCAGAGCATATTACCGTGGACCGGATTATTAGCGGCTGTCTCCACCGGGCAATACGATATGGCCTTAACCGGGGCGGTTATTACCGATGAGCGGCTGAAGGTCTTTGATTTCACCCCACCGTGGGCCTCCGCGCAGCACTATTTCGTCAAACGCGCTGGCGATACCTCGCTAAATACCATTGCCGATCTCAGCGGCAAAAAAGTGGGGTTACAGGCCGGGAGCGCGCTGCTGGCGCGTTTGCCGGAGCTGAAGGCGATGCTGGAGAAGACCGGCGGCAAGCTGGGACCGGTGGTGGAGTATCCCTCCTATCCGGAAGCCTACGCCGACCTGGCGAATAAGCGACTGGATTACGTGATTAACGTCGTCATCTCGGTAAACGACCTGGCGAAAGCCAAACCGAAGGTCTTCGCCAAAGGGCTGGCCGTCTCCGGACCGGGGTATATGGCGTGGCCGATCCCGAAAAACTCGCCGCAGCTGCTGGCCTATATGACCAGATTTATGAACCACATGAAGGAGACCGGCAAGCTCGCCGAGCTGCAGAAAAAATGGTTCGGCGAAACCTATGACAACCTGCCGACCGAGGCGATCACCAGCCCGGAACAGTTTCACAAACTCGCCGGACTGTAATATTCCGCGGCGGGCGACCGCCGCCTGTTGTTGAGAAGGAGGGCCTCATGGATGCAATTTCCTGGCAGTTATTAATCGAAGGCGCATGGACGACCCTCTGGATTTCGGCCATCGCTATCGCCTTCGGGGTGGTGGCTGGCCTGCTGATCGCCCTGGTACGGATGCTGCGCCTGCCGGTGATCGACCAGCTGCTGGTGGTCTATATCAGTCTGGCCCGCGCGACGCCGCTGGTGACGCTGGTGCTATTTCTGTTCCTTTCCCTGCCCACGATGGGCATTAACCTCGACAAGAACGTGGCCGCCATCGTGGCGCTGACGCTTAACACGTCGGCGTTTAACGCTGAGATCTGGCGCAATGCCTTCCGCACCTTTCCGCGCGAACAGCGGGAGGCGGCGGAGTCGGTAGGGATGCGCCGCTGGACCTACTTCCGCTACATCATGCTGCCGCAGATGTGGATCGAGAGCCTGCCGGCGCTGGTCAATGAGATGTCCTTTTTGATCAAAGGTAGCCCGGCGATCGCCGTGATTGGCGTGGTGGATCTCACCCGGGTCACCAACCGTATCTCCTCGGTCACCTACGAGCCGCTGTCGCCGATCCTCGCCGCCGGCCTGCTGTATGTGGCGATCATCGGCTGTTTGTTGAAGCTGCAGGGTATCGCGGAACGTAAAGCCAGGCGTCTGGCGCGCTAGGAACGGGAGGCATTATGAATCAGTGGGGCGTTATCTGGTCGGTTCGCGATAGCTTTATTGCCGGGTTATTCGCGACCCTCGAACTGTTTATTACCGCCGCCCTGGCGGCGCTGATTATCGGTATTGCGCTGTGTTATTTTAGCGAATATCAAAAGAAAGTGATTAACCGGATTATTATTGGTTTCGTCAGCCTGATGCGCGCGATCCCTTTTTTGATCCTCGCTTATCTTCTGTATTACGGACTGCCGCAGCTCGGTATTAGCATGGAGCCGTGGACCGCCGGTTTACTGGCCCTGATTATTTATCATGGCGCCTATTTCTTTGAAATATTGCGCAGCCAGCGGCGGGTATTTTCCGGCGGATATATTGAAGCGGCGATTGCTCAGGGCTTTTCTCGCTATGCCATTTTTCGGCGGATTATTTTACCCAATATCGTCTCTTCCGCCTTACCGCTGATCGGCAATCAGCTGATTATTTGCCTGAAGGACACCGCTTTCCTGAGCATTATTACCGTTCAGGAGATCACCGCCGCCGCCAACAGCGTCCAGGCGACCTATTTTATTCCGTTTAACGCCTTTATCGTCGCCATTGGGCTTTACTGGGCGATCAGCATTCTGCTGGAGCTGCTGATTAAGCGCCTGACCGCCTGGGGAGCCAAAAGAGGAATGAGCCATGCCTGAGTCTATTGCCGTAAGCGTCAAAAACGTCTCCAAACAGTTCGATAATGTGGAAGTCCTGCGGGATATTAACCTGACGGTGGAGAAGGGGACCGTGGTGAGTATTCTCGGCTCGTCCGGATCGGGAAAATCCACCCTGTTGCGCTGTATGAACTGGCTGGAACAGCCGGACCGCGGTGAAATTCATATCGGCGGTCAGCGGCTGGGGATTGATGAACAGCGCGGCCGGGCGATGTCGCACCGCCAGCTGGCCAAAATCCGCGAGCGGGTGGGGATGGTCTTTCAGAGTTTTAACCTGTGGCCGCACCTGACCGTGCAGCAGAACGTCAGCGAGGCGCTGCTGCGCGTTAAGGGCATGAAACGAGACGAGGCGAAGGCCATGGCCATGCAGCAGCTGGAGAAAGTCGGCATGGCGCACAAAGCCGATGTCTACCCGATCACTCTCTCCGGCGGACAGAAGCAGCGGGTGGCGATTGCCCGTTCGCTGGCGATGTCGCCGGAAGTTATCCTCTTCGATGAACCGACGTCGGCGCTGGATCCGGAGCTGGTTAATGAGGTGTTGGGGGTAATGAAAGCCCTTGCCGCCGAGGGCTACACCATGGTGGTGGTGACCCACGAGATGGATTTTGCCCGCCAGGTGTCCAACGAGGTGGTGTTTCTGGAGAAGGGGCTGCTGATAGAGAAGGCACCGCCGGAGAAGTTCTTCACTCAGCCTGACTCCGAACGCGTCAGGCAGTTTCTGCAAAGCAGCCGTTAGTCCGGCCTGCATCCCCTGCCGGCAGCGCCGGCAGGGGATGCGTCGGGTTTCGCTTAATCCCGATCGATGGCGAACGGCTGCCATGCCTGACGCACCGGCATCACCTCCACCCGGTTAATGTTCATATGCGCCGGCAACGTGGCGATATAAAACATCTGCTCGGCGATATCGCGCGCGCTCAGCGGCGTGGTGCCGCGATAGAGCTTATCCGATGCCGCCTGGTCGCCTTTGGTACGCACCAGGGTGAATTCGGTCTCGGCAATCCCCGGCGCCAGATCGGTGACCCGCACGCCGGTGCCAAGCAGATCGCAGCGCAGGTTATAGCTGAACTGCTTCACAAACGCCTTGCTGGCGCCATACACATGGCTGCCGGGATAGGGCCACTGCCCGGCGATCGAGCCGATATTGATAATACTCGCCCCGGCGCCATGGCGGATCAGCGTCGGCAGCAGGGCGTGAGTGACTGTCACCAGACCGGTGACGTTGGTGTCGATCATCGTTTTCCAGTCCTCCAGCGCCACCTCCTGCGCCGGCAGCGGCGACAGCGCCAGCCCGGCGTTGTTGATCAGGGTGGTGATATCGGCGAAATCGGCGGGCAGCGACGCCACGGCGGCAGCCACCGCCTCGCTGTCACGAACGTCAAGCTCAATAATATGCACCGGCACCCTGGCGGCGAGTCTGTCCTGCAAGGCCTTCAGTCGCGGATAGCGGCGCCCGCTCAGCACCAGCGACCAGCCCGCGTCGGCAAACACCTGCGCTGCCGCTTCGCCAAAACCCGAGGTCGCCCCGGTGATAAACACTACGTTGCTCGTTGCCATCTCATTCTCCTGTGCGGTTGTCCCTTCACTATAAAAACGCCGGACGACAAGGCACAGGGCCAGACGACGGGCGGGGATGTGACACCGTGTCACATCGTTATGCGCGCACTGGCTCTATCCGATTTGCGCGGCCAAGGCCAATGATGAAGCCAACCACTACGACATGAGAGAGGGCAGGGTATGAAGCTGGCAATTCACAACGAGGTCGCGGTAAGCAATGACGAAGTTCGGCAATTAGATCGCGCCTATGTGTTTCATTCATGGTCGATGCAGGGCAATCTCAACCCGCTGGTCATCGCCGGGGCGCAAGGCTGCGAGCTATGGGATTATGAGGGGAACACCTGGCTCGATTTCAGCAGCCAGCTGGTGAACGTCAACATTGGCTATCAGCACCCCCGGGTACTGGCGGCCATGAAGGCGCAGCTGGAAACCCTGGTCACCATCGCGCCCGCCACCGCCAACCTTGCCCGCGGCGAAGCAGCGAAGCGCATCGTCGACCTGGCGCCGGCGGGCTTCAGTAAGGTGTTCTTCACTAACGCCGGGGCGGATGCCAATGAGAACGCGATTCGCATGGCGCGGCTCTATACCGGGCGCGACAAGGTGCTGTCGGCCTATCGTTCCTATCATGGCAACACCGGCAGCGCGATCGCCGCTACCGGCGACTGGCGCCGGGTGCCGAATGAGTTCTCCCGCGGCCACGTTCACTTCTTCAACCCCTACCTTTACCGCAGCGAGTTCAACGCCGCGACTGAGGAAGAGGAGTGCCAGCGCGCGCTGGCGCATCTGCGGCGGATCATTGAATGCGAGGGGCCGACGGCCATCGCGGCGATCCTGCTGGAGTCCATCCCCGGCACGGCCGGGATCCTCGTGCCGCCGGCAGGCTATATGCAGGGCGTGCGCGCCCTGGCCGACGAGTTTGGCATCGTGCTGATCCTCGATGAGGTGATGGCCGGCTTTGGCCGCACCGGCAGCTGGTTCGCCTTCGAGCAGGATGGCGTGGTGCCGGATCTGGTGACCTTTGCCAAGGGGGTTAACGCCGGCTACGTGCCGGCGGGCGGGGTGCTGATTAGCGAGCCGATTGCCCGCTATTTTGACGACCACTTCTTTGCCGGGGGGCTGACCTACTCCGGCCATCCGCTGGCGATGGCGGCGATTGTCGCCACCATCGACGCGATGAAAGAGGAGAAGGTGGTTGAGAACGCGGCCTCTATCGGCAACGAGGTGCTGCGCCCCGGTCTCGAGGCGCTGGCGGAGAAGCACGCCATTATCGGCGAGGTGCGCGGTCGCGGCCTGTTCCAGGCGCTGGAGCTGGTGAGCAGCCGTGAACAAAAAACGCCGCTGACCGCCGCCGACATGGCTGCGATCAAAGGGGCCCTGACCGAAGCCGGGCTGCTGGCCTTTGTGGTGGAGAACCGCATTCACGTGGTGCCGCCGTGCACCATTACTGCTGAGCAGGTGGCGCAAGGGCTGGCGATTTTTGATGCGGTCTTCGCTCGCTTTGCCAGTCTGGCGAAGTAGGGGAGGGGGCCGGATACTGTTGCCCGGCGGCGCGCTTGCACGGGCCTACGGGGTGTGAGCCTGTGAGTGGATCCTGTAGGCCGGGTAAGGCGCAGCCGCCACCCGGCGAAATCAAGGATACCGTGCCTGATATCTTGCCCGGCGGC
>PPYF01660369.1_pt1 | contig 35397 bp, 37 predicted proteins | sample 1559871 | NCBI WGS metagenome assembly PPYF01 (sample SAMN08240021, study PRJNA423297) | Human gut metagenome, whole genome shotgun sequencing project.
ATATCACTGTGGAGGCCGTCACTCAGGGAAGAGCGGAAGTCTCCTGCAAGGGAAAATGGCGCCAAATCTATCTGACCAAGGAATTGCGGAAACGCCTGATGAAATACTGCAGGCAGAAAGAAATCAAAGCTGGGCCGGTATTTTGTTCCAGGCATAGAAAACCGTTAGACCGCAGCAATATCTGGAGCATGATGAAGAAGCTCAGCAAAGAAGCCGGAGTAGATCCGGGCAAGGTGTTTCCGCACAATTTCCGCCACCTGTTTGCGCGCACTTATTATAAGAAGCATAAGGATATCTTTTACCTCGCAGATATCCTGGGACATGCCAGTGTGAATACTACCAGAATCTACACCAGAACAGCCGGCGCGAACCATATCCGGCTGCTGGAAGGATTAAAACTGGTAATTTGAGCACAGAACGCAACGTCACAGAAAAATATAAAGTGGGAAACTGCAAAGAAGGACAATGCAAAACTGGAAACAGCAACGCAGAGACAGAAATACTGATACAGAGAAACACAAGAAAAGCAGAATCTAAAAAACCACATAATATTGATTATGTTACATTAGCGTTCTTATTTTGTGATTATATCATTGCATTCGATAAATTACAACTATAACTGACAAAAAATGGCGAAAAACGCCCTTAGGCCGGTAAATAACAAGACTTACCGGCCTTTTTTCCGTTACTTTTGAGATGGTTTAGAGGTAGCATCTATTACAACGTTATTGTTTAATACTTCATTTAAGGAAATTATATAGCTATAAAGCACGGCAGAAATGACAAAGTTATAACATAATCAATATTATGTTGTTTAGATTGAGAGAGGGGGGCTAAGCGTTTGATCAATTGCAACATGGGGGGCATTTTCAAAATCTATCTATATTGGTATAAAGCTCTATTATTCGAGGTTAAATTCCATATCGTCAGTCAGTATCATCCAGATGACTCCGGCAAGCTGCCATCTTGGTATCACAATAAGCCTTGAAGGCAGCGTTGTTTTTTACAATATTATGAAGTTGCATTCATAAGTGCATAATGCTGCACTTTGGATCTGCGTTTATACCAGCAGCTTACCAGAGTGTCTGGTCATTCATTCTGGACAATGGAGTGAGTTATATGAATAGATAGAGTACTATCGTTGACACCGAAAGACTTCTGGGCGAGAACTTCTAATTCTTTCGTCTGCTTTTTGGTAAAGTACCTATGAGAATTCACCTTGAGTAGATTTGTGGGATGAATCATGTGCATGGAAGAAATTCCTTTCAGTGTTAGCGCTTCTTTTAGAAGTACATAGACAGATTTCTGATGCAGAGTGGGCTTGAAAAAGTACCTCAGTTCAGGGAAAATTTGGCTAAGATAAGAAGGCAGTTGTATTTTTAAACGGGTACGCTGCTTCACGGTTTTCTGGCAAAATACCCAAGTTGTTTGAGAACAGTCGGTTCAAGGTTATAAAACGTGACAAACCTGTAGGAATCCTGCATCATGAAAGTTCTAACAATAATGTATGTGTCGACTTGTCGGTCTTAGTCTTGCAGATGTTGTTTTTTGCATTGCAGGTGTCTTAATAGAATTAGGCACACACATGGTAGTAATTGGCAAAAAGGTATCGAACAAAGTTGTTGCCATAGTGTACCATTGACTCAAGACTGATGATGATGTCGTCTTCGAGAATGAGCGCTTCGAGCTTGGAGATCAAGACTGAATCCATCACCGTCATTAATAAATTTAAACGTCTACATGAGTATTTAGCCATCAGATGTGGCAAGGTGATTGATTTTGGTAATGTCAATACCTACAAAACATGAGTTTGTACCTCCCTTTCATAAAGCTTGATACCGTGATACCCACCAACGATTATCATCGTAGACTTGATTCCCTGTTGAGTAGTCAGGCTACAGGATAAAATTAAAAGTCTGCAGTATCTGAATGAATTAGAACAGATACATAAATATATGAGAAAGGAAAGTGTGATAACCCACTTATGTAATTGTCATACAACATTAATATGAATTAAACAAGAACCTTCTATGGAATTAAGGGGGAAGGTATCTAACAAATGCCTAAATATCTAAAGAGAAAAGGAGACAAAAGATATGTTTGAAAGAATGAAGTTGAAGCCATATTTGATTACTGTGTTTTCTGTGATTATTGTTTTAGCGGCTGTTATTACATTGGTGGGTACTGTTGGACTCCTAAAAACAAAAGATAGTATGCAAGGATTCATGGATAAAACATTAGATACAGAATTGGCTGTTAAAACCAGCAGAATAGAAGCCAATATTGCAGCACGTAATTTGCGCGAAATGGTTATTATTGATAATCCAAAGGATTATAAAGGATTAAAAGAACGTATTGAGGAAAGTATTGAGACAATACACGAGCAGATTTCTATATTAAAGGAAGCACATGGGGAAACAGACGGTTTGGCAAAAAAATACGAAGATGCTTTCCAGAATTGGTTTAATGTTGCGGTGAAGGTTATTGATGAAGTGGAAAAAAGGGATAATGAGGCTGCCAAAGATGTTATTCTAAATGAATGTTCACCGGCTTTAAGCGGTTTGGCTGAAATAGCAAAGGAGATTGATGCGCAAATAGCAAAGGAACGGGCAGCAGCAGAAAATTATATACAAAAACTAATCATGAGTTTTATCGCGAGTTGTGTTGTTTTGCTTATTTTACTACTCTTTATTGGCTTATATTGTCAAATGAAGGTGACTAAAAATATAACTGGAGTAACTAATAAAGTTAAGGAAGCCGTGCTTGAACTGTCTAAAGGTAACTTGAAAGCCAGAATTGAATATGAAGCAAGGAACGAGTTTGGTGAATTAGCAGAACGCATGAACTTTTCTTTCCAAGAACTAACAAAATATGTGGATGCCATAGACTATGGCATGAGCGAGTTCTCCAAGGGGAATTTTACTTGTGAATGCCCGATGGATTTTCTTGGAGATTTTGCCCATATCCAAAAATCAATCGAACATTTTCAGGCTAAAATGAATAACACATTATTGGAATTGAATACCGCTTCTGCTCAGGTGAGCGCAGGGGCTAGCCAAGTGGCTGATGGCGCTCAGGCCCTGGCTCAAGGTGCAACAGAGCAGGCAAGCAGTGTTGAGGAACTATCTGCGACGATTGCAGATATATCTCATCAGATTTCTCAGACCGCTGAATATTCAGAAAAAGCTAATGTGTTAGGAAAACAGGCAGGAACGGTTGTTCAGAAAAGCCAAGTGGAAATGAAGCAGATGATGTCAGCAATCAAAGATATCGCTTCAGCTTCTGAAAGCATACAAAAAATCATCAAGGCAATTGATGATATTGCTTTTCAAACAAATATTCTTGCATTAAATGCAGCGGTAGAAGCTGCCCGCGCGGGAAATGCTGGCAAGGGGTTTGCGGTAGTGGCAGACGAAGTGCGGAATCTCGCGCAAAAATCTGCGGAAGCAGCTAAAGATACCACGGAACTTATTGAAAACTCCTTGCAGTATGTATCATATGGAGAGCAGTTGGCATCGAGTACAAATGCAGCTTTTGAAGAAGTGGCAAAGCACGCAGAGGATATTTTGGGAATGGTTTCCAAAATTGCGCAGGCATCAAGTGAACAGTCATTATCCGTTTCTCAAATTTCTCAAGGCGTGGATCAGATATCTTCAGTGGTGCAGATGAATTCTGCAACATCGGAGGAAAGTGCTGCGGCTAGTGAAGAACTTAGCGGGCAGGCCAGTGTGATGAAATCGTTGATTGAGCAGTTTAAATTATCCCGTGTCACAAAACCTATTTCTGGTTCTGATATATGAATGGGAAATGAATAGTAAAATCATTTTGTATTATATGTTCGTGAAATAATGATTTTGTTGTGATACCACTATATCTGGAGCAAAAATTAGATGTCAAAAAACAGGGTATTTTGGTGGCATTTGGCCTAGGAATCCCTGGTTGTCAGTAATAAAAGGAGAAAAAATGTTCAGATTGTTTGATGCAGAAGATGAAAATAAATTCACGTGGGAATCCATAGGTGATGTTATTGATGGCAGAAAAAATCTAGGGGAAGGAATGCCCGTATATGTATACCGACTATTTCAATTTACGATTAAAGATGAACTGGTCAAACGCTTTGGGAAAGAGGTTGTCATTGACATTTTCAGAAATGCAGGTGAACTGGCGGGAAGAGAATTCGCAAATCATCTTCTTAACTTAGAGTTGCCGTTTAATGAGTTTATTGCCCACTTGCAAGGAGTTCTGGAAGAAAGTAAAATTGGCATTTTGCGTATTGAAAAATTTGATATGGATACTGGTGAAGCCGTTCTGACGGTTGGAGAGGATTTGGATTGCTCCGGTTTGCCTATTACAGGAGAAACGGTTTGCAATTATGATGAGGGCTTTTTGGCAGGGATTTTAAAGGTTTATACAAAAAAGGAATATGTGGTTACTGAAGTGGATTGCTGGGCTACGGGGTCTCGCGTGTGTCGGTTTGAAGCGAGTGTAAAGAATCTAGGTGAATTAAGCATTGAATAAAGAAGATATTGATTTGATTGTGGAACAAATCAGGCAAATCATATTGAATAAACCGATAAAGGAAGAGTTAAAGAGTGAATCTGAAGAATTGGCTGAATTACAGGAAGCCGTACTTTATCTATCGGGTTTGTTATCTGAATCAAATGAATTTTTAAAACATTTGCAGGCAGGAGAACTTGATGTGAAACCGCCTGGTCGACATAATTTTTTGGCTGGTAATCTAAAGGAACTTCATTCTGCGCTCAGACATTTGACGTGGCAGGCGAATCAAATTGCTAATGGCGATTACAGCCAAAAGGTCGATTTTTTAGGACGTTTTTCGGCATCTTTTAACTCTATGATACATCAGCTTGCGGAGCGGGAGGCAAAATTAAAGCATCAGTCCGTTGAACTTTCGGATATGGTTGAGTTGATAAAATCTATAGTGGATGGATTGAAAGACTGGATTGTTGTAATTGATAGTGAAAGCGATGAGGTTATTTATACCAACCAATCCGCAAATCAGTTGTTTTATGATATGGAGATAGAAAAAAATACTTGTTGCAAAAAATGTGAACTGATTGAGCAATTAAGGAAACAAAGTCAAGACTGTAAGGATTCAATTTTTGAATATACTTGTCCCAAGAGCATGAAAATACTGCGTGTAAAATCTTTTGGCATTAAATGGAATAACAAAGCGGCTTGTGTACATTATATCCAAGATGTAACGGATGAGCGTGAATATCATGAGCAAGTGGAAGAAATGGCATATACGGATGAGCTTACAGGGTTATATAACAGAAGATATTGCATGAAGCAACTAGAACGACAATTGTCGCAAAAGAATGAATTTTCGTTTTGTATGATAGATTTAGATGGACTTAAATATGCCAATGATAACTATGGGCATGCTTCTGGAGATCGGTATCTTAAAACGGTAGCTGATGAGATGCTGAAAATATCGCGTACAACGGATATTGTTTGCAGAATTGGCGGGGACGAGTTTGCGATACTATTTCTTAATTGTGCATCGGATATAGCCCTGAAAAAAATGAAGCAGGCAAACCTAAGTATAGAAAGCCTATCCGAAGGATTTTTGATGTCAATTAGTTATGGAGTCATCCACATTGAAGCGGGGATGAATATTTCGCCGGAAACTATTTTGAAGTGGGCTGATAAAAAGATGTATGCTTTGAAAAACACCAAAAAGCATTCAAGGAGCTATGACCGATGATATGGTTTGCGTGCCAGCAGTGGAGTGGGATAGTTTCGTTAACATTCTGTCTGTCGCAATGAATAGTAGTGTAAATAGGTTGAAGAGATGGGAGGACAATAAATTGGACTTTTTTGGGAATTCTATATCGTTGTCTGGCCGAGTGTTGGATTATCTTTGGCAGAAAAATGGAATGATTGCTGCTAATATAGCTAATAACGACACTCCGGGGTACAAAAGCCGCTATATGACATTTGAGGATGTTTTAAAAAGAAATCTCGAGCGGGTGAGAAATGGTAGCTCTTCGGATATAAGGAAGGCAATAGGAAATACAAGAGGGGTCATACATACTACAGAGCAGGAAAGTGTCAGGATTGATGGCAATAACGTCCAGATTGAAGCTGAGTATCTAGAGCAGGCCCGCGTCCAGCTTCAGTATGAATATCAGCTGAAGCTGCTGAATAGTGAATTGTCCCAGCTTAGGACGGCAATTAAAGGATAACCGGGAAGGATTGAACAGGAATGGAAGGATTAAATGATGGATTCATTCAATGGAGGAGGCCACTGAATCGACTTGAGGATTTTGAACTAGATAAACGGGAACCGAATCAATCGAAGGAAGCGAGATTCATTGATATTTTTCGAAACGCATGGAATAATGCCGGGGAGGCAAGAAGCGATTATGCGAGGGAACAGTACGCCTTGTCTGTGGGGGAAACTGATGACCCACATAATCTTATGATTGCTGCTAATAAGGCGGAACTATCGGTGGAACTATTGGTTCAGCTGCGAAATAAAGCGCTGGAATCGTATGACCAGCTTATAAAGATAGGGTTTTAATATACTGCCCGCAGAAAGGTCAGAGGATTTGGACAGATGAAGCAACTGGACAGAATGAAAGATTTCTTTAAAAATCTATCAGGAAGAACAAAAAAAATGATTGCCATAACGGTGTCAGGGCTGCTGATTCTTTCGGCAGCCCTGGCAATGGCGCTTAATAATACGGATTATGCGGTACTGTTTTCTGGCATGAATGAAGAAGAAGCCAAGGAAGTTATGGCGAAACTTCAGGATATGGAAGTGTCTTATCAATATGATCAGCAGGGAAGTGTCCTTGTTCCGAAGGATTCGGTGGATAAGACAAGAGGGAGGCTGGCTGTTGACGGCTATCCCAAAAGCGGTTTTTCTTATGATGTGTTTACAGATCATGCGGGTATGATGTCTACAGAATCTGAGAAGGAGACCTATAAACTTTATCAGCTTCAGGAGCGGATTGGCTCTACCATCCGCACGCTTGACGGGGTAAAAAGTGCTGTCGTTACCATAAGTCCGGCTAAGGATAATAAGTACATATTGAACACGGACAGTGCAAAGAGAGCATCGGCCTATGTTGTAGTACATATGTATGACGGCGGTTCCCCTTCCCGAGAACAGGCGGAGGCGATACAGAGACTGGTAGCAAAAGCGGTTCCAGATATGGAATTGGGGGATGTCGCAGTCTTGGATGGAAACGGCGTGGATGTATCCGCCGTGAAGGATAGTGATTTGGAAACTGTTGATGGGAATAAGAAGTCGGAGTATGAAAGCCGGGAAGAGGCAAAGCTCCGGGATAATATACTGAATGTCCTGGAAGGGATTTATGGCCGTGGTAATGTGAATGTTTCTGTTAAGTGCACAGCAGATATGCAGAGGGTGCTTTCTGAGGAACTGAGCTATAGCGCCCCGGACACACAGAATAATTCAGGTTATATCAGCCGGCAGACCTTAAGCGCCGAGGGGAATGGCCAGCAAGCAGGTGCTGCTGGCATACCTGGTACACAGTCTAATACCAATGTGACCCAATATAATGCTGGACAAGGTACTACTGCCGATATCTATAGCAGTAATTCAGAGACAACATACGAACTGAATCAGAAAAAGGTTCAGGGACAGAATGACAGCGGCGCAATCTCTGATGTCAGCGTTGCAGTAAGTATTAATAAGAAAGCCGTTGCAGGAGGAGGGCCAGGTACTGCCCAACTGATGGCGTTGGTGGCCAGAGCGGCAGGAATTGCCCCAGAATTGCAGAACGAGAAGATATCTATTGTTATGGCGGATTTTTATAACAATACAAATACTCTTGAGGTTGCGGCATCTGTTTCGCCAACGGAGGTTGAGGCGGATAGGATGAGGTATCTGCCGTTTGTTCTGGGAGGAATCCTTCTGTTGCTGCTTCTTCTGATTTTTTTCATTGTAATGGGCATCAAGAAACGGAATAAAAAGAAGCTTTTAGCAGAGTTAGAGACAGAAATTCCGCTGGAATCTCCGGCGGAGGAAGAGGCGCCGGAAAAGGAAATCTTAACAATAGATAAGGGAAGCCGAATTAAAAATCAAATTCAAAGTTTTGCAGAGGATAATCCGGAGATTTCCGCTGCATTGCTGCGTAGTTGGGTGAGATCGGAGGAGGGTAATTGATGAGTGACAATAAATTAACTCCTTTGCAAAAAGCTGCTGCAGTTATTGTTTGCCTGGGGGCGGAACGCGCCTCGATGATTTACAAATATCTGGACCAGTCAGATATCGAAAAGCTGACCATAGAGGTGGCGAAGCTGGGGCATATGGAATCGGAGGAGGCGGAGGGGGTACTGGATGAGTTCTACAAGCTGTGTCTGACCCAAAAGGTGGTAACAGACGGCGGGTTAGAATATGCCAGAGCGGTTTTGGAAAAGGCATTTGGCGAGGCAACCGCAGCGAGCCTTTTATCCAAGGTTTCCAAATCTTTGCAAAACCGCGCATTTAGTTTTTTAAGGAAAAATGACATCAAGAGTCTGGTACCTGTACTTTCCAGAGAACGTCCTCAAACAATAGCATTGGTGCTTTCTTATATGGAGCCGGATTTGGCAGCTGCAATCATTGATGTTTTGCCTGAAAAGAAGAAAATGTCGGTTTTTGAGAAGATTGCCAAGATGGATAGCATCTCTCCGGAAGCTGTGAAAATTGTGGAAGAGGAAATAAAAAAGATGTTTTCAAGTCTATATACTGCTGACTTTACTACGATTGGTGGTATTGATTATGCTGCTGAGCTGATGAATAATGTGGAGCGAAGCAGTGAAAAACTTATTTTTGCAGAATTAAATAAGCATGATGCAGAGCTGGCCGATATGATTCGTAGGAAGATGTTTGTATTTGAGGATTTGGCAACTCTGGATAATCGTTCTTTGCAGAAGGTAATCAGAAATTGCGATAACAAGGATCTTGTATACGCGCTTAAGGGAATCAGTGATGAGAATCTATTTAATTTAATCTTGTCTAATATGTCAAAGCGTATGGCGGAAGGAGTGCTTTCCGACTTGGAGATTACTACCAATGTACGTGTAAGGGATGTGGAAGAGGCCCAACAGCGTGTTGTCAATATAGTCAGAAACTTAGAGGAGCAGGGAGAACTTGTAATCAGCAAGAATGGAAAGGACGAGGTCATTGTCTAAGGTCATTAAATACGGGGAGCGGGAAGCAAGTCCATATATATATCCGAGGGATAAACAGCTTGTTGGGCAGAAGAAGGCAGACAGACTGGAAGAATCAGAAAAGATTGAAGATACATATGTAGAGGAATGTATTGTACAGGCAGTAGAGCAGTCGGAGAAGATTCTTAATACTGCCAGGAAAGAAGGGCAGCTTTTAAAAGAGGAGTACCAGAGAAAGGGATATGCTCAAGGGTATCTAGAGGGAAAAAAGGATGGATTTGACCAGGCTAAGAAGGAACACTTGGAACTTTTTGAAAAGGACAGGGAAGAAGCAAGAAAACTCCTGGAAAGCTGTATTGAAGGGATGGAGCAGAAAAAAAAAGAATTACTGGAAAAGTATCTGGATGAACTTAAGGATATAGCGGTTGCGATAGCGGAAAAGGTCATTAGGGTCAGCCTGCGCACGAGTGGCGAGACCATGAAACATATGATCGCATCAGCTGCAGGAGAACTTGAGAAGAAAGAATGGGCTAAGGTATATGTATCAAAACATGACATGGATGTGATGATAGAGGGGGATGTGGAATTCTTAAATACACTTTCTGACCTTTCCTCCAATGTGAAAATCATAAAAATGGAAAATGAGGAGCAGGGAACCTGTATCCTGGAACTTCCGGATGAAATAGTCGATTTAAGCGTGAATACTCAGATGGCTAACATTAGGGAGCTTCTTGATAATGCATAGAGGAGATGTGTTTATGCAGTTTAGAGATTTGCCCGGATTGATTCGTAAATCAGAGACTATCAGCAGGATTGGTAAAATAGAGAATGTGGAAGGGATGCTGCTGGAGGCATCAGGCGGAAGGACTAGTATCGGTGAGATATACATGATATATGATGAGAGGCAAAATCGCCATATTCCTGCGGAGGTAATCGGATTTAAACAGAATAAAATCCAGATGATGTCGTATGAAGATACTAATGGTATATCTTCAGGTAGCATTGTGAGGAGCACAAAGAAGCGGTTAAAAATCCCGGTTGGTGATTTCCTGAAAGGCCGTGTTATTGATGCCATGGGGAGACCTATTTTTGGGGAGATGTTTTCGGATTCCCAATTTTGTTATGTGGAAAATACTTACACGAATCCTTTGAAACGTCCGCCTATTACAGAACGTCTTGACTTTGGGGTGAAGGCTATTGATGGGTTGCTTACCATAGGTAAAGGGCAGCGAATTGGAATTTTTGCCGGTAGTGGAGTGGGAAAGAGTACTCTTTTGGGCATGATTGCTAAGAACTCTACGGCGGATATTAATGTCATAGCCTTGGTGGGGGAACGTGGAAGGGAAGTCAGGGAGTTCATCGAGAGGGATTTGGGAGAAGAGGGAAGACAACGCTCAGTTGTTGTAGTTGCTACTTCGGATGAATCCTCCATGATGCGAATGAAATGCCCCCTGGTGGCAACAACCATTGCTGAGTACTTTCGGAATCAGGGAAAGGATGTACTTCTCATGATGGATTCCTTAACACGTTTTGCCATGGCTAAACGTGAGATTGGACTTTCCCTGGGAGAGCCGCCTGTGGCCAGAGGATATACCCCTTCTATCTATACCGAATTCCCAAAACTATTGGAACGGAGCGGGCGGTTTAAAGTAGGTTCCATCACTGGTGTATATACTGTTCTGGTGGAAGGGGATGACACCAATGAACCCATTGCTGATACGGTCAGAGGGATTTTGGACGGTCATATTGTCTTAACCAGGAAATTGGCAAATGAGAACCATTTCCCGGCAATTGATATCAATGCCAGTATATCCAGGCTGATGTCCAGTGTGGCTTCTGAACGACAGAAGGAGCTGGCTTCGGGGATCCGGGATATTTTAAGCACATATTCTAAAAATGAGGATTTAATCTCCATAGGGGCATATAAAATGGGGACGAGTCAGAAGGTTGATCAGGCAATAAGCAGGATAGATAGAGTAAACGCGTTCCTGATGCAGGGCGTGAATGAAAGCTTTACACATGATGAGGTTGTGTCAGAGATGGAAAAAATCTTGAGTGACTGATAGGAGAGAAGTGGTTATGCGGAGATTTCATTTTCAATTAGAAAAGGTTTTGGACTATAAGAACCAGATTCTGGACAACCTGGTGGGGGAAGAAGCGGCCATCATGGCAAAAATCAGGGAAAAAGAAGAGATATTAGCCGGATTAGATAAGGAATACAAGGATTGTTGCAAAATTCTCAATGAGAAGCAGAAGAACGGAATGGATGCCATGAGCATGCATATCTGTGAGAATTATTTAGATACATTAGGATTCCGAATCCGAAATGCCAGGCAGGACTTAGAACTGCTTCAGCGACAGGAAGAGATAAAACGGCAACAGCTGCTGGAGGCAAAAAAAGAAAGCACATCTCTGGAAAAATTGAAGGAGCGCAGACTGGAGGAATACCAGATTGGCTTCCAGAAGCAGATGGAAAAGGAAATTGAGGAGTACATCTCTAATAATCGTAAGGCTTTGGTTCGCATATAGCATGGACAGGAGGCAGGAAGATGAATGCGGGAGTGAATGCGGCTGTCATGCAGCCGACAAGAAAAATAGAAGTTACTGATAAAAGAAAAAAGGAAGATGAAGGGAGCGTATTCTGTGAACTTTTAGAACTAGGGGCTTGTATGAACCCCTTCTTAGTGGCTGGACAACAGGATGCGGCAGACATGGGAGGGAGGACAGGTCTTCCTGCTGTCCTTACCAGTATGGACGGAGAAACGTTTGAATATTCAGGAAAAAAAGGGCCTCCTGTTTGGGGAGGAGAAGAATGGATTTCCCGTTCAATCAGGGAGAAAAGTAGCGGAAAGGCTGGATTTTTGGCTCAATCTTCATCGGAAAGGGAAACTGTTATTAGGGAGAGAGGGGGAAATGGTCCGGTCCAAGGAATGGGGGAAGAATTCAGCATCCGTTTCCGGGGAGAGAGTGGAGTAACGATGAATGCTGGATTTGGCCTGGATCCTTCAATCGGTAAGGTGGATGGATGGACGGCACTGGCTCCTGCAGGAAACATTCAGGGACAAGAAACATTCTCCAAAGCAGGACAAAAGTCAGGGGCCTATATGAGTGACCATGCGCCGGAAGGAAAAAAGGCAGGAGAGGAGGAAGGCGGGCTGATGCTCTCCTCATCAAGAGAAGCCTATCATATACCGACTTCTAATGAGCCGGTAAAAATCAGGGTAGCCCAGCCATATCATGAATACAAACCAGAGTTTTCGAGAGCGCTGTCGAACCACATTGCGAATGGGTTGTCGAATAGTGGGGGGACTCTGGAGATTCAATTGGAACCGGAGACCTTGGGAAATATCCTTATTAAGTTTCGGACAGGCAAGGAAGGGACCCGCGTTGAATTGTGCTGTGCCAGTGAAAAAACGGCCTTGTTGCTGGAAAAGAATGTATCGGAGATTGGAAGGCTTATCAAATACCACACGGAGACTCCTGTTTCCATAGATATCAGACAGGAGGAGGCATCATTGCTTTCCTGGAACCGAGATCAGGGACATTCCGGGGGACGGAATCCTGAAAATGGAAATGGGAAAAAGAAGCAGGATGGCGGGGGCAGAAACAATGAAGCAGCTGATTTTATTGAGAAGCTGAGACTTGGCTTGGAGGAACTATAATGAACAGGAGGTAATTGTTATGACAGATATCGGTATGATGGAAAGCTCCGCTGCGCGTACTACTGTTTCCTCTTCGGGAAATAGGAATCAATCATCCAGGGTGGCAAAGAATTCCCTGACTCTGGAGGATTTCTATACACTGATGGCGGTCCAACTTCAGAATCAGGATATGACCAGTCCCATGGATAATTCGGAGATGCTTAATCAATTAGTCCAGATGGCGACAATCGAATCCATGTCCCAGATGACACAGATGTCCACGAATCAATACGCATCAGGACTGCTGGGACAGCAAGCTGAGGTTGTCATATTTAAGGATGGGCAACAGAAGACGGTTAAGGGGACAGTGACTGGTGTAAACTTAGCGTTTTCTCCTCCGGTCATCTATCTGGATGGTCAAAGCGAGGAATACCCCATAAGTTCTATTATGGCAGTCGGACAGCGCGGTACCGTAACGGATGAGGAAGGTAAGGATAATGGGCCTGGGAGAGAAAGCAATCAGTTAGATGTTCCAGTTAAGCCTCATTTTGATGATGACAAAGGAGAAAAAGTAAAATGGTAAGATCAATGTTTGCCGCTGTAGCCGGATTAAAAGCACATCAGTCTAAGATGGATGTAATCAGTAATAATATAGCCAATGCCAATACCACAGGGTATAAGAGCCAGTCAGCCACCTTCAAGGATTCCATTTATTCCAGCTTAACGAAGCCATCAGGTGCCTCAGCCGTAGCGGGGGGTACAGGTGGACTCAATGCTTCCCAGCTGGGCTATGGATCGGTATTAGGAGCCGTGAGAACGAATTTTACTCCAAGCTATCCCAGCTATACAGGATACAACTCGGATGTATATTGCGATGGCCCGGGGTTCTTTATGGTAGGCCCTTATGCAACCAACGCCAGTCCCTATGAATCCTGTCTGTCCAGAAGCGGTCAGTTTACGGTAAAAAACGGATACCTGATGGACAGCATGGGCAATTACGTCTATGGAGCTTCCGCCGCCGCTCATGATGCTAACGGGACTGCTACTGCAATTAATGGCATGACCAAGGCAAATGGTTCCTGGGATTTTACTAATGGTATCACTTCCCTGGAGCCCATTAAGATTGGGGAGGAGTCCCCTGGAAACCATCCCTTTACGGAATACTCCATTGATGGGAACGGCAAGGTTACGGCTACTGACTCGGAAGGCAAAAACTATGAAATGGGGTATATCGCCCTTATTAATGTGAATAACCCAGAGGGCATGATAAAAAAAGATGGTTACTATTTCGAGATGGGCGCCTCCGATAATTCCGGGGCTGCCGGAACCGCCAGCATCATTCGAGCGGGCAAGACAGCCGGTTCCCTGTTATCTGGTTACCTGGAAGGATCGAATGTTGATATTGCCCAGGAATTTTCTGAAATGATCACAACCCAGAGAGGTTTCCAGGCCAATACCAAGATTATCACGGTGACCGATGAGATGCTGGAGCAGCTTGTCAATATGAAACGGTAGTTGGAAAATCTGTTGAGAGGGCCGATGGCATCATTGCAGCGGTTAAACGGGAGAAAAAAATTGATAGAACTTCATAAGTTAAGTGGTGAGCCGTTTTATCTGAATGAGGATCAGATAGAAATGGTAAAGTTTATCCCCGAAACTAAGATTGTCATGATGAATAAGGAATTTTATATTGTGCAGGACAGCGGGGAACAGGTAGTTGGAAAAATTATAGAATTCAAACGGAAAATCATGCAGCCAGTAGGAGAAAAATACCCGGAGGGTAAAGAGAAGCTGCTGCGGAGGGAATAGGATGGATTTATCTACGCTCATAGGGATTGTATTAGGCTTTGTTATCATCGTAGCGAGTATCACAATGGATGACATAAAAGCAATTAATAATTTCATAAATATGCCCAGTTTATTTATTGTTGTGGGTGGTACGATTATGGCGATTGTAGCCAGTTATCCTTTTTCAATACTGAAAAATATTCCATCCCATATGAGGATTCTGTTCCAGGGAAAGCGGTTTCACAATATATCTTGTATTGAAACGCTGGTGGAATTCGCTACGGAGGCCAGGAAGAACGGTCTGTTGGCGCTTGAACAGAAGGCGGAGGAGCTTAAGGATCCATTTTTTAAATATGCGGTTATGATGATTGTGGATTCTCACGATCCCCAGGATGTAAGAACCTTGTTAAACGATGAACTGGATTATATGACTACCCGCCATGAGACAGAGATAAGTATCTATGAAAAGGGAACAGCTCTGGCTCCGGCTTTCGGCATGACAGGTACTTTGATTGGCTTGATTAATATGTTGATGGGGTTAAATTTGGCGGATGGAGCCAGTGATTCTTTAGGGGCCAGCATGTCGGTAGCGCTGATTACCACTTTTTATGGCTGTCTTCTGGCGAATCTGTTTTTTGCCCCTATTGCCAAAAAGCTGACAATCCGCAATGACGAAGAATATTTGTATAAACAGCTGATTATTGAGGGAGTCTTATCCATCCAGGCCGGAGATAATCCTAAATTTTTAAAAGAGAAGCTGTACTGCTACTTAAAGGAGCGGCTGAATGAAAACCTCAAGGAGGAAGGGGACGGAGGCGGAAAGAAGAAAAAAGGAAAGGGGAAGAAGGAATAAAATATGCGCAAGAGAAAACATCAGGACCATTGCGGCAACTGGATGGATACTTATGGGGATATGGTAACCCTGCTTCTTTGTTTCTTTGTTCTTTTATATGCAATATCCGCTATTGATCAAACGAAATGGGCTAACCTGGTAAGGAGCTTAAACCCGAATTCAGTCACCCAGCTTGAAGAGGCAACGCAAAATCCTCCGGAAGACAGTCAGGCAATTATCCAGGAGGTTCCAGAGGATTTTCAGACGCTTTATGAGAATTTAAAGGCAGAGGTGGAGGAGAAGAACCTAAACACGGAAATAGAAGTTAAGGCAGGTAAAGGCTTTACGTTTATCGCATTCAAGGACAAAATTTTTTTTGATGGTTACAGCTATGTGTTAAAGAAGAGTGGTGAAGAAGTTCTGGAGGATTTTTGTAATATCCTGGCCCCCTATGCAGATGATATTAAGCAGATTGAAATTCTGGGACATACTGCCAGGGTGGACGGGCTGCAGTATTCTGTTGCAAATGACAGATTTCTTGCATCCAATCGAGCAACAGCCGTCCTTGTCTATATACAGGAGAAAAATTTTATCGATCCTTCCAAGCTGACCAGTGTGGGATATGGCGATAATTGGCCTGTGGCCGATAATGATACTCCGGAGGGGCGGTCCGCCAACAGAAGGGTTGAGGTATTGATTACTAAAACGGGAGCACAGTATAAGAATCTGGGGGAGTTATATAGGGAAATACAATATGGTACAGATACAGACGAAGGGCAGGAATAGAATATGGCTGAGGTTCTGTCACAAAATCAGATAGACATGCTGCTGGCAGCTATGAATAGCGGGGATGATACGGAGAAAACAAAAAGCAAAGAGAACTCGCCGGGGATGAGATACCGGAAGTATGATTTTTACAGCCCCAAGAAATTCACCAAGGATAAATTAAGGCTGCTTCAGGATGTCTTCGATAAATATACAAGGATTGTTGTCTCTCAGGTGAATAGTATGTTTCGGTTTGGCTGTGAAATTCAGGTTTCTACGATAGAGGAGCAGCGTTACTATGAGTTCTCCAATGCTCTCAAGGATACTGACATCCTGGCTTCTCTGGATTTGATGCTCCAGGGAGAAAGGGTGAATAAGCCAGTTCTGATGCATATCACGCTGCCAATCATGCTGGATTTTATGGACCGGATGATGGGGGGGGAGGGGGATGATACGGATGTCAGCAGTGATTACGTTTATACAGAGATTGAACGAGCCCTTTACAGTAACATCATGTCTTACTTATCAGAGGGGTTGGGAGATGCCTGGAATAACTATGTGAATATGGAATTTTGCTATCGGCATATTGAAGACAACCCCACCATGCTTCAGGTAATCGGGGTAGATGAAACTGTGGTTATCGTTATTTTGGAAGTGAAAGGTGAAGATGGCAATGGGGGCAGAATCAGTATTTGTCTTTCGGGCGACTTGCTGACTGATATTTTTGCCATTTATGACAGGAGGACATACAGGGAGAAGAACACGAATTTTGTGGATATGTCTGAACATATTATGGACAGTTTAAACCAGTCCCCGGTGGATATATCTGTAAAACTGGGAAGTGTCGTTATTACGATGAAGGATCTCCGCGAGCTTAGGGAAGGCGATATTATTAATTTGAATAAACCTAAGGATTCGCTAGTTGCCGTAGATGTGGCGAAACGCCCATGGTTTGAGGGGCATATCGGGCAGCATAAGAATAATCTGGCGGTATTGATAGAAGAAGTGAACCATGTTAAAGGGGTGGATTTCCTTTCTAAGGAGCAGTTAAACCGGATGCAGTCAGATGATTCCCAAGGGGAGAACTAAGAGAGCAATAATAATAAAAGAGGTGAATAAAAATGGCGAAGATATTAATTGTAGATGATGCGGCATTCATGAGGATGATGGTGAAGGATACTTTGAAGAAGAATGGATATACGGATTTTTGCGAGGCTCCAGACGGAGCGGAAGCGTTAAAGTTATATCAGGAGATTAAGCCGGATTTGGTGCTGATGGATATTACCATGCCTAATATGGATGGCCTTGAGGCATTAAAGGCCATTAAAAGCTATGATTCTGAGGCTAAGGTAGTCATGTGCTCTGCGATGGGGCAGGAGTCTATGGTTATTGATGCAATTAAATCGGGAGCGAAAGATTTTATTGTAAAGCCGTTTAAGCCGGACCGGATTATCAAAACGGTATCCAGCATATTGGGATGATGAGGAGGATGATGCTATGGCATTCTTAAGTTCTATGGATATATGTGCTTCCGGCATGACAGCCCAGCGACTGCGCTTGGATATAGCTGCCGAAAATATAACGAACAGAGATACTACCAGGACAGAAGGAGGAGGACCCTATCGGAAAAAATCCGTAGTATTCCGTGAAATCCCTTCTACATCCTTTCAAGAAGTCCTAGGAAGGGCAGCAAACGGCAGAAAAGGCGGCGTGGAAGTGGAAGCCATTGTACTGGACCAAAGTCCCATGGACTTGGTTTACAATCCTGATCATCCAGATGCCCGTCCGGATGGCTATGTGGAGATGCCAAACGTAGACTTATTGGCGGAGACGATTGATGCCATGTCGGCTTCCCGGTCCTATGAAGCGAATCTGACAGCTTTGAATACCATAAAGCAGATGGCTTCTAAAGCGCTGGAAATCGGTAGATAGAATATAAAACCGGAAGGGTAGAGCCGGGAAAGGGATAGGACATGGATTGTAATAATATTTTTACGCCAATAGAGATTGATGCTATTGGAGAAATACTAAACATCAGTTTGGGAGCCTCGGCGACCGCTATATCTACTATGCTAAATACCAGAGTGGATATTACCACTCCCAGGGTAAGGATTGTTACAGACGAAGAGTTTTCGTTCGAAGAGTTAAAACCGGTAATAGGCGTTGAAATTACATATATTTCGGGTCTGGAAGGTAAAAACATCATGCTTTTAAAGCGTGGGGACGTAAAACTGATCGTTGAACTCCTCATGGGCGTAGAGATTGCTGATGATGAATTTGAACTGGATGAGATGAATCTAAGCGCTGTCTGCGAGGTGATGAACCAGATGATGGGGGCTTCTGCTACTGCTTTATCGGAGTTCCTAAATAAAACGGTGAATATCTCCACCCCAGTTTCATTCGAGCTGCATTCAGAAGAAGAATTTAAAAAGAAATATTTTGTTCAGGCTCAGCCGATGGTAGTTGTTAATTTTGTTTTAAGTATTGACAATAAACTGAAAAGTGAGTTCGTCAATGTGATGTCGGTTGATTTAGCCAAGAAACTCTTAAATGTATTCCTTCCTCCAGAGTATAGGGAGGACGAAGATACGAACATAGAGGAGAATTTCCCAGAAGAATCGCCAGCGGTGGAAATGCCTCAGGCAAGTACAGCTCCGTTACAGGATATAGACATAACGCCAGCCGTGTCCACTCCACAGGCAACTGCTGCAGCAATACCGCAGGTAACAGATGTACATCCTTCAATGGGAGGACATTCGGCAGCAAATACGTCCCAAGTTGCGGGAATACCTCCAACAGCCTCCGGGCCTGAGCCTGCTTCTGCAGCTTTGGAACAACAGATGCAGCAGCTTATGATGATGATGCAGAATATGCAGCAGGTCGTTCAGCCACCGGCCAATAAAATAATTAACACGAGACCTGTAAGTTATAATCCTTTGGAGGAAGCAGGGACCGGGAAGGAAGCGCAGGAAGAAAATTTGGATCTTTTGATGGGGGTATCGCTGGAAATCTCTGTAGAAATAGGAAGAACACAGGGAATGGTAAAAGATATTCTGGAATATACAAAAGGGACATTGGTAGTGTTGGATAAGCTGGCAGGAGATCCGGTGGATTTATATGTGAATGGGCGGTGTATCGCCCGGGGGGATGTAGTAGTGATTGATGATAATTTTGGAATCCGGATATCGGAAATACTAAGAAATCCGGAAGGAGAATAAGACATGGGAGACATGGAAATAGTCATGGCAATGCTTCAAGGTCTGTTCATCTTTTTCTTTATTGCTGGTTTGACGTGTTTGCTTAGCAAGAGACTGGGGAGAAGAATGGGACGGGGCCGGTGCTCACGTTATATGGAATCCCAGGATCGTTTGGTGATTGGACAGGATAAGTATCTGGAGATTGTTAGGATTGGAGAGAGGATTCTTCTTCTGGGAGTTTCCCAGTCAGGCATCCATTTGCTGACAATGTTAGAGGACAATGACATGATTGAGTTGGAAAAGCGGCAGTCTGGAGATAATTCTTTTATAACTCTTCTGGAAAAGATGGCCGAAAAGAAGAAAGAATTACCTTAAGAGAGGAGTCGATATGGGAGAACAGGTTATGAACCTTTTAGATGGTAATAATATTCCAACTCTTGATATTATTTTCTTGTTGACGATTATTGCCTTGTTGCCGAGTATTGTGGTTATGGTGACTAGTTTCACCAGGATTATTATTATCCTCTCCTTTTTGCGGAATGCGATGGGGATTCAGCAGGTTCCACCCAACGTGGTATTGGCCGGTTTGTCGCTGTTTCTTACTCTTTTTATTATGGGCCCAACCTTAAACCAGATGAATGTTCAGGCGTACTTACCCTACCGGCAGGAACAAATTACCCAGGAGGAAGCCCTGAAGCGTGCGACTGTGCCGCTTAAGGAGTTTATGCTTCGGCAGACAGAGAAAGGTACGTTAAATATGTATTTAGATATGGCAGGTCAGGAGCTTACGGACAAGGTGGAGGACTTACCGTTGACGGTGATCGTGCCATCTTTTATGACTAGCGAACTGAAACATGCGTTTTTAGCGGGATTTTTAATTTATCTTCCCTTTTTGCTGATTGACATGGTGACGGCCAGCATCCTGATGTCCATGGGGATGGTGATGCTACCGCCGGCTATGATCTCCCTCCCGTTTAAATTGTTATTGTTTATCGCAGTGGATGGCTGGGAACTGCTGTTTTCATCAATTGTAAAAAGTTTTTACTAACAGGAAGGAGTCTTTAACATGACAACAGGGCAATTACTAGACATATTTCGGGAATTTTTTCTTTTGGCAGTCCGCATTGGCGGTCCTATTTTATTGGGAAGTATGCTTCTGGGAGTGGTAATCGCCATCTTTCAGGCAGCGACACAAATTCATGAGCAGACGGTGACGTTTGTCCCAAAGCTGGCAGCAATTTCATTGTTCCTGCTGTTTCAGGGAGGGAACATGCTGGAAACCCTCCAGGACTTTACTAAAAAGCTGTTTTCCATGATATAAGAGGAATGGAGGATGCTGTGGATATTACGGATATGCAGTTGCTCTCTTTCATAATCGTGCGATTCAGTGGTTTTGTATTCCTAAATCCAGCTTTGGGAAGGAAGAATTATCCGGCTATGGCAAAAAGCGCGCTGGTACTGGCTTTGAGTATATTTGTATACCTGTTTCCTGAGAAGAGCCATTCTATGGAGCAGGAAGTCATGATGGTAACCCCGTTGGTTTATGGAGTACTTCTTTTAAAGGAACTGCTGGTGGGCGCTGTGCTTGGATTTATCTTTGAGATGTTCTTCGCAGTGGTTCAGTATGCGGGTGCAGTGATGGACTTTGGAATGGGGCTTTCCATGGCAACCGCTTATGATCCGCAGTCAAATGTATCGATGTCTATCAACGCCAACCTATATTATTTGTTTATGTTGGCGCTATTTTTTATTAGTAACAGCCATCTGGTGTTCCTGCGAATCGTTCTGTTGGCGGGAAGAGAGATTCCCTATGGAAACTTTATTGTTATGCCTGGCATTATCTGGACCTGCTTAAGGATATTTCAGAACTGTATGGAGATGGCGTTACGCATGGCTTTCCCTATGATGGCGGTTCAGCTTTTGACAGAGGCTGCCGTGGGAATATTGATGAAGATGGTTCCCCAGATTGATATATTTGTGATTAATATACAGACAAAGATTTGTGTAGGAATGGTCCTGCTGTTGCTTTTGGTTTCTCCCTTGGGGGAGTACATTCAGATGCTTCTGGAGAATATGATGGAAGGAGCGGCTATGGCTCTTTACTATTTTAAATAACAGGAGGTGAACCGGTTGGCAGGCGATAAGACTGAAAAAGCGTCACCCAAAAAGCGCCGTGATGAGCGGAAAAAGGGAAATGTGTTTAAAAGCCAGGATATTGTAACTGTAGTTTCTCTTTTAGGGAGTTTCTGTAGTCTTAGGTTTTTGTTTCCGGTGATTTACGGGAGTACGGCATCCTACGCAAAGAGATGCATAGTGGGAGTGGGAGAGTTAAAGGATTTCCAGGTTTTAGGAGGAGGCTACTATCTAAGAGATCTGTTGCTTCAATTTATAAAAATTAGCTTACCATTACTTCTAGTGGCAGTGTTTATGGCTGCCATAGGAGTCGGGAGTCAGACAAAATTTTTGTTTACTATGAAGAATGCTGCGCCTAAGTTCAGTCGGTTAAATCCCATTGGGGGGATAAGGAAAATCATTTCCTTGAAAAGCGTGGTGGAGCTGTCTAAAAGTCTGATTAAGATTATTGTTCTTTTATCGGTTCTGTATCAGTTTTTAAAAAGCTGTTTGCCATTTGTTACGGCAAGTTTGAATATTTCGTCTCTGGGAGCAGCATCTTATCTGCTTCAATATATATATTATATGATACTTAAGGTGGTCATGTGGTTTGGTGTTATTGCCGCCTTTGACTTCCTGTACCAGTGGTGGGATTATGAGCGTCAGCTTATGATGTCGAAGCAGGAAGTGAAGGAAGAATATAAACAACAGGAGGGGGATCCTCAGATTAAGGGCAGGATTCGTAATCTGCAGAGGATGCGGGCAAAACAGAGGATGATGCAAGCGGTTCCTACTGCAGATGTGGTTATTAGGAACCCTACCCATGTAGCAGTGGCTTTAAAATATGATATCAGCAGTGACAGGGCCCCAATTCTGGTGGCAAAGGGAGTGGACCACACAGCGCTTAAAATTGTGGAAGTTGCTATGGACAGCCATGTGGAGGTTATAGAGAATGTATCTGTGGCCAGAGCGGTATATTCATCTACCGAACTGAATCAGGAGATACCACCGGAACTTTATGGTATCGTGGCGGATTTGATGATTTATATTTATCAGTTAAAAGGGAAGAAAGGATAGACGAATATGAAACGAATATTGAACAATGCGATTTCTTTTTTTGTAGTGGCAATCGTATTGCTATTGCTTATCCCACTTCCTCCTTTTGCCCTGGATATGATGATCATATTTAATTTATCAATATCCCTGGTAATTTTGTTAATCACGATGAACATACGGAATCCATTGGAATTTGCCATTTTTCCGTCATTGCTTTTGGTGACCACCCTGATTCGTTTGGGTTTGAATATTTCATCTACAAGGAGCATCCTTACTAAAAATGGGGATGCCGGTAAAGTGATTCATGCCTTTGGTAGTTTCGTACTTCAGGGGAATGTTGTTGTAGGTTTCATTATCTTCCTGATTATTGTACTGGTTCAGTTTATCGTTATCACCAAGGGAGCAGAGCGTGTTTCGGAGGTGGCGGCCAGGTTTACCCTGGATGCGATGCCGGGAAAGCAGATGGCTATAGATGCCGACTTAAGTTCCGGATTGATTACGGAAGAGCAGGCTAAAATCCGCAGAAACAATATACAGAGGGAGGCGGATTTCTACGGGGCGATGGATGGTGCCACAAAGATTGTCAAGGGTGATGCCATCATGTCCATTATCATCACCGCTATTAATTTTACAGCGGGGGTAATCATAGGCGTAGTTCAGTCCAACATGTCCTTCGGAGACGTACTTTCCGTCTATTCCTTAGCTACGGTAGGAGACGGTCTTGTATCCCAGATACCGGCATTGCTCATATCTACTTCAACCGGTCTGATTGTCACCCGGGCTGTGGCGGAAGGAAGTTTAAATCAGGACGTATCACGTCAGTTTTCAGCGCAGCCTAAGGCTATTATGGCGGCTGGTGCCATTATGATGGTTATGTCCTTCATACCGGGTATGCCAAAGATTCAGATGTACCTGCTTGCGGCAGTTCTGCTTTTCGGAGGTAATGGCATTTTACAGAGTATTAAAGTGAAGGAATTGAAGGAAATGGAGGCGGCATCTGAAGCTACCGATATGCTGGAGGAAGCCGAAGTACAAAAACGCCAGGAAGAGTATTATCGGAACATTGACAACGTATATGACATGCTGGAAGTGGAAGCCATATCTATGGAATTTGGATACAGTTTAATACCTTTAGCGGATGAAAAAAACGGGGGAAGGATGATTAGTCGTGTGGTCATCTTTCGCCGACAGTATGCACAGGAAATGGGATTTGTAATTCCCTCGATTAAGCTTTTGGATAATTCCGGCTTGGGAACGAACCAATATGTGATTAAGATTCGCGGGGAGGAGGCTGCCAGGGGAGAACTGTTGGTGGATTACTATTTGGCTCTGGAGCCGTCTAATCCTACAGGCGAGATTGAGGGGATAGAAGCAATTGAGCCGGCTTATGGCATACCAAGCCGGTGGATTACTCCGGATCAGAGAGAATTGGCGGAAATATATGGGTATACGGTAATCGACCCATTGTCAGTCATGATAACACATCTGACGGAAACGATAAAGAGAAATACACACCAGTTGCTGGACAGGCGTGAGACGATGAAGCTGATTAACAGGTTCAAGGAAAAAACACCTGATTTGGTGAACGATGTATTTCCCAATATGATTTCCTATGGAAACTTTCAGAAGTTACTGGGAAATCTTTTAAAAGAAGGGATTCCCATACGAGATTTGGAACTCTTGATGGAAACGGTGGCAGAGGATTTTGGCTCAGGCAAGGATTTGGATGGAATCCTGGAAGATATGCGTGTTAATTTAAAACGGACGATTACCAGGAAATTCTGTGTCGAGGGGCAGATGCGGGTTATTGTTCTGGACGGAGAATTAGAGCGGAAGATTATCTCCAGCATGGCGAAAAACAGCCAGGGAGTATATCTGGCCTTAAGTCCGGAACTTATGCAACGTATGGTTTCCTGTTTGGAAGAGGAAAAGAAAAAATTTGATGATTTTGGCCAGGAACCGATCATACTTACCAGCCAAGTGATAAGAGTTTACATATATCGTTTGTTGGAACCTTTTTATCCGAATATTCACGTTCTTTCCTTCAGCGAGATTACGAACACCATACAAATACAAGCAATAGGAACAATTACGGCCTAGGGGGGTGATGATAATGGAAATCACACAGGATTTTTCTCATATGACAAATGAAGAACTTCTGGATGAATATATGCACAACAGAAGCCGGGAAATAAAAGAGGAGCTGACATTGCGCTATATTCCATTGGTGAGACAGATAGCGAAACAGATGTGGAATGTATATTCAAATTTCTCTCAGATTGATGATATCATTAATGAGGGGGTTTTTGTTATCATGACGGCCTTAGATCGGTACGAAGTTGATAAAAATGTAAAGTTTGAAAGTTTTGTAGTGAAAAGACTCCGGGGTATGGTCATTGATTTAGCCAGGAAACAGGATTGGCTGACACGGGGCGAGCGGAAAATAGCAAAAAATGTGGAGAATGTGAGGGACAGGCTGTATGAGTGCCTGGAACGTCCTCCGACAGATGAAGAGATTGCAGGGGAGCTTGGTATTACTTTAAAACACTATTATGAGCAGCAGCAAAGGATTGCCCTGTTTAATGTGATATCCCTGGATTTGATTATGGATGAAACGGCAGATAAAAAGTGGAAGGATTCTGTCCCAGTAGTAGGAGAAGAATCAGATCCGGAGCTTCAGTCTTTGAGGAATGAAAAAAAGGACTGTTTAAGAAGAGGAATTGAAGCACTTGGAGAAAATGAACGTCTAGTAATTTCTCTCTATTATGAACAGGAGCTAAGTATAAAGGAGATTGCCGGGGTGCTGGGGGTGAGTAAACCCAGGATATCCCAAATACATATAAATGCACTTAAGAAACTGAAAACCTATATGGAAGAAAATTGGTGATACGAAAGGGGAATCTTATGTTTCAGGGATTTTATAATCTAACTTCTGGTATGATGGTTCAAAGTCAGAAACTGGATGTAATCAGCAATAATATGGCAAATGCAAAAACTCCAGGCTATAAAGCGGATACGTATTTGGGGCGGAATTTTAGGGAGGAAATGATGCTTAGAACAGGCAATGTAGATAAGGCAGAGCCCCGGCAGTTAGGAGTAGTGAGCATGGCAAAAGTTGGGGATAGTATGAATGTCAGCTTTGAGGAAGGGGCTCCGGAACAAACAGATGGTAATCTTGATTTTGCTATAAATGGAAATGGCTTTTTTAAAATTGCCGTGCCGGGAGGGGGATTTTGTTATACAAGAAATGGTTCATTTTCCGTGGATCAGGAGGGAATGCTGACATTAAATGGTGTGGGCCGGGTTCAGGGCCAGGGGGGAGATATCTATTTGGATTCGGATGCGATAGATATGGATGCCGCCGGTATCCTGTATGATCCGTTCGGTGAAGAGATAGATGGTATTGAGATAGTGGATTTTGCCGATTATGCTCAGCTTTTGAAGGGAGAGGATTCTACCTTTATCACTAATCAGCAGGAACTACTGGTGGAGAACCCTAAAGTTATGAAGGGCTACCTGGAGCAGTCCAACGTGGATGTCTTAAAAGAAACTACGGACATGATTGCCAGCCAGCGTTCTATTCAAGGGGCGGCCCAATTACTTAAGATGTACGATACTATAATGGGAAAAGCAGTTACGGAGATTGGAAAAGTATGAGAAGTTCATTTTATACAGCGGCTGCCGGCGCAGCCGGCAATATGCAGCGGATAAGTGTGATATCGAATAATATGGCCAATGTTAATACCAACGGCTACAAAAGCAAAAACAGCGTGTTTTCAGACCTTATCTACACAGCACTGGCAGCACAGAATGACAATATAGAGAAAGGGCATGGAATCCGTATGGATAAGACGGACAGCCTTACGTATCAGCCGGGGGCCTTAAACCAGACTGGACGGGACTATGATTTCGCGATAGAAGGGCCAGGATTTTTCGGCCTGTTGGATCCGGATACGGACAACACGATTTATACAAGAGACGGAAGCTTCGAACCGGTGAATATAGATGGTGAATTTTATCTCTGTGATTCCATGGGACGCCAGGTTCTGGATGCGGATGGGGAACCTGTCCTGCTCTCGGTTAATGGTGAGGATGGAAATGAAGGCGAAGAGATTGATGTGGCCGGGAGTATCGGTATCTTTAAAATCCCAATACAGGATGGGTTGGATGTCCTGGGCTACAATGTTTATGGTGTATCAGACAAAAATGGTGAAGTATATTCACAGGCCGACCTGAATAATGAGGAGCCTAGGGGAAAATTACTGCAGGGGATGCTGGAAATGTCAAATGTGGAATTGGCCAAGGAACTGTCCAAGTTGATAGAAAGCCAAAAGGCGTACCAGCTTTCACTTAAGATGATCCAGACTTCAGATGAGATAGAGCAGTTGGAATGTGAATTGAGACGTTAAGGCGCATTATTTTAGAGTAGGAAAGGAAGAAACCTGGTGGGACTGAAACATTATGATGATATGAATTTACTGCAGAGGGATGCAGTAAGAGAAGTGGGAAGTATTGGAACGGCCCATGCAGTCACGGCGCTGTCTCAGCTTTTGGGTGAGACCGTTACAATGGGAGTTCCTGATATTCATATATTGGGCTACAATGAAATCATTAGAAGGATGGGGAATCCAGAGGAAACCGTGGCGGGGATTATGGTTCATATGACAGGTGAATTGAAGGGGATGATGCTATGCATTCAGAGAAAGGCGTTGATTAACGCAGTACTGGAGCGGATGTTCGGCAAAGCGGAGGTAGAAATCTCGCGTCTAGAGGAAATACAGCGTTCAGCCTTACTTGAGATAGGTAACATCATGATATCTTCTTATATTAATGCAATATCCGATTTATCAGGAATTACAATTGAGCTTTCTGTCCCAGACTTATCAGTTAACATGTTGGGAGGAATCCTATCTGTGCCTATGGTGGAATTAGCCTATCAGACGAACAAGCTGATGACCATAGAAGGGAATTTGATTTATGGCGGCATGAAACTGGAAAGCAACCTTTTTATGGTCCCGGAGGTTGAAGGATTGAACTGTCTGCTTGACAGGATGGGAGTAGGAAATTAGCGGGACAGTCACGGTGGGGATTGCCGATATGAAAATTATAAGAACAGAGGGGGAGCTGATTACCTATGCACTGGGATCATGTATTGGGATTTGTTTTTACGACCCCTCCATTCAGCTGGGCGGTCTTCTTCACATTATGCTTCCTAAGGCAGAGCTGGACAGTCCGGTGAGTATCTATAAATATGCGGATACGGGAATCGCTGAGACTTTACGGAAGCTTCAGGTATTTGGCGGGATGAGGTCAAGGCTTACGGCCAGGATTGCTGGTGGTGCCAGTATGTTTTCAGGGCAGCAGTTTTCAGCGCTGGGGAATATAGGACAGCGCAACATTCAGGCTGTAAAAAGCATTTTGTATAAGAGCGGCGTCCGCATTCTGGGAGAGGACACAGGTTCTGACTATGCCAGAACCATGATGATGGATGTATCAAATGGAATCGTAAAAGTGAAGGCCTATGGCAGGACGGAACTTATACTCTAACGGTGGAAAAGGAGGTTGATGGAGTATGGAAGAAACTTATAACCGCAGTAAAATTCTGCTGGAGACAGGTACAAATGAACTTGAGATCATGGTTTTTACCATTTATGGAGAGTTGTACGGTATCAATGTGGCAAAGGTTAAAGAGATTATGATGTCGAATGAGGTGAAGCCCATGCCTCATGCACATCCCGCTATTGAAGGGATATTCAAGCCAAGAGGAACACTTATGACGGTAGTGGATTTGCCGTTATACCTGACTGGGAGGGAGACAGAAAAAAATTCCAGGGATTTGTTTATTGTAACCGGGTTCAACAAGATGTATACAGCCTTTCGGGTAAACACCGTGGAGGGAATCAGCCGTATCTCATGGGCGGATATCCAGAAGCCAGATAAAAGCATTAACGGCGGGGAAGATGGAGTAACTACCGGAATCACCCAGTGTGGCGGGCGTCTTGTGTCTATACTGGATTTTGAAAAAATAACAGCGGATATATCACCGGCTACCAGTATACAGATGGCAGAGATTGAGAAATTGGGGAAACGGGAGGAGAGGTCATCCAACATTGTGGTGGTGGAGGATTCTGTTCTTCTTATTAAGATGATTCAGCAGGCATTAATTAAGGCCGGTTACCATAACCTGGAGCTTTTTAACAATGGACAGGAAGCATGGGATTATTTGCGGACTGAGGGTAGGGAGAATGGAAAGGTGGACCTGATAATCACGGATATTGAGATGCCTAAGATGGATGGACACCGGCTCACGAAGCTGGTAAAGGAAGACGAGGGGCTTAAGCATATTCCGGTGGTTATTTTTTCTTCCCTCATAGATGAAGAAATGAGGCGGAAGGGGAAGGCGGTGGGGGCTGATGAACAGCTTTCTAAGCCGGAAATAGGTCATCTTGTCGAGGTCTTAGACTATTTACTGGAAAAGAGAGGGATTAGGCATGAATAATTATGTAGTAAGACAGCCGGTTAAGGATAGGGATGACCAGGTAATCGGCAATGAGGTCATGTTCCAGCATGGGGATGATACCCTGTATAATAGTTCTGAGGACCATATGGCGGCCGGTACCATAGCGAATTTCTTCATGCAGAATAATGAAAAGATATACGATGGAAAACTGATCTTTGCCACCTTTACCCCAAGTCTGCTTTTCCGCAATACACCCAAGATATTTGAGAGCAGTAAGCTGATTATACAGATTGAGGATAATGTGCTGGTAAATCCATTATCTTTGATGATTGTACAGAAGTACAGGAATCAGGGATACCGTTTTGCAATAAATGACTTTCAATTTTCAGCCCGTTTTTTCAGCATACTGGAATACGTGGATTTCCTCAAGATTAATGTAAAGGGGAGGACGGAACGGTCAGGGGAGAGCTCCATGGAGAACATTGTCAGGATGGCCAGGGGATTCAAAAAGCAGTGCATTGCCTATGGAGTTGACAGCAGGGAGGATTATGAGTTTGCAAAGACTCTTGGAGTGGATTACCTGCAGGGGACATACATATCAGAAGCCACATTGATTAAAACGGCAAAATTGGATTTCCTCCAGGGCAATTTCTTCCAGCTGGTGGTAGCGGTTACAAAAGATACGCCGGATATGGCAGAGATTGAGGAGATTATCAGCAGGGATGCCTATTTGACCTATGCGTTATTTAAGCTGATTAATTCCCGGTATTTTGCTTTGAGCAAAAAGATTTCCTCCATACGTCAGGCGTTGGTTATTTTAGGAATCCGTCAGCTGAAGCACTGGGTTTACCTTCTGAGTATGCAGAATGATGAGAAGGGTGATGGCGGCATCACGGAGCAGGTTTTAAAGCGATCGTTCATGCGCGGAACGTTCTGTTCCAGGCTGGCCCGTCATATTGAGGGACTGCCGGTCTCTCCCGGGGAAGTTTATATGATGGGGATGTTCTCTACCCTGGAATATATGGTGGATAGCCCACTGGAGGATATTCTGAAGGAACTTCCTATCCGGGAGGAAATCAAGGAGGCCCTGATTAGCAGGACAGGGATATGCGGGGATTTGTATACCCTGGTGCTGGATTATGAGAAGGCCGACTGGAATCGTATCAACCAGATGGTGAAAAAACTGGAAATCCCCTCTAATATGGTGGCACAGTTCTATTTTGACTGTGTGGAGGAAGTGAATGAAATATGGAAGGGGATAACTCTTTCCGGGGAGGATAAGGACGAGGGAGAGCATAAGGAGGCGGATTAACCGCCTCCTTTAAGTGTATGACGGGCCTGCCAATGCTCTGTGGTGAAAGTCCACATAGGCGTAGCTACCAACGAACTTGTAAGCGACTCTCAAGGGTTGCATTGTAAGGTGCAGGAGAGAAGAAGAGATAGCGAAATTGTAGCCCTACGGACAGAAAACTGATAATAAGGCGCTTATGGTGGGTAAGTTAGCGCTAGATAACGAAGCCCCAAAGGTAGCCGTAACCCATAGGTGTAAATTAACGTGAAAAAAACTTACGATAAAGTCTAAATTTGAGTACAACAAACTAAGCATCCTCAAATTTGGATACTTGAAAGGTGGTGGTATTGAGACATCAATCTGGTGGACGCTCGATTGCATCTGCCAGGATTTTATCGGGAAAGTTAACCCCAAGCTTGGAGAGCTGCTTTAGGTGTGAGTTGATTTTCTTTTCACGGTTAAATTGAGTATAATAGTCTGCTCCCAGGTCCTTAAACTCCATGCCCTGAAGCACAAAGAAAATGGCGATTGCCATAGAGTGGGCAACTGCCATCGTAGCACGGTTCTTGCCGCGATGGGATACCAGCCTGTTATACTGCGCATGAAAGAAGCTGTTTTTTACTTTTACGGCGGACTTTGCACACTGGGTCAGCGTTGTTTTTAACGCTTTATTCCCATGAATGGTTTTCCCACTTTTACGTTTTCCCGCACTCTCATTATTACCCGGAGCCACGCCGATCCAGTTTGAAAAAGCATGCTGATCACGGAAATGGCGCATGTCAGTCCCTGTTTCAGCAATGATCTGCTTCGCGCTGACCGTCCCAATTCCAACAATTGTATCCAGGGCTGTAACGGCTCTTATTTCATCTTCATTCAGGGCGGACTTAATAAGAGCATCTGTTTTCTCGATCTGGGAAGTCTGGGTACGGATCACGTCCATCACATGGGAGAAAAACTCCCGCTGTGTTGGGGCGATATAGCCATCAAGCGCAGCAACAAGCTCCTCTGGTGAGGATTTCAGATTGCGGTGCATACATGATTTGACATCATCAATCGTGAAGTCCGGCTTTCCAATGATCAGTTCCAAAAGCTGTGTTGCACTTTTTCCTTCCACGTCAGAAAGCCAGCTGCCCAGTTTGATGTTAGCCCCTTCAAGGAATTTCTGTAGGCGGTTGATATTGCGTGAACGTTCCTCAATCTGTGATTTACGGAACCGTGTCATGTCCCGTAGTTCCCGTTGTCTGCGGTCTGGGACAAAACTGGGTTTGAGAAGCCCCTGGGCCAGACATTTGGCAATCCAGAAGGCATCGTTCCAGTCGGTTTTACGCCCAGGAACATTCTTGATGTGATAGGCGTTGCAGACCATTGCAGGAAGAGATTCCTGTTCAAAAATGTTGTAGAGTGGTTTCCAGAAAGAGCCGGTACTCTCCATTGCGACCATCTGGCAGCCATTGGAGGTTAGCCACGCGACAATCTTGCGTATTTCGGCTGTGGTAGTGCCAAACTCCCGTGATTCTGTCCTGCGCCCGATCCGCAGGCAGACAACGAGGAGCTTCTTGTGCACATCAATGCCCGCACAGCGCTCGTAGTACAAGCCGTCATCATCGGTAATGATTACCGATTGAGCTTTGGATTTAGCCATAAACATAACGCTCCTTGACAGTGATAGTACGGCGCGGTTCTCGCCAGTATTACAATTTAACGTACGTCCTTGCGCTCAAATGAGCATGGTACAATCCGCGGTGCGAAACGAGAACCAATCCCAGATTAGGAGTCGAGCTCGAGTCCCTAAGTTATAACGAGCTGTTGCCGCAACTCCTATTATATAACAAAACAAACAAGTCCCCCACTACTTTTCGTTTACTGCGGCGCCGTTAAGGCGTGGGGATTAGGAGGGTAGACGAGGAAAGAACATTGGCTTATCCCGTGAGGTCTCACAGGCGGTCTCATTTGTCGTAGTAACAACGAACTGTGAGAAGTCAGCAGAAGCCATAGTAGGCGTAAGCCGAAGGGCTGAACAATGTAACCGTGTAATCAAATGTATGCTTCATGGAATACCTGACAGCAGGAAGGGCGAAACGTAAATGAGCAGGTACTGCATGACCTAGGGCGAATCTATGAAAACGGAAAGGAGAACGCACACAAAGCAATGTCAGAACTGTTGGAAAAGATACTATCCAAAAACAACATGAATGCCGCCTACAAGAAAGTCTGCGCCAATAAAGGTGCAAGCGGTGTGGAGGATGTGACGGTTGAAGAACTCGGCGATTATATCAAAGAAAACTGGGAAAGTATCAGGGAGCAAATCCGGAGAAGGGAATACAAACCCCAGCCAGAAGGGTAGAGATACTAAAGCTGGATGGAGGAGTGAGGAAACTCGGAATCCCGACCGTAATGGACAGGGTAATTCAGCAAGGAACCGTACAGATAATAAGCCCTATGTGTGAACCTTTCGTGAGGGCTACCAATGGACTAAAAGCAAGCTGGCCGAGTTTATTGGTGACACACTGAAAATGGAACTCAGTGAAAATAAAACGCTCATAACCCACAGCAGTAAATGTGCAAGGTTCTTAGGCTATGATGTGTGTGTGCAGAAGCGGAAAAATAAAGCGGGGTGGCCCCGGTCATGTAAAAATGCGTACCCTCAATGGAGGCGTAGAGCTGTTGGTGCCATTTAACGATAAAATCCGTCAATTTGTTTTCACCAAAGGTACGGCGATACAGAAAGAGAATGGTTCCGTGTTTCCAGTCCATCGGAAATACATGGTGGGACGTACAGACTTAGAAATCGTTTCAGTATACAATGCGGAGCTAAGAGGAATATGCAACTATTATGGTATGGCAAGCAACTTTCGCAAACTACACTATTTTGCCTACCTTATGGAATACAGTTGCTTGAAAACTCTTGTTTCAAAGCATAAAACCAGCCTTTCCAAAACCATTGACAAGTTTAATGATGGCAGAGGGAAATGGGGGATACCCTATGAAACGAAGCGGGGAAATAAAAGGCGTTACTTTGCAAATTACGCCGACTGCAAAGGCAATGGTTCTGCTACGGATTACATCAGCAATGCCGCCGTTGTCTATGGATATGCAGTCAATACCCTTGAAAACCGGTTGAAAGCAAAGGTCTGTGAGCCGTGTGGAACGACAGCGGAAAGGCGGCAAATGATGAAGCTGTCCCTCTACGAACAGGAAACCATTATCCTCTACAACCAGGCGGAAGCCACTGCCGAGGTGTATACCCATGATACAAAGCTATTAGAGAAGCTACGGCGGCTGGCAGAAAAATACCCGGAGCAGATAAAGAAAAGGGATCAGCAGACCTTTACCGTCCCCAAACGGTGCGTATCCGTCCGGGAGCCGTATAGCGCCGAACGCCGTAAGGCCGCCAGTGAGCGCGCCAAAGCTGCCGGATACCAGCCGCCTACAAGAAAAGCGGGCGCAAAGTAAATGTCCGGGAATGTGTTTGAAGTAGTCAAACATTCCGTCAGCACCAGAGAAGCGGCACAGATGTATGGCATCGAGGTCAAGCGGAACGGCATGGCCTGCTGTCCCTTCCACGATGATAAAAACCCCAGCATGAAATTAGACCGGCGCTTTCACTGCTTTGGCTGCGGTGCGGATGGTGACGCCATTGATTTTACCGCGATGCTCTATCAACTATCCCCTAAAGAGGCTGCGGAAAAACTGGCGCAGGATTTTGGCTTACTTTATGACAGTCAGGCCCCTCCCCGGAGAGAATATATTCGCCAAAAGTCCGAAACTCAGAAATTTAAGGCGGATCACCGGCGCTGCTTTCGTGTGCTGTCGGACTATTACCATCTGCTGAAAAAATGGGAAAGGGACCTTGTCCCGAAAACGCTGGAGGAGGAGCCGCACCCACGTTTTGTGGAAGCCCTGCACCAGAAAAATCATCTGGAATATCTACTAGACCTGTTGCTCTATGAAAGCGTGGAGGAACAAAAAGCATGGATAGCAGGGCATACCGTAGAGATTGAAAAAATGGAAAGGAGAATGAAGAAAATGGCTGAGAAACCCACCAACAAAGAACGGCTGCGCGAAATTACCGAGGGCATTGAACAGGGCATCAAAGAACTGTTTGAGAGTGAAAAGTATATGCGCTATCTGTCCGTCATGTCCCGGTTCCACCGCTATTCGGTGAACAACACCATGCTCATCTATATGCAGAAACCTGACGCCACTTTGGTTTGTGGATACAACAAGTGGAAGAACCAGTTTGAGCGCCATGTGAAAAAGGGTGAGCATGGCATTACCATCATCGCCCCCACCCCGTTCAAGAAAAAAATAGAGGAACAGAAGCTGGACCCGGACACCAAAGCCCCGATTCTGGATAAGGACGGAAAAATCGTCACTGAAGAAAAAGAAGTGGAGATTCCTATGTTTCGTCCGGTCAAGGTATTTGATTACAGCCAGACGGACGGGAAACCTCTGCCGGAGCTGGCCTCCGCCCTCTCAGGAAATGTGCAGAATTTCGAGGTTTTCATGGAAGCCCTGCGCCGTACCGCACCGGTTCCCATTACCTTTGAAACAATGGCCGCCGATATGGACGGCTATTTTTCTTCTGACAGCCAGAAAATCGCCATCCGGCAAGGCATGAGCGAGGTGCAGACCGTTTCTGCTGCGGTCCATGAGATCGCCCACAGTAAGCTCCATAATCAGAAACAGGTCATTTCTGATGACAAGGAGAAGTATCAGGAAATTGAGCTGTTTGATAAGCCCGGTTTATTCTCAAATGGACGAATCTCCCGTGATAATCTTCCAGAGGGCGTCTATTGCTATGACCTGCGCGGTTCCGATTATGACCCCGGAAAACCGATTTATGTGGAGAATCGGGTTGGAGTAAATCATGCAGGGGCTGTTATTTTAAGCACCCCATTGGAATTGCCGGAACAAGGGTATCTTCCTTTGACGGAGGAAAGCGGTTTGAACTTCACAGGCGGGGAAATCACAATTTCACAATTTTTGCAGGAACAGAAAAAAGACCGTCACACCGAAGAAGTTGAGGCCTTATATCCATGTTTTTATAATGTTGATCTTTTAAATTACTTCTCATAAATCCTCACTTTCTTGTACAAAAG
>PPYF01525145.1_pt1 | contig 35380 bp, 37 predicted proteins | sample 1559871 | NCBI WGS metagenome assembly PPYF01 (sample SAMN08240021, study PRJNA423297) | Human gut metagenome, whole genome shotgun sequencing project.
CCCTGCCCAAAGCGCAGCCCGCAGCCGCCCCCGCTCCGGCCCCGGCCCCACAGCCGGCAGCTGCTCCCGCTGCGGCGAAGCCCACCAACGCGCGGGATGCCGCGATGGCAGAAGTCATCCGCCGGACGCTGAAGAGCTTCCAGTAAAAAGGATCCGGTTTTTCCAACCGGTGTGAAAAACACGGAAAGGACAAAAAGCCATGGATATCAGTTCGCAGGAAATTGAAGCGATCGTCAAGCAGGTGCTGGCCGGAATGGGCGGCAGCCAGACGAGCGCACCCGCTGCAGGCTGCCCCGCAGCCAGCGGTGCGGCCGGGGACCGCGGCGTCTTCGAGAATGTCGATGACGCGGTAGAGGCCGCTTGGAAGGCTCAGCGCGACTGGGCTGCCAACTACAAGATCGAAGACCGCCAGCGCATCATCGAGGCCATCCGCCGCTGCGCCCGCGCCCATGTGGAGGAGTGGTGCCGCAAGATCGTGGAGGAGACCGGCATGGGCCGCTACGAGGACAAGGTGGAAAAGCACCTTGCCGTCATCAACAAGACCCCCGGCCCGGAATGCCTGACCACCGAAGCCAAGAGCGGCGACGCGGGCCTGATGCTGGAAGAGTATGCCCCCTTCGGCGTCATCTGCTCCATCACCCCCACCACCAACCCCACCGAGACCATCATCAACAACACCATCAGCATGATCGCGGGCGGCAACACCGTCGTGTTCAACGTCCACCCCCGCGCTAAGCACGTCTCTGCGGACTGCCTTCAGGCCCTGAACACCGCCATCATCGAGGCGGGCGGTCCGGCAAACCTCATCACCATGACCCGTGAACCCACCATGGAGAATGTGGACAAGATGGCCGCGAACCCCAAGATCCGCCTGATGGCGGGCACCGGCGGCATGGGCATGGTCAACGCCCTGCTCCGCAGCGGCAAGAAGTGCATCGGCGCTGGTGCGGGCAACCCGCCCGTTATCGTGGACGAGACCGCCGACATCGAGCTGGCGGGCCGCAAGATCTACGAGGGCGCCTCCTTTGATAACAACATCCTCTGCTTTGCAGAGAAAGAGGTCTTCGCCGTCAACACTGCGTATGACGGGCTGCTGCATGAATTGCAGAAGCAGGGTGCATACCTGCTGAACAAGGCCCAGACCGAGCAGTTGGTCAACATCGTGCTTCAGCCCAAGAAGGGCGGCGGCCACGAGGTGAACAAGAAGTGGGTCGGCAAGGATGCCGCCCGCATTCTGGAGACCATCGGCGTCCATGTGCCGGACAGCTGCCGCCTCGCCATCTGCGAGGTGCCCGCAGACCATCCGTTCGTGCTTGTGGAGCAGATGATGCCGGTGCTGCCCATCGTGCGGTGCCAAAGCTTCGAACAGGCCGTGGAATGGGCCGTCACCGCCGAGCACGGCAACCGCCACACCGCTTCCATCTTCTCCAAGGATGTGGATCACATGACCCGGTTCGCCCGCGTCATCGAGACCACCATCTACGTCAAAAACAGTGCCACCAAGGCCGGTGTCGGCATCGGCGGCGAGGGGCACTGCACCATGACCATCGCCGGGCCGACCGGTGAGGGCATCACCTGCGCGAAGAGCTTCTGCCGCCGCCGCCGCTGTATGCTGGCCGAGGGCGGGCTCCGCATCATCTGAGTTTTGAAGGACGAAACACCACCACGATAGATTGAATGTTCTGATAGGAGGAACAACTTATGAAAGCTCTGGGTTTTATTGAGACGAAGGGTCTTGTTGGCAACATCGACGCAACGGATGCGATGCTGAAGGCTGCGGACGTGGAGTTCATCGGTTCCGACACCATCGGTGCCGGCCTGACCACCGTTATCGTCACCGGCGAAGTCGGTGCCGTCAAGGCCGCTACCGAGGCGGGCGAAGAGGCTGCTTCCCGCGTGGGCGAGCTGTTCTGCGTCAACGTCATCGCGCGCCCCCATGCCGATCTGGCCCGCATCATGCCCGCCAAGGGCCCCGCCACCGGCAAGTCCGGCCAGCCCGCCGGTGAGCAGGTCCCGCTGGATGCCGCTCTGGGCATGATCGAGACCAACGGCCTGACCGCTTCCATCGAGGCTGCCGATGCCATGCTGAAGAGCGCAGACGTCTCTCTGGTCGGTCAGGAAAAGATCGGCGCAGGTCTCGTCACCGTCTTCGTGCAGGGCGATGTCGGCGCGGTCAAGGCTGCTGTGGAAGCTGGCCAGACTGCCGCTTCCCGCATCGGCGAGGTCGTGAGCGCACTGGTCATCCCGCGCCCCCACGCAAGCGTGTCCGAGTGCATGCCGGAGCTGCGCTGAGCTGCTGCATCCAAAGCAGAAAGGGGCGCTGAGCCTTGGTTTATCATGATATCAGTCAGGAGCAGCTTCTGCTCCTGATCACACAGGCGGTCAAGGCCGAGCTGCAAAAGCGGAGCCGTCAGGTGCCGGTGGGCATTTCGGTGCGCCATATCCACCTGACCCGCAGCGATGTGGACAAGCTGTTCGGCTACGGCTACCAGTTGACCCCCAAAAAGCCGCTGAGCCAGCCGGGCCAGTTCGCCTGTGAGGAGTGCTTGGACATCATCGGCCCCAAAGGCGAACTCAAGCATGTCCGCATCCTTGGCCCGGAGCGCAGCGCGACCCAGATCGAGCTGGCGCAGACCGACTGCCGCAACATCGGCATCAGCGCACCCGTCCGCTCCAGCGGCGACACCAAGGGCACGCCGGGCGTGACCCTGCGGGGCCCCAACGGAACGCTGACCGTGCCGGAGGGTGTGATGATCGCCGACCGCCACATCCACATGACCCCGGCACAGGCGGCGGCCTTCGGCCTTGCTGACGGCGACCGGGTGCAGGTGCGGATCGACGGGCCAAAGCCCGGTGTGATGGGCGGCGTGCTCATCCGCGCCAACGACAAGTGCGCACTGGATTTTCATATTGACACCGATGACGGCAACGCCTTCCTGCTGCGGCAGGGGCAGCTGGTCACCGTGCTGGGCAAAGAGGAGTAAGTTATGATTTTAGGGATCGTCAAGGGGACCGTCGTTGCCACCCGCAAAATGCCGGAGCTCGTGGGCTATAAGTTCTTGCTGGTAGAGCCGGTGTACGGCTCCAAGAAAGACATGGTCGTGGCTGGCGACAACATCGGCGCGGGCGTCGGTGAGATGGTATTGGTCACCACCGACGAGACCACCCAGCATGGTCTGGATCATCCCTCGCCCATCGATGCGTTCATCGTGGGCATCGTGGATAATCCCCCCACCCTGACCAAATAAACCACCCTGCAAGTTTTGCCGCAGAGAGGGGCTGCCCTCCCGGCGGGATCGTGAGGCTTAAACAATGAAGATTATTATCATCGGCAGCATCGCCGCCGGCGTTTCGGCCGCCGCCAGACTTGCCGCCAGCGAGCGCGGAGCGCAGATCACGGTTTACGAAAAAGGCGGATTCTACTCCTGCGGCACCGGCGGTCTGCCCCATTACCTGTGCGAGGATCTGGACAGCCTGAACAAGGCCATCCAAGCCAAGGAGACCGAGCTGAACGCGCAGGGCATCACCGCGCATCTGCGCCACGAGGTGCAGCGCATCGACGCGGCGGCGCGGAAGATCACCGTCTGCGACCTTGCCACCGGCCGCGTGTTCGACGACCACTACGACAAGCTCGTGATCGCCACCGGCTCCTCCAACCGGGTGCCGCAGGTGCCCGGCAGCGACCGCGTCGGCGTGCAGACGCTGAAGACCGTGGAAGACCTGATCTTCCTCAAGGAGTTCGTCCGCACCCCCTACGTGCGGGATATCGTGGTGCTGGGCGGAAGCTGGGCCGGGCTGGAAGTGGCAAAGTCCTTCCTCAAGCTGGGCCGCAGCGTCCGCATCATCGAAAAGGAGCAGCAGCTCCTGCCCCAGTTCGACCCGGAGGTCAGCAAGCTGATCCAGAAAGAGCTGGAAGCGCAGGGCGTGCAGTTCAACCTTGGCGAGCAGGTCCGCGCCTTCCCCGGCAAGACCTTTGTGGAGCAGGTGCAGACCAACCGGGGCACCTACCCCTGTGACCTGTGCATCGTGGCCATCGGCGTGACGCCCAACACCGCGATCCTAGCCGGCACCGGGGCCGAACTCTCCCCCGCCGGGGCAGTGCTCATCGGAGCCGACCTCGCCACCAGCGTGCCGAACATCTACGCCGTGGGCGACTGCGCTGCCTGCCGCGACGGCTCGCTGCGCACCAGCAGCCTCCGCGTGGCCGATCTGGAGATCGCCCGCACCGGCCTGACCGAGACCGAAGCCCGCAAGGCGGGCCTCCGCGTCAAGAGCGCCATGGCCACCGGCACCGACCGGCCGGGCATCTGCCCGAACCCCCACCGCATCACCCTCAAGCTGGTGTACGAGGCCAACACCCGGCAGGTGCTGGGCGCACAGGGCTGGGGCGAAAAGAATGTTTCTGCCCGCATCAATGCCATTGCCGTTGCCATCCGCGCCGGGATGACCGTGGAAGCGCTGGGTCAGGTCGATTTCGTCTATTCGTCCTCGTCCTGCTCCATCTGGGACCCGGTGCAGATCGTCTGCGGTCAGGCGCAGTAAGCGGGAGGGACCACCATGGCAGAACGCATCAACGCCGTCAAGACCAGCTTCTTCGGGAAGGGTGCCATTCAGCTTCTGGGACCGGAGCTTCAGAAGATGGGCATCCGCCGCGCCTTGCTGGTCACGGATCGTTTCCTCTATGATTCCGGTGCCGCTGCCCGCGTAGGGCAGGTGCTTTCCGGTGCCGGAGTGGAATACGCGGTGTACTACAATGTCCAGCCCAACCCCACGGTGCAGGTCGTCAACGACTGCATCGAAGCGGCCCGCACCCTGCAAGTGCAGCTGTTGGTGGCGCTGGGCGGCGGCTCCGCCATCGATACCGCCAAGGCCGCCAGCATCGTGGTGGCGTGCGGCGGCACCGTGGAGCAGTACGAGGGCGAGAACAAGTCCTCGAAACCCGGTCTGCCCATTGTGGCCGTGAACACCACGGCGGGCACCGGCAGCGAGTGCACCTCCTTCTACATCGTCACCGACCCCATCCGCCACAGCAAAATGGCGATGGTGGACCCCAACTGCATGGTCAGCATCGCGGTCAACGACACGGACTTCATGTCCTCCATGCCGCCCAAGCTGACCGCCGCCACCGGCATGGACGCTCTGACCCATGCCATCGAGGCGGCGCTTTCGAAAAACGCAAATCCCCTGACCGACAAGGACGCCTACTGGGCGATGAACACCATCGTGGCCAACCTTCCCCGTGCCGTGGCCAACGGCCATGACGAGGAGGCCCGCACCATGATGGCCTACGCCGAGAACGTGGCGGGCATGGCCTTCTCCAACGCCGGTCTTGGCATGGTTCATGCGATGGCGCACGCACTGGGCGGGCACTACAATCTGCCCCACGGCGTCTGCAACGCGGTGCTGCTGCCCTATGTGCTGGCCTTCAACAGCCGCAGCCCGGTCTGCCGGGAGCGGTTCGTGAAGATCGCAGCCGCCATGGGCGTGCCGGGTGCTCAGACGCCCGACGCCGCCGCACCGGCGGTCATCCAGTTTGTCCGTCGGCTCAGCGCGGACGTCGGGATCCCTTCTACCCTTGCCCAACTGAACAAAGTGGGCCCTGCGGATTTCCCCGCACTGGCCGACCTTGCCCTGCACGACACCTGCATGTCTACCAATCCGGTCGCCCCCACGCGGGACGAAGTGGTGGCGGTATACACCGCTGCGTTCCGCGGGTGAAACCTCCTGTCATTCCTCTTATTATTTCTCCATGACCAAAACGCCCGCCGGGACGAACCCGGCGGGCGTTTTGGCGTTTTGGAAGAACCTGATTTCACCCTGTTTTCACGGAAATGCTCCCATTTTTTCACAGCTTTCCCGCGAAGTTTCCATAGTTGCGGCGTAGAATGAGCACCCTTAAATCACGTTGCATTTTTGAGGGAGCCTCGCCTACACGCCGGATGAAGTGGTGACGGTGGAATTCTCGGACGGCGGTATCACGGTCAGCCCGGAGGACGCGGCGGGCAGAGACCGGACGGTATGACGCCGCCGGACGGGGCACCGCCGGACGGGCAGATGCCGCAGGGCCAGCTGCCCCAGAGTGACGGCACCACCCCGCCGGAACTGCCGGCCGCCAGCAGCAACTGAGAAAAACCGCGCAGCAATTGCAATCCGCGCGCCGGAATGATACAATAAGAAGCGGCAAATCACCGCCGCCGGACGTTTTTCCGGCAGATGTAAGAAAGAAGGCTTTTTATTATGAGCATGAACACGGTTCCTGAGCGTCTGGCTGCCCTGCGCGCCGCCATGGACGCCAACGGCGTTGACCTTTATCTCATTCCGGTGGGCGACCCGCATTCCAGCGAGTACCTGCCCGACCACTACACCTCCTTGACCTATTTCTCCGGCTTCCATGGCGAGAACTCCAACTTCGTCGTTACGAAGGACAAGAGCGCCATCTGGGCCGACGGCCGCTATTTCGTGCAGGCGGAAAAGGAGATCGCGGGCACCGAGATCGAGCTGGAGCGGATGGGCGAGCCGGGTGTGCCCACCGTGGAGCAGTACTGCGCCGATGCTCTGCCCGAAGGCGGGGTGCTGGGCCTGTGCGGTTTGACCGCTTCCTGTCATCTGGTGCGCAGCGTCCAAAAGGCGCTGGACGCCAAGCACGGCACCATCAAGACCCTGAATCTGGAAGATGAGCTCTGGACCGAGGGCCGCCCCGCCCTGCCGGAGACTCCCGCTTGGATCCTGAGCAAGGAGTACGCAGGGTTCTCCCCCGCCGAGAAGCTGGGCCAGCTCCGCGCAAAGCTCAAGGAGCTGGGCTGCACCGCACAGCTGGTGGGCAAGCTGGACAATCTGGCATGGCTGCTGAACCTGCGCGCCATGGACATCCAGTGCACCCCGTATGCCATGGCCTACTGCTACGTCACGGAGGATCGCGCTGTCCTCTTTATCAACACCAAGCGTCTGGGCGCAGAGGCTGCGGCTGAGCTGAAGGAGAACGGCGTCGAGATCGCCGAATACGACGATGTGCTGGGCTTCCTCGCCGCCGAGACCGAGCCGCAGACCGTGCTGGCCGACCCGGCTTCCGTCAACTACGCCGTCTACGAGACCTTGAGCAACAATGCGGCCCTGACCGTCAAGGATGAGGCCGATCCCCTGCTGCCGATGAAGGGCGTTAAGAACGAGACGGAACTGGCCCATGACCGCGAGGCCCATCTGCGGGATGCCGTGGCCATGGTGCGGTTCCAGAAAGAGCTGGAAGAGCGCCTTGCCGCCGGTGAAGAGCTGACGGAGCTGACCGTGGACGAGATCCTCCACAAGTACCGCTCCGCACAGGACAAGTTCATCGTGGAGAGCTTCGGCACCATTGCAGCCTACGGTGGCAATGCGGCCATGATGCACTACCACGCCACCGAAGCCGACCACGCCAAGCTGGAAAAGAAGGGCTTTTTGCTGGTGGACAGCGGTGCTACCTACATGGACGGCACCACCGACATCACCCGCACCTACCCGCTGGGCGAGCTGACCGAGGACGAAAAGCTGTTTTATACTTGGACTTTGCAGTGCCACATCGACATCGCAAAGGCCGTCTGGCTGAACTACTGCGATGGTCACATGCTGGACACCATCGCCCGCGAGCCGCTGTGGCAGCACCTCATCAACTACCGCTGCGGCACCGGCCACAGTGTCAGCTTTGTGGGCAATGTCCATGAGGGCCCCCACGCGCTGAACGGCCGCAACACCACCGTCTTCCAGCCGGGCATGGTCGTCACCGACGAGCCGGGCGTCTACGAAAGCGGTGTGGTCGGTATCCGCATTGAGAACGAGCTGGAGTGCTGCCACAAGGCCGACAACCAGTACGGCACCTTCCTCGCCTTCCGTCCGCTGACCTTCGTGCCCATCGCCACCTCGCCCGTGGTGCCCGGCGTGCTGAACAAGGACGAGATCGCATGGTTGAACGCCTACCATCGGGAGGTCTTCACCAAGCTCGCCCCCCGCCTGACCGAGGAAGAGCGCGATTGGCTGGCCAAGAAGTGCGCCGCCATTGGGGACTGATTGAACTTCTAACAAAAATGAGGCTGTTGCAAAGAACTCCCTCAGTCACGGCTTTGCCGTGCCAGCTCCCTCTCGGAGGGAGCCTTGGCGTAACGGCAAGCTGTGAAAGCCTCCCTCATTGAGGGAGGTGGCATCGCGTCAGCGATGACGGAAGGAGTTGTGCAACAGCCTCTTTTTCTATTTATTATTTCTCCGATTGATGTTCTTTCCAGTAAGCCTTTGCTTCGTCGATGGCCTTTTTGAAGGGGCCGGAGGGGTAGGTGCTCTCGGCGATGTCCACAAGGAACTTGTAGAGCTGGGGCCGCACCTCCTCGTATATCCCAAGGCGGGTGTAGAGGTCTTTGTAGTAGCGGAACACTTGTAATTTGTTCTGCACGATGGTGGCTGCGTTGATCTGGGTGTGGCAGATGCTCTGGGGGTTCTGGACGTAGTAATAACCGGGTTTGTCGATGGCGACGAACCGCTCGGCGTACTGGATGTACCGCAGGTTAAACACGAGGTCCTCGGCCCAGCGCATCTCGCTGACGAACTGGATGTCGTTGCCGGTCAGGATATCGCGGCGGTAGAGCTTGTTCCAAAGCACGCTGTAAAAATAGGAGGCGGGCTTGTCCATCAGGCGGAGGGCGAAGGTATCCTTGTCGTAGACCCCGGCGGGCAGGAAGCCATACTCCCGCACTTCTGGCGGGCGGGCAACGCTCATGACGCCCAGCTCGTCTTGGATCTTATCCAGCACCTGTTCCGGCTTGGAGGCTCCTGCCGGGATGACCATCTTGTAGGGGGCGATGACGAAATCGGCTTCGTTCTCCTCGGCAGCGGCCACAAGGCGCTGGGTGAAGTCCGGGTCAAGGTAATCGTCGCTGTCCACGAACTCTACGTATTTGCCGGAAGCAAGCTTCAGGCCGAGGTTGCGGGTGTCCGATACGCCGGAATTGGCCTTGTCCACCAGCAGGATGCGGGGATCCTTTTGGCGGAACTCCTCGCAGACGGGAAGGCTCTGATCCTTGGAGCCGTCGTTCAGGATGATGATCTCGATGTTCCGGTAGGTCTGGGCACAGATGCTCCCCACGCACCGGGCCAGATGGTTCTGGGCATTGTAAACGGGCAGAATGATGCTGACGAGAGGCTGATTCATAGAGGAGTCTCCTTTCATCGTTTTTGTTGTAACTATACTCCCCCGCGGCGCAAAATGCAAGCGCCGGGGGCCGCTCGCCGAAGGAGGGCTTGGAAAATGATCTTTCATATCGCGATTTGCAGCCCGGACCCGGTGCTGCGGGGGCGGGTGCAGCGGCACTGCCTTGAATATTATGCCCGCCGCGCCGATGCGTGCATCGTGGAGCAGTTGGAAAGCGCTGCCGACTTGCTGCGTCAGGAAGCCGGCGGAACCCGGTACGAGCTGTATCTCATCGAGCTGACGGCTTCCGGCCCGGCGGAGGGCTTACAGGCGGCGGCTCAGCTGCGCCAGCACGGGGTGCGCGCTCCGCTGGCCTTCTTCGCCCGCACCCCGGCCTACGCTTACGAGGCTTTCCGGGTGGACGCAATGCAGTATCTGCAAATTTCCTTCCGGCCCGAACAGCTCACCGCCCTGCTTGACCGCGCCACCGAGCCGGAGTATGGCCCGGTCATCCCGGTCACGACGGCGACGGGGCTGCGGGCCCTGCCCTTCGCGGACATCGAATATCTGGAGTGCACCCACCACATCGTCCACTTCCACCTTGCCAGCGGCGAGGACGTGGCTTCCCTTTCACTGCGGGTGCCCTTTTCCGAGGTGGCAAAGCCTCTGCTGGCCGACGGACGCTTTTTGCAGCCCCACCGTTCCTATGTGGTGAACCTCGCCGCCGCGTCCCAGCTCTCCGCCGGTGAACTGTGGATGCGCAGCGGCGCCCGCGTGCCCATCCCCCGCAGCCGTGAGGCCGCCGTAAGGGCCGCGTTCCGGAAGTTTCTGGAACGGTAAAGGGAAAAATTGATTGTAATTCGTCGAAACCCATGATAAAATAAAAATACCGCCGAAAAGGCGGTAATAAGGTGCTGTCTGCATTGCAGGTGGTCATGCTCTCTTGCCCATATCGCTGATTTCTTCCTCACATGGAACGAAGCAGAGGTTCTGGGAGGGGAACTTTTTTGAAGGAAACTTCCCGGAGCCTTGAAGGCGAAGGGAGGGATGTCGGATGAATCTGATGGAGATTCTCGCGCTGCTCACGTTCATTCTCACACTGTTGGGTCTGCTCGTTGATGTGGTGCGCCTGACCCTTGAGGTTATGGACAAGATTTTGCAGAAGAAAAACGATGATAACAAAAAAGATTGACCGCCCAAGTCTTCCAAACTCACGGTCAATCTTTTTGATTAGCGGGCAAGGGAGCTGACCATTGCGGGACAGCACCTTTTCTGTTTTCATTATACCCATTTTGGACGCATTGTCAAGGGTTTTGAAATGCCCTTATAATTTCAGCTCCCCCCACTCCTGCAGGAACTGGTCGCTGACTTGGCGGAGGGCGGGCTCGTCGGCGGCGCTGGCGGCGTCGGCGATGCCGATGACGTAAAAGCCCGCGTCGTGGGCGGTGCGGGCGGCGTAGAGGGAATCCTCGCAGACGGCGCAGGTACGGGGGTCGGTGCCGCCAAGGCGGTGGAGCGCCTCGAAGAAGACGTCCGGGCGGCTCTTGTGGAGCGGGCCCTGTGCCTCGACGTAGAACTCAAAATGATCGTCCAGCCCCAGCCGGGTAAGCACGGCCTTGCACTGGTCGCTCCATGTGTTTGAGCAGATGCACATCCGGGCTCCTTCGGCCTTGAGCCGGGCCAGCAGCTCCCGCACGCCGGGCTTGAGCTCTACGTTCTCGTACAGCTCCGCAATGACCGACCGCATCACGCCGAAGTAATCCTCCGGCTTTAGGGGCAGCGCATACTCCCGGATGAGGTACTGCGCGCCGTCGGCCATCCCCATGCTCAGCAGGGTGGTGCGCAGGTCGGCCTTCGGCTCGCGGCCATACCGGCGCAGCAGCGCCAGCGGGGCGTTCTCCCACACGGCGGTCATGCTGTCGGTCAGGGTGCCGTCCATATCAAAGATCCATTGCTTGCAGTTCATATTGCCATCCTCACAGTCAGATTTTACTAAATTATACCACGCTTTTTGTTCCAAAAACAGAGAGAAATTTTCCCGAAAATATGTTATACTTTGTGCAGATTTGATTCGGAGCACAAAGGAGGCGGTTGGGATGGCGCAGAACGAGACCCCCAAAAAGGCGCTGGTGCTGGCCGGCGGCGGAGCCCGCGGCAGCTATCAGGTGGGCGTCTGGCGGGCATTGACAGAACTGGGCTGGCACCCGCAGATCATCACCGGCACCAGCGTCGGCAGCCTGAACGGCGCAATGTTCGCGCTGGACCTGTACGAGACGGCGCGGGATATGTGGACGAGCATCCGCAGTCAGGACGTGATGGAGCTGCCGGAAGAAACGAATCTGACGGAGCTGCATCAGTTCCTGCGGGACATCGTGCGGGAGGGCGGTATGGATGTCACCCCGCTGGAAGAGATCGTGGAGCGGGTGTTGGACGAAGACGCCCTCCGCGCGTCGCCCATCCGGTTCGGCCTCGTCACCGTGGAAAAGCGGGGCCTGAAACCCCGCGAGCTGCCGCTGGAAGAGATCCCGGAAGGGAAAGTGAAGGACTACCTGCTGGCCTCGGCGGCCTGTTTTCCCGCGCTGCGGGCCAAGCAGATCGATGGGGTGCAGTTCCTCGACGGCGGCTACCGGGACAATATGCCCACCGCGCTGGCACAAAAAATGGGCGCGGAGGAGCTGGTCTGTGTGGATCTGGAGGGAGTGGGCATCACCCTGCCCAACCGCACCGGTCTGCCCACCACCATGGTGCGCAGCTACTGGGAGCTGGGCGATATCCTCCACTTTGACCCCGACACCGCTAAGCGAAACATCGAGCTGGGCTATTACGACACCCTTCGGGCCTTCGGGCGGCTGCGGGGCTGTGCCTACGCCATTGCGAAGAGCGGCGCTTCCGCCGCGGACGCAGCTGCGTTCCGGAAACGCTTCGACGCGGTGCAGAAGGCCGTCAAGGCGAAGTACCCGGTCACTCTGACGGCAGACCTCGCCCTCCGGCTGGCCAACATGAAAGATGCCGAGACCGCCCCGCTGGAAGCTGCCGCCGAGGACGTGGGGGTGAACCCCGCCCATTACTACACGGTGGAGCAGCTTGGCAGAGCCTTTCTGGAACAATGCGACCGCAGCCGCATCGAGAGTTTTGCGCCCCTGTTTGACGGCAGCGGCAATGCGGCACAGGCCGCGTGGGCGGCGCTGCTGCCCAATACATTCTTACAGGCGCTGGTCTACCGCACCCTGACCGCGCCGGTGGAGGAGGGAGTGGAACCATGAAAGTCTATCAGGGACATTCCGCTTCTCCCGGCCTCGTGCTGGGGCAGGTGAGCCGGGTGGAGCGCCGGACGGAGATCTTCCGCCCCGGCCCCTTCAGCCCGGAGCGGGAGCAGCGGCTGCTGGACAACGCCGTGAAAACGGCCCAGACCGAACTGGACTCCATGGCGGAGCGCAGCGGCCCTACCGAACAGGCCATCTTTCTGTTCCAGAGCATGATGCTGGAGGACGAGGGCTTCATGAATGAGGTCCGCTTCCAGATCAGGGCGGGCATCGGTGCCGCCGAAGCCATGGACCGCGTGGGCCACCGCTATGCCGACCAGTTGGCCAACATGGAGGACAACGCCTATATGCAGCTGCGCAGCGTGGATATCCTCGACGCGGCCAGCCGGGTGGTGAATATCCTTGTCAACCGGCCCCGCGTCTGGCTGGCGCTGGATCATCCGGTGATCCTCGCGGCGGAGGTGCTGATGCCCAGCGACCTGTTCAGCGTCCCGGCGGGGATGATCTTGGGCATCATCACGTCCGAGGGCAACAAGCAGAGCCACGCCGCCATCATCGCGCGGGCCATGCACATCCCCGGCATCGTGCAGGTGGGCAGCGATTTTCTGGACGACTGCGACGGCCGCATCGTCGTCCTCGACGCCGACAACGGCGAGTGCATCCTTGACCCGGATGCCGTCACCCGCCAACAGGCCATGGCCCACATCTGCGAAAAACAGTGGGAAAACGAGGAGATGAACCGCATCTGTGCCCTGCCGAACCGTACCAAGGACGGCGAGGCCTTTGAGCTGCTGGCCAACTGCTTCGGGCAGGAGGACATCGAAACGGCCCTCCAAACCGGTGCCAGCGGCGTGGGTCTGCTGCGCAGCGGCTACATGATGCTGCCGGGCCGCCCGGTGGACGAGCAGGAGCAGTATGTGTTCTATCACTCCTGCCTTGCTGCGGCAAAGGGCGGCGTCGTCACGGTCCGCACCTTCGACTTTGGCGCAGACCGCACCATGGCCGATGCGCATCAAGGGCCGGAATCCTCCAAGCTGGGGCTGCGCGGCATCCGCAGCAGTCTGCGCCGCCCCCACCAGTTCGAGACCCAGATCTGTGCGCTGCTCCGGGCGGCGGCGGACGGTCCGCTGCGGGTCATGTTCCCGATGGTGACCAATCTTGAAGATTGGGACGAAGCCATGAAGCGGGTGGAGCACTGCCGCCAGCAATTGCGGGAGCGGGGCGAGCGGTTCAACGAGAAGACCCCCTTCGGCGTCATGTTCAGCGTGCCCTCAGCCTGCCTGACGGCGGAAGAATTCGTGGCTCGCGGGTGCGATTTCTTCGTCATCGAGACCAACGACCTGACCCAGTACACCCACGCCGTTGACCGGGACCTCTCCATTGCGGAGCGCTACTACCGCCCCGCCAGCCATGCGATGAAAAAGCTCATCGCCATGGTCATGGAAGCCGCCGACGCAGGGCAGATCCCCGTGACCATCTGCGGCATGGCCGTCGGCAACCCGGCCAATACGGTCCAGTACCTGAAACTCGGCCTCCGCAGCTTCTCCATGAGCCCTCAGAGCCTCATCGGCGTGAAGCGCGCACTGCTGGAAGCAGACAGCCGGGATTGACAGAAAGAATAAACTGTAGTACAATGTACTATAGAAAGGGGCTGATACGATGGCATTCTCGATTCGTTTATCGGAAGAAGAACGAAAGCTGGCGGACAGCTATGCAAGGCTGCATTCCATGTCGATGGGGGAAGCCTTCAAACGGGCACTGTTTGAGCGGATTGAGGACGAGTACGACCTGACGGTTGCTGAGGATGCACAGCGGGAGTATCAGCAAGGCGGCAGGAAGAGCCGCCCGGCGGAGGAACTCTGGAAGGAACTGGATCTATGAGTTACCGTGTGGAGGTAACCCCGCGCTTTGAACGGGAATTCAAAAAGCTGGACCGCTACACGCAGAAGATGCTGAAGGCATGGATCGACAAAAATCTGATCGGCTGTTCGGATCCACGGGTGCATGGCAAGGGGCTGACCGCAAATCGGAGCGGCCAATGGCGGTATCGCATTGGAGATTACCGGCTCATCTGCCTGATCGAGGACAATGAACTGGTGATTCTGGCGCTGAGTGTTGGCCACCGGCGGGAAGTTTACGAAAACTGAAGCATAAAAAAGGGGCTGCTGCACATCGTTTTAGCCGAAAGTGCAGCAGCCCCTTTTTGTTTGAAAGAGCGTTATTCCAGATTCCCCGTCAGGGTCATGACGGCGGAGAGGACGGCCAGCGGGGCCGTCTCACAGCGGAGAATGCGGGGGCCGAGGCCGACGGTTTTGGCACCGGCTTTGGCGGCCATCTCGGCCTCCTCGGCGGCAAAACCGCCCTCTGCGCCGGTGATGACGGCGATCTTCCGCCTCTGGCCATCGGCGGGCTGGGGGTCTGCCAGCAACTCCCGGAGGGGAGCACCGCCGCACTCGTAGCAGAAGAGCACGAGGTCGTACCCTTCCAGACTGCGGCAGAGTGCGCCGAAGTTGGGCAGCGGGAGGGCCACATCCGGCAAAACGCCCCGGCCGCACTGCTTGGCGGCTTCAAAGGCGATGCGGTTGTAGCGCTCGTTTTTCTGCTCCTCTTTCTTGGGGGCTGCCACGCAGTAGCGGCTGAAGAAGGGGACAAAATGGGCGCAGCCCAGCTCGACGCCGTGGCGGATGACCTGCTCCAGCTTGTCCTGCTTGGGATAGCCCACAAAAAGGGTGACTTCTACGCTGGGTTCGGCGGCGCTGGGGCAGCCCGGCTCTACGCTGAACTCCACCGTCTCCGGGCCGAAGCCGGTGATGGTGGCGGTGTACTCCACGGCGTTGCCGTCGCAGAGGATGACGGTATCGCCCAGCTTGCCCCGCATCACGCGGGCGAGATGATGGGCGTCGGCACCCCGCAGCGTTGCGGTGCCGTCGGCAATCTCGGTAGTAAAATAACGGTGCGGCATTTTTTGATCCTTTTCAACTGAAGCTCCCCCTCCGGGGGAGCTGGCCTTACTTGCATTTTTTGCAGACAATGCACTCCCAGCCGCGCTTTTCCTTAACTTCCTGTACAGTAAGCCCGGCTTTTTCCAGCCCGGCGATGACCTCATCCTTCCGGCTGTCGATGATGCCGCTGGCGATGAAGACGGCATCCTCGGCCATCAGGCCGGGCACGGCGGGGGCCAGCGACAGGATGGCGTTGGCAACGATGTTGGCGGTGATGATGTCGTAGGTGCCGCTGGCCTTGTCGGACAAATCGCCCACAAAGACGGTCAGCTTGTCGGCTGTGCCGTTCAGGGCGGCGTTCTCCCCAGCGGTGCGGACGGCCACGGGGTCGATGTCCACGCCCTCGGCGGAGGCAGCGCCCAGCTTGAGCGCTGCGATGGCAAGGATGCCGGAGCCGGTGCCGATGTCCAGCACCCGTTCGCCGCCCTTGACCCGCTCGTCCAGCGCCTCCAAGCAGAGGCTGGTGGTCTCGTGGCCGCCGGTGCCAAAGGCGAGGCCGGGGTCGAGGATGAGCTTGACGCGGTCGGTGTCGTACTCCTGCCAAGAGGGCACCACGGCAAGGCGCTGGCCGATCTCCATGGGGTGATAATACTTGCGCCAGCCGTTCTGCCAGTCCTCCTGTTCCACGCCTTCGGTCTCGACGGTGTAGGCGATGCCCGCCGCCTCCATCCGGGCCGCAATGAGGGCCAGCGTCTCCACGGGGGAAGCGCCCGGCTCCAGATACAGGTGGATGATGACCTGATCGCGGGGCTTGTCCAGCAGTTCCTGCTCGATGAGGTCCACATGCGCGATCTCGGCCACCTGCTGTTCGATGTCGCTGTAGTCTTCGATATAGATGCCGCCTTCGGCAATCATGGTGGCAACGGCTTCGGCGTTGTCGGCGTCGGCCTTGGCCACGGTCAGGCGGATATCAGTCCATTCCATTGATAAAACCTCCTTCGGGATGTTGTACACGGTTCGGGAATACCTATATAGTAACATAGACGCCGCCACGGCGCAAGAAGTGCGCGGCAGAGACGGCAGAACATAGAAAATTCACAAATAGGAAAATTCTTTTCAGAGTGAAAACTTGTATCCCATCAAAAACTCCAAAAAATTTTGACTAAAAAATGCAAAATCAAGGATTTTTGTATCAATTATGAAGAAAAGGGCGAAAACCTCTTTTCTTTTTTCTTAACATGTGTTAAGATATTGTTACGCAATTATGGACGGTCTGCAACCAGAGGCCGCCATAACAACAACTTTCTTTAAGGAGGAATGTGTCTTATGATGAAGTATCTCCAGAAACTGGGCAAGGCACTGATGCTTCCCGTCGCGGTCCTGCCGATCTGCGGCATCCTGATGGGTCTTGGCTATGCCTTTGCTCCGGGCGTTATGGGCGTTCCCGGTGCACCGACTTCCGGCGCAGCTTATACCGTTGGCTTCCTGCTGGTCAAGGCAGGCGGCGCTCTGATCGACAACATGGCATGGTTGTTTGCAATCGGTGCAGCAGTCGGTCTGGCGGATGACCACGACGGTACCGCTGGTCTGGCTGGCCTCGTCAGCTTCCTGATGATGCAGCAGCTGCTGAGCCCCGCCGTCGTCGGTGCAGTCCGCACCCTCGAAGAGGGCACTGCTACCTACATCGCTTTCCAGAAGGTCGCTGGCAACTCGTTCATCGGCATTCTGGCTGCTGTGGTGGGCGCGACCTGCTACAACAAGTTCAAGAACACCCAGATGCCTGACTGGCTGGCATTCTTCTCCGGCAAGCGCTTCGTCGCAATTGCCACCGGCCTGATCTCCATCGTGGTCTCCGTTGTCCTGCTGTTCGTCTGGCCTCTGATCTTCGGTGCACTGGTCGCTCTGGGCGAGGCCATCGCAAGCATGGGCGGCATCGGCGCTGGTATCTACGCGTTCCTGAACCGTCTGCTGATCCCCACCGGTCTGCATCACGCTCTGAACAACGTGTTCTGGTTCGACACCATCGGTCTGGGCGACCTGTCCCACTTCTGGGCTGGCGAGACCTCTGCGGATGTGGGCTGGAGCCTCGGCATGTACATGTCCGGCTTCTTCCCCTGCATGATGTTCGGTATCGCCGGTGCTGCGCTGGCCATGATCCGCACCGCTAAGAACAAGAAGGCTGCCATCGGTCTGGTCCTGTCCGCTGCCATCTGCGCTTTCGTCTGCGGCGTCACCGAGCCGTTCGAGTTCGGCTTCATGTTCCTGTGCTTCCCGCTGTACGTTGTCTACTCTGCTCTGTACGGCATCTTCACCATCATCACCTACTACTCCGGTTTCCGTGCTGGCTTCTGCTTCTCTGCCGGTGCGACCGACCTCGTGTTCTCCGCTTCCCTGCCCGCAGCTGCTAAGACTTGGATGATCATCCCTCTGGGCATCGCTGCTTTCGTCGTGTTCTACGCTGTGTTCTACTTCGCCATCACCAAGTACGACCTGAAGACCCCCGGCCGTGAGGACGAGGACGCCGAAGAGGCCGAGAAGAAGGTGACGCTGGCCAACAACAACTACACCGAAGTTGCTTCTGGTGTGCTGAAGGCCGTCGGCGGCAAGGCAAACGTCTCCAGCGTGGACTACTGCGCTACCCGTCTGCGCTTCACCATCAAGGACTACACGCAGGTCGATGAAAAGGCTGTCAAGGCTGCTGGCGCTGCTGGCGTCATCCGCCCCGACAAGACCACCTGTCAGGTCATCATCGGCACCAAGGTCCAGTTCGTGTACGACGAGCTGAAGAAGATGCTGTAAGTGCATTTCTGAATTGCAACCTGCGGAAGTCTGGTTGATTCCGCATCTGTTCCCATGGGCCGCTGAGGGCGGGCGTTTACGCCCATCCCCGGCGGCCCTCTTTTTTGTTCACACAAAAGCGTTTTCTGGAAACCGAAAGCGTGTTATACTAGGGCCAATGAAAAAAACAGGAGGTTCCCATTATGAAGATCATTCGTGCAAAGGATTATAAGGATATGTCCCGCAAGGCTGCCAACATCATCTCCGCGCAGGTCATTATGAAGCCGAACTGCGTGCTGGGTCTGGCGACCGGCGGCACCCCGGTGGGCGCGTATGCACAGCTGGTGGAGTGGTACAACAAGGGCGACATCGACTTCTCCGAAGTCACCACCGTCAACCTCGACGAGTACCGCGGTCTGCCCAAGGAGCACCCGGAAAGCTACTGGAGCTTCATGCACAAGAACCTGTTCGACCATGTGAACATCCGCCCCGAAGCGATCCACCTGCCCGACGGCACCAACCCCGACGCGGCAGACGCTTGCGCCAAGTACAACGAGATCATCCACAGCGTCGGCGGCATCGACCTGCAGCTGCTGGGCCTTGGCCCCAACGGCCACATCGGCTTCAACGAGCCGGGCGAAGCCTTTGAGCTGGAGACCCACTGCGTTGACCTGACCCCCGCCACCATTGAGGCCAACAAGCGCTTCTTTGACGGCAACGAGGACCTTGTGCCCAAACAGGCCTACACCATGGGCATCAAGACCATCATGCAGGCCCGCAAGGTGCTGGTGGTGGCCAACGGTCTGGCCAAGGCCAAGGCCGTCAAGGCCGTTGTGTCCGGCCCCGTCACCCCGGAGTGCCCGGGTTCCATCCTCCAGATGCACCCCGACTGCATTCTGATCGCCGATGAAGAGGCGCTGAGCCTGTTGTAATGAAACTCCTTCCGGCGCTGTCGCGCCACCTCCCTCCCGGAGGGAGGCTTCACAGCTGCCCGCTGCGTCAAGGCTCCCTCACCGAGGGAGCTGGCACGGCAAAGCCGTGACTGAGGGAGTTGTTTCTTAGAGGAACGAGCATATGATCATCAAGAACGCAAAAATCTATACCCCCCGCCACACCTTTGAGGAGGGGGACCTCTTCATCCGCGATGGCCGCATCGTGCCGTTCGCCCAGCCCGAAGAGGGCGAGGAAGTCGTGGACGCGGCCGGGGCCTATGCCCTGCCGGGTCTGGTGGATATCCACTTCCACGGGGCTATGGGCAAGGACTTCTGCGACGGCAGCGAAGAAGCCATCCAGACCCTCGCTGACTTCGAGGCCAGCAAAGGCGTGCTGGCCATCTGCCCCGCGACCATGACCTTCTCGGAAGAGATCCTGAACAATGTCATGGATGCCGCCGCCGCCCACAAAAACGGCAAGGGCGCGGACCTTGTGGGCATCAACATGGAAGGCCCCTTCATCAGCCCGAAGAAGGTGGGCGCCCAGAACCCGGAGTACCTCCACCCCGCCGATGTGGGGATGTTCCGCCGCTTGCAGGAGCGGTCGGGCGGCCTGATCAAGCTGGTGGATGTTGCCCCGGAGGAGCCGGGCGCGCTGGACTTCATCAAGGAGTGCCACGAGGAAGTGCGCATCTCCATCGCCCACACCTGCACCAGCTACGATACCGCCCTCGCGGCCTTTGACGCCGGTGCCACCCACATGACCCACCTGTACAACGCCATGCCCGGCATCACCCACCGGGAGCCCGGCCCCATCATTGCGGCGCTGGAGCGGGGCGCGGAAGTGGAGCTTATCACCGATCACGTCCACATCCACCCGGCCATGGTCCGCTTTACCTTCAACACCTTCGGCGATGACCACGTGATCCTGATCGCCGACAGCATGATGGCCTGCGGTCTGCCCGACGGCCAGTACAGCTTGGGCGGACAGGCGGTCACCGTCTGCGGCCCCCGTGCCACCCTGACCGAACAGCCCGGCACCATCGCCGGAAGCGCCACCTGCCTGTACGACTGCATGAAGCGCGCCGTGCTGGAAATGGGCGTCCCGCTGGAAAGCGCTGTCCGCGCCGCCAGCGAAAACCCCGCCAAGAGCATTGGCATCGACAACGACTACGGCAGCCTGAGCGCCGGACGGTACGGCAACGTGATTCTGGCCGACGAAGCGCTCAACATCAAGGCTGTCATCCAGAAAGGAATCCGCATCCTATGAACCCCGTGACCCTGACATGGCGGCTGCTGACCGCTGACGAACTGACCCGCGTGTACCTCGACGAGATGTGCCGGGATTTTCCCCAGAGCGAGCGGAAGCCGCTGAGCATGATCCTGACCAGCGAAGCCGCCGGAACTGCCCACACATGGGGCGTTTTTGACGGCGAGGCGCTGGCAGCGTATCTGCTGATGGTGCGGCCCGTGGGCTGCGCCATGAGCCAGTTGGACTATTTCGCCGTTCTGCCCCAATACCGGGCGGCAGGGCTCGGTGCGGCCCTGCTGGCCGAGCTGCCCAGCCACGAAAACGGCGCGTCCGCCATCCTCATTGAGGCTGAGTGTCCCGAAAAGGCCGAGGACGAAGCCATGGCCGTCCGCCGCTTGGGCTTCTACGCCCGCTGCGGCGCACAGGACGTCGGCTGGACCGAACACCTCTTCGACGCATGGTTCCGGGTGCTGGTGCTGCCCTGCGGCTCCCACACTCCGGACGCCGAAACCACCGTGCAGGGTCTCGTGGACTGCTACCGCCGCATCATGGGAGAACCCCAGTGGAGAAGGCACGTCACCTTCTACCGTCCCGATGGGTCTAGGGCGCAGTTCTGACCCCGAAATCCTAACTCCCCCGCCGCCCGCCTGTACGCTGTGTACAGACGGGCGGTTTTTACTGAAAAAAAGAGGCTTGACAGAACGGAAGAATATGGGTATTCTTGACATAGAAATCATTTGCGGAGTGCCCGCTGGGACACGAATCAACAGGAGGAAAAAACAATGGAAATGATGACTCGGCGTTCGTTCTTGAAGATCACCGGCGCGATGGCGCTGGCTGTGGGTACAGCGGGTGCACTGAGCGGCTGCGATACGGTCGATAATGCGCTCGGCTCGTTCTTCCAGCAGTACGGTGACCAGAAAGGCCATGCGGCAGACAGCGTAGGCTCTTTTATGTATGCCCTGAGCAATCGATCCTGTGCTTGGTCGTATGGGGGAGAACTGGCGCTGCTGGCCATCGGCTTCCAAGTCAAAAATCTGACCGATGAGACGGTTACCTTCAAGGCAACCGATATCACCAGCGCAAAGATCGACGGCCACAAGGCAAAGGTCGTTCTGGACCCGAAAACGGCAATAAATGGGAGAGATGTTGGCGAGTACACCCCGCTGTTCGATGCAAACGGCACCAAGACCTATGCGCCGGGCAAGAATCTGAATAAGGCCGAGGAGGGCTGCATCTACTTCCAGCCCGTCTATGCCGAGGGCGAAGCCCATGTCAACAAAAACTGGAGCAGCTTGGAGTTCACCTTCAAGCTGAAAGGCAAGACTTCCACCTTTGTGATGACCCGGAATGCAGACGGAAACGTTACCTCTGCCCGGAAATAATAGAACCAAAATCTAGGAGAGCGATTTTATGGAACTGAAATTTTCCCGTCGTGTATTTCTGAAGAGTGCTGCGGCCGCGGCGCTGGCTGTTTCGGCGGCGGGGCTGACGGCTTGTGGCAGTGGGGATCTGGTTGCAAATGCAAAGGGGTTGAACGATACTGCCGAACTGAGAGAGATCAAAATGACGGTCCGTTCGCTCTCCTATGGGTATGCTTCGGACGGTACGTTCTATTTGGTTCCGGAAGTGCTTATCAATAATGGCAGCGCTGCGGGCATTCCCATCGACCCGGCCAATGGCAGCTTTAAGCTGCGGGTGAATGGCTCGAAAGATCTGACGATGGATTCGGCGACGATGGCGTTCTTGAAGAAAAACAAGAGCTGGAATGCGATGGAAAAGCGCACGCTGAATCGCGGCCAGTATGAGAAGGGGCATCTGTGCGGAACGGGCAAGGATATCTCGTTTGATTATGTGCAGATCTTGTTCTTCCCGAATCCGCAGGATCAGAAAACTTATCTGAGCTGCAAGGTCTATAAGAAAGAAGCCAATACCATTATTATCGCCCAGTAAAAACAGAAAATTTCGACGCCGGAGTTGTGCGGTTTGCACAGCTCCGGCGCTTTTTCTTTGCCGACTTGCACAAAGATTTTACCTCGATTTTGCTCCATCATGGTCGCAGCCGGAATGGCGGGGCGCTATAATCAAGGCGTTCCAAGGGAAAACACAAAAAAGGGAAATCGAGACCGGACAAAAGCCCCGGCGTTATTTTGGAGGAAAACATCATGAAAAAGATCACGCGTCGTTCGTTCCTTGCCGTTTGTGGTGCAGCCGCTGCTGCCGCTGCCCTGACCGCCTGCGGTGGTTCCGCTTCTTCCGCCGCTGCCTCTTCCGCGGCATCCACCGCTTCTTCTGCGGCGGCTTCCACGGCTTCCGGCAGCCTGTCCGGCAATGTGGCCACCGGCGGTTCCACTTCCATGAAGAACGTCATCGCTGCCCTGACCGAGGGCTTTGCGGAAGTGGAGCCGGGCGTCACCGTCAGCTATGACCCCACCGGTTCCGGCGCCGGCATCACCGGTGCCACCGATAAGACGCTGGACATCGGCCTGTCCTCCCGTGGCCTGAAGGACGAGGAGAAGAACGATGTGGACGGCACCGTCATCGCACTGGACGGCATCGCCATCATCGTGAACAAGGCCAGCAAGGTCGAGGACCTGACCGTGGACAAGCTCAAGCAGATGTTCACCGGCGAGATCACCAACTGGGCCGATGTGGGCGGCGACGACGGCGAGATCGTTCTGATCGGCCGTGAGGCCGGTTCCGGCACCCGCGACGGCTTCGAAAGCATCGTGGACGTGAAGGATTCCTGCAAGTATGCGCAGGAGCTGACCGCCACCGGCGCCGTCATCAGCGCGGTGGAGGCCAACCCCCTCGCCATCGGCTACGCTTCCCTTTCCGCCGTGGGCGATACCGTGAAGATGGTCACGGTCGGCGGCGTGGAGTGCAGCGAAGAGACCGTCAAGGACGGCAGCTATGAGGTCCAGCGCCCCTTCGTCTTCGTCACCAACAAGTCCGTCACTCTGTCCGAACAGGCACAGGCCTTCTTCGACTTTGCCACCAGCACCGACGCCGCCGACCTCATCCGTACCGCCGGTGCCGTCCCTGTGAATGCGTGATGACCTGAATCTATGAAACAGAACAAATCGTTTCTGAAAAAGATCGAGCTGCCCCGCACCCCCGCCGAATGGCTGGAGGCCGGGATGAACTTCCTGTTCTTCCTGTGCGGAATGCTGGCGGTGGGCTGCGTGCTCCTCATTTCGGTGTACATGATCGCGTCGGGCGTGCCCGCCATCCGCAAGATCGGCCTGTTCCGCTTCCTGTTCGGCACCGAGTGGGCCTCCACCGCCGCCGACCCGAAGTACGGCATCCTGCCCTTCATCCTCTCCAGCGTGTACGGCACGCTGGGGGCCGCCCTCATCGGTGTGCCGGTGGGACTGTTGACGGCGGTCTTCCTTTCAAAGGCAGCCGGGCCCCGCGTGCGCACCGTGGTGGTCACTGCCATTGAGCTGCTGAGCGGCATCCCCAGCGTCGTGTTCGGCCTGCTGGGTATGCAGGTGCTGGTGCCCGCCGTGGCCAAGGCCTTCGGCAAGGCGTCGGGCGCGTGTCTGCTGAGCGCCATCGTCGTGCTGGCCATCATGATCCTGCCCAGCATCGTCTCCGTGTCGGTAACGGCCCTGAACGCCGTGCCGCCGGAGTATGAGCAGGGCAGCCTCGCGCTGGGGGCCACCGACACCGAAACGTGGTTCAAGATCAGCGTCCCCGCCGCGAAAAGCGGCATCGCTGCTGGTATCGTGCTGGGCATCGGCCGCGCCATCGGCGAAGCCATGGCCGTTATGATGGTGGCGGGCAACAGCCCCAATATGCCGGACAGCCTGTTCCGTAGCGTCACCTTCCTGACCACAGCCATTGCCAAGGAAATGAGCTACGCCAGCGGCTTGCAGAAACAGGCGCTGTTCAGCATCGCGTTGGTCCTGTTCGTCTTCATCATGGGCATCAATGTGGTGCTGAACGTGATCCTGAAGGGAGGCGACCGCGATGCACGCTGATCTCTCCCCGGCCCGCCGGGCATGGAACCGCTTCTTCACCGCCGCCGTCTGGGCCGCCGCCATCCTCGTGATGGTGCTGGTGGCGGGCATCCTCGGAATGGTGCTGGTGCGGGGCATCCCCCACATCAGCTGGAAGTTCCTGACCACCACCGCCAGCGTGCTGAAGGGCACCGACGGCATCCTGCCCGCCATCCTGAACACCCTGTACGTCATCCTGCTCACCCTGCTGATCGTGCTGCCGCTGGGGGTGGGGGCGGCGGTCTACCTGACCGAATACGCCTCCAACCGCCGCCTGATCGCGGTGATCGAGTTCACCAACGAGACGCTGGCGGGCATCCCCAGCATCATTTACGGCTTGGTGGGTATGCTGGTCTTCGCGCAGACGCTGGGCTTCCAGACCTGTCTGCTCTCCGGCAGCCTGACGCTGGTCATCATGAATCTGCCCACCATCATCCGCACCACGCAGGAATCGCTGAAAACGGTGCCGCAGGGCTACCGCGAAGGCGCACTGGGGCTGGGCGCGGGCAAATGGCACATCATCCGCACCATCGTGCTGCCCTGCAGCATCGACGGCATCGTGACCGGCTGCATCTTGGCTGTGGGCCGTATCGTGGGCGAGAGCGCCGCGCTGCTCTTCACCGCCGGTGCTGCCGAGGTCATCGCCAAGAGCGTGGCCAAAGCCTACACCTCCAACGGCGCGACCCTCTCCGTCCTGCTCTATCTGCGGGCCTTTGAGGACGGCGATTTCGACTCCGCGTGGGCCATCGGTGCCGTGCTGCTGGTGCTGGTGCTGGCCATCAACCTTGCCGCCCGGCTGGCTAAGAATAAGCTGAAACAAAAACAATAAGAATAAAACTCCTTCCGTCAATGCTTCGCATTGCCACCTCCCTCTCAGAGGGAGGCTTTTCAGCCAACGGCAGGGCAAAGGCTCCCTCCCAGAGGGAGCTGGCGCGGCGAAGCCGTGACTGAGGGAGTATTTCAAATGAGGAATCGATATGGAGACTACTTCCATCCTAACCGCAAAAGATCTAAACCTATGGTACGGCGATTTCAAAGCTCTGAAAAATATTTCGATGGATGTCGGCGAGCGGGAGATCACCGCGCTGATCGGCCCGTCCGGCTGCGGCAAGTCCACCTTCCTCAAGACGCTGAATCGGATGAACGACCTCGTGCCCGGCGTGCGGATCGAGGGTGACGTGCGGCTGCGCGGGCAGGACATCTTTGCCCGCGAGATGCAGCCCACCGAGCTGCGCCGCCGCGTGGGCATGGTGTTCCAGAAGGCCAACCCCTTCCCCATGAGCATCTACGACAATATCACCTACGGCCCCAAGCTCCACGGCGTGCGGAGCAAAGCCGAGCTGGACGAACTGGTGGAGCGCTCGCTGAAGGGCGCGGCGCTCTGGAACGAGGTGAAGGATCGCTTGAAAAAGAGTGCGCTGGGCCTTTCCGGTGGCCAGCAGCAGCGGCTGTGCATCGCCCGTGCGCTGGCGGTCCAGCCTGAAGTGCTGCTGATGGACGAACCCACCAGCGCCCTTGACCCCGGCTCCACCATGAAGGTGGAAGAGCTGATGAGCGAGCTGAAAGAGAACTACACCGTCGTCATCGTCACCCACAATATGCAGCAAGCGGCCCGCATCAGCGACAAAACGGCCTTCTTCCTGCTGGGTGAGCTGGTGGAGGCGGGCCCCACGGCGCAGATCTTCAGCACGCCGCAGGACAAACGCACAGAGGATTATATTTCCGGCCGGTTCGGCTGAGAGGGAGGTTTTCACATGACCATTCGCGCACAATATGATGCAGACCTCGCCGCGCTGAAAACGGCCGTGGCCGAGATGGGCGGGTGCGCCGCCGACGCCGTGGAGGCCGCACTGGAAGCGCTCTGCACCGCCGACGCCGACGGGGCCGCGGCGGTCGTCAAGGGGGACGGCCGCATCAACAGGATGCAGCGGGACATCGAGCACCGCTGCATGACCCTGCTGCTCCGCCAGCAGCCCGTGGCGGGCGACCTGCGCCGCATCTCGACGGCGATGAAGATCGTCACCGACATCGAGCGCATCGGCGACCATGCCGCCGACATCGCCGAGATCATCCCCCACCTTGCGGCCTCCCGCAAGGCGGGCGACCCTGCCGTAAGCGACGCCATTCGGATGGGCCAGAAGGCCCACAGAATGCTCCTTGACGCCCTCGACGCCCTGACCGGCGAGGACGAGCCCGCCGCCCAGAAGGTGATCGCCGCCGACGATGAAGTGGACTACGACTTCAACGCCATCAAGCGCACCCTCGCCGCCGAGATCGCCGCCGACCCCGCCAAGGTGGATGCCGCCCTTGACCTGCTCATGGTCATCAAGTATCTGGAGCGGATCGGCGACCACGCCGTGAACCTTGCCGAGTGGGTCGAGTTCCTCCGCACCGGCCGCTACCAAAACGAAGCCATGTTCTGAGTTTCCCCGGAAAGTTCGTGTTTTCCTCACTTTTTCCGGAAAAGCTGTCCTCCCAGCCGAGGGCGGCTTTTTTGCGCGGCGCTGTACCGCCCCAATTGTGAAATTTCATTTTGCTCGAAAAATTTAAGTTTCCCCTGCAATGTTTCGGGGCACTGGACCGTATTATAGTCAGAAAGGCTGAATACGGAGGATCGGAGTCTTATGAAACAGATGCAGAATTTTCCGCTGGAATCCCGCGGCGAAACGGTCAGCCGGGAAGCGCTGGTCCAAGCGGCTTTACAGGAGATCACCCAGAACTATCGCGAAGCAAGCCTCTCCAATGTGGCGCGTACTTACGGCGTTTCGCTGGCCTATGTCAGCGAGTGCGTCCGCGCCCAGACCGGTAAGACCTATAAGGAGCTGCTCCAGAAGCACCGGATGGAGACGGCGGCGCGGCTGCTGCGCCGCAGCGATTTGAATATCCAGCAGATCATCACGCAGGTAGGGTACGAAAATACGAGCTATTTTTACCGCCTGTTCCATGAGCGCTACGGCCAGAGCCCCCGCGAGTACCGCAATACCCGCGCGAGCCGCACCCGCGCGTGAAGCTGACGCTTGCGGCCCTTTCCGCTTTCGGGCGGAGAGGGCCGTTTTTGTGTGCGGCAAAAACTGGAATTTCGGTGCGGATTGTGATAAAATGAGACCTATAGACTGGATGTGTCGGTTTTCGCGCATCCGAAGAGAGGGTGGATGAACATGTTTCGTGGAGCAAGACGCTCTGATCTGGACGCTATCATGCAAATTTATGCTCGCGCCCGGCAAACCATGGCCGATAGCGGCAACCCGACCCAATGGGGCCGGAACTTCCCCCCGCAGGAGCTGATCGAGGAGGACATCGACACCAACCGCCTGTTCGTGTATCTGCACAACGGCGCGCTGGAGGGTGTGTTCGCCTTCGTCCTTGGCCCGGACCCGACCTATGCCAAGATCGAGGACGGCCAGTGGCTGAACGACACCCTGCCTTACGGCACCATTCACCGCTTGGCCTCGGCGGGCAAGCGCCCCGGTGTGGCGTCGGACATCATCAGCTGGTGCTTGGAGCACTGCGAGAGTCTGCGGGCCGACACCCACGCCGATAACAAGATCATGCAGCACGTTTTGGAGAAGAACGGCTTCACGAAGTGCGGCATCATCCATGTGGCCGACGGCGCGCCCCGCATCGCTTACCAGCGCCTTTCGCGGGAAGGGGCGGCACGATGAGCAAACGGAACAAGGAGCTGGATGATGCCGTTGCCGCCCTGCGGCCGGAGATGATCGCGGCATTGCAGCGGCTGATCCGCAAGCCCAGCGTGGAGGCTTCTCCCCTGCCCGGCAAACCCTTTGGCGCGGATGTGGACGCCTGTTTCACCGAGGCGCTGACCCTCTGCCATGAACTCGGCTTTGAGACCACCGATCTTGACCGCTACATCGGCTGGTGCGAGATCGGCTCCGGCGACGAGATGGTGGCGGTGCTGGGCCATCTGGACGTGGTGCCCGAAGGTGAGGGCTGGCATCACCCGCCCTACGGCGCGGAGATCGTGGGCAGCAAACTCTTTGGCCGCGGCGCCATCGACGACAAGGGCCCGGTGGTGGCCAGCCTCTTTGCGCTGAAGGCCATCCGGGATCTCGGCATCCCGCTGGACCGCCGGGTGCGCCTCCTCTTCGGCCTGAACGAGGAGACCAACGACCGCGACGTCTTCTATTACCGCGAGCACGGCGGGGAGCTGCCGGTGCTGGGCTTCACGCCCGACGGCGAGTACCCGCTGATCAACGGAGAAAAAGGCATCCTGAACGAGTGGTATGGCATCTCGCTCCGGCAGGACGGTAAGCTGCAGATCAAGTCGGTGCGGGGCGGCGTGGCAGGCAATGTGGTGCCCGCCCATGCGGAGGCGGAGCTGACCGGCCCGGCGTGCATTTCCCTGCCCGAAGCTGAGGACATCACCGTCACCCGGACGGAGGAGGGCTGGAAGGTCGAGGCCGAGGGCGTTTCGGCCCACGGCAGCCACCCGGAACAGGGCAAAAACGCCATCGGGCTGCTGATGCTCTATCTGAACCGGCTCCCGCTGACGGGCAGCACCCGGCGGGTGGTGCGCTTCCTTGCCGAAAAATTCGGCTTGGATCCCTACGGCGCACGGCTGTTGGGGAAGCGGCTGGAAGATGACCTCTCCGGCCCTATGAGCTGCAACCTCGGCCTGATCGAGGGGGACAGCGGCAGCATCCGGGTCAAGCTGAACTACCGCTACCCCGTCACCAAGACCGTGGAGGACTGCCAGCCCGCCGTGAAGGCTGCGTTTGAGGATGCGGGCTGGAAGCTGGAACAGTCCGTCCACAAGGAAAAGCTCTACTACCCGGAGACGGCCCCGCTGGTGAAGGCTCTGCTGGAGACCTACCGCACGGCCACCGCAGACCACGCCCCGCCCAAGTGCATCGGAGGCGGTACGTATGCGAAAGTGCTGCCCAACACGGTGGCCTTCGGCCCCCTGTTCGAGGGCGACCCTGTGACGGAGCACCAGCCGGATGAGTTCATCGATCTGGATCGTCTGGTGCAGAACGCCCAGATCATCGCACAGGCAATGGTCAAGCTGGCCAATCTGCCGTTGGAATAAGAGGAGGCTGCGAACTATGAAGATCACGCAGGTGCGGCTGGGCCGCATTTCCACCCCGCTGCGGGTGCCGTTCAAGACGGCGCTGCGCACGGTGAACAGCGTCGAAGATGTCATCGTGGAGCTCCACACCGATAGCGGTGCTGTGGGCTACGGCGAAGCACCTCCTACCGGCGTCATCACCGGCGACACCGCCGGGGCCATCATCGGGGCCATCCAAGACCACATCGCCCCGGCGATTCTGGGCCGCGACCTCGACGAGTTCGAGGACCTGACCGCCACCGTGCAGAAGGCCCTCGTCCACAACACCAGCGCCAAGGCGGCGGTGGATATGGCCCTGTGGGACCTGCTGGGCCAGAAGTACAACGCCCCCGTCTACCGGATGCTGGGCGGGGCCCGGAAGAACATCGTCACCGACATCACCATCAGTGTGAACCCGCCGGAGGAGATGGCGCGGGATGCCCGCACTGCCATCGCCCGCGGCTACGACTGCCTGAAGGTCAAGGTCGGCATCGACCCGGAGCTGGATGTGGCCCGGCTGGCCGCCGTCCGCGAGGCCGTGGGAAAGGATGTCTGCATCCGCATCGACGCCAATCAGGCGTGGAACGCGAAACAGGCCGTCCGTATCCTGAACCAGATGCAGGATAAGGGGCTGGACATCGAGTTCGTGGAACAGCCCGTCCCCGCCGCCGACCTTGAGGGGATGCAGTACGTCACCCGCCACGCCGACGTCCCCGTTCTGGCGGACGAGAGCGTGTTCAGCCCGGCGGATGCCCTCAAGATCATGCAGACCGGCGCGGCCGACCTCGTGAACATCAAGCTGATGAAGTGCGGCGGCATCACCAACGCCCTGCGCATCGCGGCGGCGGCGGAGGTCTACGGCGTCGAGTGCATGATCGGCTGTATGCTGGAAGCGAAGGTCTCGGTCAACGCCGCTGTGGAGCTGGCGTGCGCCAAGAAGATCATCACCAAGATCGACCTCGACGGCCCGGTGCTGTGCAGCGAGGACCACATCCTCGGCGGTGCCGTTTTCAACGAAAAGAACATCACCGTCTCCGATGCCCCCGGTATGGGCATTGAGGGATTCGTGCCCGGTAAGGTGAACTATCTGGCCTGATCAAAAATCGGCCCTGCCCGAAAATCGGAAAAGCGTCTGCGCCGCATGGCGCACCGCCCGATTTTCGGACAGGGTCTTTTTTTCTTGACATACTACAGCGATTTTTTGAAATCTGTACTTTATGTGCGGACAGTGAAAAATCTTCGCGTCTGCCCATTATTAGATAAAAAGCCAGAAAAATCGGCTAAAGTCTTTGACTTTTTGAAGGATAAGGGTTATAATCTACATGTTCCGTGTAGAGGAATGGGAAAATATGTGCGCAATGGGCGTACAACTTAGGCAGAGGAGTGTTTTGATATGAAAACGCTGAAGGCAATCGTGGCAAAGTACAATGCCACCAGCCTGATCCTGCGGATCTTGGTGGGCCTCATCGTCGGCGCAGTGCTGGCGGTTCTGATCCCCGGTGCGGGCTGGCTGGAAGAATTCGGCAACCTGTTCGTGGGTGCCCTGAAAGGCATTGCGCCGGTTCTGGTCTTCGTCATCGTGGCCAGCGCATTGGCGCAGGGCACCTCCAAGCTGGACCGCCGGTTCGGCACAGTCATCTGGCTGTATATGCTCACCACCTTCTTGGCGGCGGCCGTTGCGGTCATTACGAGCTTTTTGTTCCCCCAGACCATCGTTCTGGCAGAGGCTGCGGAGTCGGAAGTGGTGCCGCAGGGCCTCGGTGAGGTGCTGAATACCCTGTTGACCAACTTTGTGGCCAACCCCGTGAGCGCGCTGCTCAACGGCAACTACATCGGCATCCTGTTCTGGGCGTGCCTGTTCGGTCTGGCTATGAAGAAGTATGGTGCGGAGAGCACCAAGGTCTTCCTTGCCAACACGGCGGACGCGGTGTCCCAGATCGTGCGCTGGATCATCAATCTGGCGCCCTTCGGCATCATGGGTCTGGTCTATACCAATGTGGTCAGCAACGGCCTGTCCATCTTCACCCAGTACGGCAGACTGCTGGCACTGCTTGTCGGTACCATGCTGTTCATGGCGCTGATCGTCTCCCCGCTGATCATCTTCATCTATCTGCACTGCAACCCCTATCCGCTGGTGTTCCGCTGCCTGAAGGAGTCCGGCCTGACCGCCTTCTTCACCCGCAGTTCGGCGGCGAATATCCCTGTGAATATGGCCCTGTGCGAAAAGCTGGGGCTGGATAAGGATATGTACTCCGTCTCCATCCCGCTGGGCGCGACCATCAATATGGACGGCGCGGCCATCACCATCACCATCATGACGCTGGCCGCAGCCAACACGCTGGGCTTGCAGGTCTCCCTGCCCGCCGCCATCCTGCTGTCGGTCATGTCGGCGCTGGGCGCATGCGGTGCTTCGGGTGTGGCGGGCGGCTCCCTGCTGCTGATCCCCATGGCCTGTTCCCTGTTCGGTATCTCCAATGATATCGCAATGCAGGTCGTTGGCGTCGGCTTCATCATCGGCGTGGTGCAGGACTCTGTGGAAACGGCCCTGAACTCCGCCGGCGACGTGGAGTTCGCCGCCACCGCCGAGTATCACCAGTGGCTCAAGGAGGGCAAGCCCCTGCCGGAGTTTTTGGGTGGTAAAAAGTAAACCGAAGATGGAACCATTGGGGCTCCCGCAAAAAGCGATTTTGCGGGAGCCCTTTTTGCGAAAAAGACCGGACAGGAAGGCGATTCGTCCTCAGAATAATGGAATGATCATGTACTTGTTCATGTATACAAGAACTTTTCTGACGAGGAAAAACCTTTTGTGCGAGCTAAACAATCGACGCGAGAACGTCAAAAATATAACGCCAAATTCACGAAATATTCATAATTTATTTGTTTCTTCTTCATAAATGAATGGCATAATATGGCCATCCAAAGAGGGAAGAAGATGAAAATTATGAAGATTCTGAAGAAGATCGCGAAGATCATCGGTGAGGTTTGCTCTGTCAACGCTGGTATCGATTTCTACGCTGGCTAATGAAAAAAATCCCAGTTCCTGTGGGAAAGTGGGACGGATTTTTCTGAGCAAATAAAAAGCAAATCGCTTTGATGATAGAAAAAAGGAGCCGCTGCAAGCGAAAACTTGCGGCGGCCCCTTTTTTGTTTCGGGGAAAACGGCTCAGTCCATGAACTTTGCCTTCTGCAAAGCAGTCAGGATGAGCGGGATGAGGATGAGCTGGGCGATGATGCCGGGCACGGCGGTGAGCAGCGCACCGGACAGGAAGGCCGAGAAGGGGAAGGCCGAGCCGGACAGGCCCGCCAGCACGAACCGCACCCCGCCCCAGACAAGGCGGCCCGCCACCATGGCGGTGGCGAGGGCGGCATACATCGTGGGCAGAGTGTGCCGGACCTTTTTGTACATCCAGCCGCTGACGGCGCCGTAGGTGGCCAGCTCAAAGGCCATGGAGATGGCGATGGGGTACAGGGGGGGCATCCCGAACAGCACCGAGCGGAGCAGCGGCGCGATAAAGCCGAGGACAAGGCCCCACGGCCCGCCCAGCACAAAGCCCGCCAGCAGCACCGGGAAGTGCATGGGGCAGAGCATGTTGCCGATCTGGGGCACATGGCCGGTGATCATGGGCAGGACAAAGGCCAGCGCCAGAAACAGCGCGGCCAGCACGATGTTCCGTGCGGGAGAGTTGGGTTTGGTCTTCATCAATGGTTCCTCCTTCTGGTGACAGAACACAACAAAAAAGAGGCCCGCCCTTGGCATGGTACGCCAAAGGCAGACCCCTTCATGGTGTCTGTTTCAAAAAAGCGATGGAAAAAATGGGCTTCAGCCCCTCTGCCCGGCTTCCTGCCGGAATTGTGAAAATTATAGCAGATGGTAAGGGGGATGTCAAGGGGAAGGAATGGGCTGCAATTTCCACAAAAACCGGCGAATTTGAAAGCGGTTTTGCCAAGTGATGTACATTTTCACGAAAGAACCTTGACGTTTTTGCGCAGAATAGATAATATAGAATTGAAAAATAGCGCATCGAGGCGCAACGGCCTCTCTGCGCACACACTCCGATGCAAACGCTGAGGTTCATACGGGAGGACCATCATGACAAATGCAGAAAAACTCACCCTAGCAAAGCACGCCTGTCACATCCGCATGGGCGTGATCGAGGGCACTCACAGCGCCAAGTGCGGCCATCCGGGCGGCAGTCTGGATATCGCGGAAGTGCTGTCCTACCTCTATTTCGTGGAGATGAACGTCGATCCGAAGGCTCCGAAGGCTCCGGATCGGGACCGTCTGGTGCTCTCCAAGGGCCACGCAGCCCCCGGCCTGTACGCAGCACTGGCTGAGCGCGGCTTCTTCCCGGTGGAGGACCTCAAGACCCTGCGCAAGATCGGCAGCTATCTGCAGGGCCACCCTAACATGAACAGCGTGCCGGGCGTGGATATGTCCACCGGCAGTCTGGGTCAGGGCATCAGCGCCGCCGCCGGTATGGCGCTGGGCGCCAAGCACGCGGGCAAGGGCCTGAGCGTTTACGCCATCGTCGGCGACGGCGAGGTGGAAGAGGGCGAGTGCTGGGAGGCTTTCATGTTCGCCGCCCACTACGGCCTGTCGAACCTCTGCGTCTTCCTTGACCGCAACCACCTGCAGATCGACGGCACCACCGAGACGGTCATGAACAGCGCACCGCTGGAGGAAAAGCTGAAGGCGTTCAATTTCAACGTCATCACCATCAACGGCCACGACTACGACCAGATCGAAGCCGCCATCAAGGCCTTCCACGCAGAGACCGAAAAGCCCACCTGCATCGTGATGGATACCCTCAAGGGCAAGGGCGTTTCCTTTATGGAGAACGCCGTTGACTGGCACGGCAAGGGCCCCAATGACGAGGAATATGAGATCGCCATGAAGGAACTGAACGCAGCCTACGCCGCGCTGGAAGAGGAGGACAAGTAAGATGGCAGATGTGAAGAAGATCGCAACCCGTGACAGCTACGGCAACACGCTGAAGGAACTGGCCGCCGAGGGTCACGACGACATCGTGGTGCTGGATGCAGACCTTGCAGCCGCCACCAAGACCGGCATGTTCCGCAAGGCTTACCCGGACCGCCACTTTGACTGCGGCATTGCCGAGGGCAACATGATGGGCGTGGCCGCCGGCCTGTCCACCATGGGCTTTACCCCCTTCGTTTCCAGCTTCGCCATGTTTGCTGCGGGCCGTGCCTTTGAGCAGATCCGCAACTCCATCGCCTACCCCCACCTGAACGTCAAGATCGGTGCGACCCACGGCGGCATCTCCGTCGGCGAGGACGGCGCTTCCCACCAGTGCTGCGAGGACTTCGCGCTGATGCGCAGTCTGCCCGGCATGACCGTCATCTGCCCCGCCGATGACGTGGAGGCCCGCGCTGCGGTCCGCGCCGCTTACGCGATGCAGGGCCCGGTCTATCTGCGGTTTGGCCGTCTGGCGGTTCCCGTTTTCCACGACGAAGCCAACTACCACTTTGAGATCGGCAAGGGCGAGCAGCTCACCGAGGGCGACGATATCGCCATCATCGCCACCGGTCTGATGGTCAACGAAGCCCGTCTGGCCGCCGAGCAGCTGGCCGCCGAGGGCATCCACGCCCGCGTCATCAACATCCACACCATCAAGCCCTTGGACGAGGAGATCATCCTCAAGGCTGCCAAGGAATGCGGCAAGGTCATCACCGCCGAGGAGCACAGCGTCATCGGCGGTCTGGGCGAGGCCGTCTGCGCCCTGCTCAGCGAGAAGCAGCCCACCCCCGTCCGCCGCATCGGCGTGCTGGACAAGTTCGGCTGCTCCGGCCCCGCGTGGGATCTGCTGAAGCTGTACGGTCTCGATGCAGCCACCATCTGCAAGACCGTCCACGAGATGCTGTAACTTCTGAATACGAAAAAGAGGCTGTTGCACAGAACTCCCTCAGTCACGGCTTCGCCGTGCCAGCTCCCTCTCGGAGGGAGCCTTGGCGTAACGGTAAGCTGTGAAAGCCTC
>PPYF01024674.1_pt1 | contig 35359 bp, 34 predicted proteins | sample 1559871 | NCBI WGS metagenome assembly PPYF01 (sample SAMN08240021, study PRJNA423297) | Human gut metagenome, whole genome shotgun sequencing project.
TGAATTATAGTGAATTACTCCAACTCGCAAAGGGCTGGGGTAATTTTATATCTGACCGCATTATTATTTGGCGGTTACAAAACATCTGCACGCCCAATATCATTTACTGTAGTCCACTTCTGCGCTGTATACAAAGTGTCTGCATATTGAGTCAGTTTTTCTGCTGTGGTATTTATTTTGCAGAAGGTCTGGCAGAAATTCATATGGGAGAATGGGAGAATCTTACCTTTTCTGCCATAAAAGAACGATATCCCCTTCATTATGAGGAGCGTGGACGCGCAATGGCAGATCATCCGGCTCCGCGCGGAGAAACGTTCCGGGAGGTGCAGACACGGGCAAATGCCATGGTCTGCCGGGCCACAGCAGATGCGGATGCAAATGACACGATTTTGTTTGTAACTCATATAGGGGTAATACGCAGTCTTTTGTGCCTGTATGAGAACAGACCGCTGGACCGGTTGTTTGACTATTCTCTTGGCTATGGGGATTATCTTGAGTTGAACTGATTCTTGAGTTAATCTGATTCTTACGTTGATTTGATTCTTACGTTGATTTAATTCTTGAGTTGGTTTAATTCTTGAGTTGATTTAATTCTTGAATTGATTTTATTCTTGAGTTGATTTTATTCTTGAGTTAATTTTATGTTTAGCAGCGGCAGAATATCTGCCGCTGCCGATTTTTATGCTTCTTCGTAACCTGCGCCTTTCATGGCTGACATCGCATGGCTTGTGTAGCGGCCAAACAGTCCTTTCCGTTTTGGGCGGGGCAGAATGCCGGATTCGGAACGTTTTTTAAGAACATCCTCTATCTCTTCCGGAGAGAGTTCTTTTCCCTGGATTCCCACTACATCCAGGCGCCTGTTCTCTACGCTGTATTCCAGGATATCGCCTGTCTCAATAAAAGCCAGCGGGCCTCCTGCTGCAGCTTCGGGGGAAACATGGCCAATCGCCGCTCCTCTTGTCGCCCCTGAAAAACGTCCGTCTGTTACCAGGGCAACCGTGCCGTTAAGACGTTCATCACAGACGATCGCCTCTGTAGTCATGAGCATTTCCGGCATACCGGTTCCTCTTGGGCCTTCGTAGCGGATAACGAGAATATCACCCGGGTCTATCTTACCGTCCACAACAGCCTGATAGGCATCCTCTTCACGGTTATAGACCTTCGCAGGGCCTTTGTGTTCCCGCATAGTGCTGATGCAGGCTGAGTATTTGATAACTGCCCCTTCAGGTGCAAGGTTACCCTTTAAAACAGCAATAGAACCCTTCTCCTCCGCTTTTTCCACAGGGAAGATGACCTGATCACGCTCCAGACCATAATTATGCAGATATCCCAGATTACGGGCAAAGAAATTGTCCTCTTTCAAATCCTGCAAATTTTCACCCAGAGTTTTGCCTGTCACAGTCATGACATCCAGATGCAGCATGTCTTTTAAGTACAACTGGACCATAGGTATTCCGCCGGCAAACCAGAAGGATTCCGTCAGATGCTGTCCACTTGGATTAATATTGCCAATATGGGGAACTTTGTGGTTCAAATCGTCAAAGAGTTCCGGTTCCAGTATGATTCCAAGCTCTCTTGCTATAGATGGGAGATGTATGGTGGCATTCGTGGAACCGCCGATAGCGCTGTGAATGATAATGGCATTTTCAAATGCTTCTCTTGTCATAACAGCACCTGCCGTGATATCCCTCTCAACCAGTTCCATGATCTTCCGTCCTGCTTTTCTGGAATATGCAAAAATGTCCCGCATGGTAGCCGGCATAACAGCAGTACCCGGCAGAGCCATGCCGAGGGCCTCTGCCATACACTGCATGGTGCTGGCAGTTCCAAGGAATGTACACGCTCCACAGGAAGGGCATCCTGTCAGTTTGTAATCCCTGATCTCCTGCTCTGTGACTGCACCCTGGCGTTTCTGACGAAGAGAAATATCGCCGGCAACCAGGGATGTAGTCATGTCCGGTCCAGGGCGCATGCTTCCTCCCGGAATGAAGATCGTGGGCATGTCCAGTCGTGCCGCTGCCTTTAGCTGGGCGGGAATGGACTTGTCACAGGACGCAGAGAGTATCATCCCGTCCCAAGGGTATACAGAGCCGTGCACCTCTATCATGTCGCAGATAGCTTCACGTGAGGCCAGGATATAGTTCATGCCGTCATGACCCTGGGCACATCCGTCGCAGATATCTGTAGTGTGATACTGGGCCGGATAACCGCCTTTTTCAAAGACTCCGTATTTTGCCTGTTCCATGAGGCCCGACAGGTGTGTACTGCCGGGGTGGCTGTCGCCGAAGACATCTTCCAGCAGGATCTGAGGTTTCTTAACGTCCTCCTCATCCCATCCGGAGCCCATCTGCAGGGCGTCGAACTGGGACCAAAGGAGACGCTGGGGAGCACTTTTTTGTTTGTGGTTCATAGTGTTTATGTATCCTTTCTTGTAACCGTGAGGGTATTGAACAGTTACCCTTTCTTTATAGATTATTTGATGCTTTCATATTACAACTTTTTAACGGATTTGACTACTGTAAATTGGATCATGACAGTACAAAAGCCGCGGAACAAAGAGATTACTCTGTTCTGCGGCTCTTGTACTTGTTTCATAAAGGAGGTATTTTAACAAAATTACTTGATATGTTTTCGGATCTTAAATTCCCTGGCTCCTGCCAGAACAAGAACTCCTGCAAATACGCCCACACACAAAAGGCCTGTGTTATCATTCTTTGTTATGTTTTCACCCTCACTCAGCGGCACCTCTTCACCGTTTATTATGACTGTGCTTTCTTCCTGATCTGTCTGGTTTATCTGGTCTGTCTGCCCTGACCGATTTGTCTGGTCTGTCTGCCCTGACCGATCTGTCTGATTTGTCTGATTCGTCTGGTCTGCCTGATTTGTCTGGTCTGCCTGATTCGTCCGGTCTGTCTGATTCGTCCGGTCTGTCTGATTCGTCCGGTCTGTCTGTTTTGACTGCTGACTGTTCACATTACTTTCACCGGACAAGTCTTGTTCTGCTCGAACAATGGTTATATTGCCAAGAGCTATTGCTATGCATAATGTGAACGGCAAGATTATCTTTGCTAATCTTTTATGTTTCATAATGCACTCCTTTCCCCTGTCATATAACTATGCCATAACTAATCCTTACTTTTGTCCGCCTGTATCAAGGCTCCGTCAATAAATTTTATCAATTCCAGTGCACTGCGAAAATGCTTTTCGCTCTGCTCTTCCGCCCATGTAACATCACCCTGCCATGTGGCATCTTTACTGCCTTCTATTTTGATCACAAAGGTTTCTGCATCTTTTGCCATTTTATCCCTCACAACATTTTATTACACCCGGTAGGTATTGTTACAATCCAGATTAATGATCTATGGTAAATAACGGTTCAGCGCCCTTACAGTGAAAGAGAAGAATACGGCCGAAACCGCCTTTGGTATCGGGGCTTTTTGACTGGCTGCTGAATCGCGACTATCTATAATATTATAAGAATATTGTACTTGAAACAGCATTACAAAAAGCATTACATCATTACTATATTGAAGTTTTATTTCTGCAAAGCAAAACGCTGTAATGGTATAAATATACAGCAGAACAGCAAAAAGCGCAGCTAGAATCCTCGAATTCCGGCTGCTCATCTGCAACTTTTATACTCCACTTTATTCGCGCCTGCGGATAACAGATGCTATCCCTTCCAGGATCAAAGCTGCGGCGATCACACCACCTGCTATGATCTTTCCCATGGTGCTGGTGAGTGCCTCCGCGATTCTACCCAGAACGGGAATGGAATACACCACCTTACCTATAAAATTACTATAGGGAACCGGATTCATATCCTCCGTCCTATTGGCATCGCCTTTGGTGATAAATTCACCCATAACAACTTTGTTTTCTACGACCCTATGGGTGATTATGGCGTTTGAATCCTTTGCGCCGTAGAAAGCGATCACATCATCCTTTTTCATATCCTCCGGCGCTGCTTCCTGTACATATACCAGGCTTCCCGTAGGAATTGCAGGCTCCATGCTTCCGCTCACTACGGAATAAGCATCATAGCCAAAAAGCCTGGTTGCTGTAATGGGAAGGCAAACAAGCACCAGACCTACTAATAAAACAGTGCCCAGTGCACTGCAAATCACAGACACTGGGCTTTTTTTATCCTTTTTCTTCTTCTTGCTCAAAACAGGATATCCTTTCTGTTACCTATGCATTTTTCTTACAAATCATCTGCGGCGTCTGATCAGGATTACAGCTAATCCAGAAAGGGCTGCAATTGCTGCAACTCCGATTGCAATACCGGCTGCAAGGGGAAGACCTTTTTTCACCTTTTCTTTGGTCTCTTCAGGATTATCTGCCAGAGGTGTTTCATCCTCATCTAAGTCAACAACATCCTGATTACCCTGGGGAACATCCTCCGGCTCTATAACCTGTGTTCCCTCTTCGGTACCTGCTCCTGCTGTACCTGCGGTTCCTTCAGCACCGGCTGTTCCCGCTTCACCTGCGGCTCCGGCTGTTCCTGCGGCTCCCTCAGTACCGGCTGCTCCTGTTGTTCCTGCTGCAGGAGTACCTGCCGCCGGTGTCTCCACAACAGTTGTCTCTGTAGTGGTAGTTCCTGGCACAACAGTTGTCACAGTTGTTGTCTCGCCGGGTACGGTTACGGTTTCAGTGGTTACCGGTGTATATACGAATGTAAATACATTCTGGGATTCATTGGAAGAAAGCGTCTTGGTCAGTGCCAAAGCCTGCGGCGTGTAATTTTCCACATACAGGTATGCCACCACCGGTTTATCTCCTATGTTGCCGTAATAGGTACGGCTGGGAGCCAGTTGATTGCCTTCCTCATCCTGATAGTTTACAGTATAGCCAACCATGTCGCCCTGGATTCCGTAAGCAACGACGAAATCTCTGTCTCCGTTTACGTGAAATGCAGATGTTTCAAGGGAATTATTGTCACGCCCGCTTATCCGGACACCTTTCACATAATACTTGCTGGAATCTCCCAGTGCTACAGCACCGTTCTGGACATCAAAGGATACTTTATCGCCTAATTTCAAACCGCTCACTACAACCTTGTCACTCTGCTTATCTATAACCGGTGTCCCTGTACTCTCCACAGATAACCCGTCAATTCCGGAAAACGTGCCCTGGTTGCCCGCAAAAAAGGTTGCTGTATAGGTATATTCCTCCTCTGCTGCAAAAACGCTGATCACAGATGAGCCAAAGAGCATGCAGACAGTAAGCAAAGATGTCAGAATCATTTTCAACTTCTTCATGACTTCAGCTCCCCTTTCTCATGGCGTTTTTTCATTGCGGCGATTCCCAGAAGCAGCAATACCAATCCGCTGACTAATGCTGCTGTGCTGAAAAGGAGAATATTGGTAGTATCTCCTGTCTTAGGACGGGTGATGGTCTTTTTCACGGTATTGGATTCGCCTGTAACTGTCTTTCTTACGACAGTATCCTTACCCTTCACTGTGACAGTAGACGGCGCTACCTTCTCTACTGCAAAATTCATCTGCAGACGAGCCAGTGTGTCCTGGTAGCCATTGCCCTGTGTCTCACCGTCTAAGACAACTCTCAGGTGAACAGAAGCTGCTTTTCCTGCATCCAGTCTGTCCAGGTAGAAGAAATCATCAAGGGAATCTGTAGCCTGCTCAAGGCCCTTACCAACACGGGATGAACCCTCTCCACCTACAGTTTCACTGTCAAACAAGACTGCCTCTTCACCGGACGGATCATAGTATGTCAATACATATGTGTAAGCTCCGCCTTCGGCTTTGCTTCCCTCTTCCAGACTTTCCAGAACTTCATTGGACATATACCAGTCTGTCTGTTCTTCACCGGAATTCTTTATCTTTACCTGCAGCTCCATGGTATCACCGGGAAGGATTCCATATATCTCCTCAGCCATATCTTTGGAACTGAAATTGCTGTTCATTTTGTCTCCGTCAAAATCTACCTGCCAGTTTTTATCACTTTTAAAATCTTCTGCATATGCAGTTGCCGCTGTGCCTACGGTCATGATCGCTGCCATGACAAGGCACAAAATTTTCTTTTTCATATTCTGTACCTCCTATCGTAAGCTGATATCTCCGTTTGCTGCAACATTTACATCCACGCCCCAGGCACTTTTTATGGCATCCTGCGCATTATGTGTCTGAACAGCATCCACTTCGGCTTCCACCTGGAAACTGTAGCCGTTATAATCATAAACTGTGGTGATCGTCTTGTAACCATTTTCATCTACCGTCTCATGTTCTGTTACCTTCTTGCCTAATGCCGGGTCGATCCGCAGTGTATCTGCGAACTCAGGAGTGGTTTCCCCGGCGGGAAGAATGCTGTTATAATAAAGGACCGTACGTTCTTTTGTAGAAGCATTCTGATCTACTGTCCAGCCATTGCCGGTAAGGTTTAAATCGATAAGGGCCGGAGAAAGTGTTGTATCTTTGACCACCTTTTCACCATCGGCTTTTGACCAGCTCTTATAGAGAATGACTCTGACATAACTGTCAATGGATCCGCTGTTTGTGACACTGAGTTTCTCATCATATGTTCTGCCCAGTACCAGTTTTTCATCCTTTAAATCTGACAAGAGAGTTCCTGTATTTTCATTCCACTCATTGTCTTCATTATAATCCCTGTAGCTTATTTTGTCACCATTTTCCAACAGACTCACACCAATATTAGATGTGCTCATCTGGACAGAATAATTTTCACTGTAATATGTAAGCGCTGCCCGTGCACTTCCGACAGTGCTTCCCAACAGAAGCAGTGCTGATGCTGAGAGAAGGATAACTGGTTTAACAGAAAAGGGTTTTTTCTTCTTTTTCATTATTTACCATCCTCCTCTTGTTTTGCGTTCCAGTCTGCATATGGCTTACCTTCATTGTCGTATAATACCGGTGTGCACTCCTGGGCTACGATAACATTAAATTCTTCCTCACTGTCTTTAGAATCAATTTTAACCTGGAGTTCCTCCGTTTCACCACCTGCCGGAACTATATCACTATAGTAATAGTAACCATTTTCTCCGGGCGACCACTTTTGGCTCCCCTGATATTGGAGTCCGTCCTGATATTTCTCTCCTGCAAAAACTTTCACACGGACATAGCACTCATAATCTCCTGTATTCTTGATCACAATATGCTTTGTCCAGTCACTGACTTTCTCTTCCGGAATTGTCACGGTAGAACCAAGGCTAATGGTCACATCACCTGCTGCAGTCGTATAGGTAGTGAAATAAGCCATAGCACTGTTCACTGATAAACCTGCAGTGAGGGCAAGAGCTGCTGCTGCCAGACAAAGGCTTTTCTTATTGAATTTCTTCTTCATCGCTCCATCCTCCTTTACTCCTGCTCACCTGTACTGTCTTTCTGCTGTTCCCAATCCCAGTCGCCATCATTATATGTGAACCGGTTGACTACACTGCTGCCGCCGTTCTTGCGGTGGTCATATGTGTTTTCAAATGAGACACCCACTGTGTCATCTGCGACAATCACTGTCTGCTGTGTCCCGTCGGAAGTCAATTCATAGCTTGCACCGCTGTACACTTCAGTTACTGTAACAGCAGCTCCTGCCGGGATATGCTCAATTTTTACACTCTTGGTTCCTGGTGCGTCAAAGGAAATGGATACCACATTGCTGTATACCACTTCAAAATCTCTTTCTGCCTCCACCTGGAAAATGAAATCAGCTCCGCCTAATGTAGTGTTGTATGCAGTAAGTGTTTTGTCTATGACTAAATCTCCGTACCTCTGTGTCTGTGACGGTTTTAATCCTGTAGTCACATCATATACCCAGGTATCATCCTGTGTCTGGCCGTAGTAGTTGTTTGGCAGAGAAATCAGATACGGTATAAAATCATATGTGTACGCTGCCGACTGCACCGACTCTGCGATCACCAGGTACATGCCTGTAGAAAGATTATCTGCAGTTCCTGTGGATTTGTCTCCACCATCGGGTTTCTGCATCTGTACCTCAGCGTCCGGAACAGCGGACTGATTCTCCACTAGTTCAGATGCTTTTCCTGCAAGTTTTTCCCAATCCTCAGCAGTTGTCTTGTCATTTATGGATGCCAGATCCAAATCTTCATATCCGGGTAATACTTTGTACTCACCATTTTCCTCTACATCTGCCACTCTGTATAAATGAATGGGGATGGTCAGACCATTCAGCTCCTGATATGTTCCGTCCAGTTCAAAGGTCAGGGAACAGCTTTTTTCTGTATCAATGCAAAAGGCTGCATATACCTTAGGCAGTATGGTTGCGGAAAGCATCAATGCCAGAGCCAGAGCCAATGCACTTCCTTTTTTTATTGTCTTTTTCATCTTCACATTTTACCCTCCTCTGAAAACTCATTCCCCTTTGACCACCTTATTCCTTTTTGTTCTTTTTCCGTGGTTTAAACAGGAATCTCATTAAAAGTATCACTAGTAATGTTACCGACAATCCAAGTATCAGATACAGCATATAATAGTTCTGTACTGCTTTCAGCATGGACTGAACCGGTGTGCTTTCTATTTCTTCCTCTCCTGTATACGGTACCCGATGTCCGCGGACTAAAAGTCTGTGGGAGTTTACACCGTACGGAGTGCAAGTAAACAATGTTACATAATCCTGACCTTCTTCGATCGCCATTGCGCCGTCCAGGGTTTCCCTGTCGTCTTTGTCTATCATGGTGAGAATCTGGTCAACCTCATAGGCTAATGTATCGTCCAGCACGTGGATGTAAAACAAATCTCCGCGTTTTAACTGATCAATATCGGTAAATAATCTGGCACTTGGAAGTCCCCTGTGGGCGGCCAGCACACTGTGTGTACTTTCGCCTCCAATCGGTAATTTTGTTCCGTTCAGGTGGCCTACTCCGGTCTGGAGAACGTCATCTCCTGTGCCATGGTAAATAGCAACTTTTATGTTGATCTTGGGGATGGAAAGGTATCCCATCACTCCGTCATTGTTAACGTTAAGAACTTTCCAGTATTCTGTATTTTCCAGTTCTTCTTTGTCCTCGCCGAACACATCGCCATATAGATTGTTCTGTGTCAGGGATTCATCAAAGGCTCTTGCGGCCTCCCATTCTTTTGTAAAGTCTTCAGGTGTCATTTCATTGATAACATCTTCATAGCTGCTTATCAGCTTACTCTGGCGGTATGTGTTCCATTGATCGGAAACGGTTGGATAGATCAGTATTCCGAACCCTGCCAGAAATAATAATGCAAACAGAATCGTTGAAATTTTTCTCTTCATAATTTATTTGTCCGTCAGCTCCTCATTCTCCTGTTCTTCCTTTGCATTAAGTTTTGCTCTTAATTTTTTTTCACGGATATAGAGGAAAATAACAAAGGCTGCTGTCACTGTCAGACCAACAATTACCCAGAACAAATAGCTTGTGTGCATACTTACACCGGTCAGAAGGGAAGTTGGTGTTTCTTCCATCTCAGTCTCCTCATAAGGAACACGATGTCCACGAACAAGAAGTCGCTGGCTGTTCACACCATATGGTGTACAAGTAAAAAGGGTAACTAAATCTTTTCCTTCCTCCACTGCAAGGCTTTCTGTCTGGTCAGGTTCTACTACTGATATCTTATCTACTTCATAACAGAGGATATCATCTAATATATAGAGAAGGAAATGGTCGCCTTCCTTTAACTTGTCAAGATCTGTGAACAGAGTAGCACTTGGCAGTCCTCTGTGAGCGGAGATAACAGCATGTGTGCTCTCTCCTCCAATGGGAAGGGAACTTCCTTCCAGATGGCCTGCTGCTTTTTGAAGCACCTCATCCTCCGTAGTGTGAAAAACAGGGATTTTGATATTGATTTTAGGAATTTCTACATATCCCATCATACCATCACCTGTGAGGTTAAGACAAGACATATATTCCTTATCTTCCTCGGAAGCTTCTGCTACGGCAAAGGAGTCTGGGAGGATACTGGGAAGAAGAGCATTGTTGTAAGCTTCCGCCCGATCTTCTTCGACTTTGTAGTCTATCTCACCCGCTGCGTTTTTTTCGTTTACCGTTTCCTCATAACTGCTGATCAGTTTACTCTGTCTGTAGTTATTCCATTGATTGGATACGAAGGGATACAGCAGCAAGGACAAACCGGCTAAAAACAGAAGGGATACAATGATTATGTGTGTTCTTTTTTTCATCCGGACTCTCCTTATTGTTGTATTTTTCTAAAATGCCGGGGCGGGCCGACCGCCCCGGCATTAGATGTTGCTTAGATTTACTGCATATTGTTAGGAATGATTATTTAGCAGATTTTCTGCGGCTTGCGAAGAACAGGCCTGCTGCTGCAATCATGATAAGGCATCCGCCGATGGTGAAGATTGTTGTACCGATTCCACCTGTTGAGGGGAGACTGGAAACTTTTGTATTTTTAATATCTGTTGTTGTAGTTTCCCCTTTATCATTTACAAATTTTCCGTCATTGCCTACAGAAAATGTATTGCTAATTGAGCCATCAGCGCCATCTGTAATTGCTACTGTATATTTATCTAATTCTCCTGACGGTTTATAAGTTGCTTTAATTTCAACTTTAAAAATAGTAGTGTTTATTGTATAACCTTCTGGAGCTTTTGTTTCACGTAAGTAATAAGTTCCAGCTGCTAAGCCTTTAAAATAGATTGAACCATCCGCTTGTGACACTGATGTTCCGTCAAATGTTACTTTAGTTCCATCTTCTTTTACTTCAACAACGCTGTCATTTTTGTAAATATTCTCACATGCTTCATCAGTATAGAGTGTGAATGTAGCACCTGGAAGTGCATCTTTATACTCCTCTACGCCCGTTTTCTTAATAATTCCATTTGTACCTGTTGCAGTTCCGTCGATATCAAACGTATATGTGTATGTCTTCTTATCCGGAGTCGGTTTTTCTCCGCCAATCGTTGAAGAGTTATTCGTATAAGTAAGCTTTACACTGTTGTTGTTCGCACCCGGTGCTAACACTGCCTCATCATTTAATGTTGCAGTATATTCAACAACAATCTTCATTCCTGAATATTTATTTAATGTATATTTATAGTCTTTTGCGAAATCTACTGTTAATTTGTTATCTGGGGTACTTGGTAAATCAACCGCATAATCAGTATTTTTTACTAATGTTGCTTTTTCAGTGTCGCCCTCATAAACTTTAACGCTTATAATTTCTTCAAATGTCAATCCTGCACTTAAAGTATCTTCAATTTTTAATACCGGATACTCACCAGTATATTTCGGAATAGGATCAATTGTTACTTTATAAGTTAACACATCACCAACATTTACAGAATTACCTTTTGCATCAGTTTCTTTATCGCCGCTTTCATCACTTACTGTTTTGTCTATACCAGGCGCTCCCTGCCTTTTAACCCAAACATTTCCCTCTGCTGCCATATCAACAGTATTTGCCTCGTCTGGTGAAATCACATTCTGACCATCTTTATTCTGATAAAAAGCAGAAACCACTGCCGGATTATATGTAACAGCTTCTGAACCATTCACGATAATCAAATACATACCCGGAGTAACATCAGCCTTATAAGCATCTCCCTCAAGATTTAACGGAATAGCAGTCTGATTCATACATGCCACAGTACCAGCTGGTAATTCACTTCCATCTGACATTTTTCCGGCCGCAATTGCAGAAACCTGATCAGCTGTCAACTTAATATTTCCATCCTTATCCACTAAATTCGCTACGTCTAAACCATAGGGATTTGAATAACCGGAAAAGCTACTATTATTATTCTCATACTTTGCAAGTAAAATAGGATATGCACTAACTGTAATAGTTTTTCCAGTTTCCTGTTCAACACCATTTACAGTAATTGTTGCCGTATCATCAGAGTCTCCAATAATAGTATTTGCTGCAAACGTCGTCATGCTCATTCCGAGCACCATTGCCAGTGATAATAACACTGCAAAAATCTTTCTGATTTTTTTCATAATTTTGTCTCCTTTTCTTTTTTGGCTTTTGCCCATTTTTGAGTTCCGCATACTAAATCATATACGTTATATTTTTCGCGGTACCGGGACCGCTGAAAAGCGTTTTCATGTCTTAACTCTTCAGCACCTCCCTGCGTTTGTTTTTATATAAGATCAGTGCAGCTGCCATCATGAGCAACATGCCACCAATCGAATACCAATAGATACCTTTTCCCCCTGTGCTTGGAAGTTCATAAATAGGGGTATTCTCATATACATAAGTATAAATTCCAGTTGCTATTATTGAATCACTACTTATTACAGCATCGCCACATTTAATTGTCGGTTTCTCACCTTTATAATTAATTGTGATCGTCCATTTATCACCACTTACCATGTATCCAATTGGTGCCTTCGTTTCCTCTAATATATAAGTATCTGGTTCAAAATCTGAAGAAGCTACAGGCTTTTCATCTAACTTCCATTCTATAATACCATTTACATTAGATTTTCCTTTATAGATGAGTGGTTTATTATCTGCACCCTTTAATTTAGATGCTGTAAGTGTGAATTCTGCATCTGATAGCCAAAGAGATGTTTCTCCTTCTGATGAACTCTTCTTAACTATCTGCCAATTATCAACTTTTCCATTTGTAAATATTGCAACTCCAAGGACACCACCATCTTTCGTGTCATAAGTATAATTATCCCTGATGACGTTTTCATCTGTTTTATTGATGATATATCCTAACTTGAAAGTTGCTGCCTTTACATCTGAAGATAGACTACTTTCTGTATTAGTATCAGTTCCTATAGAAGCATACAACAATGTATATCCATCTGTATCACTTTCTCTAACCCTATACTCTCCACGTGAAAGTCCTTCTAATTTCTTCAGTTCATTTTCTGATGGACTAACTTCTGTACCTGCCCTTGTACCTTCTGGTACATTAATTTCTATTGCTGTAATTTCTGTATAAGTTCCATCATCGTTCTTTTTCTCAACAATGAAATTAAAGGTTTGATCGCTAGTTGCATCCTGTTCCAATTTCTTAGTAAGCTGAAGCTTACCAGATATCACGTTCACAGTATAGTTATCCGTTACTTCTACAATGTTGTCATCTATCGTATCACCCGTTGTAATTTCACCCGCATGATGCGATACAGTATCACCTGGTTCTATAGTATTGGCATCACTTTCCTCTGTATGATCGCCTGCATCGTAAGTTACCTTTAAATAATATACAACGCTACTCTCCGGTGATGCCGTTTCCGATATGTTCACTTCCTGGGTACACTCTTTATCTGAATACCATTTGAATGTAAACCTATCTGCTGATACACCTTCATATTCATTTACAAACCATTTTTCAATACTAGCCATCTTACTTTGAATGGTTTCATCGCCCGTCTGCGTTGTATAAACAGGGACCTTGTCGCCTTTATATATAGTAACTTCATATGGACTAGTATCAAGAGTAGCCTTAACATTAACTGTTGGATTAATAAATGGGATTGTTTCATCTCCAACTGTAATTCCAGAACCTTCCATGTTGGTTTTTACAGTATTTCCACCAATATAATCATCTTTTGCTTTTACAGTAAATGTTGCTTTCCAACCCGGAACACTATTACCCTCAGAGTCTTCGGAACTTGGTAAAATGCTTGTTTTCCATTCCACGTATTGGTTTCCATTGTCATCTATTCCTAACGTGGCCCCGTCCGGAAGCGTACTTTCCACTACTTCAAATCTGGGATCTATATAGTCTCTGATCACAGCATCTGGTATTGTTATTCCGGTAGTTGTGGCATCTATTATGAAATCAAAAGCATTAATTAATTCATCGGCATTGTTTGCTGTATAATTCCAACCGGCTTTACTTGCCAATTGTGATAGCCATGCAGAGGTATCTGCATCTAATCCAAATCCAATGGTGAACACTCCAGCGTTTCCATCTCGAACATTTTTTAATTTATCTGCATATTTTACCGCGCCGTCCTTATAACCCTCGTTTGCTGCACCATCTGTTAATATAATTACATATTTAGGATTTGAAGCAGTACCTAATACAGGATTTTGTGCATCCTTAATAATGTTATACGCTTTTTCCACCGCATCACTTGTCTGTGTTGCACCATCTGCTACCAATTTGTTGACAGCCGTTGTTAAATTGCTATGGTTTGCCCCAACATTTGATAAATCAGTTACAGTTCCAACCCCAGATGCAAATGGGACAATCGCAACTTGACTACCTGGAGATTTTTCTGCCAACTGATCAATGAACCCTGAAGCCGCTGCCTTAAGTGCATTTATTCTGGTTGTAGGATTAGAGACTTCTTTGTATATTGTATATCTCGTTCCAGTGGTGATTCCATATGACCATTTATCGGCATCACTTTGAGATGCTCGTATTTTCTGAGAATCCTGAGAATAATTATGATACTTTATATACCAGTCCTTTCCACTCTTCCAAATCTGGAACCATATCTCATTCTTATACAGATAATAAGTTCCTGAATCTAATTCACTTATTTTTTTAGATGCGTAAAGCTGCTCATATTCACAATCCCAACGCATACTTCCCGATGTATCCAACACCATAACTATATCTATAGGCTGTTGACTTTCTTCTGTAACACTGGTAATGAGAGAAGATGCACTAAGTGTAATGTCATAAGTCCTGTCATCCCAATTATTAAGCTGTACTTTTTTATCCTTACTTAATCCCTCATTATAACTCCAGTTTGTAATTTTAGTTACTTCATCACCATTTTTGTTTAATAATATCGCTGTACCTTTTATAACCTCAATTGTCCATGTGTTTGTCGTTACCAGGTATCCATCTGGCGGCGCAATTTCCTTTAAAATATATGTGCCATTTTCCAGATCCTCAATTACAACTTTGCCATCTACACCAGATACGATATCACTTACAATTGGCTGACCAAGTTCATCCCCTTCATGTTCCGGCTTATTGTACAATGCAAATGTTGCTCCTGCAAGAGGATTACCATTCTGATCCACTTTTTCAAAAACAATTGAAGCTTTTCCAACAATCTGAACCACCGGGCGCGGGAACTTAACTTCCTTTGACAGGCCATTTACTTTGTATGTCATTTTTGCCTTGTCGTTATCGTTTGAGAAGAATCCCTCTTGTCTAGAGAAAGTTCCTGTATCAGCCTGCCCCACCGCATTATATCCGTTTTTATCTTTATAATCCTTATAAGCCTGCTCAGAAACATCAACGTCATTTATGACAAGTGTATATGTGTAATCGGGACTCAATTCATAATCTGCTGGTAAAGTACAGGTTATCGTCTTTCCATTAGTAGTAAACTTTGTTCCAGTCAATCCAGTCAAATTAAGCGGTGTATGATTATTCTCTGTAGATTCATCTTGTGTCTTTTTATATCCCGTTGTTCCGTTAATGACTGGTGTAGTTGCGGACTGTTTCCACAACTCTTCAGCTGTTTCAACTACAACTGTTTTATCTGACTTCCTCGTAATCCTTAACTGATATGTTGTAGTATCAGAAGATTCCATGTATTGACTTAATGTATCTGTAACAACTACATTTTTACACGCTATTTTTGTAACCGTAGAAGCAATAGATGAAAACACTTCATTTAATTCATCTAATTTACCTGCACTAAACATCTTCTTCTCAATAGATGCTGGCGCCCCTGAACATTTTATATTATTTCCGCCAATTTTAACTGTTCCGCCTTCTGTCAATGCTTTTAACACGTTATAACCAGTTCCGCTCAATTGACTAAACTCTGAGCCAAAACCAATCCCATAAAAATATTCCACACCAGATAATGACGCTAGTTCAGATCGTGCATTCTCAACATCATAGTAGTTTGTATCAGTACCAGTACTACTGCGGTCACCAATATAAGATGTCGGTGAACCATCCGTCAGGAAAATAACAACTTGACTCGCATCTTTTCGCACTTTACTGTCTGTTAAAAGAGATTTAGATTTTCTAAATGCCGCCTGATAATTAGTACCATCCTCCGCACTCAAGTTTGTAATCGCAGAATTCATGTTAGAAATAGATGACGTCCAGGTTTGATCAATTGATGCATTACTTTCTTTTCCATCGCTACTTTTCCCAGAAAATGAAACCAGAGAATATTGGAGATCCAAGTTTTTGTTTCCATTCAAATTACTCAACAAGTTTTTGGCAGCTATCTTGGCATCATTCATTTTATTCTCTTTGTCCATACTGCCTGATCGATCGATAATCAGTAATACATCCAGTTTTGCCTTATTAGTTATGCTGCCAATTGAACTTGATACATCTAATTCCAGATTATAATTATTGTTCTTCTCATCTACCTGATTTGCTCTCTTAGATACCGTCGGTACAGGTTCTGCATTATCGCCTGCGGAACCGGAATCCTCTGTAAAAATATAGTATATATCTTTTTCATTAACTGGATACTCAAGGTTAGTCCAAACCGTATATTCTTTATTATCATTTGAATAATATAGCTGATAGGTATATTCTTCTCTCTTCAAATAATTCGCTAAAGTTCCATTATCGGCATTATCTAATCTAACTTCTTTGAAGGTATACCCTTCGACTGTTCCTAAGTATTTTTTATCTCTCAAATCAACAACAGTCGTATTGGTTATATCGCTAAAATCCGAGCTGATCCCCTCTATAGAGCTATCAGAAAACTCTCTAAAAACAGTACCGTCCATATAACCATAATGTGCAGTTACATTTACTTTATAAGAATTTCTTTTCCATGTAATGGTATATGCGGAAAAACTGTCAGTTATAAATTCTGCCTTCTTCACTTTTGCATCATCCGTAGTTTCTACTGTGACTACATTGCTTGTATCCACTGACATATCAACTACTTCTTTAACATCGCCTTTATGATTTTCCTCAAGATGCATTACCGTAACATCAAGATCAGAATCCTCTTCCAACCCTTCCGGAATGGCCTCTTGATTATAATTTATAGCAACCTTTACCTCACCATTCGGCTCAACTTCTTCTCCGTTCTCATTAATAAAGCTTATGTCGTAGGCCAGAAATCCAGCAATGTCGTATTCTTCATTCTCAGCTTTTTTATTAAGCTGTTTTTCCACTTCTTTGTATTGTTCCTCAGTCTCTTTTTTATCGGAACGAAGCGGAACTACTTTCAATGAAGCGCCTGTTGGTATTGCATCTTCTGTATAAGCATTTACATTAATGGTCACATCATCGTCTGTGTACTCCAAAACCTGAACCGGAGTTTTCTCCACATAACAACCATAGACTGTAGAAATTCTTCCCTCCATCAGAATCTGATCTGCTGTCCCATCTTCCTTTACAGAAATTCCAGACAAATCATACTCATCAATGTTCTCAATGCTCTGTCCTGCATTCTGAAGATTCTCAATCATTTCACTCTTCTGAGTGATCTCTACGATTTCATCTTTGTCATCCTGCACTTCCGGGTCAGCCGGATCAATATAAAAAACATTCGCTTTCTTCGTATCTTCGATTTGAAGTCCGCTGCCTTCAAATGTAATGGTAATTGCTTTCTGAGGTTCTGTTACTTCTCCATTCACTTTAAACTTAATATCATAAAGTATGTAATCACCAAGGATCTCGTTCTCCGGAAGTGCTGCTGTCATCAGTTCTTTTACGTGGTTTTCTACAGCTTCGTCCAGATAATTCACTTCCATGGTTATTTCAGAAGCGTTTGCCTGAAATGCGCCTTCCGGTATATTAGCAGTTACACGCTGTGTAACATTTCCAACCTCATCTGTAAACTCTTGTTTTAATTCTGTAGCCTCTGATACGATTTCAGGTTCCTGCTCTGTTGAATCAGATTCTGTTTCCTGTTTAGATGGTTCATCCTGAATCACATTGCCTCCGACCAGTTCTGTCACACCAGAAACATTGTTTGTGTCTGCAGCCGGTTCATCTTTGCTTTCCGTTGCGCTGGGTTCAGTGGGTGTTTCTTCCTGTGTTTCTGTGGACGTTTCCGGGTCTGTGGACTCTTCTGCAGGTGTCTGTTCTCCTTCAACTGCCTCTCCCTCAACACTTGCCGCTGCAGGTTCCTTACTGGCACCGCTCTCTGGTACGGGAGTTCCTGCTGCCACCTCACCGTCTGCCATAGTAGATATGCCGGAACTCAGCATCAGGACCATGCACAACACAATTGCTAAAACTCTTTTATTTATATTACTCTTATTTTTCTTCATGGCTTCCTCCCTCTGCTATATTTTCTTCTATTCCGGAAATCGCTCCATCTATCAGTTTCAATAACTCCAAGGCACTGCGAAAATATTGTTCCTGCTGTTCTTCCACCCACAGGACACTGCCCTGCCATGTGGCATTCTGACATTCATGTATTTTTACTATGAAAGTTCCTTTATCTTTTTTCATCATTTTGCCACTCACAACATTTTCGCCTCCTTTGGGGTATTTTTACGCTCTCGCTTAACTATGAACTTATTGTACTTAAAGAAGCATTACGGAAAGCATTACATGCATTACTTTTTTCAAAATAATTTTCGTTGTTTCTTCTTGTGTAATGGTTCTGTGAAGATTTCGTGAAGTTGATGAAAAAAAGGCAAAAAAATACCGCCGGTTTACCGGCGGCACAATTGTGTCAGATATCATATTCTCCAAGCGCACTGTCTATGAGTTTGATCAGCTCTAATGCGCTGCTGAAATGCTGCTTTACCTTATTCTCCATCCAGAGTATCTCACCCTGCCATGTGGCATTCTGCCTGTATTGAACATAAATAGCAAATGTGGCAACTCTGCCCTTCTGCTCTAAAATAGTTTTCTGAGGTATCTTTATCTGCAGCTTGTGTAATGGCTCTTTTGGCCTTCTTACGAAGCTGCGGCTTTCTGTGGATGCCTGCGGATAGCAGATGCAGTCATAAAGCTTATCCATGAGATGCAGAAGCTGCACCACATTTTCAAAGGGCCACGGCTCTTGACTATAACACTGGTACAGACGCCCGGAAAACTCGCCTCGGTCACTGGCATCTACACAGACACTAATCAGGTTAGGCGCTGATATATTAATATTTAAACCCTCTTCTTTGTTCATAGTCCACACTCTCCAGTCATTACCGGGTCTTTTCTGTTAATTCCAGTGGAACCCGTTGCTTCGGAAACTTATTCTGGAATTATCATTCTCCACATCAGCTATAGATGATACATAGTATTCCAGATATTGTTCCCATGATTTATGTTCTCTGGCAAAATAGTGGGAAATGCGGTCAAAAATCATGGAACAGTTCTCCTGATTCGTACCTACCAGTAAAATCAAAAACTGTGTAGGACTATATTTTGTGAAGGAATCCCCTCTGCGCAGACAATGTTTAATAGCATCGTACAGCTCATCTGTCATTGCCGTCAATTTTTCTTTATTCTCCATTGGGCGTCCTTTTCCGTCTGTTACTGTACACAGCATAAGGTACACGGACTGGCCGCTGCGCTCAATGATCCTCCTTACCAGGCGATAGCCATCCCGAAAACTCGGCAGGTTGCAGTAAAAGGCCCCGTCTTCTTCCTCATCCTCTTTCAGACCGCCTTTGATCTCATTGATTGCCTGCGGTTTGTGGCTCATCTTGGCACTCATTTCTTTAAACTGGTTCATCATTTTATCTGAGGGGCTGATTCCCAACTCCTCAAAAAACAGCTTGGCAGTATCCTCATAGAGCTGAATCGCTTCCTTATATCGGTTCAGAGCCATAAGACAATCCACCTGAACAGACTGCCATTCATCAAAGGGATACAGCTCACTTGCCTTTTCACATAAGGTCAGAACTGTCTCATATTCTCTCTGTTTCATGAGAGAGTCGCAGATCTGACCCAAAGCCTGTGTGTATTTCTTCTTATACTGTACACTCTCCAACAGTACCCAATCCTCACCGGAAAGCCCCGGGAGAAATTCCCCGTGATATACCTCACATGCGCTTTTCAAAAGCTGAATCTTCTTATCTTCATTGTCTTCCTTTTGACTTGAATCTACAAGGTGGGAAAATACATGGACATCCACTTCAACTTCCATAGGGCTGGACCAGCGGTAAATGCCTGACTTTATCTGTATATAATCATACTCTGGCAGACCTGCGTCCACCAGCATTTTCTTGAGGCGGTGGGAAGTCACTCTTAGATTGTTAGCAACATCAGCCAGTTCTTCTCTGCCATATAAGTTTTCCAACAGTTTACCTCTGGCTATTCCGCCTTCACCACAGTGGAGTAGAATCTGAAGCAGCTTCATAGACTTAGTTGCTGTATTCCTGCGGAAGGATATGGGCTTATCTCCATACTCCATGGAGAAGCCTCCTAACATGTGCACTTTTAACACCGGTAATTTTTCTTCTATCATACTCTCTCCCATTTGTCTGCACGCCTCCGCTCGTTTTGTAGCCCTATTATACCATTATTTTAATTTTATAATTTGTCCAATCTTTTGTCAATGATTTATACATCGACAAAAACGCAGTTCAGTCATCCAAAAAACTTTATATACCTACCATTTATCGGCCATTATTACAATTTCGACGTTATATTATTTTGATACTTTATCAAAATTACTGTTTTTAAGATAATCTTCCATTGTCTTTGAATTAATATCTTTCATGCTGGCTATATTTGCTTCCTTTGGTTTATCTCCATCTTTGTTCATGCTTTGATAAACTTGTCCATCATAGTATATAAGATAGGCATACCAACCTGACCAAACATTATTACCCTCAACTGCTCCATATAATACCATTGTACCATCCGTTAAAAAATAGGGTTTCCAGTATAATGTTTCGTCCTTAAAGAGAGTAGCATTCTTTATAGAATCAGAAACTTTCAAAAATCCTTTTTCATTAGCTACTTTATCAAGCAACACTTTTCTATCCAGATATTTACTTCCATTATCACTTATTTCATTATAATACTTTGAACATAAGGAAAAATATCCCTTAACACTGTCAACACAAGAGCACAAAAACTCCACGTGCTGCTGACCATTCTCAACAGACACTTCCAGATCATATTTTTCGTTATATACAGGGCACGTTGTTATATCCTCGGAACAATACCCGTGCTCGACCATATAGTCTAAAGCATTTTTCCCTAAAATATTATTCACTTCACCATCTAAAGTACAAAGTGCAATTTCCGGAACATCTGTCCCCATGATCTGAAACTGCGTCGCTAATTCATGTCTCTGATTCGCGCATTTGGCCACCTTAGATTTCTGCACATAGCGTGTAATAGAAGGCACAGCCACTGCAGCAAGTATTAGTATAATCACTATCACTACAATGAGTTCCACCAGAGTAAATCCCTGATTCCGATTCTGATTTTTATTTTTCTTTTGCAGCATTTTATTTTCTGCCTTTCCTCTGACAGGCGCATTAAGCCAAAATTTTTTATATTCCCATCATATTACTAAAGGTTTGCATCTGTCAATGATATATCTGTATATATAACGTAAAAAACAGGCATTTTATGCCAAAATGCCTGTTTCTGAAATTCTTAATATTTTATTAAGCCTCAATAATTTGTTTACATAACATTTCCAGCTTCTGTGCCTGTCTACCCAAAATACGCACTACAGCATCTCCTGATGCCAGAAAGGAAACACCCCCTTCCACTTCCCCTGTATATTCCAGTATTTCTCTGGCCTTATCTGCCCACTTACTGCCTTTTAACAGGCCGCACAGGAGCAGACTCGCAAGATGTGTATACCCTTCATACATACCTGTTTCTTCCATATATAATGTATGGGGATCATATCTGGTGTTGTCCCTGTAGATCAGTCTTCCCTCCCGCCGCACCTGAACCAGAGAATTGTAATATTTATAATCAAAACATTCCCCATATGCAGTCCGGCCGCAGGAGAGTATATCCTGAAAAATAAACTGTGAACTTTCCTTTTCCAGTTCCACTTCCACAATATTGTCAAACGCGGAATCCCTAAAAGGGATTGCAGGCTGAGGTACATAATATAAGAAGGAATCTGATTCCTGGCAGATGCGTATATACCGTCTGGCACATCCATTTTTCATCCTGTGTATTTTCTCAAATGACTGTGAGCAGACCTCCAGCCTGGTTCCTCTGCCCACATGTATGTGCTGTTCCTGTATATCCCCCTCCATGATCCCCGGCGAGGCACTCAGTATCATGACCTTCAAATAATCTTTTTCTTCCCGAAACGGCTCCATGATCTTAAAGGGTGCTGTAAACTGTACTTCATCTAAAGCTGCCTCCTCCCCCTGCAATATGGTAGAAAGGAACAGTTCAGACCTGCGTCCAAAGCTTCCGCCCCCGCTGCCCTCATAAAATCCTGTCGCCGTAAGAGGTGCCTCCGCCATATTTTACTCCTCCAAAAATACATTTTTCCTGATCCAGGCAGCCACTTCATCCACATGTTCACCTGACCTGATATTTGTAAAGAGGAAAGGCCGATCTCCCCGCATTTTCCTGGAGTCCTGTTCCATAATCTCCAGACTGGCACCTACATATGGGGCTAAATCTGTCTTGTTGATGACAAGCAGATCGGAGCGTGTAATTCCGGGTCCGCCTTTTCTGGGGATTTTATCCCCCTCCGCAACATCTATGACAAAAATGGTCGCATCCACCAGCTCCGGGCTGAACGTCGCCGAGAGATTGTCCCCGCCGCTTTCAATGAACAACAGGTTAATGTCAGGGAACCTTTCTTTCATCTCATCCACTGCCTCCAGATTCATGGAAGCATCCTCCCTGATGGCAGTGTGGGGGCAGCCGCCGGTCTCAACTCCTATGATGCGCTCCCTGGGAAGAACCGAATTTCTGCTTAAAAATTCCGCATCCTCTTTTGTATAAATATCATTTGTAATGACCCCAATGCTGTATTCCGAGGCCAGTTTTCTGGTCAAGGCCTCGATCAGCGCAGTTTTTCCTGAGCCTACCGGCCCTGCTACCCCTATTTTCACATATGACATATCTCTTTCTCCTATCTATGACATGTAAATCCTTGAATACAGGCACTCATGCTGCATACTGCGGACTGCAAAGCCGGGCGCGGATATGCACAGTTCTGACTCAGTAAGTTCCTCCAGCCTGCCCAGGGTCTCGTCAAATAAGCCCGTCATGTGGTTCAGCAGTTTCTGTCCTATACTCTGGCTTAAAGGAATGGTCTTTACACAGTTGGTAACCATAGCCGATATTTGTGAATAAAGAAAATGGTATACTGCCGGTTCCTTTTCTATCCCTGCCGCAAAACAGAACACTCCATATGCGCAGGGGTGACAGACACGTTCCCCTGCCGCCTCTGCATACCGCAAAAAGATGCCGCTTGCATACTGGATATCTAGTCCTGTTGTGGTTTTTAAAAAACGGGAACCTAATTTGCGGCTGGCTTCCCGGATTTCCTTTTGACTGCGGCTGGCCTCCGCAATTTCCTCCAGTTCCAGAATGGCCTCCAAATTATCCTCAGACGCGTACTCCCAGGCCAGTCTTATGAGCAGCAGTTCATTATATAAAAGGTTTGTCCTTATGTTCTGCCAGATATATTTTTCTGCTGTATCAGCATCCCGGACAATCCCCTTTTGTATATATGTCTCCAGCCCATAGGAATGGGAGTACCCTCCAATCGGAAACAGGGCATCGTTGATCTGCAGCAGCAGAAAATCCCTCCCCCCGCTCAATGGGCATGTGCACTGACTCCAGCAGAGATTCTTTTGTCGAAGTCTAGTTTTGTCTGTTTTACAGTGACACTTATACCCGGTATCTGATTCAGCATACGCAGCATAGGCTCACTGTACGGTGTGATGAAGCTGTTCCTGTCTCTGCCGCAGAACAGGGACGCATGGCGGTTTCCTATTTCATAGCATACCTTTGCTGTCATCTCCGGGTGATTTCTGGATATCCATATTTCAATGACATCACAGTCGGGGATGTTGACTGCAATTACATTTTCTCCTTCCTCCCACAGAATATCTCCCTGACGGATACCTTTCGTCAAGATTCCGTCATCCAGACGGATGCCTATCTCGGCGCCGTCCCTTGTTGTCTTGCGATGGATTTTTTTGAAGGCTTCATGCCACTCAATGTCTACATAGTCGATTTTTTTGTCCCGGATACGGGAATTTTCTATGTTACCTAATATTTGCTGGCATAACATCATGTCTTTTATCCTCCTTTTCTGAGCAGATTGTCGGAATGAATTCTCAAATACACTCCAGGATACTGAACAGCTGCATTAAAATAAATTGTACATTTGTGTGAGCGGAAGTGTTTTGGCCGGTTTTGAGGTAAGCGGCTCTTTATCTGCGGTAACCTCATATGTCTCCGGGTCTACTGTGATCTGTGGTGTTTTGTCGTTAAAGATCATGTCTTTTTTGCCGATATTCCTGCAGTTGGAAACCGGAAGGATCTGTTTTTCCAGTCCGTATTTCTCTTTTATCCCTTCTTTTACCGCAGCCTTTGAGACAAATGTGGCACAACAGGAAAATCTGGCTCTCCCGTGAGCGGCAAACATAGGCTGATACATCACAGGCTCTGTTGTGGGGATGGATGCATTGGCATCACCCATTTTTGATGCAATGATCATCCCCCCTTTGATGATCATGTCCGGTCTTACTCCGAAAAAGGCAGGATTCCATACAACCAAGTCCGCCATCTTTCCTTTTTCCACAGACCCCACATATTGAGATATTCCATGTGTGACTGCCGGATTGATGGTGTACTTGGCTATGTAACGTTTTACCCTGAAATTGTCATTTTCGTTCTTCACATCCTCCGGGAGAGGGCCCCGTTCATCCTTCATCTTGCCTGCGGTCTGCCAAGTTCTTGTGATCACCTCACCGATGCGTCCCATGGCCTGAGAGTCCGAACTCATCATGCTGAATACGCCCAGGTCATGCAGTACGTCTTCTGCGGCGATGGTTTCTGGTCTGATACGCGAGTCGGCAAATGCCACATCCTCCGGTATTTTCTTATCCAGGTGATGACATACCATCAGCATATCCAAATGTTCATCCAATGTATTTACCGTAAACGGCATGGTTGGGTTAGTGGATGAGGGAAGAATATTCGGCATCGAAGCCGCTTTGATGATATCAGGCGCATGACCACCCCCTGCCCCTTCTGTGTGATAGGTATGTATAGTACGGCCTGCAATGGCACGTATGGTGTCCTCCACACATCCTCCCTCGTTGAGGGTATCTGTGTGGATGGCCGTCTGCACATCATAAAGGTCGGCAACGTTCAGACAGTGGTCTATCACTGCCGGGGTCGCACCCCAGTCCTCATGAATCTTCAGCCCCATTGCCCCGGCTTTTATCTGCTCTATAAGAGGTCTTTCGTCAGAGCAGTTCCCTTTTCCCAAAAATCCAAGATTCATAGGATATTCTTCCGCTGCTTTTAGCATCATTTCCAGATTCCAGGGGCCTGGGGTACAGGTGGTTGCGTTTGTCCCGTCTGCAGGCCCTGTACCTCCTCCGATCATAGTGGTCACACCGGAATACAGGGCACATAAGATCTGCTGAGGGCAGATAAAGTGAATATGACTGTCAATGCCGCCGGCTGTGACGATCATCCCCTCTCCTGCCAGAGCTTCTGTAGATGCGCCCACTGTCATCCCCGGTGTGACGCCATCCATAATATCCGGGTTTCCCGCCTTGCCTATGCCTGCTATTTTCCCATCACGGATGCCAATATCAGCCTTTACGATCCCTGTATAATCTACGATCAGAGCATTGGTAATGACCAGATCCAGACAGCCGTCCTCTCTGGATGCCTTCACACATTGTCCCATGCCGTCACGGATCGTCTTGCCGCCGCCGAACTTTATTTCATCTCCGTAATGGGTATGATCTTCCTCCACTTCAATGATCAGACTGGTATCTGCAAGCCTTACTTTATCACCGGTTGTGGGCCCGTACATCATTGCATATTTTTTACCGGATATGATACTGCTCATTCTTCTGCCTCCTTCAGGAATCCCTTTTTCGCGGCGTTGTCCAAGGCCGTTCTTTTACTGATCTCTGTAATCTGCGCGCAGGTAAGGTCATTGAAACCGAAAATGCGCCCGGAACCGCCCATGGAAGTAAGGGAAACCATCTTTGTCTCCCCCGGTTCAAATCTGACGGAAGTACCGGAAGGGATGTCGAGACGAAATCCATATGCCTTTTCACGGTCAAATACCAGATATCTGTTCACCTCAAAAAAATGATAATGGGAACCTGCCTGAATGGGCCGGTCTCCTGTGTTTGTTACAGATATCTCCAGTGACGGCCTGCCCTCATTTAGAATGATATCTCTGTCTTTCGGTATGATCTCTCCTATCTTCACTATTTGGCTCCTCTCTATTGTATAGGACTGTGTACAGTGACCAGCTTTGTCCCGTCAGGAAAAGTGGCTTCTACCTGTACTTCATGTATCATATCCTTTACACCATCCATGACATCATCAATGGTGAGAAGTTTTCTGCCCAGAGACATCAGCTCTGCCACATCTCTGCCGTCTCTGGCATATTCCAGAAGCTGAGAACTTATATAGGCAACAGCCTCTGTATAATTCAACTTTACTCCCCGGGCTTTCCGCTTCGCCGCAAGCTCTCCGGCTGTGTGGAGCATTAGTTTTTCCTGCTCTTTTGGTGTTAATCGCATTTCAGGAACCTCCTTTTACTGCGTTTTTAAATAGAAAAAGGCAAAGACACCTGTTGACGGCGTCTTTGCCTTACTTCATGAGTTTATCACAAAAAAGTTTTATGTGTCAATATGTATTGTAATTTCATCGGAGGAATTCTTCTATCTCTTGAATGGACAGTCCCGTCGTTTTGGAGACTTCCTCCGGGGAGCTGCCTTTGAGCAGCAGTCTTACAGATGCAAATTTTAGTGACTCATACTGCTTTTCAGCCAATGCTATGGCCTTTTCTTTTTCTGCTATAGCCAGTGCTACGGCTTTCTCTTTTTCTGCTATAGCCAGTGCTACGGCTTTCTCTTTTTCTGCCATGGCCTGCGATACAGCTTTTTCTTTTTCTGCTATGGTTTTCTGCAGGGATTCCCTTACCTCTGCCACGGCCTGCTGCTTTTCCTCTTCAAACAGTCTTCCTACTTTCGTCATCTTGATCCACTCCTCTACTCGTCTTGCATACTCCGGTTCTATGATCTTATCCGCAAAGGTGATCACTCCTGACAAGATAAACATCTGTTGTTCTTCCTCCTTGGCCTTCTTTGCCAGGTTTATGACCTCTTCCAATATTTCCTTTTGCTCTTCCCGTTTTTTTACTGTCAGGGGAAGAACGATTAGCTGCATAACTTCTGTATCACTGAGCTTTTGTCCCTCCTCTATCTGTCCTCTGACTTTCTCTAGTACAGTATCTGTTTCGATAGAAGACAGATATCCGGGTTCAATACTGAGCTGCAGGCACCCTGCATCCAACACCGTATTAATGCGGCGGACGCTGGAAGTACACAGAACTATCATTCTGATCTTAATAACACGTCCATATCTTTTCAAGATTCTGGCTATGTGGCATACATATTTTATCTTGCTCTTTTCCGAAAAAGAGCTCTCATAATCCACAATGGCATAGCTGTCATCTTCCAGCCTGAATAGATTATCCGTGGCCATCTCATTCGCCTCGATCACCGGCAAATTTACAGGAAGCACTTCTGTGATTCTTGACATGGGCACACCATAGACGGCGAAGGATTTTTCTTTCATTCCTTCTGTAAGGATCTTGGACACAATGTCTTTATTTTGATATGCAACGTCGCCCATATACATACCTCTCCTTTATTTTAGCAAATTTTTACTTAACATGCAATCAAAAAAACACCGTAATTGGCATCACCCCCGGATTCTAATTCCGTCTTTTAAAATTTAAATATTGGGAAAACAAACGGCGAAATGCCGGATTGCAGAACGAATCTGCAATGTAGAAAAATTCAGATACCAGCGGTCATGTTTCCGCTGTTATTAGAGCTTTCATGAAATGTGTATTGAAGTCAATAAACATTTTATAACCTTTTTCTGTTGTTTTTGAAAATTTCGATTTCCTGTTTTCACAGGATTACGGGACCTGGAAGGTAATGATACCCGGTCATATGGTAGATTGAAATAAAACGCATTTGCCCGCCTCGGTCTGTACATGAGACAGACTGAGGCGGGCTTTATGCTGAATTCCCTATTTTCCTGTGTAGGTGTGTATTCCATGCGGATCATCATACGGCTCTGTTCCAAACCTTCCGCCGGTTGTGGGATAGCCATAGATGGAGCCGTCTTTTATCTCCACCTCATCCTCCCACGGCAGGCAGTATCTGCCCTCTGCCAGATCCTTAATGTAGGTGAGCTGGGTATCCGGCTGTCCACCGGGATATGCCACATAACCACGATGTCCCAGATTGTAGATATTGTTTTCCAGTCCCCATTCTCTTCTAGCCGCGTCTGCCTTTTCGGGGAAGATCTCAGCCGTGACGATCTCATAGGGATTTCTCTGTCCCTGTACCAGCACAGTCCCGTCATAGTTGGTGATCTGTCCCTCGCCAAAATAGTAGAATACTCCGTCATATCCGGCCAGGTTCACGGATACGGTGTACATGAGGTTCTGCCATGCGTTGGATCGGTTTGTAAGGATCCACTGGTCATTTACCTGGGTACTGTAACCGGAAATGCGGATGTATACATTGCATCCTTTGTAGGCTGCCTCCCTGGCAAGTTCAGGTATCATGCCGTCGTGGCAGATGCATACGGAAAGTTTAGAACCGCCCGGTCCATCACATACCGGCATGCCCAGGTCCCCGGGATACCAGGGTTCTATGGGGTTCCACGGAAAGAGCTTGCGGTAATGCAGACAGATTTCTCCCTCCGGATTGATAATGACCGCCGAATTATATGGGTTCTTGTCAGGATCCGGATTTCTCTCCATAATGGAGAAAACACCGTAAACCCCTGCCTCCCGGCAGGCCTGCCCGAAAATCTCAGTCTCCTTTCCCGGAATGTCACATAAAAATTCATCGGTCAGCCACTTTGAAGTGTTCAGGCCCTGGGTGCTGTACTCGGGGAAAATAATCAGTTCACAGCCCGGATAACCGGCTTTTGTGGCGTGAAGGGTCCGCACGATCTCCTGTATCTGCCGGTCAATGTCTGCCCTGGAGTTGACGATCGGTGCCGGAAACTGGACCGCTGCTGCTAAAAATCCATTGCCTGGTTTGTTCATGCTTCCAATACTTCCCATGTTGATTCCTCCTTAAAATTCACTGTGTGTCAGAGCTTACGCCCTGCGCTTATCCTGTAAGTGTCTGTTATAGGCAGCACGAAGATCCTGCCGTCTCCGGGCATTCCCGTGCTGTTGACCAAAGTAACCGCATGGATCACTTTATCCACGTCTTCGTCCTTCACTGCAATGATGAACATGCGTTTCGGCACCATATCCGACTTCACCATTGTGAGGTTGCTCTGTGTTATGTTAACTGCTGCCTTTCCTCTGCCTACGACTTTTCTGCCGGTAAAGGCAGGAAGCCCTACAGCTTCCAGGGCTTTTTTCGTATCCTCAACCATGGACGGCCTAATGATGGCAATGATCTCTTTCATATGAATCCCTCCCGGTAAACTACAGACCTTCCTGCCTGGTGCTTATGGTATAAGCCCGCTCCACAGGCAGGACAAAGATGCGCCCGTCTCCGTTATTGCCGTAGCCGGTTCTGGCCACATCCATGATCGTGGTACATACCTGCCTCTCATCTTCATCCTCTATGATCATAAAAAGCATGGTCTTAGGCAGTTCATCATAGTTTACAGAACCTATGGTGATTCCTTTTTGTTTGCCCCTTCCATAGACATCCATCTCTGTAACGGATACAAAGCCCTGTTCCTCCAGTGCGTCCAGCACCTCTCTTGTCTTCTCCGGCCTAATGACCGCCCGTATCATTTTCATATGCCGCGCCTCCCCTCTGTCTTACATGGCAAGCATTTCCTGCAGTTTTTTCTTATCCAGATCCTCTGTTTTTCCGCTCATCTGAATACGGCCTTTTTCCATAACATAGCATTTGTCAGAGACTTCCAATACAAACTCCAGATACTGCTCCACCATCAGGACCGCCATATATTCCTTCAGTTTTGTGATAGTTCTGCCAATCTCCTGAATGACAGAGGGCTGTATCCCCTCTGTAGGCTCATCCAGGATCAGCACCTTGGGATTGGAAACAATGGCTCTTGCAATGGCAAGCTGCTGCTGCTGACCGCCGGAGAGGTCACCGCCTTTTCTGTCCAGAAACTCTTTCAGGATAGGGAAAATCTCATAGATGTGTTCCGGAATCTCCCGGACTTTTTTGTTGGCTTCCATCCCCAGAAGAATATTTTCCCGGACTGTGAGCTGGGGGAAAATTTCTCTTCCCTGGGGGACATAGCCGATGCCTGATTTTGCTCTTGCATAGACAGGCATCTTAAAAATACTTTTCCCGTCCAGGGTAATGCTGCCCGACGGTGTACTCACAAGACCCATGATGGATTTTACTGTGGTGGTTTTCCCCACGCCGTTTCTGCCCACAAGACAGGTAACTTCCCCTTTTTTTGCTTTTATATCAACGCCGAACAGGACACGGCTGCCCCCATAGGAGGCTGTCACTTGTTCTAATGCCAGCATATCATTCACCTCCCCTTCCCAGATACACATCTATTACCTGCTGGTTATTCTGCACCTCATCCATAGTTCCCTCACAGAGCACTTCCCCGTCGTGGAGCACTGTTACCCAGGATGCCACCTCTTTCACAAACTTCATATCATGTTCCACTACGATAATGGTGCAGTCCTTTTGTATGATCTTCAAAAGTTCTGCGGTCCGCTCCGTCTCTCTTCTTCCCATACCGGCAACAGGTTCATCAAGCAGCATGAGCCGCGGGCGGGAGACACATAACATTCCGATCTCCAGCCACTGTTTCTGTCCGTGTGACAGGATAGAAGGGTACTCGTCTTTCAGCTCATACAGACCGATGAACTGAAGCTGTTCGTCTATCCTCTCTCTCGTCTCAGGCGGCAGGCGGCTGCCCAGGGATGCCCAAAGTCCCCTGTTCTCCACTGCTGCCAGTTCCATGTTCTCGTAAATTGTGATACCGGAAAACACGCTGGGAGCCTGGAATTTTCTCCCCACACCAATATTTACTATTTTATTTTCCCTGATCTTCGGCAGGTCATAACTGCGCCCTTTGTTGTGATAGACGATATCGCCGCCGGAAAGCTTGTTTTTCCCGCAAATGGCATCAAGCAGTGTTGTCTTGCCGGCACCGTTTGGACCTATGAGAAAACGGATCTCGTTTTCACAGATCGTGGTGGACACATGCTTGACTGCCTTATAATTCCCGAAGGAAATACTGGCGTCCTGAATTTCCAGAATTGGTTTTGCCATCTTTCTGCACCTCCTGTCTCAGACTGTAACCTTTTCTTTTTTTTCCTGCTTCTCTTTCAGCTTGGCACCGCCGCGTTTTTCCCTGGCTGCCTGCACACCAGCCCTGATTCTCTTCGGAACATCCTTAATGGAGACAAGTCCCTCAGGAAGAAAGAGTACCACAAGGATGAAGATACCACCCATGAAGAACTGCCAGAAGGCCGGAAACTGTTCTGATATAAGGCTTTTCAAAAAATTGATGACAAGCGCCCCCAGAACAGGTCCCGCAAGGGATGCCTTGCCGCCCACGGCTGCCCAGATGACCATCTCAATGGACGGGGAGATACCGATATCAGATGGGGAAATGATTCCCACCTGGGGGACATACAGCGCCCCCGCCACACCTGCCAGAACTGCTGACAGACAATAGACAAACACTTTATACACTGCCGGGGAATACCCTGTAAATCTTGCCCGGTTCTCCGCATCCCTCACAGCCAGAAACACTCTGCCCACACGTCTGTTGACCAGAAAACGGCATAGACAAAAGGCCAGTATCAAAACCGCAAGCGTCGTATAAAAGAGTATGAGCTTTGTCCCCGGTGAATTGATGGTCATGCCAAAGACTGTGGTAAAATTAGTCAGGCCGTTGGAGCCGCCGAAATACTCCTGTCTTCCGATGAGGAAAGTGGCCAGAGCGTAGGCAAGTGCCTGGGACAGGATACAAAAGTACACACCCCGTATCCTGTTCAGAAAAGTAAGGGACCCGATTACCGCTGCCACCAGCATAGGTACTGTTATGACACAGAAAATAGTGAAAACGGGGCTGGCAAATGGTTTCCAGAGGACAGGCAGCTTCTTTAACGCGCTCCATGCCATGAAATCCGGGAGTGCTCCGCCGGATGCCTCCAGCTTCAGGTGCATTGCCATACAGTAAGCTCCAAGCCCGAAGTATACTCCATGTCCAAGACTCAGGATTCCTGTCTGCCCCCAGATCATGCCGATCCCCAGGGCTATGAGGGCAAAGCACATATATTTTCCCAGCATATTAGTTCGGAATGCTGACATATAGAAGGGTGCAGATGCCAGAAATACACAGATCAAAGTGATCAATACTGTGTCTCCTTTTACTTTAAACCGCGGCTTTTTCGCCGCTGCGTGATTCGCCATAATTTTGTCACCTCCAAATATTCCTGACATTTTATTCATCCAGTACCCTGCTGCTGATGGAAAAGATACCTTTGGGCCTGAACTGAAGAATGATGACCACAACAATGAAGATCAGGACTTTTCCCAGGGACGCACTCGTAAAGAATTCAAACACAGGCCCGCCCACGCCAATGACAGCGGAGCCTGTAATGCAGCCCACGATCCTTCCCACACCGCCGACTACCACCGTCATAAAACTGTCTACAATGTAAGACTGCCCCACAGTAGGCCCGATACTGCCCAAAAATGTAATGGCACATCCCGCCACTCCGGCAAATCCGGAGCCTACAGCAAAGGTCATCATATCGCAGGCTGCTGTATTGACGCCAAGGCTGGCTGCCATGGGACGGTTCTGCATTGCCGCTCTGATATTCCGCCCCTGTCTGGTCCGGTACATGAGAAACCCAATGAGTGCACAGCACACAACCGCCAGGCCGAAGATGAAGAGGCGTTTGCAGGACATGGAGAACATGCCGAAGATATGGATGTTCTTATCCAGAAATGACGGACAGGATACGCTCACATTGGCCGGCCCGAAGACGGACCGAACCAACTGCTGCAGCACAAGGCTGATCCCCCAGGTGACCAGAAGACTGTCCAGTGCCCTGCCGTACAGCCTGCATATGATAACACGCTCCAACAGAACACCAAGCAGTGCCGTGAACAGGAAGGATACCAGAATCGCTGCAGGAAAGTACCAGTCAAACATAGCCTCTGGAAAAATCTGTTTCCATATATTCTGGACCACATAAGTGGCATAGGCGCCAATCATTATGAACTCGCCGTGGGCCATGTTGATGACGCCCATCAACCCAAAAGTGATCGCCAGTCCCAGAGACGCCAGTAAAAGTATGGAGCTGACACTCAGGGCGTTGAACAGCTGCATAAAGAATAAATCCATTTTTCTCCCTCCTCTCCCGTTTCGGGTCATGTTATTCCGTATCTACACTCAGGTCTTTTGCCCAGTCATAGCTCTTTAACCACGGATCCGGCTCAACTCTGTCCTCAGTCTCCCAGAGTGTCTGGATCTGTCCGTCCGCATCGCATTTTCCAACCAATACTTTCTGGAGGCAGTGATGGGTAGTTCCTTTTGCGATGGTTACCAGGCCTTCCGGTGTCTCAGCCTCAATTTTCCCGCTTTCGCAGGCCTCGATCACAGGTTCCACGTCAAAGGTTCCCGCCTTTTCCACTGCTGCTTTCCACAGGTAGACACCTTCATACGCATTTACCACCGGGTCACCTGTAACTTTATCTTCACCGTACAGCTCTTTGAATTTTTCCGTGAAAGCTTTGGACGCCTCTGTGTCAACAGACTGGAAGTAGTTCCATGCAAAGAGATGGCCTTCCGCGTATTCGGCCCCCATACCCCGGATATCTTCCTCATAGCAGGAAAAAGACATGGTCTGGATCTGGTCGGGACTGAGTCCTGCGTCCTTGTACTGTTTGAAAAAAGATACATTGGAATCACCGTTAATGGTATTGATGATCACATCGGGCTTTGTCTCCTGGATCTTTGTTATGACTGTGGAACAGTCTGTGTAACCAAGAGGAATATACTCCTCGCCTACGATCTCATAGCCGTAATCCTTCTGCATGGCTTTGATGATGGTGTTGGTGGTTCTGGGATATACATAGTCGGAACCAAACAGGAAAATCTTAAGTGTTCCGTCATCTCCCTTGCAGTTCTCCATCAGATAATCCATTGCCGGGATGGCCTGCTGGTTGGGACAGGGTGCTGTGTACATGATATTGTGGGAGGATTCCAGCCCTTCGTACTGCACCGGATACCAGAGAAGTCCGTCATTGCCCTCCACTACGGGAAGCACTGCTTTTCGGCTGGCGCTGGTCCAGCATCCGAAAATCGTTGCCACCTTGTCTTTTGTCAAAAGTTTTGTGGCCTTCTCCGCAAAGACTGCCGCATCAGACGCACCGTCTTCCAGAACGTATTCTATCTGTTTTCCGAGAACGCCGCCGTCCTCATTGATCTCATCAATGGCCATCTGTGCTGCCTCTATCATGGGTTTCTCTGCCATAGCCATGGTGCCGCTCTGAGAATGCAGGATTCCCACCTTGACTGTGTCTCCAGAGGATGAAGATTTTGCTGTCTCTTCTGTCTTATCTGTTTTTCCGGTGCTGCCTGCCTCTGCTATGGCGCCTCCGCTGCAGGCTGTCAGGCCAAACAGCATGGTGCCTGCCAGCATAAATGATACCGCGCTTTTAAGATATTTGTTTTTCATATGATTTCCCCTTTCCAAAGTAACAAAAAACCGCCATTCCCTCTGTGGGGGATGACGGCATTGTCAGCTGTTATTCTCTCTTTTTTCTTACACCCTTACTATAACGGAAAATGGAAAGGGGCACTACCCCACATTTCTGATATTTTACCTGACAAAATCTATTTTCCGCTCATTCTTCAATCTGTGATCAGTGGTTTTTTCTGTACTGGATGGGAGCTGCGCCTGTGTATTCTTTGAATTTTTTCGCAAAATAGTCAATGGTGGAATATCCGCAGGCCTCAGCAATCTCGTAAATCTTCAAGTTGGAAGTTTTCAGAAGCTCTTTTGCATATTCCATGCGCATCATGGTCATATATTTGTTAAACCCAATGCCTGTTTTGTTTCTGAACAGCACACGTATATAATCTTTGCTCAGCTCCACCTCCTCTGCCGTCCTGTCCAGCGCGTCGGCTTCTCCTATGTACGCGGACAGGCAGGTGCAGATCCGGTTCAGGGTGTTGTCCTGGACGGAGAGCTGGAAACGACGGGACAGGGCGGAAAGCTTTCCCAGTGAGGCTGCAAAATCTTCCCTGCAGCTTTCCGGGCACAATTTGTTTTCTCTGTCTGTAAAATGCCGAAGCCAGGGATATTTTTTCTGCATCTGTTCTTTTATCCTTTGGATCAGGCACTCTAAGA
>PPYF01620827.1_pt1 | contig 35297 bp, 27 predicted proteins | sample 1559871 | NCBI WGS metagenome assembly PPYF01 (sample SAMN08240021, study PRJNA423297) | Human gut metagenome, whole genome shotgun sequencing project.
GGCGATCCGTTTCTTTAATTTCATAGTCATCCTCCTGTTCCTGTGCTGGTCTATCAAAAAACGCAAAAAGGAAGCAGTTGTCCATTCCAGCCGGATGGATGACCGCTTCCTTTTTGCGTTTTTTGATAGACCAGCACAGGAACAGGAGGATGACTATGAAATTAAAGAAACGGATCGCCGCCCTGCTGATGGCGGGCGCGATGGTATGCTCCACTTTGCCGGTAAATGTACTGGCGGTGGAAAATTCAAATCGAAATGTAGGCGGTTTATGCGAACACCACGCCGAACATACGGAGGATTGCGGTTACACCGAGGGCAGCGAGGGGACGCCCTGCAATCACGAACACACCGAGGACTGCTATACCCTTGTGACAAGCTGTGTCCACAAGCATACGGCGGACTGCTACCCGGCAGAAAGCGTATCGGACAACACAGCCAGCCCGTCCGATGCGGAAAATCGGGAGCCAACCGAGTGCAGCCACGAGTGCAGCGAGGACACCGGCTGTATTAAAAAAGAATTAGACTGCAAACACGAACATGACGAGGCTTGCGGCTATGTCCCGGCCACTGAGGGGAGGCCCTGCGGTTATATCTGCGGCGAGTGCGACGTAGAGGACGAGCCGGAAACGGCCACCCCCTCTAATGCGGCGCAGCTTTCCGCAGGGGACGTGCAAAAGCTGATCGACGCCCTACCCGCAACGGACAAGTTGACGACCATGACAAAAGATGAACAGAACGCAGTTTACGCCGATCTGCAGGCGGCATACGAAGCCTACCAAGCCTTGACCGAGGACGAACAGGCACTGCTTACCGGGACAGAGGTTTTCGAGAGCCTGTTCCACTTCTTCAATGGTATGGTCAATTTACTGGCGACGGCGAACGGCGTTTCCTATTTGGACGAAAACGGCGATGAACAGACAGCAGATAATGTCACTGTGGTGGAAAGCGGCACAACCGCATGGAATGGCGGCTGGTATGTAGTCAACGACACTGTGACCATCGGCAGCCGCGTCGCTGTCAGCGGCGAAGTTCATCTGATTCTGGCAGACGGCGCAAGCCTGACCGTCAACGGCGGCATCAATGTGGCAGAGGGCAACAGTTTTTCCGTTTATGCCCAGTCTGCCGGGGAAAACATGGGTGCGCTGACCGCAACCGGCGGGAGTTTAGCAGCCGGAATCGGCGGCGGAAGCCGCGGTTCTGGTGGCAACATCACCATTAGCGGCGGCAGTGTCACCGCAACCGGCGGAGGAAATGCAGCCGGAATCGGCAGCGGTAAGGATAGTGTTAGCGGCGGCAATATTATCATCCACGGCGGCACAGTGAAGGCAACCGGCGGGAGTTTAGCAGCCGGAATTGGCGGCGGAAATTCCAGTTCTGGCGGCAAGATCACCATCCACGGCGGCACAGTGGAGACAATCGGCGGAGGATCTGCAGCCGGAATCGGCGGCGGATATAGTAGTAGTTCTGGCGGCGAGATCACCATCCACGGCGGCACAGTGAAGGCAGCCGGCGGAAGTGGTGCGGCCGGAATCGGCGGCGGACGGAGGGCTTCTGGCAGCAAGATCACCATCAACGGCGGCAATGTCACCGCAAGCGGTGGAGAACATGCAGCCGGAATCGGCCGCGGAGAGGATGGTTCTGGCGGCAGCTTTACAACCGGAACGGACGGTCATGCCCTGATTGTTGCAAGCAGTATCAGTGACAAAAGCCAGCGGAAAAGTTGGAGCGGCATGATCTTCGAGGAAAATACTGGCACAGTCTATGGAAATCCAACCATTCAAGAGAATATAGAGATTCCATCGGGCAAAACGCTAACCGTACCGAAAAACACCACCCTGACCGTGAAGGACGGCGTGACCCTCACCAATAACGGAAAAATTATAAACAACGGAAAAATCACCAACAATGGAACAATCACAGGAAACGGCACAGTCGAGGGGAACCAACCGCTTTTACCACCTCCACCTGTTTCTTACCGAACCTGTGATGAAAATGGGCAGAACTGGGAAACCAAGGAATGTAGAAACTACACTGTGGTGGACGGCAGTACGACCGCATGGAGTGACGGCTGGTATGTGGTCAACCGCAATGTAACAATTGATGAACTCGTCACCGTTACCGGGAATGTCCGCTTGATTTTGACGGATGGCACAACTTTGACCGTCAACGGCGGCATCGGCGGCATCAATGTGGCAAAGGGCAACAGTTTTTCCGTTTATGCCCAGTCTGTCGGGGAAAACACGGGAAGGCTGACCGCAAACAGCGGCGTCTGGGGTGCGGGCATCGGCGGCGGAAACGGGAAGGCTGCAGGCACAATCACCATCCACGGCGGCGAAGTGACCGCAAACGGTAGCAACGGCGGCGCGGGCATCGGCGGCGGAAGCGGCGCCGGATTTGATGCTTCTGGCGGCACCATCACCATCCACGGCGGCAGTGTCACCGCAACCGGCGGACCTTATGCAGCCGGAATCGGCGGCGGAAATGGTGGTTCTGGCGGCATAATCACCATCCACGGCGGCAGTGTCACCGCAACCGGCGGATCTTTGGCAGCCGGAATCGGCGGCGGATCTTTGGAGTCTGGCGGCACAATCACCATCCACGGCGGCAATGTCACCGCAACCGGCGGAATGAGTGCAGCCGGAATCGGCGGCGGAAGCCAAGGTTCTGGTGGCAACATCACCATTAGCGGCGGCAGTGTCACCGCAACCAGCGGATCTTTGGCAGCCGGAATCGGCGATGGAGAGGGTGGTTCTGGCAGCAGCTTCGCAACCAGAACGGACGGTCATGCCCTGATTGTTGCCAATGGGGGTATCAGCGATACAAGCAATCAGAATAGTTGGAGCGGCATTATCTTCGATGGAAATACTGGCACAGTCTATGGAGATCAAACCCTGCAAGAGAATTTGAAGATTTCATCGGACAAAACGCTGACCGTACCGAAAAACATCACCCTGACTGTGAAGGACGGCGTGACCCTCACCAATAGCGGAACAATCACAGGAGACGGCACTCTGGGTGGCGAAGGAAATCTTGTGGGTTCCGGCACCGTTGCAAATACCATTCGGAACAATCTGCAAAAGGATTCGAAAGTAACGGTCAACGTCAGCCCATCACTGGCAACCTACGGTTCCAAGGTGAACATCACTGCCACCATATCCAAAGCGGCCACTATATCCAAAGCGGCAAATGCCATCACTCGTGCAGCAGAAAATCAAGTGGAATTTTTCGTTGGAACAGACAGCAATAAGAAAAGCCTTGGCACAGCAAATGTCAGCGGCGATGCTGCCACCCTTTCCGATGTGGAAATTTCACAAGAGAAAGGCTTTGCGGTTGGAGAAAATACTATTACCGCCGAATATGGCGGTAGCATGGGGCTGAAGCCGCAAACCGGCAGCACCCGGCTTACGGTGCAGGGAGATTTGAAGGATGCCATTGTGACGGTGAACGGCGAGTATTTTTATACCAATTCTCCCATTATCCCAGAGGTAAGTGTAACATGGAACGGTACGCAGCTTACAAAGGACACCGACTATACGGTTAACTATACGGATAACACCAATGTGGGCAATGCTACCGTAACTGTCACCGGTACAGGCAACTATATCAGCACAAAAACGGGGAGCTTTACCATCGCTCCGGCCCAGCTGAACGACGCGACAGTGAAAGTAAACGGCACCTATACCTACACCGGCCAGGCGCAGACCCCAGCCGCTGGTGATGTGGTTGTCACGCTGGGCGGCAAGACCGTCCCCAGCAATCAGTACACCATCAGCGCCAGCAATCATATCAATGCTGGGCAGGCGACCGTAACTGTGACCGCGAAAGCAGGTGGAAACTACACCGGTTCAGCCAGCGGGAAATTTACCATCGCTCTGGCCTCGCTGAACGACGCCAAGGTGGAGGTCAGCGGCGGGCCGTTTACCTATGACGGAACCTCCAAAGATCCCACTGTGACGGTGACGCTGGACAGTAAGACCCTGAGTGCAAGCACAGACTACACCCTCTCCTATTCCAACAGCAACGGCGGGGACGGAAACCTCACCAATGCCGGAACGGTCACAGTGACCGCCACCGGTAAGGGCAATTACACAGCCACCGGCACAGGGACATTTACCATCAACAAGGCCCAACCGAACTACACGCCCCCTACCGGTCTGACCGCCACTTATGGCGACACGCTGAAGGATGTACCTCTGACAGACGGCTGGGCTTGGAATGATCTAAATACTTCGGTTGGCAATGTAGGAGAGAACACCTTCCCTGCTACTTACAACAAAGATAGTAGCGGCAACTATAACCCGGTACAGCAAAACCTTACAGTGAAGGTAAGCCCTGCTTCTTATAAGATCACCCTTACCGGGCAAGCGGACAGCCCCACGCAGATCACCTTGGAGGAGGCTCAGGTAGAACCCGGTAATACCGGCGCGGCAGTCAGCTACGGCATGAATACCACCAACACAGCCCCCAGTAAGTGGCAGGCAGAGAAAGTATTCTCCGGCTTGACCGCAGATACCACCTACTACTTCTTTGCAAAGGTGGCGGCCACCACCAACTATGCGGAAACCATCAGCACAGGCGTGGCAATTACCACCCCCGAAAAAGAGGTCAGCAGCATTTCCATCCAAACCCAGCCCGCCAAGCTGGCCTACACCAGCGGCCAGACGCTGGATCTGAACGGCCTGTCGGTGCAGGTAAGCTATAGAGACAACACCAGCAAAATCATTGGCTGGGACGCCAACAAGCTGACCGCCGATCCCGCCCAGGGCACGGTGCTGACCGTTACCGGGCATAGCGGAAAAACTGTCACCATCAGCTATGGCGGAAAAACGGCCAAAACCGATGCACTTACCGTGGGTAAGGCAGAGCAGGCGGCTCTTTCCATCACCGGCAAGCCCACTACCGTCTACAACGGGGACACCTTTACCTTGACGACCACCGGCGGTTCCGGTACAGGGACGGTCACATGGGAGATCATCAGCGGCCCCGCCACAGTGGATGCCAACGGTAAGGTTACGGTAACTGACATCGGCGAAATTCAAATCAAAGCGGTCAAGGCCGCAGATACCGAATACGCCCAGTCCGAGACAACCATTGCGCTGACAGCGGTGAAGAAACCCAGCAGCGGCGGGGGCAGTTCCTCTGGCGGTGGCTCGTCCTCCGGTAGTGGTTCTTCTTCCGATAACGGCGATTCCAGCGGCTCCACGGTTGTAGAGCGTCCGGATCAGACCAAACCGGAAATCCCTACCACCAGCCAGACCAAGCCGGCAACACCGGATAAAAACGGAAATGCCAGCATTAACGGCAACGCCGTACAGGACGCAATCAACAAGGCCACCGCTGACGCGAAGAAAAATGGAACCACCGCAAACGGCATTGCCGTAACGGTTCCCATCCAGAACGCGGCAGATGCAAAGAATCTTACCATCACCATCAAGGCACAGACGCTGGACAAGCTGGTGACGGCAAAGGTACGCCGGTTTGAGATTACTACAAACGGCCTGCCCTCTTTCGGATTTACGTTGGATACCTTGAAGATGCTGAATGCCCAGTCCAAGGGAGGGAATCTGATTCTGCGGGTTTCCAAAGCAGCGGTCACTTCCGCTAAGGCAAAGGCGGCGATTGGAACAAGACCAGTTTATGAGTTCTCTCTGGTTTATGTCAAAGGCGGCAAGAAAGTGCCCCTCACCGATTGGCAAGGCAAGACGGTTTCCGTCAAACTGCCCTATACCCCGGCGGCAAACGAACAGGCTGGAAACCTGTATGCGGTCTATGTGAACGACAAAGGCAAGGTACAATGGCTCACCAAGTCCAGTTATGACGCGGACCAGAAAGCCGTGATTTTTGAAGCACAGCATTTTAGTATCTACGGCGTAGGCTACAAGAACCCGGTTCCGAACTTCACCGACATCAATGGTCATTGGGCCAAGGAACACATCCTGTTTGCAGTCAGCCGCGGGCTGTTCTCCGGCACCAGTAAAACCACCTTCAGCCCGAACACCACCCTGACACGGGGAATGTTTGTTACTGCTCTGGGACGGCTGGCAGGAATCAATCCGGCGGATTACCAAAACAGGAAATTTACTGATGTGAAAGCCAACGCCTACTACTCCCCCTATGTCAACTGGGCAGCGAGTAAGGGAATTGTGGGCGGTACGACTTCCACCACCTTTGCCCCGGACAGCAGCATCACCCGTGAGCAGATGGCAGTAATTATGAAGAACTACGCTGACAAGATGGGTTACTCCATACCGAAAACGCTGGCGGCTGTGACCTTTGCCGATAACGCGCAGATTTCTTCCTGGGCAAAGGATGCGGTCAAGGCGATGCAGCAGGCGGGCGTTCTCTCTGGCAAGGAAAACAACCGGTTTGACCCACAGGGCAACGCCACCCGCGCCGAGGCGGCTACTGTCCTGCACCGGTTTGTGGAGATTGTCATTGACCCGCAGTCCGCAAACGGCTGGCAGCAAAATGACAGCGGCGAATGGAGTTACTACAAGGACGGAGGGCCGGTCAAAGGCTGGCTCTCCGACGACCAGAAATGGTACTGGCTGGACAAGGCCACCGGTAAGATGTTCTCCGGCGGCTGGAAGCAGATTGATGGCAAGTGGTACTACTTCTACGCAGACGGCTCTATGGCGGTCAGCACCAAAGTGGACGGCTACGAAGTTGGCGCAGATGGCGCGAGAAGATAACTGACCACAAATTCAGAAAGGACACGAAGCAGCATTGGAGTATATTGAAACAGTAACAATAGATGCCGCAAGCGGTTTTCGGGACATATAACTTCTACTGCTTTGTTCCATTCCCATAGCGGTGCAAGGGAGGCTGCTTATGGGTAGATACCCCTTTTGACCTTTCTCCACCGCTAACATGTGGAGACTTCCAAAATAACATATCCAGTCCGATTAGGGCGCAAGTGAACTTACCATCACTTGCGCCCTATTTTTGTACGCCTTTTTTCGATAAGAACCCCCTATTTTCTGTATTCAAAAACAAAAACAAAAACCGACGGAAGTATCACAAAAAGTCCGACAAACCTCCACCTGCCGAACCATATTCCCCAACGGTTCGACATAAACGGTTCCGCTGTGTCGGCTGCCGTTCACCGCCCTCCGAAAGTTTGAAAACCTATCCACCTTTCAAACTTTTCGGAGGTAACGGCTATGAGTAAAAATCGTGAAGAAAGGGCGAATTATTATCTTTACATAGATGGACAGACTGTGCCGGTAAGCGAACAGGTCTACCGTGTGTATCAGCACTACGAACGGAAAGAGGAATACTTTTCCTATGATCTGAAAGTGGAAAAGTTCCAGAAAGAAACCGCCTCTTTCCTACCCAGCCGCGAGGATTCCTATGAACGTCTGCTGGAACAGGACAAGCAGTTTGCCGCACCCGGAAAAAGCGTAGAACAGCTTGCAGCGGAACATCTGGAAGCAGAGCAAGTACGCTTCTGTCTTTCCAAATTAAGCGAGGACGAGCGAGATCTGATTTTACTGCTTTTCTATCAGGAAAAGACGGAACAGGAAGTCGGGAATATGCTACACATTTCGCAGCAGTCGGTCAATAAGAGAAAACAGACGCTACTGTTGAAGCTGAGAAAAATTTTTGAAGAATTTTTCTAAAATCGGTTGTTAAACTGCTTTCCCAACGGGGAAATAAGTGAGAGGGTCTATCTCTCTCATGCAGCTTGACAACTGAATAGACGGCATTTCCGGTACATAACCCATGTACGAGCGAATCAGGCGCGCCGCGAAGATGGACAGCCCCAGGAGGTGATAAACAGGGCTGCTCCGAGCGATCTACGCCAGCCCGATCCCCGAAGGCGGCACTTCGGGACGCGATGACTGCATGGGGGCTTAAAGATACTTCCTCACGGCCTCCTAAAGACTTGGGAGGAACCCTGCGGCGCACGAGTAAAACGACGCTGCGGAGTTATGACAGCCGCGCCAGCGGAGACCGGAATGTCCCCATCGTCAGGGGTGCGTGGCAAATGTGGCGAGCAATAACCAAACTACAATACAGCAGCCGTACCGATTAGCAGGTTCGCATATCCCCTCAACTTTATCGGTGCGGCTGCTTGTCTTTATATGAATTGAGACAACCTGTTTCCTCATATCTCATGAAGAAACAGGTTTTTTGACTGGAGGTGCGTCAATATAGATCAGAGGAATACCCCTATAACCTCCTACAAAGAGGTGAAAATCGGGAAAACCATTTACCGTGTGACCAGCTTTTTTTCGGGTGAAAAGGAACTGGGAAAGACTTTGGAGCAGCTGGCTGTCCGGCGCGCCATGTCGGAGGTTTCCACACCTGCCAGCTGCTCCGCACACACGGCTACATAGTCACACTATCCTCCCGGCTTTGCCGCATCCTTGCGCGGCGATGGATTCTCCGTTACGATGTTCATACAGGGATACTCCCTGTGGAGCCATCACGCCGCACGAGGTATGGAATCTGGATAATCGGGAGGGAAAATAAAGATGGCTACAAAAACATACAACGTCGGCATCTACTGCCGTTTGAGTAACGACGATGAACGCGACGGAGAATCCGTCAGCATCGAAAACCAGAAGCTGCTGCTCCAGAACTATGTGAGACAGCGGGGCTGGAATGAAATTGATACCTATATCGACGATGGATATTCAGGTACGAATTTTGACCGTCCTGGGGTCAAGCGGCTGATTGAGGACGCCAAGGCCAAGCGGATCAATGTGATTCTGGTCAAGGACCTGTCCCGTTTTGGCCGTAACTACATTGAGTTCGGGCAATACACGGATTACTTATTCCCATCCCTGGGCTGCCGGTTTATCGCTCTGAACAACGGCATTGACACGGAAAGCACCAATGGCAGCACCGATGTCATGTGCTTTTTGAACTTATTTAACGAATTTTATAGCCGCGACACCAGTAAGAAGGTCAAAGCAGTCAAAAAAGCCTGTGCGGAAAACGGCAAATTCATGGGAACCTATCCCGCCTACGGCTATAAGCGGGACCCAGCGGATAAGCACCATCTGGTGATCGACGAGGACACCGCCCCGATTGTGCGCCGTATCTTTGAGATGCGGGCAGCCGGAACAGGGTTTCACGCCATCGCCGTTATGCTGAATGAGGAAGGCATCCCGTCCCCCGGTGTGCTGTACTACCAGCGCAAGGGACAGAGCGATCCGCGCCGGGTCAACCACAAATGGGCAGACCAGACAGTGAAAAACATTGTCCGCAGCGAGGTTTATATTGGCAACATGGTCCAGGGAAAAACCGGAACCCTGTCGTATAAATCCCGTAAACTCGTGGGTAAGCCGGAGGAAGAATGGATTCGTGTGGAAGGAACCCATGAACCGATTATCTCACAGCAGCTGTGGGATACCGTAGTCAGCATTGATAAAAAGAAGGTGCGGAAATCTTCTTCCGCTGACGGTTACAGGAGCATCTTCACCGGCCTTGTGTACTGTGCGGACTGCGGTTTCAAAATGAGAAATCAGGTGGAGCGATTCACCTATAAAGACGGGACGCCGGGGCGGTACAGCTCCTTTATCTGTGGGAACTACTCCCGCAGCGGCAAGGGGGCCTGCACCATCCACACCATCTATGAGAATGTACTGAGCCAGCTTGTATTGGAGGACATTCGGGAAAAGGCCCGTTTTGCGGAATATGACCCGGAACAGCTGGTCCAGCAGATTATCCGCTTAAAGGATAAGGAAGCTAAAAGCCGCCTTTCCTCCTGCGAACAGGAGCTGAAAACATACACGGCGCGGCTTTCCGAGCTGGAACGGCTGATGCAGAATCTCTATGAGGATAAATGCGCCGGAACCATCCCGCAGACCGTTTTTCAGACCTTAATGCGCAAATACGAAGCGGAACGAGCTGAAAAGGCCGAAGCCATCCCGGAACTGGAACACAAGGTCAAAAGCTACCTGGAAAACCGCACGGATGCGAACCGCTGGCTGGCTATTATCTGCCGGTACACAGAGATTACGGAGCTGGATGAATCCATTCTCTTTGAACTTGTGGACCGCATTGAGGTTGGAGAAACCAAAAAAGTGGGCGGACAGCGGATTTGTGACCTCCGCGTTTACTACCGCTACGTCGGAAATGTGGACGCGGCGCTGGCACAGGAAGAAAGGAGGCAGCCCCTTGAAGAAGCAATATAAAGTCGGCATCTACTGCCGCCTGAGTGTGGACGATGCCTCCAATTCTGCAAAGGCAAAAAACTATATCCCCGGTGATGAATCCGCCAGCATAGAAAACCAGCACGAAATTCTCTCCAAATTTGTCATGCTCAATGGTTGGATCGAGGTCAAGACCTATCGGGACGATGGGTACAGCGGCGGAAATTTTCAGCGGCCCGGATTTTTGGAAATGCTGGAGGATGCCCGCCACGGCCTGATTAACCTGATTCTGGTCAAAGACCTGTCCCGCCTGGGGCGTGACTTTGTGGAGGTAGGCCGTTATACGGATGTGATTTTCCCGTCCCTTGGCTGCCGGTTTGTGTCTGTGCTGGACTGTCTGGACAGCGAGGGCGACAACACCGATATGCTGCACTTCCGCAGTCTGATGAACGATTACCATCTGAAAGACTTGTCGGGAAAAATCAAATCAGTGCTGTACGCCAAAAAGAAAAGCGGCCAATACCTGACCGCCTACGCTCCTTACGGATACCGCAAGAGCGACGAGGACAAACACCGGCTGGTGGTGGATGAAGAAGCCGCCGCTATGGTGCGGGAGATCTACCGGATGCGCTGCTCCGGCATGGCCTACGGCAAGATTGCGGCGGCGCTGAACAAGAAAGGCATCCTTTCTCCCCGCTGGTATTGGGAACTGCACTACGGAAAAAAAGGCATCTGCAAATACTCCAAACTTTGGACCTATGCCACAGTGAAAAACATTCTGAATGACACCGTTTATCTCGGCATAGTCACACAGAACCGCACCGGCACCCGTTCCTATAAGGACAAAACCATGATACAGAAGCCGGAAATGGAATGGATTTGCCATGAGGATGCACACGAAGCGATCATTGACCGGGAACTTTGGGAAACGGTTCAGGAAAAGAACCGGGCAGTCAAACAGCAGGCAGCAAACCATGCCACCCCTTTGCCTGCTCTGTTCACCGGTAAGCTGGTCTGTGCGGACTGCGGGCATCCTCTGGCAGCCACCCGTGAGACCCAGCGCAGAAAAAACGGGACAGTCAAGCGGTATGTTTCCTATATCTGCTCCCATTTTGCCACCACCGGACACAGTGCCTGTTCATGGCATCGGATTTACGAAATCTCGCTGAAAACGCTGGTGCTGAAGGAAATCAGGGCGCACAGTCAGGCGGTGACACAGGATGAAAACGAGGTGCTGGACAAGCTGAAACAGCAGATTCTTTATGAAAGCACCGCAAAGCAGGAAGATTCCAAACTGGAAATCAGCCGACTGCGGCGGCGTATTGGAGAGCTGGAACACATGACCGCCAAGCTCTACGAGGATAAGGTCAGCGGCACGATCAATAGCGATACCTTTGCTATTCTGATTCAGAAAAGCGAACAGGAGCGCATCCAAAAGGCGACACGGTTGGAGGCTCTTTTGGCAGAAGAACGGAAAGCCCGACAGGAAGTTGAAAATATCCGGCAATGGGCAGGTATCATCCGCCGCTATCTGGATGTGCAGGAGCTTGACCGGGAAATCGTCGAGGAACTGATTGACCACATCGAGATCGGGGAACGCTCTGTTATAGACGGTCAGCGTCACCAGGACATAAAAATCTTTTACCGCTTCGTTGGTGTGGTATAATGGGAAAAAGAAAAGACCCGGCTGCATCCGCAGTCCGGGCATATACCTGACAACATTCTATGAAAACGGTTTGCGATTGAACCGCGTTGCTTTGTCGAAAAAGAGTGATTCAGCAGAATACCCTTCCCAAACAGCTTATGTTCTTGATAACATTCAGAAAGGGGGTAAACTCGGTAGATTGCTGGTTGTTGCTGTCTACTCCGCTGTCTACGGCGATGAAGCGGACACCAAGCTCTGGGAACCGCATTTCCGTATACATACCCATTTCCAGATAGTTACGGCCAAAACGGGAAAGGTCTTTCACCACCACGCAATTTATGCGCCCCGCTTCAATATCGGTAATCATCCGTTGAAAATCCGGGCGGTCAAAGTTCGTCCCACTATACCCATCGTCTATATATTCATCTACTACGAAAAGCCCGTTTTGCTCTGCATAGCGGCGCAACATCATGCGCTGGGTGCTGATGGAGTTACTTTCCCCGGCATTTTCATCGTCACGGCTCAAGCGGAGATAGAGAGCGGTGTTATATATGGGCTGTTTCATAAAATTCCTCCTTCCAAGAAACAGCCCCCGCACTTGTGGGTACACTTCCTAACAAGGATATTTTACCACAAATGCGGGGGATTTTCAATATTTCAAGACGATTTTAATGTATTTATCGCACTTTTTCTTTAATTTTATTTGTTACCAATTCTGCTATAAGTTCATCCATTTGTTTCCCAGCGGCGGGAAAATGTTCCGTTATTTTTATTCGTATATTGTTCAAAATGAAGTATTCTTGTCCATCTTTCTTTATCGTCTTGCCCCGTACCCCTTCCGGGGTGGGCTGGTTCATACTCGCACCCCCTTTCACTTTCTCTTTTCAGCGGTGTGCCCTGCGGGGCACTCGTGGGATTGATAGGGAAGCCTGACCTGTCAGCCCTGCTTCTTATCCATCCGTGAAATATGTTAAGGCTTCTTCCAATGTATGTACCGTCTTGATCTGGACATACTCATTACTGAAATCTGCTGTGAGTTCTCTCATCAATGGCCCTTGATATATCTTCTCCGCTCGCTTCAAACCCTTGGAGCAATAATATAAATGGTCGTTTAGGTCTATCCTTGTGTCGTTCAAATCTTTTGTGATGTACTTCGTTATATATTTTGACACGGCTTCGCCGTTTCTTATTTTCGAGATTGTGATATAGCCAAACGCCTTTTCATAGGCTGGCCAGCGATATATTTGATTTCCCTTTTTAAGTTCAATTATTATTTGTATCGGCAATTTTTCTTTTTCGCTGAACGCTTCCAAGTGTTCTTCCGGTAGGCCCATCATTAGCCCGTGCATATGCCATGATACTTTATCGTGATGCAATTCCGGTATCAGTAAATATTTAACTGCTGTCTTGTGTAGCCTATTATAGTTCTTCAAAAATGCGGACAACTTTTTCTTGTAGGCTTTCAAATCTTTTCGGTCGTGATATTCTGGATTGAGTGTCAAAGTTATAAAATATTCCCAATCGTTGCATAACGCAAGTTCAAAGATAGTTGATTTTGTCCGGGATAGGCTCTCAGAAAGTTTTCGCTCGTTCCCCGCCGTGTTCTTTCGGCCTCGCTCTCCGTCTACTGCCTCATATCCTGCTCGGCGTAAGGTCTTGTGCAGAGTAATTTTGAAGAAGTCCTGTCTGTACTGCTTCAATACTGCTATGTCCCGCTCATAGACCTCTCTCCCACTTGCATAAAGCCCATTCAATAGGCATCACCCCTCGTTATTGGAATTTTCTAAAAAATCCAGTTCTGCTTATGTAGCCAAATATGTTATTTAGTCGAGTATCCCGCCGCCTCTGGCGGCGGGACGCAAGGGGGGCGGTTTCCGCTCCGCTGCACCGTCCCCCTTGCGCCTCTTATTCCTCCGGGCCGGGCTTTTGAGCAGGCGGCATATAATACACCTGGGTTTCTTCATCCCCTACGATGAAACGGCCTTTGATTTCAGTCGGTAGCTGTGTAGCCCGGTCATTGTCCAGGACAATCCGGGAGGCCGACGGATCAGAAAAATAACCGCAGGCACGCCATAGCAGGTTATTCTTGATTTGCCCATCAAGCACGTCAGCAGATGGGCGGATAAGGTTCATGAGGATATGTATCCCTGCCGCTCTCGTTGTCCGGGCCAATGTACGGAGATCGTGGTCTATCTCGGAATACATTTCCTTTTCGGCTTTGTCTTTGGGCTTTACGTCCAGCAGTTCCGCCGCCTCGTCTATCACGACCAGCCACGGGACAAAGTGCCCCTGGCCGCTCTGGTTGTACTCGTCTATATTTGCTACCCCGGCTTTTTTGAATATCTCCAATCTGCCTTTGGCTTCAATGGTGAGCGCCATTAACAAATCACGAGCCTTCTTCGGGTCGCTGATGAGAATAGTTCCATATCCTTTTTCTAAATCACGGTACTTCTCGGCGGCTTCTCGTTCAACATCTGTGAAGTCACCCCCGCCTTTGAAATCGAGGACATTTATATTCCAATATTTTTTAATAGCCTGATGGATGATACAACGGAGAATACCCGTCTTGCCGCTCCCGGTGGAACCGGCAATCAGGCCGTGTGGCATCGTGGAAGCGTCCCAGATTATCGGCCCCTTATAACTCTCGCCAATGGCAAACTTGGCCCCGTCTATGAGGTGCTTATCATCCCACGGAATGAATTTGGGCAGATTCTTTTCAATGACAAATACAATAATCACAGTTATATCCTCCTTATCACGTTCGATAGAATAAATTTCCTTCTTGAAAGAAACTTCCAACTGGCCTCGAATTTTCTTCCAATCATCCAGAGGAATACCAGACCTGAAACGCAGTTCCTTAGTATAAGGGGATATTGCACGTTTCCCCAAATATTTCGGATACTTCCCATCTACCTTCCCTCGGAAGTCCATCCGCTCCCATAACTTGACGAACCGTTGCTTAGGCAGGGTAATAAGAATTACAATGAGAGAGAACAGTAGTGAAAAAATTACGCACACTTTTATAACCAACACGCTATCTATCATTCAGACCACTCCTTTTGTGGGGAGGCGGGAGGTGATACCATCCCGCCTCCTCCTACGTTATTGCGGGGCTTTTGTGCTTACAGATGCGGTAATACTAAGTTGGTTGCGGTACTCTCCAAAAATAGAAGCGTGCTCGACATCGCAAATAAACACTTCTGTTTCAAGCGGCTTCCATTTGTCGAAGACAGTTGGGTCGGTATTCGGGACTTTGATGGTCAACTGCTCCCCGAAATTGTCAATATTGGGATTTGTGTAAGATGTATTATCTTCCCAAATCTGCACGATTACTTTGCTCCCCAGACTGCCTTTGTCCTTGTCGAGCCATTGAAGCGCCTTTACAAAGACAAGGCTTTTTTCCTTCAAAAACTCATGGAGATCAAACTTGTTGAACTGGGATAATGATTTGAGTGCCATCTTTTTTCCTCCTTGTAGGCCGGGGGCAGGAAAACCCTGCCTCCGGCAATAGGTTACTTCTAAACGGGTCAACGGGTGGGATAGACTTGGCTAGTCAAGTCTAATGGTTTTTGGCTCACCATTTTCAAAATGAATTGTCAAACGACCCAAATCCACATCTGAAATGGTGATTTCAAACACCTTTAACGGGCCCTCATCTGCCCCATGTGGTGTCATCGGCGTATATCGCCAAATACCCAGGCTCCCAGGGGATAAACCGCAGTGTAGTGTTTTGTAAGTTGTCCATTTCAAATACTCCTTTCACTGTTTGACGGCATTATAATGAGAAGTACCAATACTCCGTAGTTCTAACTAAAAGGGCATTCATAAGGTGCGGCCTTATTACTTGCCCTTAAAGTTCAAGAATACTTTCTGTATCGGCTTACGTTAGAGGATGATCTGCCGACCATACTTATATTTCCGTATTCACCACTGATTACTTTTTTATTGAACAGGCGTGCAACTGATAACTTCTCAGAACGGTTCAACGTAGACCATTTTTCCTGTCCCATAATAACCGCTACATCAAAATCTATGCCCGCTGGAAATACTTTGAGTTTTTCTGAAAATTCCTCCCATATTTCTTCGAAATCCGTTTTTTGGGGGAGTACCTTGCTTACCACATATTGCGATATACTCATACCGCTGGCTTTGACTTCTTGCTGAAATACCTCGTATTGTTCATCTGTCAACACGAATTGAATACGATGCCCCATAATTCCATCATCTCCTTTGCATCACCATCATGAGGCTTTCTATTGATATTCACAGTATACTCCGGCACTACACTCACGTCAATAGTATTTTGGTATTTCACTTTATTTTGTTCAATTTATACATATTAGCGCCATATCTTGATATGTTTTGACAGTGATATGATAGTGAAAGCCTCCTGCCTATTCACAAGCAGGAGGCTTTGTTAGTCTATTCGGCAAAAGCCCGATACAGGAAAGTTACAATCTGAGCGCGGGTACAGGTGGTATCCGGGCTGAACGTGGTAGCGCTGGTGCCGTTGGTAATCCCCTGCTCCACGGCCCAATCTACGGCTGGGGCATAAAGAGTCGTGTCGGCTATATCAGTAAAATTGCTGGGGGTTTCAGCGGCGTAGAAACCAGCCGCCCTCCAAATATACAGTACCGCCATACCGCGGGTGCAGGGGGTATCCCCGTTAAAGGCTGTGCTATTGCTGCCTGTGATCGGAAGAATGTTGTTCTCTTTGGCCCACAGTGCCGCTTTATAAAAGTAATCGCTTTCCTTAACATCTGTAAATGGATTAGTTTTGCCGGTCGGCTCCGGGGAACCTTTTGCTCGCCAAAGGAACGTAAGTATTTGAGCGGTTGTGCAGGTAGTATCGGGGCTGAAGGTGGTGACGCTGGTGCCATTGGTGATACCTTCACCCACAGCCCAGGTCACAGCGTCCACATAGTAGGCATTAGCGGCTACATCAGAAAAAACAGGGGTGCTGGGGGTGGTAGGTGTAGTAGGGGTGGTAGGCGTGGTTGGTGTAGTAGAAGAACCAAAGGGATTCGGTGCAGTAGTATCCGTTGGTACATAGAAGTAGATTATACTGTCACCATACACATACGAATCGCCCTCCGGCGCGGTGATGATGTTATGGGTGTCATTATTTTCAGACACAGGCAAATTGTCGTCCCAAAGTTCAACACCTAAAATATAGCCGCTGCCGTTCAGCGTGATTTCCTGCATTCCGGGATAGTTGGTGTAGTAATAGTTGGAAGCATGGGCGGCATCACCATCCCACGAAAAATTCAGTTCGCACACAGCAACGGTACTGACATTGGCAGGAAATGTGATGGTTGTATTTGTGGGAACCGCATAGACTGTGTTCATCCTTGACCAAAAGTGCTTGTCCAGCAGGTCGGATTCCGCTCCTGTCCATGCTTCTTTATCGCTTTCAAACCCGGAAAGAAACATCTTCATGGAACTTCTGTCGATTGTTTTCACTTGTTCGGATGAAACCGTATATAAGACAGAATTGGAAAGAGTGTATGTATTGCCTATGGAATCCGTAATTGTGGTGTCGCCCGGCTGATTGGCAGCTAAGGCCGGGACGGTCAGGCTAAGGCATAATACCGAAGCCAGTGCGAGGGATAACAATTTTTTCATGAAAGTCACTCCTATCTTTTAATTTGTCTTTCTTAATAAGGAAAACCTCAAAGCCTATTGTTATAAATCATTTGGCAAATCTCTGCTCGTGTGACAGGCGATTTAGGGTTAAATGTTCCCTTCGCATCTACGCCGCTGGTAATGCCATATTGATACGCAAGTTTCACCCCTTCCCGATATTGAGCATCAACACTATCAATATCGGGAATATTGGCGGCGTTGTTCGGCATATCTAAATCTACAAATTTGATATATTGTACGATGCTATATACTGCCTGCTCCCGCGTCATGGGTCTATCCCATTTGCTCACATCGGGTTTGCCATTGGTAAGAACATCGGATGGCATAAAGATATTATTTCTAACTGCAAATCCCATAGCATCTTTGGCCCAATGGTCTACATTGTATATATAGTATTCATATTCTTCACTTGCGCTACATTTAGACAGAATAGTTGCGAGCTGTGCAAATGTAATGCTATCGTTAGGCCCGAATTTGCCATTGCCATATCCTGTTACATATCCAGCAGAAGAACAATAAATAATGGCGTTCTCATACCATGCCCCTTTTTCTAAATCAATGCAGTCATGCATCTGAATCGTAAGGTCGCCAATCAGTTTTTTATTAGTGCTGAAATCAAACCCGACAAATTCCTTAATAGCATCATAATTCGCTGTGCCGCCGTCTCGGCTGGACATGAAAGTTAGAGTGGATATACCATAGGTGTCAGAAATATCTACAAAGCACGAAAAATCGACATAATCGCTATTAAAAATATCAACTCCCATATCAGTAGGTGGAATAGACACTCGATCTGTTCCACCAAGTTCATAAATCCGATCAGCCGAATTTATTATTTTGAAGTATAAACTAGAATGATCGGGATATTTTTTATTCTGCTTTAATTTATAGACAATATCCCAGCTATCACCGTTTGGTAACCGTAAAATGGAAAGTGAAAGGCCGTCAAAAACCTCTCCGTCGTAATTCTCCACTTGCTCTAAGTTGATGGTTTCTTCCAATTTATCTATGGGGCATGTAGCAGTTTCTTCCCTATGAACTGTCGCCCCAATTCCGACTCCGTTTGAAGCCCAATATGCACGAGCACATTCTTTAGTTACCGTCACATCTTCGCCATAGTCCGAATGGTAATCTACAATAATACCATTTGAGTAGGTGGCCGTCGTGCCAGGAGGAAGAAAGCTTTCTGATTGCGACGCTCCCCCAAAAACAGTGCTAGTTTGAGCTACGGCTTCTGCCGAAATTGTTAGACTGAAACATAGTGCAAAAGCTAGAGCAACCGATAAAAACGATTTTTTCATAAAACCCCTCCCCAATAAATGATTTGCCCATATTTTAGCACGGACTTGAAAAAATAACAATAGTTTTATCTGCCATTGGCACACATACTTTGCCGACACTGGCGGATATAATTTTTACGGTGATTATTGGATGGGAAGTCCCGATTTTAACAGTGAAGTATTCTTCGACACAATACGGAAAAACATTAAAAAATATCGGGCGCAACAGGGCTTGACAGCCGCCCAGCTTTCAGAAAAGGCCGGGCTTGGACATGACTACTTGCGGCAAATCGAAAGTGAAAAAGACCGGCATCATGTTTCGTTGGTTTCGCTTTATAAGATTTCGATGGCGCTAGGCGTTAGTATGGATGATTTAGTGGCGCAACAAAATAATCAATAACTGGCTGGTGATCTGAAAGACCACCGGCCTTTTTATTGTTGACAAGGCGGCGTGTGTATAGGACGGGGCCGAGGAGGCCGCCGACGGGCGTACCTCTGGCGTAAAACGAAAGTGAGAGAAACGGCGGGAATAAGGTTTAGTACGGGCCATCGAAAATCCTTTGGTTTTTCTGCGCCCTCTGATGCCCTGCGGGGCATAGGATTTTGAATGGCATCGGGAGCCGCTGGTGAATACGAAAAAACAGGAGGCCAGGAAGCCTCCTGCTTTTCATGTATTCTCTTCTTACTCCGGGCGGGTGTTAGTAAAGTGTATGTGGGGGGCTGTTCTCGTTTCCGTATCTTTAAGCATGGGAAAGCCCCCGCTCCCACTTGTTTACCGCCGGGCCGCTTACCCCCAGGGCCTGGGCCACCTGCTCCTGGGTCAGCCCCTTTGCCCGCCGCAGGCGGCGGATCGTTTCGTTCAATTTCATACAGACGCCTCCTTGCTGCGCGAGAGCGGGTGGGCCGCCCCTGCGGTTCTATCCTAGCAGACGGCGGAGCGGAGGGCAAGGGCGCGGTGTTCAGGTTTTGGCCGGGAAAAGAAAACCGGAGGTTAAACCGTGCGGGGCCGCCTCTCATGAGGCGGCCCCGCACGGCGTTTCAGAATGGAAATTATATGGAAAGGGAAAAAGCGCAAAATCAGAGCTTGACCACCCAGCCGAAGGGATCGGGCCGGGTACCCCACTGGATGCCGGTGAGGGTGTCATACAGGCGCTGGGCCAGGGGGCCGATCTTGCCGCCGTTGACCACCACGTGCTGGTCCTCCCAGCCCATCTCGCCGATGGGGGAGATGACGGCGGCGGTGCCAGTGCCCCAGGCCTCTTTCAGCGTGCCGTCGGCCCCGGCGTCAAAGAGTTCCTGGGCGGTGATCAGCCGCTCCTCCACCTTCAGCCCCCAGGACTTCAGCAGCTCCAGGCAGGACTTGCGGGTGATGCCGGGCAGAACCGAGCCGGTGAGCTCCGGGGTGAGCACGGTATCGCCTACCTGGAACATGACGTTCATGGAGCCCACTTCCTCAATATACTTCCGGTGAACGCCGTCCAGCCAGAGCACCTGGGCGTAGCCGTTCTGCTCCGCCCGCTCCCCGGCGCGGATGGAGGCGGCGTAGTTGCCGCCGCACTTGGTGTAGCCGGTGCCGCCCTTGACGGCGCGGACGTCCTCGTTCTCCACATAGATCTTCACCGGATTGATCCCCTCGGCATAATAGGCGCCCACCGGGCAGGTGATGATGCAGAACAGGTAGTCGTGGGCGGCGTGCACGCCCAGGGAGGGAGTGGTGGCGATGATGAAGGGGCGGATATACAGGGAGGTGCCCGGCTTGGAGGGCACCCAGCCGGCCTCCAGGCGCACCAGCTGCTCAATGGCGGCCAGGGCGTCCTCCTCCGGCAGGGGGGGGATGCACATGCGCTCACAGGAGGAGTTGATGCGCCGGACGTTCTCCATGGGGCGGAAGAGCTGCACCCCGCCATCGGGGCCGCGGTAGGCCTTCAGGCCCTCAAAGACCTCCTGGGCATAGTGGAGCACCATGGCGGAGGGCTCCAGGGCGAGGGGGCCGTAGGGCACGATGCGCCCGTCGTGCCAGCCCTGGCCGGCGGTGTAGTCCATGATAAACATATGGTCGGTAAAGGTCTTGCCGAAGACCAGCGTGTCGGGATCGGGCTTCGGCTTGAGCACCGCGGCGCGCTGCACGGGATATTCCTTCATGGGAATGCCTCCTCGATCGTTCATTTGTTTTCCAAAAGTATGGCAGTGCAGGGGAAAAAAGAATGTAAAGCATGATACAATACCCGGAATATTCTATCACAAGGCAAGAACCAGGGCAAGCGGGCTTGTTTTTGGGGCGGCCCTTTGATATAATAATATCTCTTATTATGTGTGTTCTGCACCGTACGACCTGCTTGGGAGGTGTCTCAATGCGGAAAAATAAGCTGACCCATCTGCTGGAGCCCAGCCTGCGGCTCTACTTTGTGTTCCTGCTCCTCTTCGCCGCGGTGTCGGCCCTGTTCAGCGTGGCGGTGGCGGTGATCGAGGCGGCGGTGGTGGCGGTGCTCTACCTCTACTTCCGGCGCAGCAACGCCCAGAGGCAGAAGGAGATCATCAAATACATCGAGAGCGTCACCTGCAACATGGATACGGCTACCAAGGATACCATGGTCAACGCCCCGCTGCCCATGGTGATCTTCCGGCCGGAGAACGACGAGGTCATCTGGTCCAACGACCGCTTTCTCCAGCTCACCGGCGAGCGGGAGCACCTGTTCGACACCAAAATCACCGCGGCGGTGCCTGACTTCTCCTCCCGCTGGCTCATGGAGGGGAAAACCGAGTGCCCCACCGAGGTGCGCCTCGGGGAGCGGCGCTTCCTGGTCTTCGGCCACCTGGTCCGCACCGAGGATCAGGGCGGGCGGGGCTACCTGGCCACCACCTACTGGGTGGACGTCACCGACTTCGCCCAGGTGCGGGACATCTACTATTCCACCCGGCCGGTGGTGGGGATTCTCACCGTGGACAACTATGAGGAGCTGATGAAGGGGGCCACCGATTCCGCCCGCTCCGCCATGCGCAGCGGCATCGACGAGCGGCTGGCCCAGTGGGTGGCCCCGGCCCAGGGGCTGTTCTGCCGGTACGAGCGGGACCGCTACCTCTTTGTCTTTGAGGAGCGGTTTCTGGCCCAGTTTCAGGAGGGCAAGTTCTCCATCCTGGAGACGGTGCGGGAGGTGGTCAGCCCCTCGGGCATCCAGGCCACCCTGTCCATCGGCGTCGGCAAGGACGCCGAGACGTTGGCCGAGCTGTTCCAGTACGCGGCCCTGTCGGTGGAGATGGCCCTGAGCCGGGGCGGCGACCAGGTGGTGGTCAAGAACAAGTTCAACTTCGAGTTCTACGGCGGCCGCACCAAGGAGCTGGAGAAGCGCACCAAGGTTAAGAGCCGGGTCATGGCCAACGCCCTGGGCGAGCTGATGGCCGACGCCTCCCGGGTGTTTGTCATGGGCCACAAGTACCCCGACATGGACTGCATCGGCGCCGCCGCCGGCGTGTGCGCCATGGCCCGGAAGAAGGGCGCGCCGGTGCACATCATCAAGGAGGCCGGGCAGAACCCGGCCAGCGAGATGTCCGAGCGGCTGGGGGGGCTGGGCGAGTACAAGGATGTGTTCCTCTCCCAGCAGGATGCCATCCTGCTGGCCGACGCCAACTGCCTGCTGGTGGTGGTGGACACCAACCGGCCCGAGCAGGTGGTGAGCCAGGATCTGCTGGAGGCAGTGCACAAGGTGGCGGTGATCGACCACCACCGCCGGGCCTCCTCCTATATTGCCGACGCGGCCCTCAATTTCCACGAGCCCTACGCCTCCTCCGCCAGCGAGCTGGTCACCGAGCTGCTCCAGTACCTGCTGGAGCCCGCCGACCTGCTCAAGACCGAGGCGGAGGCCCTGCTGGCCGGGATGGTACTGGACACCAAGCAGTTTACCATGCGTACCGGCAGCCGCACCTTTGAGGCCGCCGCCTTTCTCCGCCGCTCGGGTGCGGACACCGGCGACGTCAAGAAGCTGTTCCAGAACGACCTGGAGGGCACCATCGCCAAGTACGACATTATTCAGAACGCCAAAATGTACCATGAGGGCATTGCCGTAGCCAAGGTGGACCACACCGTGGGCCGCATTACCGCCGCCCAGGCCGCCGACGAGCTGCTCAACATCTCGGGCATCGACACCTCCTTCGTCCTCTTCCCCGACCAGGAGGGGCGGGTGATCCTCTCCGCCCGCAGCATGGGGGACGTGAACGTACAGGTGGTGCTGGAGAAGCTGGGCGGCGGCGGCAACGCCGCCACCGCCGGCGCCCAGGTGCCGGGCAAAGGCGTGGACGAGGTCAACGATATGCTCCTCCAGGCCATTGACGCATATCTCGAGGAGGAGTGAGAACTGTGAAACGACCGCTGGTGCTGTTGGCGGCCGGCCTGGCGCTGGTTCTGGGTGCCTGCACCGCCCCGGCGGCAGAGGCCCCCACGCCCCCGGCGGAGGTCACTCCGGCCTCGACGGAGGCCCCAGCTCCGGCGGAGCCCCCCATCCCGGACTGGATGGCGGACCAGCCGGCGCCCGCTTTCCTGGACGCGGAGCAGCAGGCGCTCTTCCTGCGGGCGTACAGCGCCGCCAGCTTCCTCATGGGCTGCTCCACCAGCGGCGTGGACAGCTATCCCCTGGACGGCGGCGATCCGCCGGAGCTGGGGGACTATGAGACGGTCACCCTGGACAGCGGCTGGACCTATCTGGTGGCCCAGGGGCGGTACGCCCGGTGGGAGGACTTCCAGGCCATGCTGGACGGCATCTTCACCCCGGCGTACCAGGAGGAGCTGCTGTGGACGGAGAATATGGACGGGGAGCGATTCCCCATCTTCACCGCCGATGGGGAGGGCCGGACATGCTTCCTGGAGCTGGAGCGGGGCAGCAGCCTGGAGTATGGCTGGGCCGATGTGCCGGACACCTATGAGCTGGTGAGCCAGAGCGAGGACGCTGTGGAGTTTTACTTGGTGGGGCATTACGCCGATCTGACCGTGCAGCCGGATGAGACGGGCGCCCGCCCGCTCAGCACAGAGCGCTGGCCCATTCGTATGGAGCGCACCGCTGGCGGCTGGCGGGTGTCGGAATTTCACGTGCCCTATTGAATAAGTTTTGAGATTTGGAAAGGAAGTTATCCCGATGAAAGTGATTTTGCAGCAGGACGTGAAGGGCCAGGGTAAGAAGGGCCAGATGATCGAGGCCAGCGACGGCTACGCCCGCAATTTTCTCCTGCCCCGGAAGCTGGCGGTGCCCGCCACGGCGGAGAACGTCAACACCATGAAGATGCAGGAGAAGGCCAAAAAGGCCCAGGAGGCCGCCGAGAAGGCGGAGGCAGAGGCCACCGCCGCCAAGCTCAAGGAGCTGACCGTGAAGGTAGTGGCCAAGGGCGGCAACGGCGGGCGGCTGTTCGGAGCGGTGACCAGCAAGGAGATCGCCGACGCCCTCCAGGCCCAGCACGGCATCGCCATCCCTAAGACCAAGATCGTCCAGGACGAGCCCATCAAGGCCTTCGGCGGCTATGAGCTGAAGGTCAAGCTGGGGTACGAGGTCACCGGCACCCTCAAGGTGGTCGTGGCCGAGGCCTGAACCGGGAACGGGAGGGCAAAGAGGCCGTCCCTGTATACGCTCAGCCGGTCTGCCCTGGGTAGGGGCGGCCTTTATGGCCGCCCGCGGGCGCTCACAGGGGTCGCCCCTGCGGCGTTTGTGTTTTATCCCGCCCGCATTTTACGCTCCCGGAGGTGAGGAACATGCCAAGTGAAGAGGAGCTTTTGACCCGGCAGATGCCCCACAGCACCGAGGCCGAACAGTCCGTGCTCGGCTCCATGCTCATTGACGCCCGCTGCGTGCCCGAGGTGATCGAGGCCCTCCGGCCGGAGGACTTCTACCTGCGCACCAACCGGGAGATCTATGAGACCATCTACTCCATGTTCAACTTCTCCCTCACCATCGACCCGGTGACGGTGCTGGAGCACATGAAGCAGAACGGGGTGTATGACGAGAACACCTCCCGCAATTACATCCTCCAGCTCATGGAGATCACCCCCACGGCGGCCAACGTGAAGGAGTACGTGGCCATCGTCAAGGACAAGGCCCTGCTACGGCGCATCGCCGAGACGGCGGGAGAGCTGACTGCCATGGTGCAGGAGGGCACCGGCACCGCCCAGGAGGTGCTGGAGGCGGCGGAGCAGCGCATCTACGCCATCCGCCAGGGCCGGTCCGCCCAGGGTCTGGCCCACATCTCCAGCGTCATCCTCAATGTGTACGAGCGGCTCAACGAGCTGGCCGCCAGCGACTCGGCGGTACCCGGCCTGTCCACCGGCCTGCCCGACGTGGATATGGCCATCTCGGGGCTGAACAAGTCCGATCTGATCCTCCTGGCCGCCCGCCCCGGCATGGGCAAGACCTCCTTCGCCCTGAACATGCTCCTCCACGCGGGCAAGTTCTCCGGCAAGACGGTGGTCTTCTTCTCCCTGGAGATGAGCCGGGAGCAGCTGGCCATGCGCCTCATCTCCGGCGAGAGCTTTGTGGACAACAAAAAGCTGGTCACAGGCAAGCTGGGGGAGGAGGACTGGACCAAGATCGCCGCCGCCTCGGCGGCCCTCAACCAGACGCAGATTTTAATCGACGACAACCCCTCCCTCTCCGTGGCCGATATGAACGCCAAGTGCCGCCGGGTGGATAATCTGGGGCTGGTGGTCATAGACTACCTCCAGCTCATGACCTCCGCCGGCGGGCCCACCCGCAGCGGCGACAACCGCCAGCAGATCGTCTCCGACATCTCCCGCGCCCTGAAGATCATGGCCAAGGAGCTGAACGTGCCGGTGGTGTGCCTGTCCCAGCTCTCCCGCGGCCCGGAGAGCCGCTCCGACAAGCGGCCCATGCTCTCCGACCTGCGTGAGTCGGGCGCCATCGAGCAGGACGCCGACATCGTCATGTTCCTCTACCGGGACGACTACTACAACGACAGCGACGAGAACCACAACCTGGCCGAGTGCATCATCGCCAAGAACCGCCACGGCGAGACCCGCACCGTGGAGCTCCAGTGGCTGCCCGAGTACACCACCTTCTCGTCCATCGACCGGAGGCACATCGAATATTGACGCGGAATGGGGCGATGTAGGCATCGCCCCCTACGTAGGGGCGGATGCCCACATCCGCCCGCCGCAAAGGAGACTTTATGCTGGAAACCATCAAAGCCCTGACAACCGAATACGACATGCTCCCCCGGGGGGGCACGGTGCTGTGCGCCGTGTCCGGCGGTGCGGATTCCATGTGCCTGCTTCACCTGCTCCACACCTGGGCCGGAGAGGGGGGCTTCCGGGTGGCGGCCGCCCACTACAACCACAACCTGCGCGGGGCCGAATCCGACCGGGACGCCGCCTTTGTGGCGGAGTGGTGCGCCGGGCAGGACATCCCCTGCGTCATTGGCGCGGGCGACGTGGCCCATGAGGCCAGGGCCCGGGGCCTGGGGGTGGAGGAGACCGCCCGCCAGATGCGCTATGAATTCCTGCGGGGGGCGGCGGACGCCATGGGCTGTGGACGCATCGCCACCGCCCACAGCGCCGACGACAACCTGGAAACCCTGCTGCTCCACTTGGTGCGGGGGGCGGGGCTTCATGGCCTGGCGGGTATCCCGCCCCGGCGGGGAGTGGTGGTGCGCCCCCTGCTCACCACCTCCCGGGCGGAGATTGTGGCCTACCTGGAGGCCAACGGCGTGGCCCACGTGGAGGACAGCAGCAACACCGACGAGGGCTACGCCCGCAACCGCATCCGCCGCCAGGTGGTGCCGGTGCTGCGTCAGCTCAATCCCCGCCTCACTGAGAGCGCGGCGGAGACCATGGGCTACCTGCGCACCGACAACGACTATCTGAACGCCCAGGCCGCCGCGGCCTGTCAGAACGCCCGGTGGGCGGAGGACGACCTGGTGATCGAGGCCAGGTACATCGCCCAGCTCCCGGCGGCTATCGCCCCCCGTGCGGTGCGCCGCCTGCTGGAGATGATGGGGGACGGCAGCACCAACTGCTCCGCCGCCCACCTCAAGGCGGTGGTGGAGCTGGCCCGGGGAGACGACCCCTCCGCCGTGGTGTTCCTGCCCGGCGGACGGCTGGCTCAGCGGGTATACAGGGAGCTGCTGCTCACCACCCAGTCCGACCCCCTGCCCCCCTTTCTGCCCACGCCTCTGGCCCTGGACGGTGAGACCGAGGTGGAGGGCACGCCCTGGCGGGTGCGCTGCCGCCCGGTACGCTGCCCGGACGAGAGCGAGCGGAAGCCCGGGGCCCTGTATCTGGCCCAGGGGGCGCTGGAGGGTCCCCTGGTGCTCCGCCCCCGGCAGACGGGAGACGCGGTTACCCTGCCCGGGCGGGGTGGAACCAAGACGCTAAAAAAGCTGTTTATTGACGAAAAGGTGCCCCGCCGGGAGCGGGAGCGGATTCCGGTTCTGGCCGACGGCCGGGGCGTGGCCGCGGTGGCGGGCTTCGGGCCTGAGCAGAGCCGGACGGCCGTCCCTGGACAGGCGGCCTATGAGCTGTTATTCTGGAAGAAAGAGTGAGGGAGAGGTATGGAACACATGCTGGACAAGGACGTGGAGCGGGTGCTCTTTTCCGAGGAGGAGCTGCACCGGCGGGTGGCGGAGATCGCCGCCGAGATCGACCGGGACTACGCAGGGAGGGAGCCCCTGCTGGTCAGCGTATTGCGGGGCTCCTTCGTGTTTATGGCGGACCTGGTGCGCCAGATCCACCTGCCCTGCACCGTGGACTTCATGGCGGTGTCCTCCTATGGGGCGGGCACGGCCAGCTCCGGGCAGGTCAGGATCATCAAGGATCTCAGCGAGCACATCGAGGGCCGCGACGTGATCGTGGTGGAGGACATTCTGGACAGCGGCAACACCCTGAGCTATCTGCTCCAGCTCCTCCAGGCCCGCAGCCCCGCCTCCGTGCGGCTGTGCACCCTGCTGGATAAGCCCTCCCGCCGCACCAAGGAGGTGGAGCTGCACTACTCCGGCTTTACCATCCCCGACTACTTTGTGGTGGGCTACGGGCTGGACTATGCGGAAAAATACCGCAACCTGCCCTACATAGGCATTCTTAAGCCCTGTGTGTACGGAGGAGAGGAATAACGGGCGCCTGAGGCGCCCAATCTGCCCGGAAAGGACGTGTCCGCAGTTTGAAACGAAACGGAAGCCTGCGCGATGTGGGCTTTTACCTGCTCATCGCCGTGGTTCTGCTGATGACCATCTTCGCCCTCCGGGGCGGGATGGGGAATCAGGAGAAGGTCACCTATGCCCAGGTGCGCCAGCTGCTGGAGCAGCAGATGGTGAGCCGGGTCTCCCTGGAGGACAATACCGTGACCCTGTACCTGAAGGAGCCCCAGGGCGGCCAGAGTGTGCTCACCTATCAGATCGGCAACCCGGACTGGTTCTACCAGGACTTTAACGACCTCATTGTGGAACAGAAGCGGCAGGGGATCATCACCGACTACGACTATCCCCAGGGTTGGGTGCCTCCCTACTGGATGAGCTTTATCCCGTGGATCGTCATCCTGGTGGTGTTCGGCCTGCTGTGGTACTTCATGTTCCTGCGCCAGGCCGGGGCCGGCGGGGGCGGAGGAGGCGGCGGCGGTGTGGACCGCACCGCCCGCTTCGGCCGCGCCCGCACCCGCACCGGCGCCGACGAGCAGAAGAAGGTCACCTTTGAGGACGTGGCCGGCGCCGAGGAGGAGAAGGGGGAGCTCCAGGAGATTGTGGAGTTCCTCCGGGACCCCAAGCGGTTTCTGGAGCTGGGGGCCCGCATCCCCAAGGGCGTGCTGCTGGTGGGCCCGCCGGGCACCGGCAAGACCCTGCTGGCCAAGGCCGTGGCCGGCGAGGCGGGGGTTCACTTCCTCTCCATCTCCGGCTCCGACTTTGTGGAGCTCTACGTGGGCGTGGGCGCCTCCCGCGTCCGCGACCTGTTTGACCAGGCCAAGAAGAACGCCCCCGCCATCGTCTTTATCGACGAGATCGACGCCGTGGGCCGCCAGCGCGGCGCCGGCCTGGGCGGCGGCCACGACGAGCGGGAGCAGACCCTCAACCAGCTCCTGGTGGAGATGGACGGCTTCGGCAACAATGAGGGCGTGGTGGTCATGGCGGCCACCAACCGGCAGGACATCCTGGACCCCGCCCTCCTGCGCCCCGGCCGCTTCGACCGGCAGGTATACGTGGGACACCCCGACATCAAGGGCCGGGAGGCCATCCTGAAGGTCCATGCCCGCAACAAGCCCCTGGGGGACGACGTGTCCCTGGCGGAGCTGGCCAAGGGCACCGGCGGTTTCACCGGCGCCGATCTGGAGAACCTGATGAACGAGGCCGCCCTCCTGGCCGCCCGCAGACACCACCGCTTCATCAGCATGGCCGAGCTCAACGAGGCGGTGATCAAGGTGATCGCCGGGCCGGAGAAGAAGAGCCGGGTGGTCATCGAGCGGGAGCGGAAGCTCACCGCCTACCACGAGGCGGGCCACGCCATTGTCATCCACGACCTGCCCACCCAGGACCCGGTGCATGAGATCACCATCATCCCCCGGGGCATGGCCGGCGGCATGACCATCTCCCTGCCCCAGGAGGACGTGACCTTCCAGACCAGGCAGCAGCTCACCGAGCGCATCGCCGTCTGCCTGGGCGGCCGGGCCGCCGAGCAGTTGGCTTTGGGGGACATCTCCACCGGCGCGGGCAACGACCTGCAAAAGGCCAGCGCCATCGCCCGCAACATGGTCACCCGCTACGGCATGAGCGAGAAGGTGGGCAATGTGGTCTTCGACTCCGGCCACGACGAGGTATTCATCGGCCGCTCCATGGCCCAGACCAAGAACTACTCCGAGGAGGTGGCTGCCCTCATCGATGAGGAGGTGAAGGCCCTGGTGGACGGGGCCTACGCCCGCTGCGGGGAGATCCTCACCCATCGCCGGAGGGAGCTGGACATCGTGGCGGAGTATCTGCTCCAGTACGAGAACATGGACGCCAAGACCTTCGAGCAGGTCTTTACCGACCCGGCGGCGCTCCAGCCCCCGGCGGCCTATCAGGCTGTGGAGGCCGAGGCGGAGCAGGACGCCCGCGAGGAGGAGGAGCATGGCGTGGATTGAGTGCGTGCTGGGCGACATCACCCGGATTGAGGCCGATGCCATCGTCAACGCCGCCAACCGCACCCTGCTGGGGGGCGGCGGTGTGGACGGAGCCATCCACCGGGCGGCCGGCCCGGAGCTATTGGCCGAGTGCCGTACCCTCCACGGCTGTGAGACCGGGCAGGCTAAGATTACAAAGGGTTATAAATTGCCCGCAAAATACGTGATTCACACCCCCGGCCCCATCTGGAAGGGGGGCGGCCACGGAGAGGCGGAGCTCCTGGCCTCCTGCTACCGGAGCAGCCTGACCCTGGCCGTGGAGCACAGCTGCCGGACGGTGGCCTTTCCCGCCATCTCCGCCGGGGTGTACGGCTACCCGCTGGCGGAGGCGGCCGCCATCGCGGTGAATACAGTGCGTGATTTTGCGGCGCAGGATAACACATTGGAGACCGTCACCTTTGTCTGCTTTCTGCCCGAGGTCAAGGCGGCCTTCGACCAGGCCCTCCGCGAACCATAAACCAGCCCCCCGGCGCCGGCCGGGGGGCTTTTTGTCCGGCCGACCGGGCAGATCCCGCGGGGGCGGAGGCAAAACGTAAGAAAACCGTAAAAGACGGCGGGGCAAAACCCTGCTATAATAGAGATAAATTTGTGGAAAGGAGGGGGAAGCATGCCCGTAGAGACTCCGGTACGCCGCCGGTGGCGGGTGAGGCACCGGCCCCGGCTGATTCCGTGTCTGCTGGCCCTGGTGGCGGTGCTGCTGGTCATCAAGTGGATCGACCCCTTCGCCCCCGGGGAGCGCCCCCTGCCGGAGACGCCGGACTGGATCACGGTGGAGCTGCTCCCCCTCAACGAGTTCTCCCGGCCCGGCACGCCTCTGGAGGAGGTCAACGGCATCGTCATCCACTACGTGGGCAACCCGGGTACCACGGCGGCGCAGAACCACAGCTTTTTCACCAACCTGGCCCAGACGGGGGAGACCTACGCCTCCAGCCACTTCCTGGTGGGGCTGGACGGAGAGGTGCTCCAGAACGTCCCGCTCAACGAGGTGGCCTACTGCTCCAACCAGCGCAACGACGACACGATCTCCATCGAGTGTTGCCACCCGGACGACAGCGGGGAATTCACCTCCGCCACCTATGAGTCCCTGGTGCGTCTCACCCGCTGGCTCATGGAGGAGTACGGCCTCGACACCAGCCAGGTGATCCGCCACTATGATGTGACGGGGAAGCTCTGCCCCAAGGCCTTTGTGGAGCGCCCCGAGGCGTGGGAGCAGTTTCAGGCGGACTTGAAGAAATAATCCTGTTTATTGGACAGTGCATTTCCTATACTGTACTCACAACGAGACAGAAAGGAGCGCTGACCAATGAATTACGAGATTCGCTATGTACGTGGGCATGTGGAGGTTTACGACCAGATGGGCCGCTTCCGGTTCTCCGCCGACTCCGAGTGGGAGGCGCTGGAGGAGCTGGAGCAGGACTCCGCCGCATAGAGACAAAACAACAGGCGCGCCCGGCTATGCCGGGTGCGCCTGCCCATATGAGAGAGCTGTTTCAGTCCGGGATATAGGCCCGGATACGAAGGGTAACGCCCAAGTCCTCGGTCAGCCTGCGGCAGCGGGTGATCTCCTCCGGCGTCTTGTCCTTGTCCACGATGGTCATGACCACGTGGGGCACGTACTCCTTGCACTCCCGGGCAAAGTCCAGCATGGCGTCCCACGCCTGCATGCCCTGGCGGGGCTTGGTGACGGCGCAGTACTCCTCCGGCGTGGAGCCGTTGAGGGAGATGGAGATGGTGTCGACGCGCCCCTGGAGCAGGGGGGCCACGTCCCGGCCCAGGAACAGGTTGGCGTGGCCGTTGGTGTTGATGCGCACCGGTGGCAGGTTGGGCACCCGCTTTTTCAGCTCGTCCACCAGCCACACGATGTCGTCGGTGCGGTACATGGGCTCTCCGAAGCCGCAGAACACCAGCTCCCGGTACTGGGAGAAGTCCCGGGCCAGCAGGTTGTCCAGGGCTTCCTGCCGGGTGGGCTCGTGCTCCAGCCACAGGTTGTCGGCGTAGATGGAGCCCTTGTGGCCGTTGCGGCGCAGGCAGAATACGCAGGCGCAGTCGCACCTGTTGGTGAGGTTCACGTAGAGCGCGCCCTCATACTCATAGGAAATGGTCATCATAGTGGATTACCTCCCTTATCAATTCAGATCCAGGACGGGCGGCCGGCCGGGGGCCGTCCGCCGCTCAGGCGATGCCGAAGAACTTCTTGCCGTTCTCCAGGGTAACGGCCTCCACCTCGTCCCGGGTGAGGCCCCGGAGCTGGGCCACCGTCTCGGCGGAGCGGGCGATCATGGTGGAGTCGCACCGCTGGCCCCGGTACGGCTCGGGGGCCATGTAGGGGGCGTCGGTCTCCAGCATCAGCCGGTCCAGGGGCAGCCAGCGGAGGATGTCGGGGGCCCGGCGGGCGTTTTTGAAGGTGATATTGCCGGTGAAGGAGAGCATCCAGCCCTTGTCCACCAGCACCTTGGCGTCCTCCAGGCTGCCGGAGTAGCAGTGGAACACCCCACGGACGCCGGGGTGGGCGCGGACGATGTCCAGGCAGTCCCGGTGGGCGTCCCGGTCGTGGACGATGGCGGGGAGGTTGAGCTCCTCCGCCAGGGAGAGCTGGGCGTCGAAAAAGTCCCGGGAGTTGGCCCGCTCCTCCGGCGTCTTGAGCCAGTAGTAGTCCAGGCCGATCTCCCCCACCGCCACCACCTTCGGGTGGGCGCACAGTGCCCTGACGGCGTCCAGGTCGGAGAGGGCCGCCCCCTCCAGATTCTCCGGGTGGTATCCGGCGGCGGCGTAGAGAAAGCCGTACCGCTCCGCCAGGGCGATGGACTGGCGGGAGGACTCCGGATCGCAGCCGGGGCAGACCACCAGGGCCACCCCCCGGCCGGGCAGGGAGGCGAGCAGCGCGTCCCGGTCGGCGTCGAAGGCCTCGTCGTAGTAGTGGGCGTGGGTGTCAAAAATCATAGGGCAGACCTCACAGTGTTGGGATGGGTTCTCCCTCTATGATAGCGCGGAACGGGCAAAAATACAAGAAGGCGGCGCGGTTTTCCGCGCCGCCTTCTTCAGAGGGGCAGGGTGAGGGCCGCCCGGGCCCCCCGGCCGGTGTTGGACAGCTCCAGCGTCCCGCCGTGGCGGCGGGCGGTCTGGCGGGCGAAGGTGAGACCCATGCCCATGTGGCCCTCCCGGGGCCGGCTAGCGTCGCCGGTGTAAAAGCCCCGCCCCGCCCGGGCCAGGGCCTCGGGGGAGAAGCCGGGGCCGGAGTCCTCCACGGCCACGGTGAGTACGGCCTCCTCCACATACGCCGACAGGCGCACCGCGCCCCCCTCCGGGGTGAAGCGGGCGGCGTTGTCCAGCAGGTTGAGCACCGCCCGGTCCAACTCTGACCGGAACAGGGTACAGGGGCGGGAGGCGGGGCAGTCCAGAGAAAAGCGCAGCCCCCTGGGGGCGCACAGGCCGCGCCCAGCGGCCGCCCAGCCCTCCGCCAGCGCGGACAGTTCCGCCGTCGCCCGGCCGCCCACCTCCGCCGGGCCCCCGGCGGCGGTGAGGGCGCGGAGCTGCTCCATATAGTCCCGGATGCGTCCGGCGCTGCGGAGAATGGCGTCCACGCGCTCCCGCTGGGCGGGGGAGAGGGCGTCCTCCTCCAGCAGCTCCGCGCTGCCGCTGACGATGGACAGGGGGGTCTTGAGGTCGTGGGCCAGGGCGGCCAGCGCCTGGGTGCGCTCCTGCTCCATGGCCCACTGCTCGGACAGAGACCGGGCCAGGGCCTGCCGTAGCTGCTCCATGGCGGCCAGGCTCTCCCCCAGCTCCCGCACCCGGGCGCCCCCGTCCAGGGGGACGTCCAGCCGCCGGGCGGCGATGGCCCCGGTGGCGGCGGTGAGGAGGGCGGCGTCCCGCCGGAGCAGGCCGGCGAAGTGCCGGGTGGAGAGGGCCCCGGCGGCCAGCCAGGCCGCCAGCAGTACCGCCGTGGCGCAGGTCTGGAACTCCGGAAGCCTCCCCTGGAGCGCGGGGGAGCCGTAGGGCATGGAGTAGTCGAACTGGAGCAGGCACACCGTGCCGTCGGGGAGCTGGGCAGAGCGGTGGTACTGCTGGTAGGGGAAGCCGTGGAGGGTGCGGTTGCCCTCCAGCGCGGCCTGGGCATAGCCCAGGCGCCGCTCGTTCATGCCGCGCTGCCCCACCACCTGGGCGGAGCCGTCGAAGGTGGCCCAGCGGTAGTAGTGGGGCAGCTCCGCCGGGGTCAGCTCCCCGGCCTCCAGGGCGCGGACCAGCCCGTCCGCCTGCCCGGCGGCGGTGCCCGCCGGGAGGACAAAGCCGCTGCGGAGCAGGGCGGACAGGCCGCCCCACCAGAGGACGGCCAGCAGCACCACCGCCCCGCCGGTGACGAGCAGGTAGCGCCAGAACAGGGCGGTGAGCCCCGTCCGCCGCCTCATGCGCTTTCCCATTTGTAGCCCACCCCCCACACGGTCTGGATGGGGGAGAGCCCCACGGCCCGCAGCTTGGCGCGGATGTTCTTGATGTGCTCCGTGATGGCGGAGGAGTCCGCCGTGCCGTCAAAGCCGAATACCGCCTCGTAGATCTGCTCCTTGGTGAAGGTCTGGGCGGGGTGGGCGGCGAGATGGGCGCAGATGGCATACTCGCTTCGGGTCAGGTGCAGCGGTTCCTCCCCGCAGTAGACGGCCCGCTCCTCCAGATCAAAGTCCAGCCCGCCGCGGCGGATGCGGCTGCGGGGCGCCCGGGACTCCCGCCGCAGGTGAGCGGCCACCCGGGCCCGCAGCTCCGCGATGCGGAAGGGCTTGGACAGGTAGTCGTCCCCGCCCAGCCCCAGGCCGGTGAGCACGTCGGCCTCCTCGGTCTTGGCGGTGAGAAAAAGAATGGGGCAGGCGGCCAGGGCGCGGATGCGGCGGCAGGTGGCAAAGCCGTCCTCCCCCGGCATCATCACGTCCAGGAGAATGCAGTCTGCCCAGCGGCAGTGGGCCTCGCTCACCGCCCCACCGCGGTCGAGGAGGGAGACCTGGTGTCCGTCCCGCTCCAGGGCGGTTTTCAGCAGGGCGCGGAGATCCCCGTCGTCGTCCACCACCAGAATATGGGCCATGGATACCACCTCAGTTCAGCAGAAGATAGAGCCCCCACGACAGGGCGTAGAGGATGTAGATATGGGCGGGATAGAAGGCGTAGAACAGCCGCTTGTGGCCTCCGCCCCGCTGCCCATTATAGCACAGCATGAGAGGTGCGGCCAGGATACCGTAGATCTCGTAGTACCGGGTGAAGAGCTGGCTCCAGGCGAAATCGGGCATCTGGGAGGCCATGAGGCCCATATACACCACCCCGTAAAGGAAATAGAACACGGCGAAGGCCAGTACCTGCCCCCTCCGGTTCCGGCGGAACAGGTAGAGCACCAGCCCCATGGCCAGTACCGGCCAACTGCTGTCCCCGGTGGTGCCCCAGGCGGGGAGGACGGAGTAGGCCGCCAGGCCCACGGGGGTGGCCAGGGCGGGGACGGCCAGGGAGAGGGCGG
>PPYF01267287.1_pt1 | contig 35278 bp, 21 predicted proteins | sample 1559871 | NCBI WGS metagenome assembly PPYF01 (sample SAMN08240021, study PRJNA423297) | Human gut metagenome, whole genome shotgun sequencing project.
GTAAGTCCGGTTCGGGGGCGAGTACTTGGAAACCTAACATAGCAATATGTAAAGGCGCTGGGTGCTTAGCCTACATCGTTTCGGTACGCATCAACGAGAAAGGAGAAAAGATAGACCACAACCGGGAGGCCATCCGGGCACAGAACATCTGTCGGGAAATGGAAGTAAAGCACGGGCTTCATCCCACACTCGGAGAACATGGCGAAAGGGAACTACTATCCCTACAAAAAGTGGATTATCCGAAAGGCAACGTGAAAGCGCAGGTAAAGCATACCGCCCGTACATTACTGGAATGCTACAACTGCCATTCACTTGCCGAATACAACACCCTTCTAAACTTGTATAACGTCACCGTTTATGAAGTCAGGGGAAGCGTGGACGGAAAGGAATACCACGGCATCATGTACGGAGCTTTAGATGATAACGGGCAGCAAGTAGGCACACCTTTTAAGTCCAGCAAGTTCGGAAAGGTATTCGGCTATGAAGCACTGCAAAAGAAGTTTACCGCTTCTACTGAAAAGGTGAAAAAGAAAAACCTTACCGAAAGGGCACAGCAGGAAATCATCAAAGCCATGCAGAATATCGGTACGAAAGAATATTTCGCCCGAAGGCTGAAAGAGGCTGATATAGAAGTCGTTTACCGTACCAATCCCGAAGGACGCCTGTACGGCATCACTTTCATAGACCATACCGGCCGGACAGTGTTCAACGGCTCGCGTTTGGGCAAAGCCTTTTCAGCCAATGTGTTCAACGAATTGTTTAACAATTCGGATGCAGACCGTGAAAGACTGATACCGCAACCTGAACAGGAACCGTTCCGGCAGAAAAGGGAAATAAAAGCGGAAGAAAGGCAAGAAGGTGCGGAATACCGGCAACAGGAAAATCAAAATCAGAATGAATCCTCCGGCAGCCTGATTGATACATCTGCACTCGGTGCTGTTGATATTTTCTCTGTACTTATGGAAGACGACCATACACACGAGTACATTGATCCGGCTTTCCGCTATGGGCGCAAGAAAAAGAAGAAGCGCAGGCGTAGGCTATAATATAAAAGGTATGGAACAAGAAGTTTAATTTTAATAGTTACAATTATGCAGAATGAAGATGATTTAAGAGGTCTTGCCAAAGTCACGGACTTTATGCGGGCCATTAGTTTTTTATTTTTGGCGATACACATCTATTGGTTTTGTTACGGCTGGCTACACGAAATGGACTGGACGCTTGATATTGTGGATAGGATACTGTCCAATTTCCAGCGTACCACCGGGCTATTTTCATCCTTACTTTACACCAAGCTATTTTGCGTCCTCTTCCTCGGTCTGTCCTGCATGGGCAACAAGGGTGTGAAGAAGCATGAAATCACATGAAGGCAGATAATTATTGCGGCCACAACGGGTGCTACATTCTTTTTCCTGAACTGGTGGTTGCTGTCCATTGACGCATCATCCGGCGTATGCGCCATACTTTATACCGCGACATTGGTCGGCGGCTTTTTTAGTCTGTTGGCATCGGGACTGTGGATAAGCCGTCTGTTGAAGAACAATTTATTGGAGGACGTTTTCAATACCGAGAATGAATCGTTCATGCAGGAAACCCGCCTTATGGAAAACGAATATTCCGTCAATCTGCCGACCAAATTCTGGTATAGAGGGAAGACTTACAACGGATTTATCAACCTTGTTAATATTTTTCGAGCGACAATGATATTGGGAACACCGGGCAGCGGGAAGTCCTATGCCATTGTCAACCAATTTATAAAGCAGACTATAGAGAAATCCTACGCGCTCTATATATATGATTTTAAGTTTGACGACCTGTCGGTTATCGCTTACAACCATCTGCTCAAGTACAGACACCGCTATAAAGTTCCACCTAAATTTTATGTTATCAATTTTGATAACCCACGCAAGAGCCACCGCTGCAATCCGCTGGCACCGGAACTGATGACGGATATTTCAGATGCTTACGAATCATCGTACACCATCATGCTTAACCTCAATAAGTCGTGGGTGCAGAAGCAGGGGGACTTCTTCGTGGAATCCCCGATTGTCCTGTTTACGGCGATAATATGGTTTTTAAAAATCTATGAAGACGGCAAGTATTGTACATTTCCCCATGCGATAGAACTATTGAACAAAAGGTACGAGGATGTATTCACCATTCTGACAAGTTACCCCGATTTGGAAAACTATCTAAGTCCGTTTATTGACGCATGGAAAGGTGGAGCGAGTGAGCAGCTTCAGGGCCAGATTGCAAGTGCTAAAATCCCGTTATCCAGACTGATAAGTCCGCAACTCTATTGGGTAATGTCCGGCAGTGACTTTACGCTGGATATTAATAATCCCAAAGAACCGAAAGTATTATGTGTGGGCAACAAGATATATAATTTTATAATATATTGATATTATGTATTTTATAATTATTATTCAGAATTGAGCTCGCAAATTAGTATCATTTTAGCATCACTATTTAGCCTTTATGAAAATTATGGCTCACCTTGGTGTTTTTACCATTTTACCAGACTGAAATATAGTGATGTTTCCGCAAAACAGGTCAATGATGGATTGGTCGTTTCAATCCAATCCATGCAAAAGACAGGGAAACAGGTAACGATACCTTTGAATCAATCGGCATTAAAATGGCTACCGGATAGAAACGGCTGTAAGCCGGGACAAAAGGTTTTTGATATGACCTGTCTTAGTGCCTGCAACAGATGCCTTAAAAAGATGCCTGCTGCCGCAGGGATAGAAAAGAACGTCAGTTTCCACACCAGCAGGCATTCGATGGCTACGCTGTCATTGGCTGCCGGGGGCGACTTATACACGGTCGGCAAGCTACTCGGACATACGAGCATTAACTCTACACAAATCTATGCGGATGTGGTAATGAAAACGAAGATTGAAGCGGTAAACCGGATTTCGGAGTTCTTTTCTATCCAATAGATACAAACTTATGATACTTGCATCCGATATTCATATGGCGTACATCCTACCTCTTTCTTGAATAACCGGGTGAAATGCTGCGGATACTGAAAACCGAGGTTATAAGCAATCTCGTTGACAGTACGGCCTGTGGCGACAAGCTCTGTTTTGGCTATTTCAATCGCTTTGTTATGAATGAAATGCAGGGCGGTTGAGCCTATTTCTTTTTTCAACAAATCGCTGAAATAGTTAGGTGAAAGGCAGAGTTTGTCAGCGCAATACTGCACGGTGGGCAATCCGATACATTGGGCAGTTCCATTGTGGAAATACTCGTTAAGCAGGCTTTCAAACCGTGCGAGGATGTCGCGGTTTTGATTGTCGCGTGTGATGAACTGACGGTCATAAAAGCGTGTACAATAATCAAGAAATGTTTTGATACTGTCTGTGATGAGGTTCTTGCTGTTGCGGTCTATCGGATGGCTCAACTCATATTGGATTTTGCGGAAACAGTCCATGATGATTTGTCGTTCCTCCGTGCTGAGGTGCAGAGCCTCGTTCGTTTCGTAAGAGAAAAATGTGTATTCGCGCATCATCCGTCCGAGCGGCGTGTTACGCAACAGGTCGGAGTGGAACATCAATAGATAGCCGTCGGGCTGGAACTCCGTGCCGTCGTCCTCCGCACCGAACACCTGTCCGGGAGCAATGAATATCAGTGTGCCGTTCTGATAGTCGTAATACCGCCTCCCATACCGCAGTTCCCCACATTTCTGGTCTTTCAGGAACACGGCATAAAAACCGTAAACTTTCCGTGCGTGACGCAACGGTTTCACGGTGGAGAAGTCAATGAAGCCCACCAATGGGTTCTGCATTTCCACGCCTGCCCATTCGTTATACAGGTTTATATTGTCCGCCTTGAATAGTTCGCTCATACCTTTTATATATTAGTCTGTTGCAAGGGTATTTGTTTTCTTTGAGAATAAAGAATAATCGTAGAAAATGGTAACAAAAAGAAGGATTTGTATCACAAGCGGGCAACGACCGTTGAAATTGGTAGAACCATCAGAGTTTCAGTTACCAAGTCTTTATTACAACCACCGTAATTTTGCATCGTGAACAAAAAGAATAGGTAACATTAAAGAATGAAGACAATGAGAAAAGCATCAATTTTTGCGATGGCGATGTGCATGGTGATGTCGCTGTCAGCTTGCGATTCAAGCAATGTAGCAGAAGAACCTGTAATTCCGGAAGTGATACCTGAACCAGACGATAGTGGAAACGATACGGAAGAGAGAACGGCTGTGACATTAACGGTCGGCGAAACCGTGCTGGAAGGTTATCTGAACAGCAACCGAACGGCACGCGACCTGATTTCACGCCTGCCTGTCACGCTGAATCTTAACCGTGGATCTCACGACTATTGCGGAGGAATTTCTCCGGCTTTGGCCTATGACGAAGGAGATGTGCAAAACGGATGGAATAACGGAGACATCGCCTTTGGGACGGCAGGCAACGACTTCGTGATATTCCACAGCGATGAGGAGCACTCATCCTCTACGGGTAACATCGTGAACATCGGGGCTGTGACGAGCGACATCAACACCGTACGCTCATTCGGTGGCAACATAAATGTTACTGTAGCTTTAGCCGACCAAGAGGATAACAGCAATCAAAACGAGAACGAAATGATAACAAAAATGAGAATTACAGTAAATGGCCACACATTGACCGCCACGCTTGAAAACAATGTCACGGCACAGGCTTTCGCAGCCAAGTTGCCCATCACCCTGCCAATGATGGACTTGTACGGACGCGAGATGTGCTACCGTTTCCCGAAAGCACTACCTACGGACAATGCACGGACTCGCGGCTACGAGGTAGGTGAAATCGTTTATTATCCACCGATGCACAGTTTTGTCATCATGTATGAACAAAACGGGGAGCATTTCCAGATGCAGTCCATCGGACGTGTGGAGGGCAATGTCGGTATCTTCGACGGAATAGGCGATGTGGATGTACGGTTTGAAAAAGCTGAATAACTAAAAAATAATATACAATGAACATCATGAAGAAAGTAATCGGAATGACACTGTGCGCCACACTTGGAATGGGAGAAATACTTCCGGTAGAGGCACAGAATACAGAAGCGCTTAACCGCAGGCAACAGGCCATCGTATCCATTGCCGCTTTTACAGCCAAAGGAGATATGAAAAATTTAAGTGCAGCCTTGAACAAAGGGCTTGACAACGGACTGACTGTAAATGAAATCAAAGAGGTGCTTACACACCTTTATGCTTATATCGGCTTTCCTCGAAGTCTGAACGGAATAAACTGTTTCATGTCAGTGTTGAAAGACCGAACGGGAAAAGGAATTGCAGATGAAACAGGAAAAGAAGCATCACCGCTTCCTGATAATAAAAGCAGCTTGGAGTTAGGGACAGAAGTACAAACCCGACTTTCAGGCAATCCCGTAACAGGTGGCGTTATAGATTTTGCTCCGGCAATAAATTATTATCTAAAAGCACATCTGTTCGGCGATATATTTGGACGTGACAACATTACCGAAAGCGACCGGGAACCGGCAACCCTTTCTGCCTTATCAGCCTTAGAAGGGACAGAGGGGCAGCTTAAATCACATCTTCATTACGCCAACGGGTGATAGCGTCACTCAATGCCAAACCAGTAATGTAACATTTGAAGCCGGGTCACGTACTCGCTGGCACATTCATACCGGGACACAAATATTGTTATGTACTGCCGGAAAAGGCTGGTATCAGGAGCAAGGACAAGCAGCCCGTGAATTACAAGCCGGAGATGTCGTTGTCATTCGTCCGGGAGTAGTGCATTGGCACGGGGCATCTTCAAGCCATGAGTTCAGTCACCTTTCTGTCATTCCCAATCCCGAAAAGAACAAGGACACATGGTTGGAAGCGGTAAATGAGGAAGATTATCAACTCTTAAAATAATTGAAGATGAAGTCATTTGTAAAATTCATCCTATCAGTTTGTATGTTATCATTGTTGTTACTTCTTTTCGCTTTTTGTAGTAAAAACGAAGAGATAGAAACGGAGAACTCCAATAACAATACGACTAACACAGAAGATACTATATCTTTTGATGATAAAGAAGTTATGCCAACAAAGTATTCAAAGGGGTGGCTGCCGATGGTAAAGGCACAATGAGATGGTGTCACGGATTCAAGCTTCATCTGCTATGTAATGATAGAGGAGAAATTATAACATTCTGCCTTACAGGAGCGAATGTTGACGACAGGAATCCAAAAGTATGGAAAGTACTGGCCAAAGACTTGTATGGAAAGGTCTTTGCAGACAGAGGCTACATCTCCCAAACTGTTTGATTCCTTATTTGACAACGGTATTCAGCTGGTACATGGAATTAAGACGAACATGAAGAACAGGCTTATGTCCTTTTATGATATGATAAAATGATGCTCAGAAAAAGATGTATCATTGAGACGATTAACGATCTGCTCAAAAACAAAGCACAGCTCGTACATTCCAGACATCGTTCGATAACGAATTTTCTAGTAAATCTGGTGGCTGTACTGGGTGCTTATTGTTTCTTTGAAAACAAACCGGATGCATTGCAAGGATACTATATTGAGGACTCAAAACAACTGGCCTTATTCTAAACTTATCCCGAACTCAGGTATTCTATTCTATCCAGGAAAGATTTTTAAAGATACGTTGGATGATATGAGTATCACCCGCCGTGTGGAAATTAAAACGGATTATACGGACGGAAGTAGTAACGGCGGAACCCTGACGGTGACGACAGTGGCAAGGGTGACGGAGGAGAAACACCGGACCTGGTAGCATAATTGGATTTGATTTTGCGTTAGCGTCTGTTTAGCTTAGGAGAATGCACAGAGAATCAATGGTAGGTCGACCATCTGTGCATTTCATCCATTTTTCTCTTGCATTTTTTTTCGATAATCTGAAGGAGAAACATTATACTCTTTAATAAAGCAACGTGTAAAATAGGATGCTGATGAAAAGCCTATTTGTATGGCTATGTCCGTCACGCTGGTTGTAGTGGAACGTAGTAGCTGGCAGGCATGCTTAAGGCGGAAATTGCGAATAAATTCTCCAGGTGTGAGTCCGGTCAATGCTTTAATTTTCCGATAGGCCGTAACGTAGCTCATGCACAAATCAGAGCTCAAGGTTTCAGGCTTGTAATCAATATCCGAAAGGTGCATGGTGAGTTGATGTGTCAATTTGTTCATAAACTCCTTTTCGATATCCGTTGTAAAGAGAGTATTTACATCCGGGTTTTCAATATGTTTCAGAAGTTCCTGTCTACGTATCGTCTGTTGTCGCTTAATCTGCATCAATCGATTCATCAAAATATTGATATCAAAAGGCTTTGAAATATAGTAGTCGGCGCCATGTTGGTAGCTTTCCAATTCACTTTCTTGTCCGGCTCGTGCAGTAAGCAAGATTATCGTTAAATGCGATGTCCTATCATTCTTTTTAAGTCTACGGCAAAGTTCCAAGCCGTCTACTTTGGGCATCATGATGTCACTGATTACCACATCTACCTGTTCGACTTGCGTTATTTGCTCGCCTTCTTCACCATTGCCGGCTTGCAACACACGGAAACTTCCGGATAGTTCTTCTGCCAGAAACTGCCGGAATTCATCATTGTCTTCAACCAGGAGTACGGTCATTCGCTCGTCTTCTACCTGTATGGGTTGTTCTTTCTTTGGGGTAGTGACTATTGTTGTTTCACTCTCGTTGTTCTGTTCAATGGACTTTTGCTCATCCCGGTTTAATTCCCAAGGGATTAGGACAGAAAACGTTGCTCCCCTATTGATTTGACTTTCCACACTGATGCTTCCATGATGAATTTTCAGCATTTCGCTCACCATGTTCAGTCCGATGCCTGAACCTTCGTGTGTGCTGTCTACAGCGGCATCTCCTTGATAGAACCTTTCAAAAATACGTTTCTGTTGTTCAGGGGAAATCCCTACTCCTGTGTCGGATACATCTATGCGTATGTTTTTGTCCGCCTGTTTATCTATGCGCACAGAGACTTCACCGCCTGCCGGAGTGAATTTGTGTGCATTGCTCAACAAATTAAATAAAATGTGATGCACGATATTCTTGTCAAAATGGAAGTTGAGCGGCGCGCTATAGGGAATAAACAGAAACCGTATTCCTTTCTTTTCAAAAATAGGTTCAAACATTTCGCATTCCTGGCGTGCGAATTCGTTGAGTTCTCCATAGCGCAACTGAAGTTTCATTTCGCCCATTTCAAGTTTGCGGAAGGACAACAGGTTATTGATTTGTTGTAGTAATCCGTTGGCATGCATCAGAATGGCTTTCAACTTCCGTTTAAGCTCGTCGTTCTCCAGTGAACTGATAATGCTGGTCAATGGCGTGATTATTAGCGTAAGCGGGGTGCGCAGTTCATGGCTAATGTTGATAAAGAAACGGAATTTCATATCCATCAGTTGCTTATCCATTTCCTCCAGATGTTTCCTTTTCTGTAATTGTAGATATTGGTGGATGGCTATAAAAAACATAATGCAGAAGATGCTAAAATACAGCAGATAAGCCCACCACGTTTCCCACCATGCAGGCAGGCGGTGAATCACTAATACTTCTTGCGGGGGACTCCAGCTTCCTTGCGCTGTTGTAGCCATCACTTCTACTTTGTAATCTCCCTTTTTGAGGTTGGTTATCTGTATGGTGTTGGTGCCTGTGGGCAGATAGTTCCATTTTTCCGTTGCATGCTGTACTAAGCGGTAGACAAAGGTGGTGTTCTGGGCGTTTAGATGATTGAAGGCGCTCAAATGAAGTAACACCTGAGATGCGCCGGCTTCTACGTTTACTTCTTTTTGTCCGGATTTTAAGTATATAGTCCGATCGCCGATGAGCATGTCGGACACTACCGGCTGTTTTTCTATGCTCATTTCTTTTAATCGTAAGGATGACTCTACGACAAAAATTCCGCCTGCGCCGCTGAAACAGATTTTCCCTCCTTGCGATTTCAAATCTTGGAAATAATTGATACGAATATTGGAGTCTGTCGTATTAAAAATGCGTGAAGAGTGATTTTCCGGATTATACTCCTTCACATATAGGCTGGTGAGAAACCATACATGGCCATTTTCATCTACAGAGAGTTCTTTGATGACACATCCGCGGTCATCATAGGCCATTTTGTCTAGATTCAGTTTGGCATTCCGTATATCGTAGGAAGCTACAATGCCGTCAGGGGATGATAACCATAGGATATCTTCGTTATTGGATTCTAATTTGTCAAATTGATATTTAGAATCCAATGTAGTTATCTTTCCTTTGGGGGCAAGTTGCGCAAACCCCTTATGCTGGCTGATGAAATAGATGGTGCCGTCAAACATTTGGCAGATGTCTATTACCATTCCTGTGCCGGTGACTATTTGTTTTGCTTGTTGTTCTTTGATATCCATTTGCCAAATGGCATCATTGGTACCGATTAGAAGATATCCTTTTTGACTTTCATAGATAGAATGGATGGCATAGTCCAATTCTGTTACTATACGGGTTTTAATGCTTTCGTTTTCATACCAGGAATGTAAGAGTTGATTGCCTCTTTTCCTCCATATTCCTTTATTATTCTTACATTTAACTATCATATTTTGTGCAAACCCCGAGTTCAAAGCGATTTCTGCATCAGCGAAGACCAGTTGTTTTGTGGTTGGCCGGTAGTACATCAAGCCCACTCTACTTTGTATCAGCCAGAATGCGTCATCTTCCCGTTCTATAACATCGGCGATAAGCGGATATCCGGTCATGGTTTCCATTTGTTCTACTTCATAACGCTTAATCTTGGCATTCGCAGGCATGATAACGAATGGATTAGGTGTGTACGAAGGAACCCAAATATTTCCTTTTTCGTCAAGATAGGGATTGTTGGATATCTTTTTTTGCGTAGGGATGAAACCGGAAGTGTCCACCTCGGTCAGTTTATCACCATTCATTTCAATATGGTAACAATAGAGATTATCTATAGTTGAGAGCCATAATTTGTCTTTAGCCAAGCAAATGCTGTAGATGTTGTTGTGCTGTAAGTTTTCCTCCAGCATAGGATAGGAGGTCACCTGGCCTTGTTTTATCCCATCATTATACTGGTATTTTACAATACCTCCGCCTAACGTGCCCATCCAGTAACAATTGCGGGTAGTGTCTTCTACCATCACGTATGGTGAGCATTCGTACTCCCACTGACAGATTTCGAAAGAATTTTGCGTTCGGTTATAGCGTTGCAACCCTCCTTGATGCAACAGCAGCCATAAGATGTTTCTTGAATCCTGGAAGAGTGTGAGTGCCGATTGTTTGTTTCCGTTGTGTGTTATGTTAAATGCGTCAAGCAGCTTTCGTTCTTTACTTAAATGTAATACCGTGCTTCCGGTGGTGAGCCAATAAGAACCATCCACAGCATCCGATACGACAGCTTGTACCGCTCGTCCGGCGGTTGCTGTCGTATCCAGTCGTTCTATGCTGTATGTCTGTTTGTCAAGTAGCCATGCGCCGGTGTTGGTGCTGAACAGAATGTTGTCCTCTTGTGTCAGGCACATTTGATTGACATAACGGTCACTCCGTGAAAATCCGCTCTGTTTATCTCCGACGAATATATCTACTTGGTATCCATTGTCTCTGCACAATCCGCTTTCCGTGGTAGCATACCATAAATAACCTTCTCTATCTTGCAAGATTTTGTGAATCACAGGTCCGGGCAACTTCTCAAAATTAGGAATCGTCCGTATTTGCTGTGCTTTACAGTTTATGCACAGTAAGATAAGAATAGACCATATATATTTCATGTTGTCATCTCGTTTATGTCGGTTAATGATATTGCTCCTGCTACTTCTTAGCATAGATGCAAAGATAAGTATCTTTAATCATTTAAACAACCATTTGTCAAAGCGCAGGGATTCTCCTTTCAATATAAAGCATATATCCATTGTTCCATTGAGGGTCTTAGTCGTCTTAACTTCATATTGCTTTAACTCCTTGTTATTTACTTCGACTGTAGCGATGATTTCTCCCTCGCTTCTATCTTGGCGCACTTCAATGGTTCCCTTTCCTGATGCGTAAACCTCCAACTTGTTAGTGTCCTTGTCAAAGTGGACTCCTCTTACTTGCAACATCCCTTGGTCTTTAGCAACTTTCACCAGCATATTGCCGGCATCGCCACTTTGTTCAAACTGGACACATTGTGTGGCAGCTACAGTTTCGGCTTGTTGAACGACAAAAGGATTTAGAGTCTTTATTTGTGAGGCTCCTTTTCTGGTTTGATTGCCCATGTATATGTTGATATTTGTCTCGTCTACTTCTATCTCGTCCACACATACGCTACGGAAGCCGCCTGTGGTATTGAAACTCTTTTGAAGCGACTGATTATGATAGAAGATATACCATTTATCATGATACTTGTGCAGATGGGTATGGTTGTTTCCCCAGTCGTACCCGTAATCTCCCGGATTTTTGAGATAATTGTGTTGGTATTCCCAACTTTCGCGTATTAGAGGAGTTTTGCTGGTCATATACGACATGCAACAAGTGGTAGGTTTCTCGGCATCAAAAGGCCATTCGCTGCGTTCTGCCCAATTGGTGTTGTAGGTATAAACCCACGTATCATTAATGTAATTCAGCTCATTGGCTTCAAAGTGGTAAGGGGCATCAATGGCAACAAATTCACTGTCGAAAGAAATCATATCTTTCGCTAGTTTAACGATGCGTGCATTTCCCGGTTGAAAACTGCTTTCAGAGTCTCCGCCACCAAAGGTCAACCATCCTATGCCATTGTCATCGATGACGACGCCCGGGTCAAAAGGTATGGCGCAAGTGCCCACGCCGGGAGTTTGCCCGTCAACTAAATCGTGTCCTAGCGGGTCAGTCCACGGACCGACGGGAGACGTGGAGGTGAGCACTCCTACGCCTCTGCCGCTATCGGAATAATAGAGATAGAAATGGGTCAGATTATCTTCTTCCACCCTTTTAACGATGGAAGGCGCCCAAGAACTTATAATCCAGGGAGAAATCGTTTTGACCGGAATGATTCCATGATAAGTCCAGTTCACCATATCATCGGTAGACATCATCAGCAGAGATTGAATATGGGCATAATTGTTACCACCGGTAGGACCCACAGTTTCATATTGTTGGTTGTCATTAGTGGCATACACATAAAGCCGGCCGTTGTGTTCTACGGATGTAGGGTCGGCAGAAAAAGCGAAATCCAGCAGGGAATTGCCGTATTGGGAATCAATTTTCGGTGAAATGGCCACATGTGTATGAGGTTTTTCTACTTCATTCCCTTCTTCTTCTTTCTTATCTTCTTCCTCCAGGATATCTTCAATGACTTTTGGGTTGTCCGTGCAGGAAAAAGTAGAGGCTAATAGAAAGAAATACAGAATTTTAATTAAAAGTTTTGTTGCAATCATAAATTCTTCGATTATAAGTAAGACAAATTGTTATTAAAAAGCAGAAAGAGGCATTTGTTTTAATATTGATACATCTTGATTCGGAAAGCTTTTGTTTCGCCGTTTCTTATTACGGGTCCTCCGAATGTCGTCTCGTCACCATTGAGCCGGTGTCGTAGTTCGCGGCCCTGTTCGTCAAAAGAAATCTCATCTATCGACTCGTAGCCGCTATGTCGTCCTTTCTCATGAGAATAGATGGAAATCAACATATTGCCTATTCCACCGGCTACCAGGAATTGATTTTCGTTTTCTTGGATGATAAGTAATCCTGCCACGTTTTCGCCTGTCAGTTTCACAGATTCCGCGGCCACGCCTACCATAGCTTGGGCGGTTTCGGTAGAATGCGGTCGTATTGATAGGGTGTATTTCCCCATTTCAATCCGGTCTTCTGTGCGCCCGCGGTCAAGTAGTAGTCCGTTAATCTGTTCGGTTCCTCTATATTTTAGGATATAGGGAGTAAGGTGATTCAGCAGTTTGTACGATTTGTCGTACGCATGGTCGTTAGGGTCGGCACTGTTCATTAGTCCGTTACCGTCTATTCCGAAAGGCGCGTAGCAAAGCACGTTATAGCGGCCGAAAGCGTAAAATGAACGAGCGGCGCCATCAGATGAAGGCCGCGTCTCCGGTATCCAAACGGGATTTCCTTTTACGTCATATCTTTCTAATACCCAATCAAATAAGTCGGTGGCATAAATATCCGGACAGAACAAATCAATATGTGGAGCTGCTGCGCGCCATACGTCAAATACATGAGGCTGCGGGCCTCCGGAAGGATATTTTCCGGGCTCCTTTGTATCTCCTTTAATCCAAGCGTTGACAAAGAGAGGCAGCGGATAAATGCTCTTTGCTGCACGGGCCAGTGATTCTATATAAGTAGCATAATTCCACGCATTGAAGATTTCTTCCGTCAAATAAGGGTATTGGTGTTTCCACTCTTCTCCTTTAGGAATATTGTCTGTAAGGGTTTCAAGGGGTTTCCCTTTTTCGCTCTTTCCGAAAATATCTTCCCACGTACCTCTCATTTTGTTGTTTTGGGCATCCCATGCTGTTCGTATAGCCGGTTGCAACTCATTTTTATTTTTCCGTAGATAGTTCATCAGTTGTGCAGGTACTTCTGATTTGAAAGCTTTGTCGGCTAATGGAGAATAATCACGCATAGCCCGGTTTTCCCATCCTGCATAGGTAGCCATGACGTCTAAAGTTCCTACCTCGTTTTCCAGTTGCACGGCTATTACGGTGTGCCGGTCTCCATCTATCTTTTTCAGATGACTCATAAGCGCGGATATCGCCTTGGTGTCACTCTCCATAGAGTTTCTTCCTAAAGTTGAAAGAGCGTTAAGGGGTTCTCCTCCTTTAAAACATGCCAATGGAAAGCGTTTAGGATTATTTTTCACCCAATGGGGTACATAGGTAGACATGCCGTTTTTCCATGACCCGAACCATAATAATACCAGGCGCAAGTTGGCTTGACGAGCACCCTTAATCATTTCGTCAACTAATGTAAAGTCGAATAAACCTTCTTCCGGCTCTATCAGTTCCCACGATACGGCGGCCAGCACAGTATTTAGATTCTTTTTTGCCATTCTCTCCCAGATAGGAGTCATGTGGTGTACACTTCCTGTAGATGAATTATGTAGTTCACCCGCCAACATCAGGAATGGTTTGTTGTCTACTATCATTTCCCATCTTCCCCGGTTCATTTCCAATCGGGGAATTGACAGCTGTCCCATTAGTGAAATATTTCCGGCAAGGTAACACATAATGGCTGCAAATAATCTCTTCACAATCATAAGTAATAGCTTTAATAAGGACTTGTTCTTTTTTTGTGTAAATGTACACCTATTATATAAACGTAAGATTCACTCTGCTTTCATTCTCTTTCAATATTCTTTCAGTGTATGAATACTGAAGATGGAAAGAAAGAAATGATATACACTGCTTCACTATTTTTAATATACTTTTGTCAGGCAAGAAAGAGGCAATACCGGAATATTCAAGAATAGATATTCGGTATAAGCAATTAATAAACCTAATTTTTTTAATATGATGTATGATGACAGTTAATGAGCATGAAACAATGCCGGTTAGAGAACAATGTAGTTATTAACTCTTAATTTAATAGTGATGAAAAATGTAAGAAAGAAAATTCAAAAGGTTCCTCTCTTGTTCCTTTTAATGCTTTTCAGTTGTCTGACTGTATTAGCTCAGAAGAATGTAACTGTGAGAGGAACGGTGTACGACGAGAACGGTGAGAAAGTCATTGGAGCTTCAATTGTTGTTAAAGGTAATAATTCAATAGGTACGATTTCAGATATAGATGGCAATTTTGTATTGTCTGTGCCCAATGATAATGCGGTTCTTGTTGTTACATTTGTCGGGATGAAACCCGTAGAGATGAAAGTCAATTCTAAAAAGATACTGAAAGTGACTTTAAGCGATGACTCTCGGCAATTGGATGAGGTGGTTGTAGTAGGTTATGGCCAACAGAAAAAAGTGTCTGTTGTAGGTGCGATTACGCAAACTTCTTCTAAAGTATTGGAACGCTCGGGGGGTGTGTCCGATTTGGGTTCGGCCTTAACGGGAAATTTGCCGGGTGTGATTACTACCGCAAGTACGGGTATGCCCGGTGAAGAAGACCCTCAAATAGTGATTCGTGGCGCCAGTTCCTGGAACAATAGTGCTCCTTTGATTTTAGTAGATGGAATCGAGCGTCCGATGTCGGGTATTGATATTAATTCTGTAGAATCCATCTCTGTATTGAAAGATGCTTCGGCAACGGCGGTATATGGTGTAAAGGGCGCCAATGGTGTAATCTTGATTACAACTAAACGCGGAAAGGAAGGTAAGGCCACTATCAATGTCGGTGGTAGCATGACGTTGAAGACAGCTTCAAAGCTGCCCAACAAGTTGGATTCTTACGATGCTTTCATGCTTCGTAATGATGCGGTAGAGTATGAATTGGGATTGGCTCCCGATTCATGGATTTATATGATGCCGCAAACGGAAATTGATAAATATCGTTATCCGGCCAATACGGCGGAAAGAGAACGTTATCCGAATGTGGATTGGGCCGATTGGATGTTTAAGGATTATGCTTTTTCAGAGAATGCCAATGTAAGCATCAGCGGAGGTACTCGCTTTGTGAAGTATTATGCATCTATTGACTATCAGCATGAGGGTGACTTGTTTAAGGAATATGATAATGGGCGCGGCTATCAAACTACCTATGGCTATAATCGTGTCAATATGCGTAGTAATCTTGATTTTCAGTTGACAAAATCCACTCTGCTGAAAGCAAACATTGCAGGGTCGCATGGAGTAAAACAAGGGCCTCGTACCGACTATGAATATAGATTTTGGGGAAATGCTTATACTGCTCCTCCTAATGTATTTATGCCTCGTTACGAAGATGGTTCTTGGGGATATGACCCTGTTACCAAAGTCGAAAATTCTGTAGCTCAACTGGCATTGGCAGGGCAGAACACGCGTACTACTACCCGCTTGACTACCGACTTCACTTTGGAACAAAAACTGGATTTCTTGTTGAAAGGGCTGAAAGTAAAGGCTTCCGTTTCATGGGATAATGTGTTTCTGGAACAGAATCGCGGTGTAAACGTGAGCGATGCGGCATTACATAAATACATAAACCCCGATACAGGAGAAGTTTCCTTTGATCCTAACCAAGGCGGTCATAATTTTGATTTCTTTGAAGGGATTAATTGGTATACGGAAGGGGGTAGTTTAAATGATGGTGAGACGGAGCGCCATTTGTACTATTCGGCTCAAATCGACTATAATCAGACATTTGGCAAACATACAGTGGGAGCTATGGGATTGTTCAGCCGCCAAGAACGTGCAAAGGGAAATATAGTCCCCAATTATCGTGAAGACTGGGCTTTCCGTGTAACGTATGACTATGCCAATAAATATTTTATAGAATATAATGGAGCTTATAACGGTTCTGATAAGTTTAGTGCAGACAATCGTTTTGTATTTTTCAACTCAGGAGCTATCGGCTGGATGCTCAGTGAGGAGAAGTTCATGAAGAAGCTTAAGTTTCTGGATATGTTGAAACTGAGAGCATCGTATGGTGAAATTGGTAATGATGTGATTGGTTGGGAATGGGATACCTCACGTCGCTGGCTGTATATGGACCAATGGAGCACCGGAGGCAACATCAAGACCGGTCTGTATAACATTGACAGTCCTTATCCATTTTATGCCCAATCCACCGTAGGTTATCCGGATATTCATTGGGAAGTGGTTAAAAAGTTCAATTTTGGTATTGATTATTCGTTCTTGGATGGTTTGTTTGCCGGTAGTGTAGAAATCTTCCGGGATAAGCGTACTGATATATTAATCGAGGGAGGGGCTCGTGCAATGCCTTCTTATTTCGGTGGTATATTGAAGGCTCCTTGGATCAATTTGGGAAAGGTGAAAAATCGAGGATATGAGTTGGAACTCCGTATAAACAAAAAACTGAAGAACGGTTTGCGTTTGTGGGCCAATATGAATATGACGCATGCAGAGAATAAGGTGCTGGAAGCAGATGACGGAGGACTCTTGCCGGATTATCAGAAAAAAGCCGGTAAACCTATCGGGCAAACTTACTCGCAAGTAGAACATGGCTACACGCAAACTATGGATGACTTGTACGGAACTACTGCATTTGAATCGAACGATGAGCAGAAATTGCCGGGTATGTATGCTATTATCGACTACAATGGAGACGGTATCATCAACTCTTATGACAATGTACCTTATGGATATTCAAGTACCCCACAGAATACCTATAGCGCTTCAGTGGGATTCGACTGGAAAGGATGGAGCTTCTTCGTTCAGTTTTATGGTGTGAATAATGTGACCCGTCAGGTTGTATTCAGCAGTTTCGGGCAGAAACAGCTACTTGCTTATGACGAAGGGTCACGGTGGTCTAAGTATAATCCCAATCCGGATGTGCCGATGCCTCGTTTTGGCTCGACCGGCGGTGCCGACGGTTCCCGGTATTTCTATGACGGCTCCTATATCCGTCTGAAAAATATTGAGTTGGCCTATACTTTCAATGATGGTTGGATTAAAAATCTAGGTCTTTCTAACTTGAAACTCTATGTTAACGGTAATAACCTATGGGTATGGACACGTATGCCGGACGACCGTGAATCCAATTTCGCCGGTACCGGTTGGGCTACGCAAGGAGCCTATCCAACGGTCAAACGTATTAATTTTGGTTTAAAATTCACATTGTAAAAATGAATAGGAAAATGAAAAAATTACATATACGCGGTTTGTTCTATGGCTCACTTCTTTTTGCGTGCTGTTTGGCAACCGCTTCTTGTGAGGATTACTTGGATAAGGCTCCGGAAAGTACGGTTTCGGCAGAAGATGCATTCAAGAGCTTTCGTAACTTCCAAGGCTTTACGGAAGAACTTTATTATTGCATTCCCGACATGGCGCATAGCTATTGGACAAACTCTTTCAATTGGGGAGAAGATGAAATTATTTCATTTGGAGTAGGCTACCACATGGGCTATCGCATTGATATGGGCGATTTCTGGGGTTGGCAAGCTAGTTTTGACGGCTGGCAGTGCGGTTGGATGGACCGTAACCATGCCACGCCCAATTCAACAGACCGTTTTTCCAAGACCATGTGGCCTTTGGCATGGTATGGCATCCGTAAAGCCAATATGGGTTTGGAAAATTTAGACAAGATGGTGGAGGCTACAGATGAACAACGCAATTTGATAGAAGGACAGCTTTATTTTTTCCGTGCTTGGTTTCATTTTGAATTGATGCAATATTTTGGTGGATTGCCTTATGTGGATGTAGTTCCCTCTTCAAGTGAGCCTTTACGGCTTCCGCGTCTCAGTTACCAAGCGTGTGCAGACCGTGCTGCCGAAGACTTCCGCCGTGCGGCAGATTTGCTGCCTATCGATTGGGATGACACAGATACCGGTAAGGCTACTTTTGGCAACAATCAGCTGCGCATCAACAAAATTATGGCATTGGCCTATTTGGGCAAGAACTATTTGTGGGCGGGAAGTCCGTTGATGAATTATGAATCACAAGGGAAGAAAACCTATAATACGGAATATTGCAAAAAGGCTGCCGATATATTTGCGGAAGTGTTGAATTTGGTTGAGGAGGGCAAGACTCAATATGCTTTGGTGGATTTTAAAAATTACTCGGACATATTCTATTCCTGGAAGCAGAACTTTATGAATCCGGGCTCTACAGAGGCTATTTTCCAAACGCCGATGTATGATGCATGGATGGGGTCCGGATACTCATTAGGTCCTCAATATGTGGCGTCGTCTATGGCTGGTGAAACCAATACGTGCCTGTTCACTCCTACTGCCAATTACGTAAACTATTACGGTATGGCCAATGGTTTGCCATTGAATGACCCCGACTCTGAATTTGACAAAGAGCAACCATGGCGTGGTCGTGACCCCCGCTTTTATCATGATATTATATTCGACGGATTGCAAGTCATACAGAACACTGGCAGTATGTCTGATGAGCAGAAAAAAAACAATAGCCAATATGCCAACTTGTTTACCGGCGGAAGCTATCGTAATATAGAAAGTGAAAGCCGTACGGGATATTTGTTGCGTAAGTTTATCCCCCTAAGTTTGAACAACTGTGATGAAAAACTTCGCGATTATGGTGACGGACTTACGATTCAGATAAGTTGGATGCGACTGGCAGATATTTATTTGATGTATAGCGAAGCGACAGCCAATGGCTATGAGAGCCCGAAAGCTAAGGCTCAAGGTTGTACATTGAGCGCAGAGGATGCAATTAATAAGATTCGTCAACGTGCAGGGGTAGATCCTGTTGCCGACAAGTATACAGGTTCTGTTAACGACTTTATGAGTGAAGTGCGGCGTGAACGCGCAGTGGAGTTGGCTTATGAAGGACACCGTTTTAACGATTTGCGTCGCTGGCTACTCTTGGCAGAATATCCTTATAATATCAAGACTTCGCAAGAGTTTACCCGTGTAGAACATAATACGAAAGACCCGACTTTGAGTCGTGTGTCAGGCTGGAGAGAGGAACTTATTTTGGAACGTCACTTTTCCGATAAGCATAATTGGTTACCTTTGAAGACCTCCGATGTTACTATCTATCTGGAGTTTCCGCAGAATCCGGGTTGGTAATGGCTTTTGAAAAACTAGTACGAAAAAAACAAAAATGAATAAGCAATGAATAGTATACGAATAAAGTCCGTTTTATGTGTGGCACTTGCGGTTTCGTCACTATGTGTAGGTGCGCAGGATTTGCAGTCCGTTCAAGTGGCATATCGAAAGGCCAATAAGGACGACCTGCCGGGAGGAGTTTCTACAGTTAATATTGAGGAACTCATGAACAAGAATTATATCACTTATAGCTTGACCGATATGCAAGGTTATGTCGGCGGTTGGAATGGTAACAGCCTTTGGGGTATGGACCAGTATTTGGTATTGATTGACGGAGTACCTCGTGATGCCAATAATGTAATGCCTTCTGAAGTAGAACAGGTAACTTTCTTAAAAAGTGCGGCAGCCGTGGTCCTTTATGGTAGCCGTGCGGCAAATGGTGTCATTTGCATTACTACCAAACGTGGCAAAGTGGGGGATACTCGTATTGATGTTCGTGGCAACACGGGGTTTCATGTACCTATCAGTTATCCCAAGTATTTAGGGTCGGCCGAGTATATGAAATTGTATAATGAAGCTCGCACCAATGATGGGTTAGCTCCGGCTTACAGCGTACAGGATATTTATCATTATGCTTCCGGCTCGAATCCTTATCGTTATCCGGATGTGAATCTCTATTCTTCCGAGTATTTGAAGAAAGCCTATAATGAGTCGGATGTAACGGCGGAGATATCCGGCGGTTCAGACAGAGCTCGTTTCTATACCAACATCAATCTGTATAATATCGGTACTTTGCAGAAGATTGGTGAGGCTAAGAAGGACCATGTTACCCGTTTCAGTGTACGCGGTAATATTGATGTGAAGTTGGGACAATATGTAAAAAGCTTCGTGAATGCCAATGCTACTTTTTATGACGGGCACGGCGCTCGCGGCAACTTTTGGGGAGCAGCAGCTTCTTTGCGCCCGAACCGTATCGCACCCCTGATTCCCATTGATTATTTGATGAAAGACAACACGAATGCGTGGGATTTGGTTAAGAATAGCAGTCATTTGATTGATGGTAAGTACCTATTGGGAGGAACTCAAATAGATCAGACCAATGAGATTGCCAATCTTTATGCGGCAGGCGTCAATACATTTACCAGCCGTCAGTATCAATTTGATATGGGTGTAGATGTCGATTTATCTATGATTTTAAAAGGATTGTCTTTCCAAACTCGTTTTGCCATAGACTACGCTACCACTTATAATCGTTATTATAGTGATTCGTATGCCACCTATCAACCTCAGTGGGCAAAGATGAACGGCCAGGACCTCATCGTAGGACTGACAAAGTTTGGCGAAGACAAGCACGACGGAGTACAGCATGTGGCAAACAGTTGGAATCGGCAGACAATATCTTTCTCCGGTCAATTCAATTATAATACTAAGATAGGAGATGCTCATAATATTGGAGCGATGCTGATTGCGGCAGGATATCAGCAAGGTGAGAGCGGTGTTTATCATAAAACAAGCAATGTCAATTTAGGCTTGCAGTTGGATTATGACTATAGGAATAAATACTATTTGAGTTTCGGTAGCGCCTTGGTGCATTCTGCTCGTTTACCGGAAAATAACCGCAATGCTTTCTCTCCTTCATTGACTTTGGGATGGCGTTTGAGCAAAGAACGTTTTTTGGAAGATTCATCGGTTTTAGACGATTTGATGTTAACGGCTTCCGGCACCATTCTTCATACAGACTTAGGAATTGACAACTATTATATGTATGAGAGCACATTTGACCAGGCCAATGGCTCCTGGTGGGGATGGGCTGATGGCAACCAAAGCCATGCTACGGAAGCAAGAAGAGGTAGCAACTCGGATCTCTCTTTTATTAAGCGTAAGGAAATTAGTATCGGCTTGCGTGGTTCGTTATGGAAGAAGATGTTGACGTTTGATGCTTCCTTCTTCAAGAATAGCTTGGAGGGAATGATAGTACAGGCATCCAACACCTATCCTAATTATTTCTTTTCATATTGGCCGCAAAGCACCTTATTACCTTATATGAATTACAACAACAGTACGCGTACGGGATTGGATTTGGCTTTGAACTTCCATAAAAAAGTGAGTAAGGTTGATGTGGGTCTGGGAGTCACTGCTACCTATTATACCAATGAAAACACGAAAGTGGACGAATTGTATAAAGATGAATACCGTTATCGGAAGGGCACTCCTACCGACGGTATATGGGGACTTCGTGCAGCAGGCTTTTATCGTGACGAGGAGGATATTGCCAATACCGGTGTCACTTCATCATTCGGTGAATTGAAACCCGGCGACTTGAAGTATATTGACCAGAACGGCGATAAAATTATCGATGAGAAAGACGAAGTGTACTTGGGTGAGCGTTACGGATGGCAGGGTACCCCCTTGACAATGGGCGTGAATCTCACCTTGAAATGGAAAGACTTTACTTTCTTTGCTTTGGGAACCGGATATTTTGGTGCGTCAGCTTTCAGAAACGGTGATTATTATTGGGTATTTGGTGACAAGAAATATTCGGAAGTGGTGCGTGGGCGTTGGACACCGGAGACGGCAGAAACAGCTACCTATCCGCGTCTGACTACAATGACAGATAACCATAACTATCGTAATTCCGATTTCTGGATATACAAGACCAATCGTTTCAATCTGTCTAAAGTACAGTTGACTTACGATTTGCCCAAATCCGTTTTGCGTGGTTCTTTTGTTCAGAGCTTGTCGGTATATGCCTATGCAACCAACTTGTTGACTATTTCAAAAGAACGTGAAAAACTGGAGTTGAATGTAGGAACAGCTCCTCAGGACCGTTTCTATAACATCGGTTTAAAGATAGGTTTCTAACTAACAAACAAGGAATTTTATGAAAAAGATATTAACCATTTTTGTTGCAGCTCTTTTGCTGACGGGATGCGATGATTTATTTACACCGGCCATTGAGAATAATAAGTCTGTAACGGATGCCCATAATGACCCGTTGTATGCAGAAGGTATTCTTGCAAATGCTTATACAAGGAATCCTTATAATTCTCAATCTTTCAATGATGTGGCTACCGATGATGCCGTTTCTAACAAATCGGATGAAGGATTTCTGAAGATGGCAACCGGCTCTTGGACTGCCAATAACAATCCGATGGACCAATGGGGTTCGTGCAAGGCTGCTATTCATTACATTAATTTGTTCTTGAATGAAGCGGATAAGGTCACTTGGTCTAAAAATCCGGTAGTTAATGCTATGTTTAATGACCGATTGAAAGGGGAAGCTTACGGATTGCGTGCCATGTTCTCATTTTATCTGTTGCAGGCTCATGCCGGATGGACAGCTGACGGTCGATTGTTAGGAGTACCTATCATAGAAGAAGTAGAGACCGAAACTTCCAACTTTAACAAGCCGCGCAATACGTTTGATGAGTGTGTTCAAGCCATTTATAGAGACGTACAGAAAGCCTCTGAATTGCTTCCTCTCGATTTTGAAGACATTACTTCAGATGATGAAGTGCCGGAAAAATATCGTTCACAAGGCGTAGATAAAAGCCTGTATAATATGGTCTTCGGCCAGCTTTTCCGTTCTCGCATGAGCGAACGTGTGGCAAAAGCTTTCCGTGCCAAAACAGCTTTGATGGCGGCTAGCCCCGCCTTTGATGAGGGTAGCGACGTGACGTGGGAAGATGCCGCCAATTATAATGCAGAATTGTTGGATTTGATTGGTGGTGTAGCAGGGCTGGATGAGGATGGCCATACTTGGTATAAGAATGCCGATGAGATTAAGAATCTGGGTGCCGGTGTCAATCCCCAGGAAATGTTATGGAGAAGCGGGATAGACGTCACGGGCTTCGGGTTGGAACAGGCACAATTCCCTCCTAGCTTATTTGGAAGCGGCTCAATCAATCCGACACAAAACTTGGTGGATGCTTTTCCGATGTTGGATGGTTACCCCATTAGCGAGTCCGGGAATTATAATGATAAATTTCCCTATAAGGACCGTGACCCGCGTCTGAACTTATACATCGTGGTGAATGGCAGCGTAATGGGACTTAATAATAAGGTGATTGATACGAGTCTTGACAATAGAACCGATAATGATGGGCTGAACAAAGAAAATGGGCACTCCACACGCACAGGTTACTACTTGCGCAAGCATCTGCGTGAAGATGTGCATTTGAGTTCTACCATACAAAACGGACAGCCCCACTACAGTCCGCGTATTCGCTATACGGAAATCTTTTTGAATTATGCGGAAGCGGCAAACGAAGCTTGGGGACCTACAGGAAAGGGCACGCATAGTTATTCGGCCTATGATGTAATCAAAGCTATCCGCAGCAGAGCCGGTATCGGAAAAGACAATGGCGATGCTTATCTGGAGAGTGTGAAGAATGACCCGGCCAAAATGCGTGAGCTGATTCGGAACGAACGTCGCTTGGAATTGTGTTTCGAAGGTTTCCGCTTTTGGGATTTGCGTCGTTGGGAGTTGGACTTGAATGAACCGGCTAAAGGTATCCGCATTACCGATAATACCTATCATGTATTTAATGTGGAAAACCGCAATTATGATAGCTTTATGAGATTTGGTCCTATTCCTTACAGCGAAGTGGTGAAGTTTGATGCCTTGGAACAAAACCAAGGTTGGTAATTGAATTATTCAACAATATTTTAAAGAATAAAGAAATGAAAAAAATAGCATATCTGTTTTCATTCATCGTAGGTTGCCTTGTTTCATCCTGTGAAAACCAAGACTGGTCTTTCCCGGATTATGAAAGAACGACCGTATATTTTGCTTATCAGTATCCGGTGAGAACACTTGTTCTTGGTAACGATGAAGTCTTTGACAATACAATCGATAATCAGCATAAATGTATCATCAAGGCGACTCTGGGCGGAGTGTATGACAATGGCAGTTTGCCTACAGTCAACATTGATGTGGTCAATTCCTTGTGCGATAACCTGCACTTTTCTACCGGTGAAAAGGTAGTCCCTATGCCGGAAAATTATTATAAGCTTTCTTCCGACCGGATTGTCATCCCAAAAGGGGAGATTAGCGGCGGCGTGGAAGTTTCGTTGACGGATGCATTTTTTGCCGATCCGAAATCTATCGAGACTACTTATGTGATTCCACTGGTAATGAGTAATGTGCAAAATGCCGATTCTATTCTGCAAGGTACGCCTGTAGTGGAGAACCCGGTTCGTTGTAATCGGTATGATTGGAATATTACCCCTAAAGATTATATCTTATATGCCGTGAAGTATATCAATCCGTGGGATGCGGTTTATGCACGCCGGGGTATCGACCAGGTCACTTCCGGTGGTGTCACTTCCCAGGTTGTTCGCCACGCGGCATCTGTGGAAAAAGATGAGGTGTGCGAGCTGACTACTCTTGCGCTGGATAAGGCCAATTTCTCATTGACGCTCAACAAACAAAAGTATGATTTGGTTCTTGCATTCAATGATAACAATGAATGTACGCTTTCTTCCAACACTCCAGGATGCACAGTTACCGGTAGTGGTAAGTATGTAGAAAAAGGAGAGAAGAATTCATTTAATAATAAAGACCGAGATGTGCTTTATCTGGATTATAAAGTAGAGTTGGAAGATGCTACTATTTATGCCACAAAAGATACATTGGTGATGCGCGACCGTCAGGTGAAACCTGAATGGTTTGAGGTAGTATATGAATAATCTTAAAAATTAAAGAGACTATGAAACGATATTTGAATTTCCTTCCGGCGTTGGCATGGGTGTTTGCAACGGCATCATGTGTAGATGATGCAGTTTTGCCATATGCAGTTAAAAAGCCGGAAAGTATTGCTCAATATGAGTATTTGAATGATTATAATGTCCTGAAATCTTATATAGACCGTAGTAAATACCCTGATTTTAAACTGGGATTGGCTGTCGATGCTAGTGATTTCATCAATAAAGGAGCGATTTATGAAACGGTGACTACCAATTTTGATGAGATGACAGCCGGTAATGCCATGAAATATTCTTGGTGTGTAGGCGATGACGGTTCTATGAATTTCTCTACAGTATCCAAGTTTGTGGAGATGGCGAGAGCGGCAGGTGTAACCATTTACGGGCATACATTGGCTTGGCATGCACAACAGAATAACAAGTATCTTAATTCCCTCATTAAAGATAAGGAATTAGAAGTAGACCCTGATGCACCTGCACTGGAAATCTTCACGGATATCGTTAGCAACGGCGATGCGGAGGGAAGCGATACAAAGAATTTTGTATCCACTCATATCGGAAGTAGTCATGCAGCCTGTGACATTGTGGACGGCGTAGGCGTGGATGGGAGTCGTGCTTTTGTTGTGACCTCTAACGGAGGCAATGCAAACTCTTGGGATACTCAATTCTTTGTTTACTCCGAACGTCCTTTTATGGAAAACGATGTGGTGCTTATTTCATTTGATTATCGTGCTGATGTGCCTAATAGCTCAGATTCTCAGACTCAATCTACTCCCGGAAATTATCTGTGGTGGGACGGAGGTTGTGGCGTTAACTTCACTTCAGAATGGCAGCATTTTGAGAAAAAGATGACGATTAGCGCTGACCAATCTCAATCGGGCCAGATGCAGACCTTTGCGTGGAACCTTGAAGGTGGTGCTCCTAATGCGCCAGTCAATAAGTATTATTTTGATAATGTCAAGGTGCAGATTGTGACGAAAGGAAATACAGACCCTCTTACTCCGGAAGAAAAGAAAGCAGCGTTGACTTTGGCTATGAATACGTGGGTAGAAGGTATGATGAAGGCCACCAAAGGTTATGTCACTGCATGGGATGTCGTGAATGAACCTCTTCTTGATGGAGGTCCTGAAGGCGAATTCTGGCCGTTGAAGTCGGCAGAGAATATCAATCCGGAAGAAGCCAAGAACAATTTCTACTGGCAAGACTATTTGGGCGAAGTGGATTATGTTCGTATTGTGGTGGCTGCCGCACGTAAATATTATGCGGAAAATGGCGGCACTCAGCCATTGAAACTCTTCATTAATGATTATAATCTGGAAGCCGGTTATTATGGTCATAAAAAAGTGAAGAGTCTGGTACACTGGATTCAAAAATGGGAAGAAGACGGTGTGACAAAGATTGATGGTATCGGAACACAGATGCATACCAATTGCCATGCCAATCCGGACTCACAGCGAGAAGCGGAACGCAACGTGGAAGAATCGTTCAGAATTATGGCTGCAAGTGGGAAGCTGGTGAAGATTTCCGAACTTGATATGGGATTTATCGATGAAGACGGCAATAGCGTGAAGACGGCTGACGTCACGGAAGAACAACATAAGGCTATGGCTGAATTCTATAAATTCATCATTAAGAAGTACTTTGAGATTGTTCCGGTGGCTCAGCAGTATGGTATCACTCAATGGTGTGCTACTGATGCGTCTGTTGAGTCCGGCTGGCGTGGCGGTGAACCTGTAGGTTTGTGGGATTTAAATTTCAACCGTAAGCACACTTATGCCGGATTTGCCGATGGTTTAGCAGGTAAATAAATAATTATGAGTTTCGCAAGTTTTTAAACTTGCGAAACTTAAATAAGATAATATCATACATATGAAAAAAGGAACCTCGTTATTTCTCATTCTTCTGCTCTTTGTAAGCGCAGTGCATCTAAGGGCTCAAACAGCCCGTTTTGGCTATTTCAAGTACGAAGGTAAAGATACCCGTTTTGAACAGGCTATCGATCCGACAAGACAATATTTTAATCCTGTCGTTTCCGGTTATTATCCCGACCCTTCTGTCTGCAGGGTTGGTGATACTTATTATCTGGTCAATTCCACATTCAGCTACTTTCCGGGAGTGCCTATCTTCAAGAGCCGTGATTTGGTGAACTGGCAGCAGATGGGACATGTGCTTGACCGTGCCTCGCAATTGCCACTCAAGGGACAGGAACTTAACAGCGGAATTTTTGCTCCGCAAATTAGTTATAATCCAAAGAATAAAACTTACTACATGACCACCATGAACATGGGTTTGGGAATGGTCTTTTATGTAAAGAGCAAAGACCCTTCCAAGGGATGGAGCGAACCGATTAAAATGAAACATGGGGGGATGGATACTTCTTTCTTCTTCGACACTGACGGAAAGGCATACGTCGTGTATAATGCAGACCCGTTTGAACCAGCCAAGTATAACGGACAAAAAGCCATACACATGAATGAGTTCGACTGGAAAGCCGATAGCATAAAAGATGAGACTTATGAACTGACCAAAGGAAGTACCTGTATCGAGAATCCTATCTGGATAGAAGGACCGCATCTCTTTAAGGTAGGGAAATACTATTATTTGATGTGTGCTGAAAGTGGAACAGGCTATATGCACAGTGAAGTTATTTTCAGAAGCAGGAATCCGAAAGGACCATGGGAAGAATGCCCTCATAATCCTATTCTGACTCAACGTGATTTGGGAGTACGACCTGACCCGGTGACTAGCGCCGGTCATGCCTCCCTTGTTGAAGCTCCGGACGGGAAATGGTGGGCGATGTTTTTGGCTTGTCGGCCGTATGAGGGCGATTTGTATAACACAGGGCGTGAGACGTTTCTTTTGCCGGTGACTTGGAAAGATGGTTGGCCTCAAATTCTTCCTCAGGGAAAGGCGGTTCCAACCGTTGTAGATAAAGAGGGATTAATCCCTGCAACTGATAATTATGTAACAGGTAATTATCAGTTAACAGACCGTTTTGACAAGCCTCAACTCAATATGCACTGGGTGTTTTTGCGCAATCCTCAAATGAGTGATTATAATTGTGACGGACAGGGTGTCAGTTTAAAGGCAAGAGATATCAATTTATCAGAATTGGACTCGCCAACCGCCATGTTCTATCGCCAAAAGCATACGGCTTTTTGTGCAGAAACGGTGGTTGATTTTAAAGCGACTAACGATAAAGAATTAGCCGGCATGGCGGTATTCCAGAATGATAAGAATTATTTTGTATTGGGGCGTACCCTTTTAAATAACCGGCCTGCTATTTCTCTTACTCGTACGGAGGGAGGAAAGACTATACTCTTGGCTAGTAGATTGCTCAATGATACAGAGGAAAGCCAACCTGTCCGGATAAAGGTGGAAGCCAACGGCCGCTATTACTCTTTCTTCTATGCTTGCAATGACGGTGAGTGGCACACGATTGCTGAAGGATGTGACGGAATAATGTTAAGTACCAGCAGGGCAGGAGGTTTTGTTGGCACAATGATTGGACTTTATGCTACCGCTAAACATAGATAAACACCTAGTATGCTAATTGTCAATTCGCATGTCATTTTTTTAAGTTAGTGATGAAATAATGATTCAGTATGTTTAAATTATTGTTAGACAATGTTTTTATAATAATGAAAAAAGATTTTTTTATTTATAGATTAGTGCTATTGCTAATGGGACTCATCAGTATACAGGCAATGGCTGTTAATCCATATCTTCCCTTGTGGGAATATATTCCGGACGGCGAACCTTATATTTTTGAAGACCCGGATAACCCCGGTAAAATGAGAGTATATGTTTATGGCTCTCACGATTCAATGATTACCGATTATTGCGGACGAGAATTAGTCTTGTGGTCAGCATCGGTGGATAGCCTCTCACATTGGCGCTATGATGGGATTATCTTTGAATCAAAGAAGGATGCTAATGGTAAGTGGTTGCATGATAACAGGCAGGGAGATGTGCTGTTTGCTCCCGATGTAGTGGAGACTAAGGATGCTGACGGCAAGAAGACTTATTATCTTTATCCTAATAATCAGGGAGGAGGCAGGCAAGGTATGGTGGCCAAGTCGGACAGACCCGACGGACCGTTCGTAGTATGCAACTGGAGTAAAACATCCCCTCAGGAGACGGAGGGAGTGCTGAGATTCGACCCCGCCGTGTTTGTAGATGATGACGGTAGAGTGTATGGCTATTGGGGATTTGAAAAATCATGGGGCGCGGAGCTTGACCCGCAGACGATGGCTACCGTAAAAAAAGGTGGAAAAGTGGTGGAAAACATGGTGTCCAGCAAGGACCATGAAGGCGAGTTCCGTTTCTTCGAAGCTTCTTCCATACGCAAAATAAAGGATAAATATGTGTTCATCTATAGTAGGTGGACCAATGATGGTGAGTTTGGCCTGCCCAACAGTAACTATACATTGGCATATGCATACTCCAACCATCCATTAGGTCCTTTTACCTATGGAGGGACCATCATCGACGGTCGTGGAAGGTGTAAGGATAAAGCGGGAAATATTATATATACAGCCAATCCTAGCGGGAATACCCATGGAAGTATCCTTGAGATTAACGGTCAATGGTATGTGTTTTATCACAGGCAGACGGGTACTAACGAGTTTTCACGGCAGGCAATGGTGGCTCCTATTGAAGTAAAAGTGACAGAAGGTCTTAACGGTAAAGTAGAAATCAGTGAAGGCGAATACAATTCCGAGGGCTTTGAGACAAAAGGACTGAATCCCTTCAAAGAATATTCTGCCGGTATTGCTTGCTACTATACAGGACCGAAACCCGCCGTCCATGCTTGGCCGAACACAACATTTTACGGTTCGTACATCAAGCCTGTTTATCGAGAAAACCAAAAGTATAAAGATCCCTATGACTTGCGCGTAAATACCAATTTGGTTGTAAACAATACCGACGGCTCCATTATTGGATATAAATATTTCAACTTTGACCATACCTACGGGCTCAAAAGGTTGGAACTGCTTATAGACCTTTTGCCACAAGGGGTAGACGGTCAAATCGATATCTGGGCGGGAAGTCCATGGGCGGAACGCGGTGGCATTAAGGCAGGAAGCATCCGGCTATCAAAATCCATGTCGCAACGACGCAGGACGGTAAAGGCAAATGTGTCGGCCCTTACTCGTTTAAGAGGTAAGCAAGCCCTGTATTTTGTCATTTCGGCAGACATTCCGGGCCGCTCCATTTGCGAACTTCATCAGTTTACGTTTAAAGCAAAGAAACGCTGATACAATTTAGTTTAAATAACCATAAAATGAACAATTCATGAATGATATTCGTCCCCTATTTATTGCATTGCTTATAATACTAACGGGATGCAACAGCCAACCTGCCTATAAAAACACCAGGCTCCCTGCCGAGGCTCGTGCGGAGGCTTTGATAAAAGAACTAACACTTGAAGAAAAAGTGTCGTTGATGATGGACACGTCCACTCCCGTAGAAAGATTGGGTATCAAACCCTATAATTGGTGGAATGAAGCTCTCCATGGAGTTGCCCGTAACGGTCTTGCCACAGTCTTCCCGGAGCCTATCGGCATGGCTGCTTCTTTCGACCCCGGAGCCTTGCGCAATGTATTTGTAGCCGTATCCGACGAGGCCCGTGCCAAAAACACCAAAGCCGTTTCGGAAGGCAGTTGTAAACGCTACGAAGGATTGACAATGTGGACGCCGAACGTCAATATCTTCCGCGACCCACGCTGGGGACGGGGTATCGAAACGTATGGCGAAGACCCCTATCTGACTTCCGTACTTGGCGTAGAAGTGGTAAAAGGTTTGCAGTGTTTGGATGAAAACGAGAAATACGACAAACTACACGCTTGCGCCAAACACTTTGCCGTCCATTCCGGCCCTGAATGGAATCGTCATGAGTTTAACGCCGAAAATATCAAACCGCGCGACCTGTACGAAACCTACCTGCCCGCATTCGAGGCGTTGGTGAAAGATGCTAATGTAAAGGAAGTGATGTGTGCCTACAATCGTTTTGAAGGTGACCCTTGCTGCGGAAGCGATAAACTGCTCATCCATATTCTCCGCAATGAATGGGATTATCAAGGCATCATCGTATCCGATTGCTGGGCAATATCCGACTTTTACCGTGAGCATAACTCTCATAAGACTCATGCCGATTCGGCTAGCGCATCGGCAGCTGCCGTACTGAGTGGCACAGACTTGGAATGTGGCAATAGCTATCAGTCGCTGGTGCAGGGCGTAAAAAGAGGACTGATTAAAGAGGCGGATATTGACGTCTCTGTGAAACGGCTGATGAAAGCCCGCTATGAATTGGGCGAAATGGATAATGCTGAAGAAGTGTCCTGGACGAAGATTCCATACTCCGTAGTGGCTTCTGCCCGACATGATTCGTTAGCGTTGGATATGGCACGTAAATCCATGACCCTTCTTCAGAATAAGAACCGGATTCTGCCGTTGAAGAGAGGTGGAAAAACAATCGCTGTGATGGGGCCGAATGCCAATGATTCTGTCATGCAATGGGGAAATTATAATGGTATTCCTGCAAAAACCATTACTATATTGAATGGAATACGTGCTGCTGCCGGGAAGGATGACAAGGTGTTTTTTGTCCCCGGATGCAGTTGGGTGGAAAAAACGCTCATGAGGAGTGTCTATGATCAATGTCAGTCGAAAGATGGGGTTGGTTTCAGTGTACGTTATTGGAATCAGCGCGAGCCGGAAGGACAACCGGTGGCAACCGCACAACTCAGCAGTCCGTTCAGCCTTTGTACGTCGGGAGCTACTGTCTTTGCTCCGGGTGTAAATCTGAAAGATTTCTCCGGTGTGTATGAGAGCGTGTTTACTCCGAAAGTGTCGGGTGAAGTATCGTTTAATTTTTATGTATGTGGATTTGTCAAACTGATGATTGACGGGAAGGAAGCTACTGCTATGTATCATGAACATGGCGGCAGTCCGCGCCAATATACCATGAAGGCGGAAGCCGGAAAATCGTATGATATCCGGATTCTTTTCAGCTATCTGGGTGGAGATGCGCAGATTAATTTCGATTTAGGTTTTAAGGAAGAAGTGAATATAGGAAAGACCTTGGCACAGGTGAAAGATGCTGATGTCGTGGTCTTTGCCGGTGGCATTTCTCCGCGACTGGAGGGTGAAGAAATGGGGGTTGATTTGCCGGGATTCCGGGGAGGTGACCGTACGGATATAGAGCTTCCTGCCGTGCAACGCCAATTGTTGAAAGCCCTGAAGGCTGCCGGCAAAAAAGTGGTCTTAATCAACTGTTCAGGCTCACCGATAGGTCTTGAACCGGAAACCCAATCGTGCGATGCTATTCTTCAAGCCTGGTATCCGGGACAAGCGGGTGGACAAGCTGTGGCAGAAGTATTGTTTGGCGATTATAACCCGTCAGGGCGTCTGCCTGTAACCTTCTATAAAAATATCAATCAACTGCCTGATTTTGAAGATTACAACATGGCCGGGCGTACTTACCGTTACTTTAAAGGTCAACCATTGTATCCGTTCGGCTATGGATTAAGCTATACTACTTTTACTTATGGTGATATCCAATTGCCTGCGTCGGCCCAGACGAACGAAACTATTAAGGTAGCAGTGTCGGTCACGAATAGCGGCCCGATGGATGGTGATGAAATTGTCCAACTTTATTTGAAGAAGCAGGGCGATGACGAAGGTCCTGTCAAAACGCTCCGTGCCTTTAAGCGTGTACACATTCCTGCCGGCCAAACCGTTCAAGTAGAAATGGAGCTTACTCCGAAGCAGATGGAGTGGTGGGATATGAATACTAATTCTATGTGCGTGCAAGTGGGCAATTTCGATGTAATGATTGGTGGTAATTCTGAAAATCTGCAAACCAAAACGATTACATTGCAGTAACAAGGTATTGTGTCGGCTTCATATATGTAACGGGCTTGGCGAGACTATGACATATATAGAAGCCGTTTCTCTAAACAACTTGATTTTAAATTTATATCTTAGTAAACAAAAAAATAATGGTTCTGAAACAAAAACATATATTCGGATTCCTGCTGCTTCTATTTAGTTGTTCTGTTTCGGTGGCGCAAAACCCGATACTATGGGCCGACGTGCCCGACCCCGATGTGGTTCGCGTCAACGATACTTTTTATATGGTGACAACTACCATGCACCAATTCCCCGGCGCACCGGTGATGCGTTCAAAGAATCTTGTCAATTGGGAGATAGTTGGTTACGTTTTCGACAAACTGACAGATTCGCCCAGATATGACATGCAAGGAGGTACGATTTACGGAAGAGGCCAGTGGGCGACTTCATTAAAATACCATAACGGACAGTTCTACGCCCTCTTTGCTCCCAACGAAGAAGGGGAGATGGGGAACACCTATCTTTATTCGGCTACCGACCCGGCCGGTCCGTGGACACTCGTCTCACGTCTACCCCACTTTCACGACGCGTCGCTCCTTTTCGATGATGACGGCCGGGTGTATGTTATTTATGGCACAGGGCAGATGTGTGAGTTAAAGCCCGACCTCAGTGGTGTCATTGAAGGTTCTGAAACCCGACTTTTTGAACGTGAAGCCGATGAGACGGGCATTTTGGAAGGAAGTCGTATGGTGAAGCACCAAGGTAAATACTATCTGCTGATGATTTCGCACGTATGGGCACCAGGCAGAAACCGGCGGCAAGTGTGCTATCGTGCCGACAACATCCACGGCCCTTACGAAAAACGTATTGTACTTGAAACGGACTTCGGAGGTTTTCCACATGTAGGTCAGGGAACGATTGTAGACACGCAGGGTGGTGACTGGTACGGTCTTATTTTCCAAGACCGGGGAGGTGTGGGACGTGTGCTTACACTAATGCCATGTCGCTGGATTGACGGATGGCCGATGCTGGGTGACGAAGAAGGGCGTATTCCATTGCGTATGCGTCCGCTGGTTAGCGGGCAGCCTGTCACTCCGTTGGTAGTGAGCGATGATTTCAATAAACCTACCCTCGGACTGCATTGGCAATGGAATCACAATCCTGTAGATGAGGCATGGTCGCTCACTGAACGACCGGGATGGCTGCGACTGAAAACCAGCCGAATCGCCGATAATCTCTACCTTGCCCCCAATACTGTTTCACAGCGTATGGAAGGCCCGCAATGCAGGGCATGGATTGAAATGGACCTGTCACACCTGAAAGATGGTGACCGTGCGGGATTCTGTTCATTTAACGGACATAGCGGTGTGCTGACCGTGAGGAAAGAAGGGCGCCGTCTACTACTTACCATGTCGGAGCAGACGGTAAACCTCTCGGACAAGTATAAGGAAGTGACAAGTGTCGATGAAACGGAACGCGAGTGTGTAGATATTTGCCGGCAGAAACTTTGGTTGCGTATTGATGCTGACTTTCGTGTAGGGCGCGATATCGCTACTTTCCATTATAGCCTCGACGGCAAACAGTGGACAAGTATAGGCAATGACTTCCAAATGCGCTTCGACTGGCAACGTCTCTTTATGGGTACCCGTTTTGCCATCTTTTGCTATGCCACCAAATACAAGGGCGGCTATGTGGACATTCAGAAATTTGAATATCAAAAGAAGATTTAAAGTCTTATCAGATGCCTTTGTAACATTATTCCCCTGCCGGCAGGGGAATAATGTTACAAAGGATATTCTTCAAAGGCATACAAGATAGTAGATAAATATAAAGACATACTATAACTTTCTTACATACTTCTAAGAAACTGTTTAAAAATTACACAATAATTTTGTTAAGCATGATTTTGCAGAAAACAAGTTGAACCATAGCCTCTGCAGTATCAACATGGAACTGGTAGTCTATCGTCAGCCTTCTGAAGTTTTCCAGCCATGCGAATGCTCTTTCAACAATCCATCGTTTCGGAATGAACTTGAACTTTGATGGGCATTCATCAGGTCTGAGAACGACTTCAAGTTCCCATTTAAATTTGTCAAATACCCAATCTGCAAGGCTTCCTCTATAGCCACCATCCGCAAGGATTTTGGCAAGACGAGGAAATTTGT
>PPYF01670802.1_pt1 | contig 35274 bp, 27 predicted proteins | sample 1559871 | NCBI WGS metagenome assembly PPYF01 (sample SAMN08240021, study PRJNA423297) | Human gut metagenome, whole genome shotgun sequencing project.
CGCTCAAAGGTTCCTCCCCGCTGAAAAACCGCAGAATATCCCCCAGCACCGGGATGTCCAGCAGCGTTTCCACAAAGCTGGTCCGTGGGGTTTGACGGGTGCTTTCCGCATAGGCGGGCGCTGCTGTTGCCACACACAGGCAAAGCGCCGCACACAATGCCAGCATACGCATGTTTGTTTGCTTCATGTAAGTGTTCCCCTTTTTTACATCTTTGGCTGTTCTGTAAAATCAAAAAAGCCGGGGCGTGCCGGTTTTGAACCCGCACTGCTCCGGCTTTGGTGCCCGATGATTACTTTACGGTCTTTTTGATTTTGGATGCGCTGTAGGTCTTCATCACGCTGGCGGAAAGGTTATTTTCCATCTCGGCGCCCTCTGCATAGAACTCGTCCTGCAAAGCATCGCTCTTCATAGCGTTCAGCAGATTATAGCGGCTCACAAAATCATCCACCGTGCCCTGCTCCATGGGGTCCAGGCTGCGCACGATCATGTAGCTCATGCCAAGGTCGGCCACCGTCCAGTTGCCGGTACCGGCTGCTTTTACCGCATCGGTAATGCTGTTGCCGCCGTCATTGGTGTTGTAGCTGGACAGGTCCGAAGGCGTAAACAGACCGCTGCCGGTGTAATACAGTGCCTGGGTTGCTTCCACGCTGCTGCCCAGTGCGGTAAAGGCCTGCGGCACATAGGTCATTGCAGCACTGTACAGGGCAGATTCGTTGGTAGCCGCGGCCAAGTCATCACGGCACTGGTTGGCCAGGGCTTCAATCTCGGCTTTCTGGTCGTCGCTGGCAAAGGTATACGTGCTCTGGTCAAATAGCGGCAGCTGGACCAGCTCCAGGTAGTAGCAATCGTTGTTGATGTAATCGGCATATTCCTGCTCGGTGACCGGGCTGCTGCCGTTTTCGCCGTAGATCAGCTCCAGGCAGGCATCTGCCTTTTTGCTGTTCAGCTGGTACTTTTCCAAGGTTGCCTTGGAAATGCCGTTTGCTGCGTACAGATCGCTGTTATTCTCCCACTGGGTATCGGCGGTCTTGGCGGCTTCGGCGGTAGCGGCTTCGTCCAGTGTGCCGCCCAGCTCGTCAAACTTCTTTTCCACAGCTGCGTAATACTGCAGGCTGCGCAGGGTCAGGCGGGCAACGTAATCTGCGCCGTCGGTGGTAACTTCCTCGCCGTTAATGGTGCCGGTGCACTCAGCTTTCAGCACGGCTTTCACGTTGCTGGCGGTTTCGCCGGTGGCAAGCTTTGCTGCGCCGGAAGCGGTGTTGTAGGCGTTATACTGGGCCAGCAGGTAGATGCCGGCCGGGATATCAACGCCGCCAACGCTGCCCACGCTCGCCGGGGTGGACATGGCACAGCCCGTTACGCCCAGCAGCAGCATGACTGCCAGAGCCAGACTGATGAATTTTTGTTTCATGTTGTGGGGTCTCCTTACTATACTTTCAATTTGCCGCGCGGGCACCACCCGCAAATGGCAATGTAAAAACATTATACCGCGTTTGACCGCCCATTGCAAGCACGGTGTGGGGGCAAAATCGCCCGCCAAGCAACAAAAAAACAGGACAGCCGGCCCAAAATGGCCAACCGCCCTGTTCTGTTTTTCCTTATTCCTGTCTCCGGGGCTGAAAGCCAGCCCGCCGGGCAGCTGAATTTACTGGCGCAGTGCCTGGATCACACAGTCCAGGTCATGTTCGTCCTCACAGACGATCTTGACCGGATGGCTGTAGTCCAGACTCATCATACCGAGAATGCTCTTTGCATCAGCAATGCTGCCCTTCATGTCATGCACGCCGACCTCATTGTAACACTTGGCAGCGGCAGACACGATTCCCTGTACTTCTGCGAAGTTGGAAACCTTGACTTGTCTTACCATAATAATGACCTCCATAAATAAAACCCGGCACAGGCCATCATGCCTGCGCGGTAAGGGCGGAACCCACATTTCCTTTCCCTTACAGCTGCATTATAGCATAATTCTATCCGGCGTACCTATGTTAGATTCATTGTTGTTATTTTTTCATCGGGATGCACAAAAGACAAATTTGTTCATGTTCCGCTTTGTACAGGCTGCCAAAGTTTTTTCGCTTTATTCACGAATTTTCTTTATTTTTTGACTTTTCCGATTTCAGTTTTTGTCTTTTCAGCTTTGTATTTTAACGGTTTTTGTTCCTGTTTTGGCAGGTTGCACATTCAAACTGTCCATTTGGCTTTTCCTTCCGGCAACATAATTCCATGCTCTGCCGAAAAGTGCTGATTTTTGCGGTTTTCGGCCAGGTTTTCAGCTCTGGGGCACGCCTTTCATGGTCAGGGCAATGCGCTTTTTGGCTGTATCCACGCTCAGTACCTTGACCTGCACCACATCGCCCACTTTCAGCGCATCTCTCGGGTTCTTGATAAACTTATCACTGATCTGGGAAACATGCACCAGTCCATCCTGATGCACGCCGATATCTACAAATGCGCCAAAGTCAATCACATTGCGCACGGTACCTTTCAGCTCCATGCCGGGCTTCAGGTCCTCCAGCCCCATCACATCGCTGCGCAGCAGGGGTTTGGGCAGGCTGTCGCGCACATCGCGCCCCGGCTTGCACAGCTCGGACACAATATCCATCAGGGTGGGTTCGCCCACGCCAAGTGCTTCGCACAGGGCTTTGGTGCCGCGGCTCTTCACCCGTACCGGCAGGCTCTGCATCGCGTCCGTGCCGATCTCTTTGGCGTCACAGCCGCAGGCTTCCAGCAGGCCCTTGGCGGCGGGGTAGCTTTCGGGGTGGACGGCGGTTGCATCCAGCGGGTTCTTGGCACCCGGCAGGCGCAAAAAGCCTGCGCACTGTTCAAATGCCTTGGGGCCAAGGCCCTTGATCTTTTTCAGCTGCGCACGGGAGGTAAACGCGCCCTCCTCCTCACGCCAAGCCACAATATTTTTAGCGGTAGCGTTGGTAATGCCGGCCACACGGGCCAGCAGCGGGGCGGACGCCGTGTTCAGATCCACGCCAACGCTGTTCACGCAGTCTTCCACCACACCGTCCAGCGTTTCGTTCAGGCGCTTCTGGGGCATATCATGCTGGTACTGGCCCACGCCCACGGCCTTGGGGTCAATTTTAACCAGTTCGGCCAGCGGGTCCTGCAAGCGGCGCGCAATGGAAACCGCGCTGCGCAGGTTGACATCATACTGCGGGAACTCCTCCGCCGCCAGCTTGGACGCCGAATACACCGAAGCACCGGCTTCACTGACGACCATATATTGCAGGTGCAGCCCCTTTTCCTCGGCCAGTTCACGGATTACGGCGGCGGCAAACTCCTCGGTTTCATGCCCGGCGGTGCCGTTGCCGATGGCCATGACCTCCACCCCGTTTTTCAGCACCATGCTCTTGATGGTTTTCTTGGCCTGATCCACCCGCTTAAATTCCGGCACCGGGTATACCACGTTGGTATCCAGCACCTTGCCGGTGGGGTCCACCACGGCAACCTTGCAGCCCATGCGGTAGCCGGGGTCCAGGCCCATCACGGTTTTGCCGCGGATGGGCGGCTGCAGCAGCAGCTGGCGCAGATTCTCGCCAAACACAGTGATGGCACCCTCGGCGGCCTTGGCGGTCAGTTCGGCGCGCAGTTCGTTTTCCAGGCTGGGGTGGATCAGGCGGCTGTAGGCATCCAGTGCCGCGGCTTCCACAATGGCAGCGCTGGTGCCGCCGGTCTTTTTGCGGGCGAACATCCAGGCCACAATGCCCCCGGCGCGCTCAGCTTCCACGGCAATGCTCACCTTCAAAAAGCCTTCCCGCTCGCCGCGGTCCAGGGCCAGAATACGGTGGCCAGGGATTTTGGCGACAGGCTCGGTATAATCATAATACTGGGTGTATACGCTGTCTTCATCCTTAGCTTTTACGCTTTTGACCATGCCGAACGCATGGTAGTAGCGGCGCAGCTCGGCGCGGCAGTGAGCGTCATCGCTGATGGTTTCGGCAATGATATCTTGTGCCCCGGCCAGAGCGGCTGCTGCATCGGGGACTTCCTCGTTCAGGTAGTCGTTGGCGGCTGTCTGCGGGTCAAAGTTAGCATCCTGCTTCAAGGTAGCATCGGCCAGCGGCTGTAGGCCGCGAGCGCGGGCGATGCTGGCGCGGGTCTTGCGCTTGGGCTTATACGGACGATAGATATCCTCCACCTCGGCCAGTGTTTTGGCACCAGCCAAAGCGGCCTGCAGTTCCGGCGTCATGGCGTTCTGCGCTTCAATGGAGCCGGTCACTTCTTCTTTACGCTTATCCAATCCGCGCAGGTATTCCAGGCGGTCGCCCAAGTTGCGCAGCACCTGGTCATCCATAGAGCCGGTAGCTTCTTTGCGGTAGCGGGCAATAAATGGGATGGTGTTCCCGGCATCGATCAGGTCAATGGCACCCTGTACGTTTTTCAGGCTCAGGTTCAGTTCCTGCGCCAGCTGTTCGGCATGGTTCGGCATCTTTGTTCTCACTTTCTGTTTTACAAGGGATTTTCCACGCGGGATTTTCCAGCCTTTTTTTGAAAAAAAGGCTTCGGCGAAAAAACTTTAATATATAAATTATAGTAGATAGTTAAAAATCAGCTGTAGGGCGGGGTGTTGTGCCATGATTCCACATATCGGGCTGTATCCGGGTATATCACCCCATCATATGCCACACACCCGCGTGCGCACAATGTGCGCCCCTACGGTCTCCATCGGGATAAAACGCAATTTTCCGCCCCCGACTACATCCTAAGGCAATACCGCATAATTCTAAGTGTCGATACGGCGAGCGAGGTACGGCAGATGCTAAGCCAAAAGCGCAGATCATACTTTGTGTATTATCGAGCATTTTGGCAACGCAGATGCCGTGCCGCAGCCGCCGGAGCGGTGCTTAAGCCGTAAGGCATACACCACAATAGCGCCGGCGCTGACGGCAACGCTCTGCCGCAGACCGGCCGTGTGGTAGGTGAACACGATCTCGCTGTGGCCCGCCGGGGCGGCAACCGCCATCAGGCCGTTGTCCACTTTCTCCACCTCCGCCGGCACACCGTTCACGGTTGCGGTAAAACCATCGTCATAGGGCACGCTGAACAGTACCAGATTTTCGGCTTCCAGATCCGCCTGCGCGGTAAAGCCGGTGCGCGTTGCGGTAAAGCTTGTCACAGCGCTTTCCCGCCGGGCCGTACAGTCCTGCACATAATCCTCATAGCTGATGTTATTTTTCTCATCATCCGTCAGGTTCTGCATCATCTGGCCGTACCGTTCCACCTGTTCATCGGTCAGCAGCAGGGCTTTCATCAGTACATTGCCCGCGTTGGTATCGCTCACCGTTTCAAAGTCCTCTTCCGTAATATAGGAATCATAGGTAAAGCCCATCGGCACCCAGTTCTCGTTCTCGTAAATCAGGTAGCTTGTGGTGCTTGAAACAAGGTTCCAGCCTTCCAGCTTTTCTTTTTCCCAATCCTCAACTTTTTCTTTCGGCACAAGGGTATACCGCACGCTCAGCAGACCGCGCAGGGCATACAGGCTGGCTTCCGGCTTGGAGTTCACATCCCGCTTAACGCCCACCGTAGGGTAAAATTCCAGAATGCTGGGTGCTACCGTGGAGTTAAAGAACTGGATGCAGCTTTTGTCCAGCCACAGACCAAGGTTGTTATAACTGTCGTAAGCGTCCAGCCGGTAAAAGACATCGTCCGGCAGAACGGCGTTCAGCTCCGGGGCTTCGCGCCAGGTCTGCTGCACATAGTCCGCATCGTGGTACCACTGGCCGTATTTGGTGATGGAAAGGTGTACCTGCCCATACACAAAGCTGAACCCCAGCACCACGGCCAGCACCGCCGCCGGGAACCGTTCCGCCAGCTGCCTGCGGTAATGCAGCAGCAGCCAGAACAGCCCCACGCCCAACATACTGACCAGCAAAATGCCCCAGTAGCGCAGCGGTTCCTCCACCACGCCAATGGTGGTGGTGCCGTCTTTTTCATTGGGCACCAGCGCAAAGGCAATGCTGCTCAAGGTACACAGCGCCACAAGGCCCAGCGCGCGGCGGTACTCGGTTTCGCACAGGTTGGCTTTTTGCAGCGTCATAGCCGTGGCGGCGCAGAGCACCAAAACCGGCATATAATACCAGCGCGCATAATAGCTGGAATTGAGGGCATAGAACATGCTGTTCAGCACCGGCACAAAGGCGCAGATAAGGCACACTTTCATGATGCGCGCAAAGGGGTGGCGCCGCCGCACGCGGCAGAACACCAGCCCGCCCGCAATGCCCACCACCGGCAGGTAGACGGTCATGCTGGTGTGCTTTAAGATGCCCTCCTGGAACAGGTCTTTCAGGTAGGGGGCATCCGGCATCAAAAAAGCGCTGTAAAAAATGGCAAGGTACTGCTGGGCGCTGCCGTATACAAGGTAGCCGTACCCATTGAATGGATCGATTGTGCGCGGGTTCTGCACCAGCGAAAGTGCCGCCGGAACCAGCAGCGCACAGCCCATGCAGCAGCCCAGCACCGTCTGGAACGCCAGCGCCCCAAACAGGCGCAGGTTCAGCTTGTACCGGCCGCCCGCCACCATGCAGACAAAATAAATAATCAAAAACACGGCCTGCCCGGCAAAAAAGAAATAGTTGTTGAGCAGGTTGACCGCAACCCAAAACGGGAATGCACCGTGCCTGCGGTCCAGCACGGCGTCATCCAGCGCTTTAAGCATGTAGGGGAACAGCGCCACAACGTCCAAAAAGTGGTTAAAGAACACGTTGTACACCGTAAAGCCGGAGAACGCATACAGACACGCGCCCACCATGCTCCAGCGCTCGTCTTTTACCCAGCGGCGCATCCACAGGTAAGCCCCGCCGCCCGCCACAGCAAATTTAAGGCAGAGCATTGGCACCATGGCCCAGGGCGTCCACCGATAGGGCAGCAGCAGGGTGAGCCAGAAAAACGGGCTGCCGCACAGATAAAAGCTGTAGGAGTTCACAAACCCGCTGCCCAGGTCCGTTGCCCAGCTGAAACTGCCCCCCTGCTTAACAAAATTGTTGGCATAGGAATAAAAGGAAATCTGCTGGTCGTTAAAGTCCCCGGCGTAGTGGAAAAAGTCGCCGTTCAGGCCATCAATGATGCAGTGGGGCAAAAACAGCGCCGCCGCCACCGCAAAGCAAAGCCAGAACACCTGCCAATACCGTGACCGCCCGCCTGTTTTGCGCTCCAAAAGCTTGCCGCCAATCTTCAATGCAATTCTCTCCTTTGAAGGGATGTGATATACTTTATAATTAGAAATTAGAAATGAGGAATTAGCAATGAGCAATTATCTGCCATTCTTTGGCTCCTCGTATTTTAGGGCAATACCGCACAATTCCCGCCTAACGGCTCAAGCACCGCTCCGGCGGCTGCGGCACGGCATCTGCGTTGCCATTGTCTCTATACCCTTTTCACGCTCTTTTGGGGCGCATGAAGTATATTACGCGGTGGGCGCTGATGCGCTGCATGCGGCAGGAAAGCCTGAGTGAGCACACGGCGGATACCGCCCTGCTGGCCCATGCACTTTGCCTGATCGCCCAGAACATCACCCACACCGGGGCCGATATCCGCCCCGACACCGTGGCCGTCGCGGCGCTGTACCACGATGCGCCGGAAATTTTAACCGGCGATATGCCTACCCCGGTCAAATACAAGAACGAAGCCCTGCGCACCGCCTACAAAGCCGTGGAACGGGAAAGCGCCCTTGCCATGGCGGATCTGCTGCCGCCGGAGCTGCATGAGATCGAAGGCAGCTACCTGACCGGCAGTGTGCTGAACGATGCCGAGCGCAAGCTGCTGAAAGCCGCAGACCGGCTTTCGGCCCTGATCAAGTGCATGGAGGAGGTGGAAAGCGGCAACCGCGAGTTCACCGCCGCTCTCGCCCAGCAAAAAGCCGATCTGGCCGCCATGCACAGCCCCGAAGCCGATTATTTCATTGAGCACATGCTGCCGTGCTATACGCAGAACCTGGATGAGCTAACGAAAAAGTAAGTAAATAGTGAGGAGTTAGGAGTTGAAGGTGCGGCTTGCGCCGCATTTTCGAAAATTTGAAAATAAGAAAAGGTTAATATTCAAAATCGTGCACGTCAGCGCACACCATAAACTCCTAACTACGTCACAACGGGATTTACCTCAAGGTGACGGGCGCACAATGTGCGCCCCTACGGAGCATCACAATTTCTCATTGCTAATTCCTAATTAACTCCTCACTCCTACCTCCTAACTACCCTTGGAGCTTATATACCGCCTCAATCAGCTTGTCCACATCGGTAAAATGCTCCAGCATGGAACAATAACGGCGCAGGGACGCGGCGCCTTTCAGACCTTTCATATAGTGCATGGCCTGGCCGCGGGCCTGGGGCATAGCGGTCCATTCGCCTTTTTCTTCGCACATTTCGTAGATTTGGGCGCGCAGGGCGCTCATCCGGGCGTTCAGGCTGGGTTCGCCGGGCTCCGGCTGGCCAGTCAATACGGCGTTGATGCGCTCAAACAGCCAGGGGTCGCCCAGCGCGCCGCGGCCGATCATCACGCCCGCGCAGCCGGTTTGCTCCAAAATCTGCTTTGCGTCTTCCGCCGTGGTGATATCGCCGTTTGCCAGCACCGGAATGCCGACCGCTTTGCGGATCTCCGTGATGGCATCCACATCAATGGGCGGGATGTACATCTGCTCCCGCGTGCGGCCATGCACGGCGATCAGATCTGCACCGTTTGCTTCACACTGCCGGGCCACGGCAACGCCGGTCAGCTGCTCGGCATCCCAGCCAATGCGCATTTTAACGGTCAGAGGCTTATCCGGCCCCAGGGCTCCGCGGGCAGCGGCCACCATGCGGCCGCACAGCTCCGGGTTCTGCATCAGTTTGCTGCCTGCACCGCTGGATGTGATCTTGGGGGCCGGGCAACCCATGTTGATGTCCAGAATATCAAACTGCACACCTTTTTCCTGAATGATCCGGATCGCCTGCGCCATCGTTTCGGGCTCGGCCCCAAACAGCTGCACGGCATAAATGCCGTGGGAGGCCTTGTCCCGCAGCAGGCGCACGCTTTTGTCATCGCCAAAGGTAATGGCCTTGGCGCTGGCCATCTCGCTTACCGTCCACGCCGCGCCATGGTCCGCCATCAGGTGCCGGCACGCCGCATCCGTAAACCCCGCCATCGGCGCAAACACCGCAGGCTGTGCATATGGAATGGTTAGATTGCGTAATTGCATATTTTTGATAGGCAGGAGTGAAGAGCGGGGAGTTAGGAGTGAGGAGTTAAAGGTGCGGCTTGCGCCGCGTTTTGAATTTTTGGGGTAAAACAATAAAACCTAAGGCAATACCGCATAATTCTAAGTGCCGATACGGCGAGCGAGGTGCGGCAGATGCTAAGCCAAAAGCGCAGATAATACCACACTCCCCACACCAGTGCAATTTGTGATATACTATTTTTATTATTGCGATCGATGTGTTTCGTTTTTTCGGAGGTTCCTGTATGAAACTGCTGGTTTTGGATGGCAACAGTCTGGTGAACCGGGCTTACTTCGGTATCAAGCTGCTGACAACCAAGGATGGGCGCTACACCAACGCCATTTTCGGCTTCCAGAATATCCTTCTCAACCTGCTTTCCGCCCACCACCCGGACGCTGTGGCCATTGCCTGGGACGAAAAAGCCCCCACCTTCCGCCATACCGCCTATGACGGCTACAAGGCCACCCGCCACGGTATGCCGCAGGAGCTGGCGGAGCAGATGCCGGTATTAAAGCAGCTGCTGACCGACCTTGGCTTTGTGCAGGTCAGCAAGCCCGGCTGGGAAGCGGACGATATCCTGGGCACGCTGGCCGCCGCCAACGAGGCCGCCGGGGGCACCACCCTGCTGGCGACCGGTGACCGGGACAGCCTGCAGCTGGTAGACGATGCCACCACGGTACTGCTTGCCACCAACCGCGAAACGCTGCCCATGGACCCCGCCGCCATCCAGGAAAAATACGGCGTGGCCCCGCCGCAGCTGATCGAAGTAAAAAGCCTGATGGGCGATGCTTCCGATAATATTCCCGGCGTGCCCGGCATTGGCGAAAAGACCGCCCTTGCCCTGGTGCAGAAGTTCGGCAGTTTGCAGGGCGTGTATGAGCACCTGGACGACAAAGCCATCAAACCCAAACAGCGGGAAAAGCTGGAAGCCAACAAGGAGCTGGCCGAGCTTTCCCACATGCTGGGCACCATCCGCAAGGACGCTCCCATCGAAACTGCACCGGAGCACTACTGCCGCACTGCCGGGGACCCGGCTGCCGCAGCCCAGCTGCTGGCTGAGCTGGAAATGCACAAGCTGACCGCCCGCTGGGGGCTGGATGAATCCCCGGCAGCGGTTGCCGCCAGCGCAGAGACTCTGCCGGAAGTGCAGCCCGACCTGCTGCCCCTTGCGCCGGAAGGCCGATATGACCTGGCCCAGAACAAGGACGGCAGCTGGTACGCCGTGCAGGGGGATTCCGTTTACCTGCTGGATAACGACCGCCTGCCCTCTCTGCTGGATGCCGCCGGGGTGCAGCTGCGTGTGTTTGATGCAAAGCCGTTGTACCACATTGCACTGGAGCATGGCGGCGTTGGCGCGGCCATTGTGTTTGATGGCAAGCTGGCCGCCTACCTACTGAATCCTTCGGCCAGTGATTACCAGGCCGGGCAGCTGGCGGCAGAATACGCTGCTGCCCCCGCCTTTGCCTGCGCCGCCGCACCGGATGCCGGGGCGCTTTCCGCCTTGCTGGATGTACTTTCCACTAAGCTGGACGAGCAGGGCGGCCACGACCTGCTGGCCACGATGGAGCTGCCTCTGGCCCGCGTGCTGGCCGACATGGAGCGCATCGGCTTTGCGGTGGACGCCGAGGGCATCCGCCAGTTCGGCGATAGCCTGCGCGCCGAGCTGAACGGCATTTTGCAGAACATTTATGCTGAGGTCGGGTACGAGTTCAATCTGAACAGCCCCAAGCAGTTGGGCGAAGCCCTGTTTGACAAGCTGGGCCTGCCGCCCCGCAAAAAAACGGCCCGCGGCTATTCCACCGACGCCGAAACGCTGGAAAGCCTGCGCGCCTACAGCCCGGCGGTGGATGATATTTTGAAGTACCGCACCTATTCCAAGCTGCTTTCCACCTATGTGGAGGGCCTGCTGAAAGCCCTGGGGCCGGACGGACGCATCCATTCCACCTTTATCCAGACCGAAGCCCGCACGGGACGCATCAGCTCCACTGAGCCGAATTTGCAGAACATTCCCATCCGCACCGAGCTGGGCAGCCGCCTGCGCGGCTACTTTGTGGCCGCCCCCGGCGAAACGCTGGTGGACGCCGACTATTCCCAGATCGAACTGCGCATTCTGGCCCACATTACAGGCGATGAAGCCATGCAGCAGGCGTTTTTGTCCGGGGCAGACATTCACCGCGCCACCGCGGCCAAGATCTACCACATCCCGGAATCGGATGTCACCCATGAGCTGCGCACCTCCGCCAAGGCCATCAACTTTGGCATCATGTACGGCAAGGGAGCGTTTTCTCTGGGCAAGGACCTCGGCATTTCGGTCAAGGAGGCAGATACTTTCTTGAAAACGTATCTGAATACCTTCCCGAAAGTGGACGGCTACATGCAGAACTGCATTGAACACGCCAAAGAGAAGGGCTATGTAGAAACGCTGTTTGGCCGCCGCCGCCCGCTGCCGGAGCTGGCAAGCTCCAACTTCCAGGTGCGCAGCTCCGGCGAGCGCATGGCCCGCAATACACCCATCCAGGGCACCGCGGCGGATATCATTAAGCTGGCCATGGTGCATGTCTGGCAGCGCCTGCGGGACGAAAAACTGCAGGCCCGCCTGCTATTGCAGGTACACGATGAACTGATCGTGGAAGCGCCGGAAAACGAAGTGGAACAGGTCAAGCGTATTCTGAAAGAGGAGATGGAGCAGGTGGTATCCTATTCCATCCCCCTCACCGCCGAAGTCGGCACCGGCAAGACCTGGCTGGAAGCGCATTAACAGATAGGAGGTAGGAAGTAGGAGTTAGGAGTTAATTAGGAATTAGCAATGAGCAATGAGAAATTGCAATGTTCCCGCCAACCTTGCTGCAAATCCCGTCATGGCATCTGTAGCAAGGTTTCGGAACGGTCAAGACCGTTCCCTACAGATCAAAATAAAAGGTTGCTAAAATCTTTTCGTTCCTATTAACTCCTAACTCCTCACTCCTAACTCCTAACTTCACACGGGGGTATACAATGTATATTTTAGGCATCGAATCGAGCTGCGATGAGACGGCGGCTGCGATTGTGGAGGATGGAAAACATTTAATTTCCAACGTTATTTCTACCAGCGTCAAAGAACAGGCGCTTTACGGCGGTGTTGTGCCGGAAATTGCCAGCCGCCGCCATGCGGAATACATCAGCGCAACGGTGCAGCAGGCTTTGCAGGATGCCAACATGTCCATTGCGGATGTGGACGCGGTGGCCGTCACCTTTGCTCCCGGCCTGATTGGGGCCGTGCTGGTGGGGGTCAACTTTGCCAAGGGCCTGGCTTACGGCGCGGGCAAGCCGCTGGTTCCGGTACATCACCTGCGCGGGCACATTGCAGCCAACTATCTGACCCACCCACAGCTGGAGCCGCCATTCCTCTGCCTGGTGGCCAGCGGCGGCCACAGCCATATTGTGCAGGTAGAGGACTGGTGCAAGTACCATGTTCTGGGCCGCACGGTGGATGACGCCGCGGGCGAAGCGTTTGATAAAGTTGCCCGCACCCTGGGGCTGCCCTATCCCGGCGGGCCCAGCGTTTCGCAGGCCGCCAAAACCGGCGACCCGCACTATTACAAGCTGCCCACCCCGCATGTGGAGGGTAAATACAACGTGAGCTTTTCCGGCTTAAAGACTGCCGTTGTCAACGAGGTTCACAACGCCCAGCAGCGCGGTGAGGAAGTGCGCGTGGCCGATATGGCCGCCAGCTTCCAGGAGCGCATTGCACAGATCCTGGCCAAAAAGCTGCTGGCCGCCGCAGCGGATACCAACGCCAAAACCATCTGCCTGGCGGGCGGCGTTGCGGCCAATGGCCGTCTGCGCCAGCTGGTGAACGATGGTGCCCAGAAGCTCGGCGCGAAAGTGTATCTGCCGGAACTGAAATACTGCGGCGACAACGGCGCGATGATCGCCGCACAGGGCTACTATGAATTCAAGGATGGCAACATTGCAGACCTTACCCTGAACGGTCTGCCCACCCTTGCCATTGACTATCGCTAAGCGTTTTTTTGCTTAAAAAGCGGTTTTGCACGTTCAATTCTGCATTTTGCCCCTGTTCCCCATATTGCAAAACCCTGCCGCTTATTGTAAAATAAGGGCAATACCGCATAATTCTAAGTGCCGATACGGCGAGCGAGATGCGGCAGCTGCCAAGCCAAAAGCGCAGATAATACTGGATGCTGCAAAGGTGAGCGCCGCCAGTGGCGGAAACAGCGAAGCGGATCTTGCCGAGGGCAAGGTCAAGGAGATCCATACCCGTTTTCCGCCGGAGCCGAACGGCTACCTGCACATTGGTTCCGCCAAGGCCATTTACATCAACTACATGACCGCCAAAACCTATGGCGGTAAGTTTAACCTGCGCTTTGACGATACCAACCCCGCCCGCGAAGGCGACGAGTATGTGCAGAGCATCCTGAAAGATCTGGAATGGCTGGGTGCCACCCCCAACGGCGGCATTTTTTACGGCAGCGATTACTTTGAAAAGTGCTATGAATACGCCGAAAAGCTCATTCAGGAAGGCAAAGCCTATGTGGATGACCTGACCCGCGAGGAGATGCAGGAATACCGCGGCAACGATGCCGGTAAGCCCAGCCGTCCTTCCCCCTACCGCGACCGCACCCCGGAAGAAAACCTCGACCTGTTCCGCCGGATGCGCGCGGGCGAGTTTGCCGATGGCGAAAAGACCCTGCGCGCCAAAATCGACCTGGCCAGCCCCAACATGAACCTGCGTGACCCGGCGATTTACCGCATCAAGCATGTTTCCCACCACCGCCAGGGCGATAAGTGGTGCATCTACCCCCTGTATGACTTTGCCCACCCCATTCAGGACGCCATTGAGGGCATCACCCATTCCATGTGCAGCCTGGAATTTGAGAACCACCGCCCCCTGTATGAGTGGGTCGTGACCAATATTTTTGGCGCCGGCTTCCCCAAGCAGCGCGAATTTGCCCGCCTGAATGTGACCAACACCGTCATGAGCAAGCGCTACCTGCGCGAACTGGTGGAAAAGAACATTGTGGATGGCTGGGATGACCCCCGCATGCCCACCCTGTGCGGTCTGCGCCGCCGCGGCTATACCCCCACCAGCATTTTTGAGTTTGTGCGCACCGCCGGTGTTGCCAAGGCAGACAGCCTGGTGGATATGCGCCAGCTGGAAGCCGTGCTGCGCGCCGAGCTGGAGCTGAACGCCGCCCGCCGCGTTGCCGTTTTGGAGCCGGTCAAGCTGGTGATCGACAACTACCCGGCTGACCAGGTTGAGTATTTTGACCTGCCCAATAACCCCAACCGCGATGCCAACGACACCACCACCCGCCCGGTTGCCTTTACCAAGGAAGTCTGGATCGACAAGAGCGACTTTTTTGAGGTTCCCCCGCCGAAGTTCAAGCGTCTGACCCTGGGCAGCGAAGTCCGCCTGATGGGCGCTTACCTGGTGCGCTGCACCGGCGTGGACAAGGACGAAGCCGGTAATGTGGTGACCATCCATGCCGAAGCCGACCTGGAAACCCGCAACGGCAACCCCGCCGATGGCCGCAAGGTGCGCGGCACCATCCATTGGGTCAGCTGCGAGCACTGCGTGGACGCTGAGATCCACCTGTACGACAAGCTGTTTACCGAAGCCAACATGAACGGCATTCCCGATGGCGCTGACTTCAAGGATTACCTGAACCCCGACAGCGTGCAGGTCATAGACCACGCCAAGCTGGAAGAGAGCCTGGCCGATGCCAAGCCCGGCGAGCGGTTCCAGTTCGTGCGCACCGGTTACTTTACGCCGGACAGCAAGAACCCCCACGTTTACAACCGCATCGTCACCCTGAAGGACAGCTTCAAGTTCTGATTTTTCAGGCTTTCCCTTTCATCGTTCAAATTATAATTCAAAGGCCGTTGTGCAAGCCAGACTGCACAACGGCCTTTTTGTTATGGCAATACCGCATAATTCTAAGTGCCGATACGGCGAGCGAGGTGCGGCAGCCGCCGAAGCGGTGCTTAAGCCGTAAGGCGGGAATTGTGCGGTATTGCCTTATGTTATTCTTTGTTTTGGCAAACGCTCAGCCGGCCATGTACTGGCCTTCAAAGTCAAACACGGTATTCCAATAGGTATCACCCAGAACATCCATCGCCTCGCCGTGGCCTGCGCCCTCGGCGGTCAGAGTGGCCTTGTTGGTGCCGGGTTTGGCGTTATACAGGGTACCCATCATCTCATAGGGGATAAAATCATCCGCGGTGCCGTGGATGAACAGCATCGGCTTTTCACAGTTCTGCACCTGCTGCAGGGCGGATGCTTCCTTAAAGCCATAGCCCGCTTTGGCTCTCGCCGTGGCGCTGGCGGTATACAGAATTGGGAACTCCGGCAGGCCGAACCGCAGTTTCAGCTCACTGGAAAAAATATCCCACACGCTGGTGTAGCCGCAGTCCTCCACAAACACTTTTACCTGTTCCGGGGTGTCCTCCCCTGCTGTCATCATGGTGGTGGCGGCACCCATGGAAACGCCGTGCAGCACAATTTCAGCTTCGCTGTCCTGCGCCAGCACCCAGTCGATCCATTGCAGCACATCCTTGCGGTCCAGCCAGCCCATGCCGACATAATCGCCTTCACTGTCGCCGCAGGCGCGCAGATCAGGGGCCAGCACCTGGTAGCCTGCATCGTGGTAGTGCTGGGCCAGGTTGGTCACGCCGGTATGGCTGCCGCGGTAGCCGTGCAGGGCAATCACCCACAGGTGGCTGCCCGCATTGGGGTAATACACGCCGTTCAGCCGCAGGCCGTCCGCTGCCGTGATCTGCACCGTCTGGCCGGGATTCTGCTGCAAAAATTCCTCATTGGCCTGCTTTTGTACGGCGCGGTTTTCGGCAATCAACTGTTCCACGCCATCCGTGGGGGCTTCCACATCCAGCGCCACCTCACGGTCACCGCCGTCCCCGCTGCGCCCAATGGCATAATTGACCAGGTAGCTGCTGGCAAACGCAATGACCGCCGCCACCAGCACCACCACGGCAATCAACACGCCAATGACAATCTTTCTTCTGTTCTGCTTTTTTGTTGTAACTTCCATTCTGTTTTCCTTTCCCTCTGTGCCCGTGCCATATGTTGCACGTTTCAATCCAGAATGTTCAATATTATACAACAATTAGCAAGAATGTTCAACGGTTATTTGCTGGCATACAGCGGGTTGGCCGCGCGGGTCTGGGTTCCATAAACCGCTTGCAGCCGTTCAAATGCCGCCTGTACCTCCGGTGGGATGTCATCATGCGCAATATAATTTTTGCCGTTGGGGCCGTACCCGGCGTCGTTATCCGTCAAACGGGGGATTTCCCCCATCAACAGGTTCACATACCGATCCACCGTCCACATGCCGGGGATTGCTTCCCGGTAGGTCAGCTGGCTGCCCTGCGCCACCACTTCGGCCTGGTATGCCGCATAGTTGATGATTTCCATCCCCTGCGGGCGGTACTTGCGCAGCCCCATCTCCATGCGGCGCTGCATCGTGGCATCCTGGCACAGAATGATGCTGCGGCAGGGGATTTTTCCCGTTCCAGCAGCTCCAGCAGGTAGGTAATATTATTGCCGCAGTTGGTGGACTGCGTTTCCAGCGCATCGGCATTACCACATTTCTCCCGCCCCCAAAATCCCGCGTCATCTTTTTCCCGCCGCCCGCATACCCATGGTGCAGGGGTGAAGTCTTATGATCGGGATTTTATGGCTTTTTTTGCAGTCGGCTGCTTCGCATCTGCTCTACCTGGCCCTCCGGCTGGAAACCGGCAGCTTTCCCAAGCCGCTTTCCGCCAAGGAGGAACAAGCCGCCTTCGCCGCCATGCGCGCCGGGGATGCCGCCGCGCGTGAAACGCTGATCTGTCACAACCTGCGGCTGGTGGCACACATTGTAAAAAAGTATTATACCGTTTCCGGCGGACAGGATGATTTTATCAGCATTGGCACCATCGGCCTGATCAAAGCCGTAGATACCTATGACTGCGCCCGCACCACCCGCTTTGCCAGTTACGCCAGCCGCTGCATTGAAAACGAGCTGCGGATGCAGCTGCGCCACACCCGGCGCGAAGCAGGCACCGTTTCTTTGCAGGAGCCGCTGGAAACCGGCGCGGACAGCGGCATGCTGACCCTGGCGGATGTTCTGCCCGACCTGGCCACAATGGAAGAAGACTGCGAACTGCGGGATGCCGCCGCTCAGCTGCGCCAGCTGGTTACCGCCCTGCCGGAGCGCGAGCAGCAGATTTTGACCCTGCGGTACGGCCTGGATGGCGCCGTCCCGCAGACGCAGCAGCAGATTGCCGCACAGTTCGGCATCAGCCGCAGCTATGTATCCCGGCTGGAAAAGCATGCCCTTGCCCGCCTGCGCCGCGCGTGGAACCAACCGCACCCGCTGTAACTGCTCAAACGTTTGCATTTTATAACAGCCGTTCATCGGCGGACAACTGTTTCTGTAAAAGTTAAAAGTATGACTTTTTAAAATTACTTGCACTGTCCCCTGCTTTTCCTTTATAATAGTATATATTTGTGTGTCTGTGCGGTTGCGGGGGCTTCCATTAAACTTATGGGTTTGTAGGAACTGTCGGCAACCGATGCACAAATTTCAGCAATTTTCCATAGTAAAAGCAGTTGTTTCGCTGTATTCTTTGTGATAGAATAATAAAAGGGGTGTTTTCTCTTTTGTAGGGCAACACCTACAAGAGAGCGAGGACTTCCACCATATGAACGCGCAAACCATTATGATCTGCTCCGGCAAGGGCGGCACGGGCAAAAGTACCGTATCGGTCCTGCTGGGTGCCCAGCTGGGTGCCTGGGGCCGCCGCGTCCTGCTGATCGAGTTGGACTCCGGGTTGCGCAGTGTGGACATGATTGCCGGGGTATACGGCAAGACGGTTTACGATATCGAGGATGTTCTGTGCGGTCGGTGTGATGGCAGCAAAGCTATTGTGCCCAGCCCCTTGTACCCTGGGCTGTCGGTCATCAGCGCCCCCTATGAGGGCGGTGAGGTCCGCGCAGCACCGCTGGCCGGGCTGATTTTGGCCATGCGGGAATATTTTGATTATATCCTGCTGGATACTGCAGCGGGCATGGGCGCACCGTTTACCGCCGCCAACCGCTTGGCGGACCGCGCACTGGTTGTTTTAACGCCAGATCCGGTCGCCCTGCGGGATGGGCGCATTGTGGCGGATGCCCTGTTACAGAGCGGCCGCCCTGCCAGCGCCGTGCGGCTGGTGATGAACCGTGTGTCCCGTTCCAGTTTTGGCAAGGATGCTGCGGTGTTTGACCTGGACGAGTGCATTGACACCGTTGGTTTGCAGCTGATTGCCGCTATCCCGGAAAGCCGCACCTTGCAGCGCGCCGGTGCCGCAGGCACCGCCCTGCCGCAGGACTGCCCCGCCGCCATTGCCGGGCACGCCCTTGCGGGCCGCATTTTGGGCGAGCGCATTCCGCTGACCTGTTTTTGACAAAAAACGCATAGCCATGCTATGCTGTAACTTATAGAAAGTGGGGGATTTCTTATGACAATTGCCCTTGTTGCACATGATACAAAGAAAGAACTGATGGTTCAGTTCTGCATTGCCTATCGGCAGATTCTGAGCGAGCACAGGCTGATCGCCACGGGTACCACGGGGCGGCTTGTGGCCGAAGCCACCGGCCTGAACGTACAGCGCTTTTTGCCGGGCGGCCACGGCGGTGACCAGCAGATCGTTGCCCGCATCGCCTGCGACGAAGTGGACATGCTGCTTTTCTTCCGTGACCCCATCTGCGCTAAGCCCTCGGAGCCCAACGAGATGAACCTGCTGCGCATCTGCGATGTGCACAATATTCCGGTTGCCACCAACATTGCCACTGCCGAAGTGTTGATCCACGGCCTGGAGCACGGCGACCTTGACTGGCGTACCATCCTGAACCCCCAGCACTAAGGGCAAAATTGATGATACAGGGCGTTCACCGAAGAACAAAGAGACAAGTTAAGAATCCACACGCAGGCCCCTCCGCCATCCGGCGGCGGGGTTTGTTTTTTACAGCAAAACAGCACCGCCCGCGATATGGTATTACCCGCGGGCGGTGCTGCTATTTCTATTTGATAAAGAAAATGAGAACGGCGTCAGTAACGGCGTTCTCACAAAAGATGCTTTCTTTTTGATTACAACCGTATCATACCGTTCCCCACGCAAAAAGTCAATCACTTTTGAGCAGGACGGTGTATTTATGCCAATTTTTCCTCTCTTCTATTGAAAACCTTGTTTGCATGGTGCGCCAGTTTTCTGTATTTTATCCTATTACAACATCATCCTCCCCCGGCAAGCCCTGCCATTTTGTAGGGCAAGGATTATCAAATAGTCAAATATAACGGATGCAGCACAAGGTTTTTCGGCACTTTTCCGATTGACGCACCGCATGGGACAGCGTACAATAAAAGTACCAATTTTTGCAACAATAATACAATTGCGTGCTTTGATTCAAGCCCTTCAAAAAGGAGAGAATACTGTTCCATGGGTTCCAATTCCACTACTATCCCCACCACCAGCGTGGCAGAGTTAAAGTATCTTTCGCTGCTGGCACGGGATTATCCCACCCAGGCCGCGGCTGCCAGCGCCGTTATCAGCCTGGAAGCCACCGCCAAGCTGCCCAAGGGCACCGAGCATTATATCAGTGACCTGCACGGCGAAGACGAGGCTTTTATCCACCTGCTGAACTCCGCTTCCGGTGTTATCCGCGAAAAAGTTGATCTTGTCCTGGGTGAAAACGTGCCCAAGGCCATCCGTGCCGAGCTTGCCACCCTGATCTACTACCCGGCGCGCAAGCTGCCCCTGCTCAAGGCCCGCTACCCGGAACGCTTTGAGCTGGAAGCCTGGTATCGCCAGACGCTGCTGCGCCTGATCGATGTATGCCGCTTTGTTTCGTCCAAGCACACACGGGAATATGTGCGTTCCTGCCTGCCGCAGGGCTGTGGGCATATCATTGACGAGCTTCTGCACGCCCACTTTGAGGACCACAACAAAACCCTCTACTATGGCCAGATCGTGGGCAGCATTATCGCCAATGACCGCGCGGACGCTTTCATCATCCGCCTGTGTGAGCTGATCAAGCGCCTTGCGGTGGACAAGCTGCACATTATTGGTGACCTGTTTGACCGCGGCCCCCGCCCGGACCTGATCCTGGACCGACTGATGACCCACCACAATGTGGATTTCCAATGGGGCAACCACGACGTTGTGTGGATGGGTGCCGCCGCTGGCAGCGCGCTGTGCTGCTGCACGGTGCTGAAAACCACCCTTGCCTACCACAACCACGGCATGATTGAAGATTTTTACGGCATCAATCTGCGCCACCTGCTGCGCATGGCGGAGCAGTATTACGGCAATGAGGATCTGACCATTTGGATGCCGCACACCGACGCCACCCGCGGCCCCTACACGGACGGAATGCTGCACCGCTGTGCTGTCATGCACAAGGCCATCACCATCCTGATGCTGAAGCTGGAGTGCGAAGTGATCGACCGCAACCCGGATTTCAAGATGCAGGGGCGGGATTTTTTGCGCCGCATTGATTACGAAGCCGGAACGGTGGATTATTTTGGCAAGATCTATCCCCTGCGGGACCGCAACTTCCCCACGGTAGATCCAGAGAACCCGGCCCGCCTGAATGCCGACGAAAAGTTTGTGCTGGACAAGCTGGTGGCATCCTTCCGCCACAGCGAAAAGCTGCAAAAGCACGTTGCCTTCCTGTATGCCAAGGGCAGCGTATACCACATTGAGAACGGCTGCCTGCTGTACCATGGTGCGGTGCCCCTGACGGACGAGGGCGAATTTGCCGCCGAAACGTTTGAGGGCCATTCCCTGCGGGGCCGCGCGCTGCTGGATTACTGTGACCTGCGCGCCCGCCTGGGCTATTTTGCGCCGGAGGGCTCGCCGGAGCGGCAGAGCGGGCAGGACTTTTTGTGGTACTTGTGGTGCGGCAAGCTCTCCCCGCTGTTTGGCCGCAGCGCCATGACCACCTTTGAACGGTTGTACATTGAGGACCCAGAAACCCACAAGGAGATCAAGGATCCCTACTATACCTGGTACGATGATGCGGCCATCTGCTGCCGCATCCTGGCGGAGTTTGGCTTAACGGCCAACTGCCACATTGTGAACGGCCATGTACCCGTGCGGGAAAAAGCTGGCGAAAGCCCCATCAAGGGCGGCGGGCGCTTGTTGATGATTGACGGCGGGTTCTGCCGCGCTTACCACGAGCGCACCGGTATTGCGGGGTACACGCTGGTGTATTCCAGCCACGGCATGAGCCTGCGCACCCACCAGCCATTTGAAAACACCGCCAAAGCAGTGCAGGAAAACCTGGATATTTTGTCCCGCGTGGATGTGGTGGACGATAACCACACCGACCGCGTTCTGGTGGAACATGTGGACGAGGGCGCCAATCTGCACGCCCAGGTGGCCGACCTCCACCGCCTCATCTCCGCCTACCGCACCGGCCTGATCAAAGAACAGCCGACGAAAGATACGATCTGGTAGCGATTACGGGGATTTTCCAGTTTTTTTAAAAAAAAGACTTCGGCGAAAAAACTTTAATTATAATAGAATATAGAATAAATTATAGGATAAATCGAAAACAGCCGCAGCGGCAGGGAGTCATTCCCTCACCGCTGCGGCTATTTTATTTGTAGGTTCGTTTGGTTTATCTGTAGGGCGCGATGCCCTCATCGCGCCGGAGAGAACCATAAACCATTTGTCACAAACCTGCAAACAATTTGTAGGGGACGATGGGCCTTACCTAATATTCCGCATATTCCGCCATCCGGCAATAAGGCAAACGTCCGCAGGCGCACAATGTGCGCCCCTATGGGTGAGATATGCGTTTATTGCCCGTTATGCACAATAAAACAACCTGTAGGGAACGGTCTTGACCGTTCCGAGACCGAGGGGCGGATGTCTTTAGGTTTGTTGCAGAGAACCACCCCTCAGGCCGCTTCGCGTCCATCGCAAACCTAAAGTAAGATATTGGCTCCCCTTTGAGGGGAGCTCCGGCGAAAGCCGGTGAGGGGTGGTTCCCCGCGTAGAGCCTAAAATTTATGGTTCCACATTTCCATCCGGGGCGTCGAGGACGCCGCCCCCTACCATAGGGCAAGGCAAAACATCAAATTTATAATGTGCAATAAGACAAAGCTCCAGCAGGACGATGCAAGCATCGTCCCCTACAGATAGGTTTCGGGCTGCGTTAAGATTGCGGCATTCAATTTACGTTTTCCCGGCGCGATGAGGGCATCGCGCCCTACAGATTGTTTTATCATTCATCCCGCATTTCTAAATACCAGCAACCCTAATATTTCCTGAGCGGCGCACCGCGCCGCGGTCCACCACAATTATTCTTTATTATTTATTCTTTATTCATTAAGCGCCCCCAACTCCTAACTCCTCCCTCCTAACTCCTAACTAATCACACAAATTCCCTCCACGCCTGCTCCGCCCCGGTCTGGAACGCGCACAGTTCTTCCATCAACTTGTGGGCGCCGGGGCTGGCCTGGGGGTAGTCGGTTTCGGCGCGCTTGCAGTCCAGCACGCCCTGGCCGCTGCCCTCCGCCAGCATGGTGGCAAGGTTGCGGGTGCTTTTGTCCAGCATGGTGCGGGTGCGGATGCCCATGCTCACACTCATGCGTGCGGCGGCGCTCTGACCCTTGGCCTGTGCGCCGATGGCATCCAGCGCCGTGTGGGCCTGCTGGTTCAGGCGGCGGTACTCGTTTTTCTGGCGCATCATCTCGTCTTTCAGCTTCTGGTCATACGTCAGCCCCATCAGCTCATCCAGGGTGTTTTTGCCCATCTCGGTGTTCTGCACAATCTCCTGCAGCATGGCTTCGTTATCACTGGTTTTTTGCATATTCTGGTTTTCCGGCATAAAAAATCCCCCTTGTGTACAGCCTTTTCCTTTGGGAATGTTCCCAAAGCTAGTATGGCTCCACAAGGGGGATTTATTCTTTTGTTTCAGCTTCTTCAGCAGCCGGAAAGGCGCTGCTCGGCCAGGGCCACCATCAGGTCCCAGCTGCCGGCTTCGCCCCAATCGGCAGAGCTGAGCGACACGGTAAATTCGCCGCGGCGGGACAGGGTGATGCCGAACGTGCGGCGGGATTCGCCCAGCGCTTCATGCAGCGCAGCCTGCAGTTTTGCCGCCGGGGTGCCAACGCTCACCACCAGGAAAATGCCGTCTTCCAGGCGGACAACAGCGTTCTGCTGGTCCGGCCCGGCAGCCAGCTGCAAAATACCGGCTGCGGTATTCAGGCAGCAATCTGCTGCGTGAGTGCCTTCCTCGCGCAGCAGGTTCCAATACTCGTTCACGCGGGCAGCAACCACGCTGACCGGCTTGCCTGCGCAGGCAGCAGCCGCCACTTTTTTGCGGTAAGTGGAATCCAGGAACGCACGGTTATATACACCGGTCACATAATCGCGGCGCATCTCCTCGCGGTACTGGCCCAGCAGGCGCAGCAGGGCGTTTGCCTCGCGGTCATTGGCGGGCAGATCTGCCGTAAGGAAATAGGTGGCAGCCAGCACAAACGGGCGGTGCTCCACCTGGATGTTCTGGTAAAACACAAAACCGGTATCCTCACCCAAAATCGGCTGCCAGCCACGGCCATCTGCATTCAGCACAGGCACAGCATCAGCATGGCCGGTGGCCTGCAGGGTGGCGGGATCCACCTCGGCCTGGGCCAGCGGGTCGATCAAAGTAACCTGGTCAAAAAAATTCTGCAATGCGGTAACCTGCATGCCAATTTGTTCCAGAGTAAATTCCTGCATGACGCGTCTTCCTCCATGTAAAACATACAAGATCCAACAAAGCGTTTTTCGGTTCTCTATGTTGCCCTAATGTTGTAATGCTACAACTTGACATAAAATCTTTGTATATTTTATCATACCGTGCATGTTTTTCCCATACCCGCATTACACAAAGAATTGCTTAATAATAAAAGTATTACTGTTCAAAAAATCACTTTGCACTTTTTGCTGCTTTTTTCGCCGGTGCTGTCGTTTTTTCCTCTTTTGCGTCAGCCGCCTTGGCCTTGGGCTGCGGGGCGGGCGCTTTTTCCTTTTTCGGCTCCGCTTCCGGCAGGGGTTCCGCGCGGAAATACCGTGCGCTCATCTCGTGGATCTTCCGCGCCAGCGCGGGGGTCAGGTCCTTAGCGGCAACGCGCCACTGCCAGTTGCCCGCCGGGTTGCCGGGGGTGTTCATGCGGGCTTCGCTGCCTTTTTCCAGCCAGTCGGCCATCGTCACAATAGCCAGCTCCGCCGGGCTTGCCAGCACACCGCGCAGCAGGCCGGTGATCTCGCCCTCCTGCTCGGTCAGGGCAAAATATGCCTTGGCCTGTTTGCGCTGGGCGGGGGTGGTTTCGTTTTCCAGCCAGCCGCACAGGGTGTTATTGTCATGGGTGCCGGGGTAAGCCACGCAGTGGGCCGGGTAGTTATGCGGCAGGTCCAAGCTATCGGTGCCGTTCAGACTGAACTGCAGCACCTTCATGCCGGGGAATCCGCTTTCCTCCAGCAGCACACGGACGGAATCAAAAATTTCGCCCAGATCCTCGGCCACAATGGGCAGATCACCCAGAGCGGTGCGCAGAGCACGGAACAGGTCCATGCCGGGGCCCTGTTCCCACTTGCCGCCGCGGGCGTTTTTGTCCCCCGCCGGGATAGCCCAATAGGTATCAAAGCCGCGGAAGTGGTCAATACGCAGGATATCATAAATGCTCAGCGCATGGCGCACGCGGCGCACCCACCAGGCATAGTTGGTACGCTTGTGGTAGGCCCAGTCATACAGCGGGTTGCCCCACAGCTGGCCATCCTCGGCAAAATAGTCCGGCGGGCAGCCAGCCACGCGGCGGGGGTGGCCCTCGCTGTCCATCTCAAACAGCTCACGGCCTGCCCACGCATCGGCAGAATCCGCCGCCACATAGATGGGAATATCGCCCATGATCTTGATGCCCTTGCTGTTGGCATATGCTTTCAGGGCCTGCCACTGCTTGGCGAACTCATACTGCACAAAGGCCCAGAAGCCCAGTTCATCGGCATGGCCGGTGCGGAACTCTTCCAGCGCCTTGGGGTCGCGCAGGCGCAGCGGGGCAGGCCAGGTCTGCCAGTCGCACATCTTGTTTTCTTCTTTGATTGCCATGTACAGGCAGTAATCCGGCAGCCAGGCATCGCTCAAAAAGGTAAAACGGTACCAGTCATCGCTGTAGGGGGTATCGTACCCCGGCACCGGGCGCTGCTGCAAAAATGCGGCGTATGCCTTGCGCAGCACCTTGTAGCGCTTTTGGTACAGCAGGGCATAGTCACAGTAATTGGGGTTGGTGCCCCAATTTTCTTTGGCGTAATCTTCCGGCTTCAGCAGGCCATCCGCAGCCAGCTGATCCAGGTCAATAAAATACGGGTTGCCCGCAAAAGCCGAGCAGCTCTGGTACGGGCTGTCGCCATACGAAGTCGGGCCAACGGGCAGGATCTGCCACACGCTCTGTCCGGCCAGCACCAGAAAATCCACAAAATCTCTGGCAGCCTGGCCCATGGAGCCAATGCCATACCCGCCCGGCAGGCTGGAAACCGGCATCAGGATACCGCTGCAACGCTTCTTCATTTTTTCTCTTCTCCTTAAAACTTTTTGTATTCCGCAAAGCCCATCTAGGGTGCGCCTGTTTTTCAGGTACACCCCGGGGCATCAGTTATCGTCTGCTTCGGCGCTTTCTGCGCCAAGGGCCGCCATCACGGCGCTGCGCCAGGCAGCGGCGGCATCTTCATCCCACAGGCCATCCCGCAGGGTAATGCCGTCCGCTTCATAATACAGCCTGCGCTGGGCCTGCTGCAATGCGGCGGCCTGGGTTTGGTCCAGCGCTGCGCCAGGCAGAATACCGGCTGTCACCTGCGCCGCCTGCATGGCCGCGGCGGTGTTCTGGTTGCTGCCGGTACCCCAGGGGGTGATCAGGTCCAGGGTGTCGATCAACGCACTCTCCCCCGCCTTGCTGGTGTACAGCCACAAAATAGCGGCGGCTGCGGCGCGGGCGCTCTCCTCATCGGCATCCGCCGGGATAGCCAGCCAGGCACGGTTGGCCAAAATGGGGTAATTCATCAGCCCGGCCAGGTTGAACCGCTGGTTGGCAATGTCGGCTTCGGTCAGGTTATTTTTGATGGGCAGCCACACCAGCGCGTCTTTCTGGGCGCTGCTCAACGCTGCGCCGCTGTCACTGACCAGGTCGGCCAGGTAACCGCGGTAGAACAGGGCATTGCCCTGCTGGAACAGATCCTTGCTGGTCCACTGGTCTGCAATGCCGGCCTGCCAGGCGCTGTTGGCATCTTCCAGCCGCAGCTCCTGCTCCAGCGCGTTCAGCGGACCGGTCAGGTTTTCTTCGGTCAGCGGCTCCCCCGCCGCCAGCAGGGTGGTGGTGTACAGCGCAGGGGTGTTTTCCGCCACGCCGCCATCCCCGCTGCTGCCGCTAACCTCCGGTCCCTGGGCGGCAAACACACCGTTCAGGTTTGCCAGTGTCTCCCGCCGCTCAGCGGGCAGGGTGTAAACATTGCCGTTCAGCGTTACCTGCACAGCGCCGGGTTCCGCGCACCAATGGGTCACAGCTGTTACGAAATCGAACCATTCCTCCCAGGTCGCAGCGCGCAGGTCGTCCAGCGCGGCATCGCTCTGCAAAAGCTCGGTCAGCACACGGTTATCCGCCCAATAGGCATACAGGCTCTGGCCCACCGGCAGGGCGGTGACGGTGCTTTCCGTATCCAGTCCGGCACGCTGCGCGGCGGCGGCCAGCAGCTCGTTCTCCGCCAGATTCTTCCAGGTTCCATCATCCTGCGGCGGGGCATCCAGAATGACCAGGTCCGCCGTTTCGGTCTCAAAGCTGTTTTGCAGCGTCACATTCTGCGCCTGGGCATACAGCTCCAGCGCGCCAACAGCAGCGCTGGTGTCCAGCAGGCCGTTCACCGTCAGGCTTTGGGGTGCCGCGGTGGGCACGGCCTGGCTGGGTGCTGCGGTTTCGCCGGTAGCAGCCGCCCCTTGGCCCGCGCAACCCGCCAGCAGGCAGCTGCTCAAAACCAGTGCTGAGATTCGTTTTTTCATATGGTTCCCGCCCCCTTTCCGGCTCCCACCTTGCCGGGGAGCCGTCGGAATTATAACTGATTTTTATTATAACGGATTTGAACTGTTTTTTCCACTGCCGTTTTATGCTATAATGTAAAAATATTCCGAAAGGGGGATGACCTTGCATGCCCGCAACGGCAAAACTATACGAAACAGACCCATATGTTCAAACTTTTACCGCCACGGTGCTTGTCTGCACCCCGGCCGGGGAACAGTTTGCCGTGCAGCTGGACCGGACCGCCTTTTACCCGGAGGGCGGCGGCCAGCCCTGCGATACCGGTGCGCTGGGCACCGCCCTTGTAACGGATGTTCAGGAGCATGGCGGCGTGATCACCCACACTGTCAGCGCAGCGCTGCCGGTTGGGCAGACGGTGGAAGGCCGCATTGATTGGGCGCGCCGCCGCGACCATATGGAGCAGCACACCGGTGAACACATTTTAAGCGGCACTTTGCACCGCCTGTTTGGGGCGGAGAATGTGGGCTTTCACATCGGTTTTCCCGCGGTGCGGATGGATATGAGCGTTCCGCTGACCGCCGGCCAGCTGGCCGAAGCAGAAGCCCAGGCCAACGCGGTGATCCGTGCGGACGCCCCGGTGCGCTGCTGGTACCCCGCGCCGGAAGACCTTGCAAAACTGACCTACCGCAGCAAAAAGGAAATTGATGGTGCGGTGCGGCTGGTAGATGCCGGCGGGGCCGACCTGTGCGCCTGCTGCGGCACCCATGTTTCCACCACCGGCCAGGTGGGGGCCATCAAAATTTTGAGCGCCCAAAGCTACAAGGGCGGCATCCGGCTGGCGGTTGTGTGCGGGGAGCGTGCGCATCAGTCCATTGCTGCCGCCTGGCAGGATGCCGCCGCGGTGGGCACCCTGTTAAGCTCCGCCCCCGGTCGCCTGCTGCCCGCCGTGCAAAACCTGCAAACGGCGGAAGCTGCCCTCAAGCAGCGCCTTGCCGCCATGCAGAACGCATTGTCTGAAGCACTGGCCCAAGCCGCCGTGCCCGGCCAGCCTGCTGTGCTGCACTGTGACGGTGCGGACGGCGACGGACTGCGGCGGATCTGTTTGGCGGTATCGGCCCGCACCAACGCGCTGACGGCGGTGCTGGCCTCCGGCGGGCAGGGCCTCGCCTATGCGCTCTGCCTGCCCGGCGGGGATGTGCGCCCGGTGTGCAAGGCGCTGAATGAAGCGTTCGGCGGGCGGGGCGGCGGCAAGCCCGGCTTTTGCCAGGGCAGCCTTGCCTGCACTGATTTTGCCGATGTCCAGAATTTTTTAGTGAATTATCATGAGTGAGGTATTGTTGTATGCGTATGCGTTTTAAGCCCTATGCCAGACCGGAACTGCTGGCCTGCGATTTCCATGTTCACGAACCGCTGACCCATGCCGGGCACTGGCATGAGCTGTATGCCCGGCCGAAGCAGCCCCTGCACCTGGAGCTTGGCTGCGGCAAGGGCGGCTTTTTGAGCCAGCTGGCCCCCCTGCACCCTGATATCAACTACCTTGGCATTGATATCACGGATAAGGTCCTGATTTTGGCCAAGCGCAAGGTGGAAGCCGCTTACGCCGCCGCTCAGCTGCCGCCGGATAATGTCAAGATCGCCTCGCTGGATATCGAGCGGCTTTCCGGCGTGTTCAGCCCGGCGGATACCGTGCAGCGCATCTACATCAACTTCTGCAACCCGTGGAGCAAAAACGCTGGCAGCAACAAGCACCGCCTGACCCACCCGCGCCAGCTGCTGCAGTACCGCGCTTTGATGCCGGAGGGTTCCGAAATCTACTTCAAGACCGATGACGATGACCTGTTCCGGGACAGCCTGGGTTACTTTCCCGCTGCCGGGTTCGAAATTACCTGGCAGACCTTTGATCTGCACAAGAATGAGCCGGACTGGAACCTGCGCACCGAGCACGAGGGCATGTTCAGCGAACAGGGCATTCCCATCAAGGCGCTGATTGCCCGCAAGGGGCCGGATTCCAGCGTGACCTGGGTGGAGCCCAAAGAGCTGGCCCGCCGCCTGGAACCGGAGGAAGAAGCCGACCCCGCCGGGGAGGTACAGGAATGACCACTTATGCCCTGCTGCATACGATATTTTTCTTTTTCGTCTATGCGTTCCTGGGCTGGTGCGTGGAGGTTGCCTATGCAGCCATCACCACGCGGGAGCTGGTCAACCGCGGATTCTTGAACGGCCCAATCTGCCCCATTTACGGCTGCGGCATGACGGTAATGATCGCCGTTCTCGGCCGTTTTACCATGCCAAGCAGCGATATGGCATGGTACCAGAACGTACTGGTTGCCTTTTTCGGCGGCATGGTCATCACCACGCTGGTGGAGCTGGTTGGCGGGTTCATCCTGTACAAGATGTTCCACACCCGCTGGTGGGACTATTCCATGTATCGCTTTAACCTGGGCGGGTTCATCTGCCCGCAATTCTCCTTGCTGTGGGGGCTGGGCAGCGTGCTGCTGATGGTGGTGGTTCACCCGCTGCTCAGCAAGCCGAGCGCCGCTATCCCCACCCTTGTGCTGATCTGGCTGGATGTTATTTTCGGCGGCCTGTTCCTGGCGGATCTGATCGTATCCGCCATTCAGGCTGTCGGCTTCAGCAAACAGCTGGCCCGCATTGATGAGCTGCGCAAAGCCATGCGCACCACCAGCGATGCCCTGACCGAAGTGATCGGCACCAGCGCCATGACGATGGACACCCTGCTGGATGAGCAGAAACTGCAGCTGACCCTGGCCGCCATGGAGGGTGCCACCAACGCCGCCGAGCTGCGTGACCAGCTGCGCGAACTGGCAGGCAAAGCCGGCACCCTGCGCGATACCACCATCCGCCTGAGCAAGCAGCGGTTCTTTGGCACCGGCCGTTTGCTGCGGGCCTTCCCGGACATGGTCCCCGACCGCCGCGAAGCACTGGCCTCCCTGCGCGTTGGCCTGACCAAAGCCACCGCCCGCGCCAAAGCCGCCGCCAAACAGGCCGTAAAAACCGGCAAGAACGCCATGAAAAAAGAAGACAAGTAAATATCTCCCTATACCAAAAGCCGCCGGGCAGCAAGCAAAGCACTTGCCGCCCGGCGGTTTTGTTGTTTTTGTTTGTAGTTTGGGATTTTTAAGGTTTGTGGCGTGGAACGACACCTGCATCGTCCCGCATGACGGGCCTTGCCAAATATTTTGCCCCTGAATACCGCAAACACCCGCGGGCGCACAATCTGCGCCCCCACGGGTGGGCAGCCATAATGTGTGGTAGGGTTGGGTGACCCTATCCTACCGTGAAAAAAATGCCGATTGTGCTGTACCGATTATCCCTTTTTCCGATTGAACCCAATATACAGCACCAACCATGCCGCCGCCACGCACACCAGGGTAATCAACCCCAGCATCTGCCAGCTGTGCACCAGGTTGGGCACGGTGGCATCGTACATCGGGCTGTCCAGCCCTGCTTTCAGCCAGGAAAGGCGGTCGTTCAAATCGGTGGAAGCGCCCAGCGCCCCCATGCCCCAGCGGCAGACAATGATATAGCTGATGGCCGTCAGCGCGCCGGTCATACTGAACATAACGCCGCTGAACACCACCTGCCCGATGATGAGCACCAGCACCAGCAGCACCGCGGCTTCGCTGCTTTTCAGGCTGGCAGATACCAGCAGGCCCATGGCACTGGATGCTGCCATGAGCAGGAAAATCGTAATGAAGATTTCTACATTGGTATCCAGCAGCAGGTGGTTTTGCGGAATATGGATGATCTCCACAAAGCCTGCCGTCAAAATGCCCGCCTGCACGGCTTCCACCAGAAACAGGGTGATGGCCTTGCTGAGCACCGTTGCCAGCAGCGAAACGCCGACGCTGGCTTCACGGAAGATAATCTCCCGGTCTTTACAGATCTCGCGGTAAGAGTTCAGCAGCCCCATAAAGGACGCCATGGCGCACACAATGAACAGCACCGTGCGGCTGCCGATGTTGATCAGGTTGGAGGTAAAGCAGTCCGGCTCCCCCACCAGCTTGATGACAAGCACCATCAGCGGGGCCTGCAAAATCAAGCTGCCAAGGGTCAGCTTCTGGTTCCAGATCAGCTGAAAATTGCGGGAGATGAGCACCGCCAGCTGGCGCAGCAGCTTGCCGATTTTTACGCTTTGCATCGTTTTTCCGCCTCCTTGGCTGCTGCCGGGAACCGCGCTGCAAGGCGATTGAATTCCGGGCTGGTAAAGTATTTCCGGCGGTAATATTCCACCTGTTCGGGGTCGTGCAGCTTTTCAAAAATATCGCTGGTCAGTTCCACATCAAAATATTCATCCATCGCTTCGGGCGAACCATAATAGCACAGCACGCCGCCCGTACCCAAAAAGGCGATCTTATCGCATAGATTGATGTTGGACATGTTGTGGGTAACCATCAGCACGGTGCAGTTTTCGTGGCTCAGCTTGCGGCACAGCTCCATCATGCTGCGGTCCAGATCCGGCGAAAGCCCGCTGGTGGGCTCGTCCAATATCAGCAGCCGGGGCGAAGCCAGCAGTTCCATGGCGATGGAAACCCGCTTTTTCTGCCCGCCGGAAAGGTTTGCAATCATCGTTTTTTCCCGCCCGCCCAAGTCAACGGCTTCAATGGCGTGGGCCACAGCAGCTTTGATCTCGGTGCGGGTGGCATCGCGTGCAATGCGCAGCTTGGCGGTGTAGGTCAGGCTTTGTTCCACCGTCAGCTCGTCGTGCATAATGTCTTTCTGCGGCACATAGCCCAGCACGGCATCAAAGGCATTGCGGTTGCCGCGGGTGTCAATACCGTCAAAGCAGACGCTGCCGGAGGTGCAGGGCGACGCCCCGGTGATGCAGCCCAGCAAACTAGATTTGCCGGTTCCGGAACCGCCCACCACAACCACAAAGCTGTTGGGTTCCACCCCCATGCTGGTGCCGTCCACAATGTTCAGCGGCTTGCCGGTGTTGCGGTTTTTGACGGTTTTATACACATCCAGCAGTTCAATGCTGATGCCCACCTTATGCTCATGGTAGTGCAGCATTCCGCCGGAAAATGCAAACACCTGGGTGGGCACATTGATGACAGCGCCGTCCGTCAGCAGCTCATTGCGCACGCGGGTGCCGTTCAGGTAAGTACCGTTGGTGGAGCCAAGATCATTCAGTTCATAGTGGCCGTCCTTATACATCACCTCGCAGTGGTGGCGGGAAACACGGTCGCTGGTCAGCTGCACATCGCAGTCCTCGCCGCGGCCGATCAGGATGCGGCGCTTGCGGCGCACATCCAGCTCCCGCAGCACGGTGGCGTTGGGCGTTTCCCGCCGCAGGGCGGCGGTACCCTCGCCCTGGCGGATTTCCTCCACGCGGAAGGTGATTTCCTGTGTGGTTTCGTTGCCGTCGGTATTCAGGCCGATCACATCCCCCGGCTGCAGGGTCACTTCCTCACCGGAATGGATATAGCGGTTATTGTACCAGGTGCCGCAGGTCGTGGAGCCTGCGTCCTGCATCAGCCAGGCATTGTTTTTGTATTCGATTGTGAACTGGTGTTCCCCCACGTTGTTGCGGCGCAGCACAAAGCTGCAATCGCGCCCACGGCCAAACACAAAGGGAGCTGCCGTGCTGGAAAGGGTCAGCTTTTGGCGGTTGCGCCGCTCGCTGACTGTTAAAATAATCTCACTGGCCAAGGGAGTCACTTCCTCTCTTTCGGCGCTGCATTCCAATTGAACTCCGGCCCACACAGCGGCACAAAACGCAGCTGTGCGCCGCCCACAGCAAAGGTATCCCCCGCTGTCAGCGGCATTTTTTCAATCAGGCTTTTTCCGTTCAGGGTGCACAGCTCGTTGGAAGATCCCGGCAGCGCACACCAGTTGTTATCCTGTGGGTCATACACCACAATGCCGCGCCGCACCGCAAGCGGGCTGTTGGCATCCAGCACGGCGGGGTTCCCGGCGGCATCCACCCCTAAAAAGTTTCGGCCTTCGCCCAAACGCAGGTCCTGCCCGCGGGCGGGGCTGTCCAGCACCACCAGCCAGCCGGTCACCGGGCCTTTGGGCGCGGCGGCAAGACCAGCCTCGGCAGCGGTGCCGGGCTGAGCAATGGCGCTGCCGGCCTCCAGCCCGCCGTTGCAATAGGGGCATTCGGGGTGTTTATCGGCATCATAAAAATGGCCGTTGGGGCATTTGGTCAGTTTCATCATTTTCCTCCTTCGGGCGCGTTTACAGCACAAGCCGCAGGGTGGTGCGGCCAATTTTTATGGTATCGCCGTTTTGCAGGCGGTATTCTCCGCCGATGGGGTCGCCGTTCACCATCACGGCGGCTCCCTCCAGCGGGCGCAGGGTCACGCCGTTGCTTTCCACTTCCAGCACTGCGTGCTGAGGGCGGGTGCGGCCATCCGCCAGGCAGAGGTCACACTGGGCGGCATCGCTGCCGATAATCAGGCTGCTTTCCACATAGGCGGACCAGCGGGTTTCTGCAATGCCCCGCCGGGTAGAAAGGTACAGGGTGATCCACCGCCTCGGCAGGCTCTGCTGCACGGGGGCGGCATCGGTCAGCAGGTGTTCGGCTTCGGCCAGCTTTTCCTCCGTGCGCTCCTTGCGGCCGCGCAGCAGGGCTGCCGCGGCCAGCACCACCAACAGCCCGCCCAGAATAATGGCAGGCAGCCGGAATCGTGCCAGATAGAACGCCCTGTCCTTGGGCCAATCCTCCACGGTAAAGCGGTATACAGTGCCGGAATCGCTCACGTTGGCCGCGGTCATGGCGCTGGTCATCTTGTTCAGCTTAATGGTATAGGTTCCCTGGTACAGCGGCTCGGTGTACAGCGAAACACTTCTGCCGTCCGCGCTGGCAATGGCCTGTTTAACTTTTACATGCCAGCCCCAGATATCCTCGCTCTGAATGCTGTAACAGGTCAGGTCCTCCGCACGGCCCACGGCCTGGTTAAACCGAATGGTCATGGCATAGCGGCCATGCAGCGTCACGCTTTCCACCGCCGGTTTGGCCAGGCGGTGGCCCATATACACGGTAGCGTTGGTTTTCACTGCGCTGCCCAGCTGCGGCACGCTCAGGGTCAGCACATCCAGGCGCTCGCCGTAAAAATTTTCATCCACCGCGGTTTTGATCTCCAGCGCATTGGCAAGGGCCTGCTGTTTTTCAGCCAGGGTATCGGCCAGTTCGCTTTCATGCACCACATCCAGCTTATCGCCGCCCAGGGCCTTGCCCAGCTCGGCAAGGGGGTTGTCATCATCCACCGTCACAAAGATATCCAGCGGCATGTTCAGGCGGCTGGCGGCATCTTTGGCCACAGCGCCCAGCAGAGCTGTGCTGGTGGCGGTATTGCCCGCTTCCGTCAGGGCAAAGATCACCTTGCGCGGCGCAATGCTCTGGTAATTTTCGTTGATATCGTTATAAATTATTGTGGCTGCCTGCACCAGGTTAGGCTCGTTCTCTTCCTGGCTTTCCAGCGCGTTCACGGCGTTCACTGCCGCCCTGGTATCAATGGTCGCGGGCAGAACGCAGGCTGCATCCCCGGCCAGGGTATACAGCATAATCTGGTCCTTTGTGCCTTTGGCGCTGATCAGCCGCCGCAGCGCAATGCGGTATTCTTTCAGCGTGGTTTCGTCCACACTGTTGTCCACCGCCAGTACATAGCAGATCGGCTCGTTCGCCATGCCGATGTTGCCGGTGGGGATCTTTTCATCCCCCAGGTACAGCTCCACCCCTGCTGCCCGCACAAGGTCCGGGCTGATGGGCTGTCCTTGTGCATCCGTTGCCTGAACAAACACGTCCAGCTCCGGCACGTTGACATAGATCTGCTCAATGGAAAATTCCCCGATCGTGGTGCCTAATGCTTTGGGCGCACACAGCAAAGCTGCCATGACTGCAGCAACAGCCATGGCAACCAAAACCTGTGTGAATTTTTTTACCGCAGCAATTTTCACTTACAGGCTCCTATTCTTTAGGCAATACCGCATAATTCTAAGTGCCGATACGGCGAGCGAGGTGCGGCAGATGCTAAGCCAAAAGCGCAGATAA
>PPYF01602789.1_pt1 | contig 35272 bp, 35 predicted proteins | sample 1559871 | NCBI WGS metagenome assembly PPYF01 (sample SAMN08240021, study PRJNA423297) | Human gut metagenome, whole genome shotgun sequencing project.
ATGTAGATACACCATCACTGTAATCTTCCTTTTCTTTTGTTATATCTCCATAAATATCATCTTCAATTTTTAAATTTAAATCTGTATTTAAGATATTTATTTGAATATAATCTGTTTCTTTAATTTCTAATTCTAAAAGCTTTTTAAGTTCTTCACTATTATCATGGTTATCTAATAGCTTTATATTTAATTTTTCTTTATTTTCACCATCAATAACCCTTAATTCTAATAGCTCATTACTTTCATTATTGCTTTCATTTGAATTTTCATCTTTATTAATAGAAAAATCTTTTTCTATATTTTTAGATACTTCAAACTTTTTAGTTTCTCTATTAAACTTTAGTGATAAAAATTCTTTAATATTAGAAGAATTACTTATGGTTTTTTCTTTTATGAAAAAAGTAAAAATACTATTTTTTAATTGATTTTCAACCTTTTCTTCTTTAACTTCAGTTTCTCCTTCTAATTTGCTAATATCAGCTGTTTTCTCTTCAGAAACAACTTCTTTTTTTGTATCAGAATCTTCTTTTTGTATATCTTTATTTTCAGATTCTTCTACTTCTTTGACTTCATTTGAGTTTAATGTAGCATTAGCTATTAATTGTGTTGGTAAAAATTCAATTGTCATTAATGCTACACATATCAAAGATAAAAGTCTTTTTCTTTGTTTCACTACTTCACCTCCCATTATGTAAAGTTATAATACTTCACATATTCTTGATACTTTTAAGTAGTTCTCTCACTAACTTATTATACTTTTAAATAAGCGTAGCTTATTTTTTTATTTCATCCCTCCATTCTTAGAAACATATAAAAAAGATTTAAAAATACTATAACTAATAAACTATTAACTATACTACTTTTAAATCTATTATAATTTTAACATATTTCAACTTTTTTCGCTATTTTTTCGCAAAATTTTATATTCATTATATAAAAAAATTTAATATATTTTATGACCAATTGTACTCACTAGTTATTGGATTATATTCCATATAAACTCCATCTTCTATTGATATCTTATATTTTAATATTTCTACATCTTCAACTAATCTACTATCTGGTCCTACTATTAACACTTCTTTTGACTTTTCTCCTGAAGATACTAAACCACTTATATTAATATCTTCAACAGTGTCAGTATTTTTATACTTAACTTGTAAAGTCATATTTGTTATTTTTTTATTAGAATTATTTTCATAATAAGTTTTTAATAACGGATGATCTCCATCTTGGTTTATATTAAATACAACATTTATAGTATCTATAGTAAAAGGTTGCTCTATAGCAGTAGAAAATCTACTTTCCTCTGTATTTTTAGTGCTTTTTATAATTAAAAATGCCCCCAAGATAAATACAACTATTAAAGATATAGCTATTATTATATTTTTATTGCTTTTCAAATTAGCACCTCCTTTTTTATGACCAATTATAAGTATTTGTTGTTTGATCATATTCCATATAAGTTCCATTTTTCAATGTAACTTTATACTTTAAAAATTCTAAATCTTCTTCATTTCCACTGTCAGGTGCTTCTCCATAAAAATCTGAAGATATCTGTCCTGATTTAACTAATTCATTTAATTCATAAGAAACAACTTTATTTTCAGATTTAAATCTAACTTCTATAACCATATTACTTATATCATGTGATGAATTATTTTCATATTTAATTATAGATTTTAAGGTGTTTTCATAATTGGTAATTCTAACTGATACATTAATAGAATTTATTGGTACAGGAGTTTCTAATAATTTATATTTGCTGATATTATTAAATTTACTGCTAGTAAATGAAGCTAAAAATACAATCAACCCTATACCTACTACAATTCCAATTGCAATAATGCTATTTTTCTTTTTCATAATTGCTCACCAACTTTATCTGTAATTTATATTAACTTTCACTAGGATTTTGTAGTGCTGAATTTTCACCACTTCCAGTAGAACCTGAACCTGAATCAGCTCCTTCATTACTTCCACCACTAGTTATATTTCCACTAGAAGGTGTACCTGAAGTATTTCCTTCAGAGCCTGTGCCTGCACTACCACCTGCTCCATTTCCTGTACCTGCATTTGCATTTTGAGTAGAGAAAGATAATATTAAACTAAAATTAGAAACAACATCAGTTTCAACTCCTTCACTTTTAGGCGTTTCCCATAAATCACTTCTATAATATATTCTAGCAGTTTCATTAGAACCAATTTCACCTAAAGTTTTATCAGTTGCTTCTGATAAATTATGTAGACCTATTGTCTTTAAATATGTACCTTGTTGTGGTCTATCATAGTTTAAACTTAATCTCATCTGAACTTTTCCATCATTAGATATAGGTTCTTCTACATATAAAGTTTCTACTTGTTCTGTATTTATAATACTAGCTTCATCACCTGAAGAATTACTTGCTCTTGCTGTATTAAAACTTTTAATAGAAACATTTAATGGATATGTTCCATTATTAGTTATGCTATGATATGGTGATACAAACTTACCAAAAGGAGAACTTCCATTTTTATTTTCATTTACTATTACAAAATCCATATTTAAAGGAACTGTTACTGATATTTTAAATAATTTATCATCACTTGGTTTAGTTCCAATAATATCTCCATTAGCAACACCATTAAAATTTGGCATATCACTACTATTAGGTTCCCATGGTCCTATTGCACCATCAAGCTCTACTTCTGGATTTGCTGATTCAACTTTATTAACATTCCCATTTGAATCAGGAGTACTACTTCCTCCTGTTGTTCCACTACCAGCTGAACCTGATTGATTTCCTCCTGGTTCTCCAGTAGCTCCTGTTGAACCTGAAGTTTCAGTAGATGATGACTCTGCTATATATTTTATAGGATATGAGTGTGCAATTGATGCAAAATTTACTAAAGTACATATTACACCTAAAATTAATGTTTTTTTCACTATGTTTCCCCCTTTTTTTAATATTCTAATTTTCAATGGCTATTATTAATTTAGCCACTGATACACCTAATAACTGTTCACTTTCAGGATCATATGCACTTATAGTAGCCGTTGCTTCATATTCACCTTTTTTAAAGTTTCTACTTAATTTTGCTTTTTCTATGTATTGATTAGGTTTAAGTTTACCACTTTTAAATATGGTTTTGTTATTGGAATCTAATTTAATTTCTACATCTATTAAATAATTATTAAAAGGTGGATTATATATTCTTATATTACCTTCTGATTTTCCATTTTCGAAAAACGGTCTTGAATTAATCTCAAAGGAAAAAGTTGATTCATCAGCTTTTCTTTGCATTATCTCTTCAATTTCAGATGCAGTATATCCTGATATGACACCATCTTGAATTATGGCACCACTTGAATTGCTACCATAATTTTTATAAATATTTACACTTAATCCTGCAATTACACCTATTCCAATAAATACTCCAAAAATCAAAATAAATTTAATATTTTTTTTATTAAATTGAAATTTCATATAATTATCTTTCCCTTCTATATATTTTATAAAAGATAAATTATTCTATATACATATAAGGAGAATTATATTAATTCTCCTTATATGTATATATTAATTTTTATTAGTCCGTAGATTTTTTTATTTTTAAAATCAAAGTAAATCTATCTTGAATTGGATAGTCTTCTTCTAAAGCTGCTGTACCTGCTTCTCCATCTAAAGTTAAAGTTACAGTTTGACTAGCTAATACTTTAGCAATTTTCTTATTTGATTCATTTCTAAGATCACTACTTCCTAAAGTATCAAATATTTTTCTATTACCTAAATAAACTTTTTTAATATTTCCTTCAATAGATAAATTAATTTCATTTCTTTTATAAACAGTTGAATCAGAAGTTCTTGTATTACTATTATTTTGTCTTACTTCTGTATCAGTTATAAGTTTTATATAATCATCTCTTGTAACATCTATAAAGTTATGCACTATAATATCAACTGGTGATTCTCCATTATTTGTTATATTTATATTACTTCCTATAAAATTAGCATCTTTATCAACTGTAAATCTTGCTGCTGTAGGGACAGTTACACTTATTGTTTTTCTTGGAGTTTCTCCTGCATCAAGTTTAATTCTACCTTCAGTTTTTATAGTAGAATCTTTTGTTGATTCACTTGTAATTATATCTTGTTCAGTTTTCTTGTTAGCATCATCACTTGAAGAATCTCCTTGCACTGTATCACCAGTTCCATCTTCCACTACACCATCATTTACACCATTATCATTATTCTCATCATCTACCATTGAAATTAACTTATAATTATTTATCAACATTTCTTTAGCATTTCTTAAATCTATTACTTCATTTACTAATTCAGCTTCTCTTGGTCTTGATTTAGTATATTTAAGAACTTTTAAAGTATATACTTTTTCTTCTAACAAATTATACTTTAACTTTACTAATTCATTTGTTTTTACATAATCTTCTCTTATTATTTCATTATTTTCATCATATAATATAACTTTTCCAGATTCTAAAGTATTATCTATATCTTTAATAGTAAATTCAGCATCAATATTTATATTATCATCTTCAATATTTCCATCTACCACTAAATCATCAACTATTGGTTCTTCTGGTAAAACTTCTATGGCAACACTTTGATTTATTGCAACTTCAGTACCATCTGACATTATTATGGTTTCCAATGTTATATTATTAATTCCTGCTATTTCAGGAGCTTGTACAACTGTTGAATACTTGTCTGATTTAGAAAATAAACTTCTAGTTAATTTTCTTGTGGCATTATATTCTTTACCATTAACAACAACTTTTTCTACACATATATAATCTTTAGATGATTTAACATCAAAGTCAATATTCACTTCTTCTTTCTTTTTTACTATATCAGATTCTGTTTCTAAAGATACCACCGCTAATTCCAATGCTGTTGTTTCAACTCTAACTAAAAAATCTTTTTCTAGCTTAGTATTATCACTTAATTGAACATTAGCTTTTACTGTATATAACCCTGGTTTATATGTATCTACAGTATTTTCCGTAATAACTATCTTATTAGTTATATTACTACCATCAATATCAGTAGCAGATAATTTTAGATTTTTTAAAGGATCAAATTTATCACCTTCATAAATCATTAAATCTTTTCCTACAAAAGATGATTTATCAATAAACTCTTCTTTCTTATTTTCAATTTTCTCATTATCATTACTTGATGAAGTATTATTGCTATTGTTTGATGATGACTTTTCTTCTACATAGTAATTATTAGAACTACTACCATTGTTTAAAGTATTATTACTGTAAGTGGAAGTTTCTGTAGTCGTATCATCTTTTGGAACTTCTGATGGTGTGAAGCCATCAAATCCACTTTTAATAGCAGAAGCTGTAATTGGACCTTTTACTTCATCTTCTTTCTTTACAATAGTTCCTTCTTCAAATTCCTTAAGGCTAATTTCCTTTTTATATACATAAAGGCTAACCTTTTCTTTTAACTTTTCATAACCAGGATCGCCATCTATAAGTGATTGTATATATAGTTTTGAATCCTTTATAAATTTAGGAGGTTTCACCACTGTTATGCAAAAAATAGCTGAAAAAACTACAATTCCACTTATAACCCAATATTTCTTTTTATATTTATAACTTTCTTTTAATTTGCATATTATTTTTTCTTTTTTCATATCCACATCCCCATAAATTACGATCTTTTTATAATTTATGTTATAAAATTACACTTAAAATTTTATCATATTTTAAATCAGTTTAAATTTTAAATTCGCAAATTCTCATTTTTATACGCTATTTTAAAATATAGCAACAAAAATCGACTTAACATCATTGTATAAGTCGATTTTAATTTAACTATTTTGAGATTTTTTAATTTTTAATATTAAAGTAAATCTATCACTTATAGGTTTTTCAATTCCATCTTCTTTTCCTGTTTCACCTTGTAATGTCAGTGTTCCGTTGGATTGAGAATTAATTTTTAATACATTTATCCCATCTCCTGTAGATGGACTGCTCAATTCAGCATCTTTATAAACTCCAGAATTATTAGAGCCTAATTCTTCTGTTTTAAAATATGCAACACTTTGATTTCCTAAAACATTTAATGATATATTACTTCTATTAGTACCACCAATCTCAGATTTCTTTTTAATATTTATACCTTCAGTTTTATTTACATCAATAAACTTATAGGCATAAACATCTATATTTTGATGACCTTCATTTCTAATAGTAATAGGAGTTGTTATAAACTGCCCATATTGATTAACTGTAAATGAAGCAGTAGTTGGCACCACTACTTGGAATGTTCCTGGTGGAAATTCTCCTGTATCACTAATAACATTTCCTGTTATGGAAATATGATGTTTATGCTCAACCGCATCACTTCCATTTATAGTTTCATTTGAACTTCTTACACTTCTAGCTTTTAAATTATTTTCTTCATCTTCAGAATAAGTTTCAATTTCTTTATCTTCTAAACTTGAAACCATAGATAATAATTCTATATTTTCATCATCACTATCTACTACAGATTTCATATTTACATTGATACTTTCTGAAAATAATTCAACTTCACTTGAACTATAGCTATTTGTTGCATTTAATTCTGCTTGGTAATTTTTATTGGCTAAAACTTTAATAGTATAAGTACCAGACTTATTTAAATTAATTATAGTTGAAAATTTTGTATATGGTGAATTAATATCTTTTAGAACAAATTCTTCAGCTACTAATTGATTTTCCTCATTATATACACAAACTCTAGCTTCGTTTATGTCATTATCAACATCATTTAAATTGAATGATATGCCAACAGTATTATCTTTATCACTTTTATCTTCAACAACAACATCACTTACATAAGCATCTTCTTTTAATACTTTTATATTAATACTTTTATTAACATCTACTATAGTTCCATCAGACATAGTTACACTTTTAATTTCAATTTTTTCTGTACCACCTTTAGATGGTGCCACTAAATCTACTTCATATTTATTACTAGTTCTAAAAAAAGAATTAATAGAAGTTTTATTCACAACATAATCTTTATTATTTATATTAACAGATGCTACCTCTAAATAACTTTTTGATGATTTAACTGCAAAACTTAAATTAAAATATTCATTTTTCCCTAAAACTTCTTTAGATGTTTTTAAATCATTTACTGCTAAATTTAATATTGTAGGTTCTACTCTTACTAAAAATTCTTTTTCTAAAGTATTTTTATCACTTAATGTTACAGCAGCTTTTACATTATATAAACCTGGTTTATATGTATCAACATTATTTTCTGTAATAACTATTTTATTAGTAATATTTTTGCCATTAATATCAGTGGCAGCTAATTGTAAAGCATTCATTGGATTAAAAGGCTCACCTTCTGAAACCATTACATCTTTACCATTAAAAGATGATCTATCAGCAATTTCTTCTTTTTGAGAATCACTACTATTATTAGTATTGGTATTAGTATTAACATTATTGCCATTATTTAAATGATTATTATTACTATTAGTACCAGATGATGTTTCTCCATTTACAGAAGAATTATTTGCAATATTTGATGGGTTATTGCTTGATTCACCAATAACAGTTTGAGTAGGTGTATAATTATCATATCCCTCACTTATATTACTATTAGTTGTAGCAGTTTCTTTAGATTTTTCATCTTCTACTTCCGCTAAAGCTTTAATATCTATATTTCCTCTAATAACATTTTCGCTACCACTTACTTGTTCATGAACTTCTTTATACTTGGGATCTCCATCTACAACTGATTGAACATAATTTTTAATATCTCTTATATCATTTCTTAATATAATTGTAATACCAGAAAGCATTGTTACTGTAATAGCAATAGATGCTATAGAATATACTACTCTACTACCTAAAAATTCTCCTATTAAAACTAAAATTTCTTTTCTTTTCATAACTCCCCCTACTTTTTATATTATTGAAACTAATAACATAAACTATTGTGAAGTTATATTAAGTTCAACTATAGTTTTACCTACCTCTGCACCTGTTTCTCTATTATAACCTGTAATAAGCGCTTCTCCTGTATAACTTCCTTTTGGTAAAGCTTCTTTTAAATCAACTTCTTCAATATATTGATTAGGTGCTATTTTAGCAGTTCTTATTATTTCTTTTCCATCAACAGTTATAACATAATCAATATCATAAGCATTATATCTAGGATTGGCCATAACAATAAATGCCTTTTTACCTTTAAATACAGGATCTGAAGAAATACTAAAAGAAATGGTTGAATCATCAACTTGCTTTTGTAATAAAGCTCTTATTTCATCTTCTGATAATCCTGGTTCTGCTCCATCTGAAACAACATAACCTGAAATTGCGGAACCATTTTCACTATTTGTATCTTTACTTTTATTTTTAGTATATAAAAAATAAGTTCCTGCCGAAGCAACAACTAGAAGCAATAATACAGTTACTACAATTTTAATATTATTTTTTTTGTTAGCTTTTTTATCCAAAATAATTTCTCCTTTCCCTATAATTTAACGCATAATTTTATCTATTAAAAATCCATAATAATTAAATTATTATGGATTTTTAATTAAACTTTAGTTTTTATTAACTTGCTGCACTTTTCTTAATTTTTAATGTTAATGTAAAGCTATTACTTACAGCATCTTTAACTTTGCCAGCTTCTTGGTCACTACCAATTCCACCAGCTTTTCCCTCTAACGTTAAATCTCCAACTTGTCCTGATGCTATACTTGTTAACTTTAATGCTTCCCCTTCAGCTTTTGTGACAAGAGTATTATCTGTATAAATACCATTTTTTGATGTTAAACTAGTATCCTCTGTCTTTAGATACACATTTCCTGTTCTTCCATAGATATTTAAAGTAACATAAGTTCTATTTTTACTCTTAAGTAAACTTTCTTCTACAACTGTTATCCCTACTCCATCTTGTTTTGTGCTATCCACAAATTTATCTGCATAAACATCAATAGACTGTGAACCATCATTTTTAATTGATATTTTATCTGGTGGTATAAAATTTCCGTCTTTATCTACTGTAAATGCTGCAGTTGTTGGAACAGTAACTTCAAATCTACCTGCTGGTTTTTGCCCTTCGTCATTTTCAACTTCACCTGTAATTACAATATCTGCACTTCCATCTTGAGTATCTGAATTAGTTACATTCGCTGTTGCAGCAAATGCACTTACTGAAGTTGTAGCAACAACTGCTGCTGCCATCATTAATGATAAAAATTTCTTTTTCATAATTTAAAATCCCCCTAAATGATTTAATTTATTCATTATTTTTAATATTTTTTGGGTGAGTTTTTCTTTTCCTTTGTTTTCTCTCACCTGTTGACTTAATTATATAATCTTTTTTTTAGTTTTATTAAAACATTCGTTAAATTTTAAAAATTATTCGTAAATTATATTTTTATGTCGTTTTTTGTGTTTTTATTCTTTTATTAAAAATAATTCCCGAAAAAATATAATCATTCATGTTTGTAATTATATTCCTTCGGGAATTATCATAATATGTAATTTTATATTATATGTACTTTTATATTAATTTGAATTTTTCACTTACAGCTTCAAATTTACTTTTGCTCACTGGAAGCTCTATTTTATTTTTTAATATGGCACTTTTCTTAGTTAAAGTTACTATATTATTTATATTAACTATGTATGATCTATGACATCTTACAAATTCTTCTCTAAATTCTAATACTTTTTCCATATCACCAATTTTACTTTTAATAGTAATAATTTCATTATCATAATGAATATCCACATAATGGTCAAAGGCTGAAATGAAAATTATCTTATTTATATCAACTTTTATTTGTTCTCTTCCTTTTGAAAAAACTAAATATTTGGCATTACTTGAATTTTCTTTAATCTTTTCTGAAGAAATATCTAAACATTTAAATAAAGCTTCTTCTTTCACAGGCTTTAATAAATAATTAAGAGCACTTACATTATAACCTTCTAATGCATGTTCTACTTCTGCCGTTATAAATATAATTAGAATATCTTTATCTTGCTTTCTTATTTCTTTCGCTAATTGTACTCCTGACATTCCTCTCATATTTATATCTAATAACACTAAATCAAAATCACAATCTTCAGGCCATTTAAATAGAAACTCTTCTCCACTTTCAAATCCTTCTATGTCAATAGCTTCTTCTCTTTCATTTGCCCACTTAAGCACCTGATTTTCAAGTACTTGGTATTGTAATTTACTATCTTCACATATTGCAATTCTCATTTTTTCTCCTAACTTAATCTTTTTTAAATTGTATTTATCACTATAACAATATTAAATAACATTAAATACAGTATTTATTACAATATTCTATCACTTTTAAATTGTTTTTTCTATACTTTCTTTATTATTTTTTAAATTTTATTATATTATCCATTATAATTTACTTTCTTATTTATAATAATTACTTTTTCACTTCTTCTTTATCTATAAATTAACTCCACCTCCTTTTTCATTAAATTTCATAATATTTTTATAATTTAAGTTAAAGATAAATTTGTTTCTAATCAAGTTTATGTTATACTATTAGAAGAATTCAAGAAGTTAATTATAAAGTTAATAACTTGTTAATAATGTAAATATAATATTTAGGTGGTGAGGAAAATTAGTATTAAAACAATTATCAGTATATTATCGGCAAAATTTACACTTTTCTTAACGAAAACTATTTTAAAAGGTGGAACTACTTTTCCTGGTAGAGTTGCCCTAAAAATAGATAAAAATATTTTATCTAAAATTTCAAAAGGATATAAGGTAATTTTAGTAACAGGTACAAATGGTAAAACAACAACCACAAGCATGATTTATAACATTATAAAGGAAAGCGGACATCCTGTTATTACAAATAACACTGGAGCTAACCTTTTTCCTGGTATTGTTACTACCTTTGTAGATAGCTTTAAGTTTGGTAGCAAAGTAAAAGATAACTACGCTGTTATTGAAGTTGACGAAGCTAATTTAAAATATATAACAGAATATATAACTCCTGAAGTTATCACTGTTACTAATTTATTTAGAGATCAGTTAGATAGATATGGCGAAGTATATACTACTTTAAATAAAATTTTAGAAGGAATTTATAATGTTCCTGAAACTACTCTTGTTTTAAATGGTGATGAATCTTTGCTTGGGAAATTAGATTTAAAAAATCCTGTTCATTTCTATGGATTTTACAAAGCCGTTAATGATAATAAAACCATTGAAATTAATGCAGATGCCAAGTTCTGCAAATTCTGTAAAACACCATATGAGTATAATTTTGTTACATACAATCACTTAGGAGATTTTTATTGTCCAAATTGTGGTTATAAGCGTTCAGATTTAATGTATGCTGTTACAGATATCATAGATATAAATGCTGATAAATCAACTGTTAAATTTAATGATTTAGAAGTATCTATAAATCAATCTGGTACTTATAATATTTATAATGGATTGTGTGCATACTCTATTGCTAAGGAATTAGGTATAGCTGATTCAGTAATTAAGAAATCTCTTGAAAATCAATCTTCAAGCTTTGGTAGACAAGAAACCATTAATATAGAAGGTAAAGACGTGAAAATATTCTTAGTAAAAAATCCAGCAGGTTATAATCAGTCTTTAGATACAATCTGCTTAAATAAAGAAAAATTTGCAGCGGCTTTCTTATTAAATGATAATTATGCTGATGGACAGGATGTTTCTTGGATATGGGATGTTGATTTTGAAAAGCTTACTGAAACAAACATAGATGAAGTTTATATTTCAGGATTAAGAGCTTATGATATGGCCGTTAGATTAAAAACAGCTGGTTTAAATCCTAATAAATTTGTCATAGAGGAACAATACGAAGCTTTAACTGAAGCAATAAAAAATGGTAGCTGTGACAAGCTATATATTCTAGCTACGTATACTGCTATGATTAATTACAGAAAATATCTACACTCTAAAGGCTATATAAAAAATCTTTGGTAATTTGGAGGACTAGCTATGGATTTAAATATTTGTCACCTTTATCCTGATTTATTAAATGTATATGGTGATGTAGGAAACATATTAATTTTAAAGCATCGTGCCGAGCTTAGAGGAATTAAAGTAAATATTCTTAATAATTCCTTAAATGATGCTTTTGATGTTGACAATTATGATATAGTACTATTTGGAGGCGGACAGGATTTTGAACAATCAATAGTATCAAATGATTTAAGTGGTGCTAAAAAAGATGCGTTAGAGAAATATATTGAAGCTGGAAAAGTACTTATTGCAATTTGTGGTGGATATCAATTGCTTGGTCAGTATTACACTGCTCCAAGTGGAGAAAAAATAAATGGTTTAGGTATCTTAGATATCTATACTGAAAGTGGAGACACGCGTTTTATCGGCAATACAGTTATATATAATGAAGATTTTAACGAGTATTATGTTGGTTTTGAAAATCACTCAGGCCGTACTGAAATAAATGGTTTAAAGCCTTTAGGAAAATGTGTCCATGGATATGGAAACAATGGAAGTGATGGATATGAAGGTTGTATTTATAAGAATACTTACTGTACTTACTTCCATGGTTCTCTTTTAGCAAAAAATCCTGAGCTTGCAGATAGATTCATCTCTACTGCTCTATCATTAAAATATGGTAAAGAAATAACTCTTGAACCTTTAGATGATAGCTTTGAAATTAAAGCTAAAGAGTACATGATTAATAGGCTTAATAATAAATAAATTACTTATATAGAACGGGGATTTTAAAAATGAGAAAAAAATTTATTAAATCAATTGCACTGTCGCTTCTTGTAGCTATTACTTTACCATTCTCAGTTAATGCAAAAGCAGCTGAACCAGATATATTAGGAGTTTCTGCTTTAGTTATGGATATGGACACTGGAGAGGTAATCTACTCTAAAAATGCAGATGATGAACGTTCTCCTGCAAGTACAACAAAACTACTTACTTCTTTAATCTTTGCTGAAAATAAAAAGAAAAGTGACTTAATAGCTTATACTAATAATTCAGCAAACCTTACTGAAACCTCTCTTAATGGTTTTATTAGTGGTGGTGTTAAAGCTGGTGATACAATTTCTGCTGATGATGTAATGAAAGCTGTTATGATTTTTTCAGCTAATGATGCTTCTGTTATGATGGCTGAATCTGTAGCTGGAAGTGTTGATGCTTTTTCTAATATGATGAATGAAAAAGCTAAAGAATTAGGTGCTACTCATTCTAACTTTATTAATCCAAATGGATTAGAAATTAATAGTACTACTCATAATGTAACTACAGCTTATGACTTAGCTCTTATTGCAACGGAAGCTTTCAAATCTGACTGGATAAAAAATGTTATGGCTGAAAAGTCAACAAGTGTATCTGTAGATGGTACTACTATATTAATCGACACAAGAAATAAAATTTTAGGTAAAGATGGAAATGTTGGTGGTAAGACTGGTACTGAAGATCAAGCTGGTCATTGCTTCGTAGGATACTTCCAAAAAGATGGTAGAAATTTAGTTACTGTTGTTTTAGGATCTGAATATGGTGTTGATGGAACTAACGTATTTAATGATACTTTATCAATTGCCAATTACGGATATACTGCTAAGGAAAGTCTTTATAAAGAAGCTGGTAGCGAAGTTAGTACTGTAACTTTAAACTATAAATTATTTAGATTCTTTGGACCTACTAAAGAAGTAACAGCTCCAATAGTTCTTTCTAAAGATATTAACTTATATAATAATGATTTTAATAATGACCATGCTGAAATATTATATAAAGGTGAAGAAACTAATGCTTGGAAACTTACAGGAAACAAAACTGTTAATTTAACATTAAAGGTAGGACAATTTGAAGAAACTGTTGAAGGAACTATTACTCTAACAACTGGTGATTTATTAAAGGCTAACCTTCCTCTATATGGTGCTGCTTTATTATTTACAGTAATAGTTATTGTATTAGTTGTAGTTCTTATTAAACTTATAAACATGAATAAAAGAAAAAGCAGAAGAAATAGATATTATAGATAATCATTAATTGACAGTTAAATTTGTAATTATGGAAAGGAATCTCACTAAGGTGGGATTTCTTTTTTTTATAAATTTATCATTTATCATTGATAATTCATAATTAAGTAAAAGTGTGCTATAATCTAAAGGAAATTTACACGAGAGGATTTAATAAATGATGAATGAAAAAGTTGACTTAAAAGGAAGCGTAATTTTAAACCCTGTTCCTGTAGTAATGGTTACTTCTAGAGGTAAGGACGGTAAAGACAATGTATTTACAGTAGGCTGGGTTGGAACAGTATGTACTAAACCACCAATGCTTTCTATTTCTGTTAGACCTGAACGTCTTTCACATAAATACATATCTGAAACCATGGAGTTTACTGTTAATATGCCTACTTCTAAGCTTACAAAAGCTGTAGATTATGTTGGTGTACGTTCAGGAAAAACCGTTGATAAAATAAAAGAAATGAACTTTACCATGAAAGAAGGAACTAATGTAAGCTCACCTTATATCAATGAATGTCCTGTATCCATTGAATGTAAAGTAAAGACAGTACTTCAGCTTGGTACTCATGATTGCTTTATTGCTGAAGTGGTTGGTTCACATGTGAATAAAAATTTATTTGATGAAAAAGGTAAGATTCATCTTGAAAAAGCTGATTTAATTTCTTACTGTCATGGAGAGTACTTTAAGATGGATACTAATCCATTAGGCTCTTTTGGATATTCTGTAGCTAAAAAGAAAAAAGCTTTACAAAGCAAATCAGTTAAAGCTAAAAAAGATACACCTACAGCTAAATCAAAATCAAGTAAATCTAAAAAATCTTTTAATAAGAAAGGAAGATAATTAATGTATATACTTTCATATACCATTCCATATAAAGATTTAGATATGGCTATGGAAAAATTACAAATACATAATATATATAACGTCTTTTACGAAGCACCTTTAGAAATTACTACTGATGATTATGGTTATGGCTATATAGAAAAAGATGATGAAGATATCACTTTAAAAGTTGCAATGGAGGATACTGAAGGAGAATTAAATGAATTTATAGAGCTTGTAGATTCAATCCTTGGTGTTAAGCATATTGGATTAGAGGAAAATACTAATGATTATACTACCTTTGAATTCCCAGCCATTCATATTGATGATACTTGGGTTATTGCCTCTCCTGAAGAAGAATATCCAAATAAAAATAAAATAAATTTCATATCCCAAGGTGCCTTTGGAACTGGTCTCCACGAAACAACACAAGATATTCTTAGACTTATTTTAAATAAATTAGAACTAAAAGATAAAACTGTTTTAGATATAGGTACTGGTTCTGGTATACTTTCCATTGCTGCTTCATTTACTGGAGCTAAAAAAGTTGATGCTGTAGACATTAGAGATATTACCGATGAAGTTGAACTAAATGCCTCATTAAATAACATTAATAATATAAAAGCTATTGTTGGAAATATTTTAGAAGATGAAAGTCAAATTGATGAATTCTATGACTGGATATTTATTAATATCGGTGGTGAAGAAACTAAGATGTTTATGGAATTTATCAATAATCATTTAAATAAAAATGGTAATCTTTTAGTTTCTGGCCTTGTTGAATGGAGCTTTGATGAAGTGAAAGCCAATGTTGAAAAATATGGCTTTAAATTTATAGAAAAGTATCAAACTAATGAATGGTGTACTGCAACATTTAAAAAATCTAAGTAATATTTATAAAGATAGATGTGGCTTAATTAAAATGCCACATCTATCTTTATATACTTTCCTCTTCACCATATAAATATTTATACATTTTATAACTCACTTTTATTTTATCTACATACTTTTTAGTTTCAGCAAATGGTATATTGTATAAGGTCTCTCCATCCTTTGAATATTCGCCATCCTTTAGCCATTCATTGACATTTCCACTGCCTGCATTGTAAGCTGCCAGTGCTGTATCTACATTGCCAAAATGTTCTATGAGATTGTTTAAATACCAACAGCCCATCATTATGTTTATTTCTGGGTTGTACAGCATATGAGGAAGAAAATAGCTTATTTCTACATTAGATGATATCCACTGTCCTGTACTGTCCATAATCTGCATTAAGCCCTTAGCACCTTTACTTGATGTTGAATCTTCCTTAAACTTACTTTCAGTTTTTATTACTGATAAAACAAGTAAAGGATCTAAATTATATTCATTGCTATACTTTTCTACATATTCTTTATACTCATAGGGATAAATATATTTCTTCATTCCATGTTGGATTCCTAAAAAAGCAAACAAAACTAAAAGTAAAAATGCTATAATTTTTTTTAAATTCATTCTCTCTCCCTACTTCAAATTACTATTTAAAAAATCAATAAGCAGATCAACCTGTTCCTTAGTTTTAGGTAATATATCATTATTTTCAATGATTATATTGGCAAAATCTTTTTTTCTTTCCAGTGGCATTTGAGAGTTAATTCTATTTATAGCTTCTTCTCTAATCATACCATCTCTTGCCCTTACTCTTTGGATTTGAGTATTTTGATCTACCCAAACTAAGATAACATAATCTACTTCCTTATGCAAATCATTTTCTATTAAAGTAGGTGCATCTAGAATTAATATTTTTGTTCCTTTCTTCTTATGGTTATCCATGCTTTCAAAGATTTCACGCTTTATATAAGGCATTATTATCTCTTCATATTTTTTTCTTTGCTTTGGAAATCTAAATATGTGATTACCAAATTCTTTTCTTCTAAATTCCCCTCTCCAGTCAAAGAATCCAGCACCAAACTCAACTTTAACTCTTTCTAAAATTTCAGGATATTTTTTTAAAACATCTCTTGCAATAATATCTGCATCAATAATTTCAAATCCTGCTTCTTTAAGCATAAATGATACTGTACTTTTTCCTGAGCCAATTCCTCCAGTTAACCCTATTGTTATCATACGCTACCTCCTCCTATTTCGCTTCATACCAATTTTTACCTAAGTTCACATCAACATCTAGTGGAACAGATAGCTTAAATACATTTTCCATTTCTTCTATAACTAAAGTCTTTACCTTTTCTAATTCATTTGGCTTAACATTTAGTATAAGTTCATCGTGTACTTGAAGTATTATTTCACTAGCTAACCCTTCTTTTTTTAATCTTTCGTATACTTTCACCATGGCAAGCTTTATTATATCTGCTGCACTTCCTTGTATTGGAGCATTCATAGCAAGTCTTTCACCTAAAGATATCACTATCTTATTAGATGATTTTATCTCTGGAATAAATCTTCTTCTATTTAAAAGTGTCAATACATACCCATCTTCTTTAGCACTATCTATGGCACCTTGTAAGAAATCTTTAATCTTTGGATATCTATCAAAATATATTGCCATATATTCAGCTGCTTCTTTTCTGGTTATTTTTAAATCCTGAGAAAGACTGAAATCACTTATTCCATATACTATACCAAAGTTTACAGCCTTAGCTCTACTTCTCATAAGAGATGTTACTTCTTCTACTGGAACTTTAAATACTTCTGATGCTGTCTTTGTATGAATATCACTATGATGCTTAAATGCATCTATCATATTAGCATCATCTGACATATGTGCTAATACTCTTAGCTCTATTTGTGAGTAGTCACAAGAAAGTAATATATCACCTTTTTCCTTAGGTATAAATACCTTCCTTATTTCTCTTCCCATTTCATATTTCACTGGTATATTTTGAAGATTTGGTTCTGTGCTGGATAATCTTCCTGTAGTTGTTACTGTTTGATTAAAACTTGAATGTATTCTTCCATCAACATCAATAACATTTTTTAATCCTTCAACATAAGTTGAATTTAATTTTGTTATTTGTCTGTAATAAATTATTTTTTCAATGACAGGATGCTTATCTTTTAACTTTTCTAATACATCTGCATTAGTGGAATAACCTGTCTTAGTTTTCTTTATAACTGGAAGATCTAATTTTTCAAATAATATCTTTCCAAGCTGTTTTGGTGATGATATATTAAACTCTTCTTCACAAAGATCATAAATTTCTTTTTCAGTATTCTTTATTTCTTCTTTGAACTTTACTGCCAAGCTTTCAAGTATTTCTTCATTAACATTAAATCCCACTACTTCCATACTTGATAATACACCTATAAGTGGATGTTCAACATTATAATAAAGTTCTTCCATACCTTCTTCTTTTATTCTACCTTTTAAATAAACATATAGCTCACTTAAATATTTAATTGCTGATGATGTTTTTTCATCTATATTTTTTTCTAAGTATTCATTAATAAGTTCATTTAAATTATATTTATTTCTTGCTGAATCTATTAAATAAGCAGAAATAGCACTATCAAAATCAAAACCATTAACTTGTGTACCATCTTTGCTTAGTGCCTTTAGTAAATTCTTACCATCATGAATAACTTTTTTTATGTCATCATTTTCCATAAATTCTTTTAACAGAAGATTAGTTTTTGATATATTTTCTTCATATAAACTAGATAAATCTATTTTTACACTTTCATCTCCATTACAAATGTACATATTCTCTACTCTTATTTTTGAATACACATTAGAGTTAGATGTTTCATAAGTAATATATATTCTTTCCTTAATAGTTTTTATGAAACATTTAAAATCATCTAATTTATCAATTACTTTAATTTCTTCTTCATCACTAGCTATATCATCTATATTTTCAAGGTCTAAAACTTCCAAAAGACTATTTAGCTTAAGTTTTTTAAATATCTTCATTAATTCTTCTTCATTACAGTCTTTACCATTATTAATTAGAGTAATTTCTTCTTCATTACCATTTAAAGAAATAAGTTTTTTATTTAAAAGTACACTTTCTTTATTTTCTTCAATGACTTTTCTTATTCTACTAGAATTAATTTTTTCAATGTTTTCTATTATACCTTCCAGTGAGCCATAAGTTTTTATTAAGCTTAAAGCTGTTTTTTCGCCCAAATAATTACTATCTATAAGTGCTAGTACATCAATATATTGCATTGGCTCTATACCATATGCTTCTATAAATTTTTCTTTATCATAGATATTTAAACTATTTATTCCTGATTCCACATATATTACTTTTACATTATCATCAATTAATTGTAATAATGTCTTATCAGCTGTAGCTATGTATATTTCCATTGATTTTTTTCTACCATCATTTACAAGAGATGTAATTGTCTTAGATACATCTATATCATCTTCTTCATATATAACAGCTGAAGCATTTTCTAAAATTTCTTTTATATATGGTTTTTGTTCACAAAGGACTTTTGGAATATTTTCTCCTATACTATTTAAAACTGATGCCATTAAATTAGGCTGTATTTTCTTTTTTATATAAAAAAGCATCTTAGTAAATCCATATATGGCATTGGTATATAAGCTTTCTTCATTGCTCATATTAGGTATTGCGTAAAATGCTCTCTTCATTAGACTTTCAGAATCTATAATCAATAATTTTTCCATATTATCCTCCATCTTTTTATACTATTCTTTCATTTATATAACTATCCATCTTTTTGGAAAATAATACCTTAAAATATACTTAAGTCAAACTCTTCTGATAAATCCTTTAATATACGAAGACCACATACACTATTTCCTTTTGCATCTAAAGCTGGTCCATATAATCCTATACCATATCTTCTTGGAACAGTGGCAAGAACTCCTCCACCTACACCAGATTTAGCTGGAATACCCACATGTATAGCAAATTCTCCTGATGCATCATACATTCCACATGTCACCATGATTGTTTTAACTATTCTACATATATCTCTAGACATTAAAACTTCATTGCTCCAAGGAGTTACCCCATCATTAGCTATAACAGCACCAAATCTAGCTAAATCTCTTGCTGTTGCTTCAATGGAGCATTGTTTAAAGTATAAATCAAGTACTTCTTCCACGTCTCCTTCTAAGGCTCCTGTACTCTTCATATAATATGCTAAAGCTCTATTTCTATCTCCTGTAGCTTTTTCATTTAAATATATCTCTTCGTTTATGCCTATATGAGGATTGTTGGTAGCTCTTCTCATGAAATTTAAAATTCTTTCTAATTTCCTTTCTTGAGTCTCTCCAAATATTAATGATGTAGTTACAATGGCCCCTGCATTGATCATTGGATTATACGGCCTATTTTCTATGGCTGCCTCTAAATTAACTATACTGTTAAATCCCATTCCTGTAGGCTCTACATTTACTTTGCTGAAAACATTAGTTCTTCCATTATCATTTAAAGCAATTATTAAGCTAACTACCTTAGAAATACTTTGTATAGTAAATTTAACATCGCTATCGCCAGCCCAAAACTCATATTTATCTTTTAAATCTACAACACATATCCCTACTGCTTCTGGATTTGCTTCCATAAGTGCAGGTATATATGAAGCTAATTTTCCTTCCTTTGCATGAACTTTATTCTTTTCTACCAAACTTTCTAATAACTTTTTCATTTGTCTTTCCTTCCCTATATCTTATTTAATTTAATTATAGTTGTTATTTAATTTTTTATCAATGATACTATCTATTTATTCTTTTTAATATTTATTAATTGGCTAAAAATTTATAACATTATATATACATATTATGGTATACTTATTTATATTTTATTTAAAATAAGCTTAGAGGTGTTTAATATGAATATTGAATTATTAAAAAAATATGCCAAACTTGCAGTGGAAATGGGTGTTAACTTACAAGAAAATGATACCCTTTGTATTAATAGTCCTATTGAAACTGCTGAGTTTGCAAGATTTATTGCTGAAGCAGCTTATGCTGTAGGCGCTAAAGATGTTATTGTAAACTATAATGATGCAAAACTTAACAAAATAAGATTATCAAATAATTCTGTAGCTACTTTATCTAACTTACCTGAATGGTTTGGTGAGACATATAACTATTATGCTAGAAACGGTGCATGCTTTATTTCTATCTCTGCCTCCGATCCTGATGCCTTTAATGGTGTACCTATTGAAAATATATCTGCTTACTCTAAAGCAAGAAGTATAGCTTTAAAAGAATATTCTGAAGCAGCAACAGCTAATAAAGTTAGATGGTGTGTATTATCTTACCCTACTCTTGCATGGGCTAAAAAGGTTTTCCCAGATGTAAATGATGATGAAGCTTTAAAGAAATTAGGAGAAGCTATAATTAGTGCAGTTAGAATAGATGCTGATGATCCAGTTGAAGCATGGAATAAACATAATGCTAATCTTGCCAAAAATCTTGATTTTATGAACAATCATAACTTTAAATCTTTACATTTAAAAAGTAGCAATGGTACTGATTTAACTGTAGAACTTCCTGAAAATCACTATTGGGCTGGTGGAGAAGAAGCTGATACAAAAGGCATCTTATTTAATGCCAATATGCCTACAGAAGAAGTATTTACTTTACCTAAGAAAACTGGCGTTAATGGTATAGTATTTTCTTCAAAACCACTTAGCTACAATGGTAATTTAATTAATGATTTTTCAATAACTTTTAAAGATGGAAAAGCTGTTGATTTTGATGCTAAGGAAGGAAAAGAAGTATTATCTCAACTTCTTGACACTGATGAAGGTGCAAGATATTTAGGTGAAATAGCCTTAGTTCCTTTCGATTCACCAATATCAAATTCTAACTTAATATTCTACAATACGTTATTTGATGAAAATGCAGCTTGTCACCTTGCTTTTGGTAGAGCTTATCCATGTATAAAAAATTCTCAAGATTTAAGTGAAGAACAATTAAAAGAAATTGGTGTTAACGATTCATTAATCCATGTAGACTTTATGATTGGAACAGCTGATTTAGAAGTAACAGGTTATACTAATGATGGAACAGAGGTTTCTGTATTTAAAAATGGTAATTGGGCATTTTAGAAAATGGTTTCCACTCACCAATGGTAACACTAAGTTAATGATTAAACTTTTCATATAACTAGTATAAAAACAATGAAAAAGTGGATGTCGCACTAAAATTTTTATACACAATATATTGTAGTATTTATTCTTAATGCCACATCCACTTTTATTTCAGTAATTACAGTAATTTTTCCAATCTTTCTCTTATAGCTTTAATAAATCCTTCTGTATCAGTAACTTTTACATCCTTTAGATCTGTAAGAAGTGCCAAATCTTTAGTCATGACACCGTCATTTATGGTATCAATAGATGCTTTTTCTAAATTATGTGCAAAGGTAACAAGCTCTTTTAATCCATCCATTTCTCCTCTTTTCCTTAAAGCACCGCTCCAAGCAAAAATTGTAGCTATAGAGTTAGTGGAAGTGCTTATTCCCTTTAAATAATTATAATAATGTCTTTGTACAGTACCATGAGCTGCTTCATATTCATAATATCCTTCTGGTGAAACAAGAACGGAAGTCATCATGGCTAGTGAGCCAAAAGCTGTTGCTATCATATCACTCATTACATCACCATCATAATTTTTAAGTGCCCAAATAAATCCACCTTTTGATTTTATAACTCTTGCAACTGCATCATCAATTAAAGTGTAAAAATACTCTATTCCAAGGCTATTAAATCTTTCTTTATATTCCTTTTCATAAATTTCTGCAAATATATCTTTAAAAGTATGGTCATATTTTTTAGAAATTGTATCCTTGGCAGAAAACCATAAATCTTGCTTAGTATCTATGGCATAATTAAAACAACTTCTAGCAAATCTTTCTATGGAATCTTTCTTATTATGCATTGCCATAACAATTCCTTTTTCATGAAAATCATGGATAAGTTCTTCACTTACTTCTCCATTATTATCTTCAAATACAAGTTTTGCCTTGCCAGAGCCTGTAATTTTCATCTCTACGTCTTTATATATATCACCATAGGCATGTCTTGCAATGGTTATTGGCTGTTGCCATGTTCTAATATATGGCTTGATAGACTCTATAATTATGGGACTTCTAAATACTGTTCCATCTAAAATAGCCCTTATTGTTCCATTGGGACTTTTCCACATCTCTTTTAAGTTATATTCTTTTACCCTATCTTTATTTGGAGTTATTGTGGCACATTTGACACCTACACCATATTTTCTAATGGCTTTAGCAGCTTCTACAGTAACTCTATCATCTGTTTCATTTCTATGTTTTAATCCTAAATCATAATATTCTGTTTTCAGTTCTATAAAAGGCTCTAATAGTTCCTCTTTAATGATGCCCCATATTACTCTAGTCATTTCGTCTCCATCCATTTCCACCAATGGATTAATCATTTTTATTTTGCTCATAAATACACCCCCTTATTTCCTTTATTATACAATTGTTTTATGATATTATCAAAATTTCCCTTAATATTTTTTATTCCATCAATAGCTTTTAAATTTGCTATAAAGCAAAAAAAATCAGCTTTTCAGCTGATTTTACTATTTTACATCTTTATAATCTACATCAATTATTTCTCCATCTTCTGAATCAAATGGGCTTTCTTCCTCTGATGGTTTTGTTGTATATACGCTTCCTTGTTCATGTTTTTCTTTCTTATAATCCAATGTACCTTTAATCTTTCTATATATAAAAATTATTAAAGCAGCTATTAATACATATGGTAACATAAAACTTACAAATTTAAATACTAAAACTAATATAGCTATAGTTGTTGCTAAATATAATATACTTCTTAAACTTCCATTCATTAAAATAACCTCAACTCTCCATTTTTTCTTATCTGTTGAATATATTATACTACCTTAGTCCACATTTTGCAATATAAGTTATTAATTATTTTTAAAAATGGTTTTTTATATCATTTAACATGGTGTTATTATAAATATAGTAAAATTTGCTTAAGCATAGTATTCTATAAGACTTTTTAAAAATAAAAAAGCTTCCACTGGGTATTTTCCTATAGATGTTTCTCCTGCTAATAAAAAACCATTGATTCCATTTACTATAAAACTAAATATACTTTCTACTTCTGTATATTTTGCTCTATTACCTTTAATCATGCTATCTAATAAATGAGTTGCCATAATTATTTTATCTTCATAACCTTTTTCTTTTAGCTTATTTATCGCTATATATTGATTTTTCACAGCATCTTCAATTCCACACTCTGGCATTAAATCTCCTCTTGCAATAATAACTTCATCTACACTATCACAAATTTTTTCTATACTGTTAATGCCTTTTTCCGTTTCAATTTTACCATAATATAATATCTCCTTGTTCCTTTTATTATTTTTTTCCACAAATTCTTTTAACTCTATAATGTCTTTTTCACTCTCTACATAAGATTGACAAAAACTATCCAAGTCGTGATTTAATCCCCAAATTATACTTTCTTTATCTAATATGCTTAATCCAGGGTCATCTATGATTAATTCAGGAATATTACATCCTTTTCCACCTCTAATTATCCCTTCATTTAGTACTCTTGATTTAATTATACCTTTACTTTGGTCTAAAACTTCAAAATTCATGGTATCATCTTTCATAGATATTTTATTTATTTTATTTTTATTTATATTACTACTATTAATATTAAGTGGAATTAAACTCTTTAAAAGCCTTTCATCTTTTAATAAATAATCATACATATCTTCTCCACAAAAATATACTATATCTTCCATATGTATCTTATATGTTGAAAAAACTTTTTCACTTACTCTTACTTTACGTCCTCTTAAATCTCCAATTATTTCAACCTTGTTATTAATATTTCGTACTTCTGATACTATCTTATGAAATTCTTCATCATGAAAATGTGAAAAATTTAGTCTAATGCTTTCTAATCCTGAGGTAATTAACTGTTTTAAAACCTGACTTTTCATGGAGCTTGGACCCATAGTAGCTATAATTTTCATCATAACCTCTTTATCGTATTATTCTATTTAATTTTATTAATTTTATTTTTTTTTATTCCTTTTATGTGCACATTTTATATAATCTCAACATATTATATTAACAAATAACATAATTTTCTTATGTTATTTACGGATATTTAATTTAGGATGTGATATTTTGAAAAAGTTCACAATAAAAGTTTTAGTCACATTATCTAAATTAAATAACGCAGCAAAAATCTTATTGATATTAGCTACTGTTTGTTTAATTCAAACTATCTGTGTAATGTTATTTAATTTAGAAGGTTCCTCCCCTTCTGAAGTTACCATTCGTTCAACTATGTCATCAATTTTTGGATATTTTTTTGGACAACAGTGTAAAAATCACTTTAATATAGTTAATTATAATAGCCAAATATACTTTGCAGGGTTTATATCTTTTATAACTTTAGGGGCAGTAATTTTAATGACTTGGCTTCCTATTAATCAAAATACACCAGCAACAGCCGATATAAGAAATCTTTTATTAACCACAGTAGGTTTTCTTATATGCATGGTTAAACAAGTTGATGAATAACATCTCAAAAAATCGTAAAAAGGAGCTATACTAAATGCAAGGTATAGCTCTTTTCATTAACTAAAATAAATCTGTTCTAAATATACTTAATGTTTAATAAATATAAATAGAACTTTTATTATGGAGGATACAATGAAATATATAAAATTAGTATTTACAATTTTCATTTGTTTTATTTTATGTGGTTGCTTTTTAGATGATCCTAAATATATAACTTTTGAAACTAAACCTACTACATACTATTATTCAGATGAATTATATAGCAAACTTAAGGAAAATCCTTCATTTACATTGCAAGTATTTGATTGTATTTTATATAAATATTATGATGTACCAGTGGATGATTATGATATTGTTGAATCCTTCCTTACTTCTTTGCACACAGAAAACTATTTATTAGAACTTCCTGATGAATTTAAAGAAAGCAAACAACAATATAGGCTTATTATTTCCTTCGGTAGTTCAAAATATATTATTAATGCCTATTCTCCAGATTTAGATACAATCCATCCTTACGATGGTTCATTTCAAGAAGATATTATTGACAGCACAAAGAATGTTGATGCACGTAATAATATTTATGATTTTTGCGTATATGTCATAAATAAAGCACAAAGTAATTAATTTTCAATTGATTTTATTTCTTCTAAGAGCTCAAAGGCTCTTTTATTTTTTAAAGGATGAATTGCATATGGAGCTATTTCACAAAGAGGCTCTAAAACAAATTCTCTTAAATGCATCAATGGATGAGGAAGAACTACAAACTCATCATTACTTACTAAATCATCAAATAATATTATATCTAAATCTATGGTTCTTGGCCCCCATTTAATTTCTCTTTTTCTCTCTAAGATACTTTCAACTCTTAAAAGTTCAGCCATTAATTCCTTTGGCTTTAAATATGTTTCCACTTCTATTACGGCATTTAAAAAGTCTTCTTGATCTTCCTTGCCCCATGGCTTAGTTACTAAAAGTTTTGATTCTTTTTTAACCTTTGTTCCTTCTAGCTCATTAATTTTTTCTATGGCACTTCTAATATATTGCTCCTTATTACCTATATTACTACCTAATGCTATATAAGCTTTATGGCGAGCAATTGTAGTTTCCACTGCTGCATAGTCTAAATGTCTTGATATTGGAGCCCATGGTTTCTTTAATGATATCTTTACTTCCTTTACTACTTCATAAGTGTCAAGCACATAGGCTCCTACTTTATATACTAAAGTTTCTAATAAGTCACAAACCTCTTCTTTAAATACTTTTTCTACATTATGACATAACTCTCCATAATGAACTGAAGCGCTTAAATCTCCATCTTTAGCAGCTTTGTGAAAGTCTAAAGATAATTCTAGTGATAATATAAATTTCTGCCCTAAAATTTTTTCTTCTTGAAACACTCCATGATTGGCAAAAATCTCTATATTTTTTAAATATATTTTATCCATTTCTTCTCCTTACTTTGCTTTAAGGATTGTATCTGTCATCATACATACCCTCTTATTTTCTAAAACATCATGAACTCTAATGATTTCACATCCAGCCATTATTCCTATTACTGTGGTGGCAAGAGTTCCTTCTAATCTTTCATCTACTGGTAAGTCCAATGCCAAACCTATCATTGACTTTCTTGAAGTTGCAAGAAGTACTGGATATCCCATATCCTTAATCCATTTTAAGTTATTCATAACCATGAGATTTTCTTCATATGTCTTAGCAAAACCTATACCTGGATCTAAAATTATATTTTCTTTCTTTACCCCTGCTTCTAAAGCAATATTTATACTTTCTTCTAAATCACTAATGAATTCTTTTTCTAAATCTTCATATGGCTTAGCTATTCTATTGTGCATTAATATGCAAGGAACATTATACTTAGCTGCTATCTTTGCCATAGCCTGATCCTTTTTAAAGCCCCACACATCATTGATTATATCTGCACCAGCTTTTATGGCTGCTTCTGCTGTAGCACTATTATAAGTATCAATGGAAATAACTACATCCATTTCTTTTCTTATAGCTTCAATAACTGGAACAACTCTACTTATTTCCTCTTCAATGGAAACAATTTTTGCACCTGGTCTAGTGGATTCTCCACCAATATCAATAATATCTGCTCCTTCAGCCACCAGTTTTCTCACTTGTATTAATGCATCATCTATTTCATTGAATTTTCCTCCATCAGAAAACGAATCTGGAGTAACATTAAGTATCCCCATAATATATGTTCTTTCACCAAAGTTAAATTCAGTATTTCTAATTTTCAAAACTCTTCCCCCTAAACCTTAGTACTTTATCTCTAAATTTCTTTTTTCTAAAGTCCAATTACACTCCTTGGCAGCTCTACATTTATAACATGCCCTTGAAAGCTTATCGCTTTTATAAATAATAGCGTTTAAATCATTACTTTCACAATTTCTATGATTTATAATTGCTTCTAAAATCATTATTTTTTCTTCTTCTTTAAAATCTATATCCTTAAGGATTTCTTTAGCTATATTAAAACTTGCAATATGATGACCAATTCCTTTTTCATACTGCTCTACCCTACCAATATCATGTAAAAGGCCAATGGCATAAATAACTTCCTTTGAATACTGTAAATTTTTTTCTAAAACCATCATATAAGCTATTCTAGACATATCTAATAAATGTTCTAAATTATGTCTACAAAATTCTCTTTTTTCTTCATATGCTTCTAACTTATTTAAATACTCCTTATAAAGAATATTATTAAATATCTTATTAACTCTTTCCATAAATCTACCTACTTTTGTAATAGCATCATAACTTCTCTTCTTAATGTAGCATCTTCCTTAAAAATACCTCTATATGATGTGGTTACAGTTTTTGTACCTGGCTTTTTAACACCTCTCATAGTCATGCACATATGTTCTCCTTCAACTACTACCATTACTCCTTCTGCATCTAAGTATTTCATTATGGCATCTGCTATTTCACTGCTTAATCTTTCTTGTAACTGTGGTTTTTTTGCATATAATTCTACAGTTCTTGCTAACTTTGAAAGTCCTGCAACTCTACCTCTAGGTATATATGCTATATGAGCTTTACCATAAAAAGGTATTATGTGATGCTCACACATTGAGAAATATGTAATATCTTTTTCAATAACTAAATCGTTATTTTCCACTTCAAAGGTTTTTGATAGGATTTCTTCTGCATCCTTACCTAATCCTGAAAATACTTCTTCATACATTCTAGCAATTCTTTCAGGTGTTTCTACTAGTCCTTCTCTTTCTAAATCTTCTCCAATTCCTTCAAGTATAAGCTTTGCTCCAGCTATTATCTTTTCTCTATCCATACAACGTTCCTCCTAATTTATAAATTGCTCATATTCACTTCTGATTTTTTCTACCACATTTGTGTTATATTTTTTTTCTTCAAATTGTACAACCTTCATTATCCCTAAAATTGAATTAGTTATAAAAACTTCATCTGCACTATATAAATCTTTTTTATTTAAATGTTTTTCACAAACTTTAAAATTTTCTATTACCCAATTTCTTACCACTCCTGGTAATATGCCATCACTTATCATTGGTGTATAAATTTTTTTATCTTTGATAATAAATATATTACTAGTTGCACCTTCAGCTATATTCCCATAAATATTTAAAAATACAACTTCATTAAACCCTTCTTTATTTGCTTTATTATACTCATAAAGATTTTCATTATAGCTTAACGACTTAATATAAGTCATGTTAGAAGTAGGATTTCTTAAAACAGATGATAACTTTAGATTAAATCCATTTTTGTAATCTTCTTTAGAATACTTTATTCTTCTTGTGGAGAAAACTATATTCTTTTCTGTTACCACAATTTTTAATACTATATTTTTAAGCTTTTCTTCCTTTATAAAATTTTTAATAAATTTAATATCAATATGCTCTCCTAAATTCATTATATCTATGGATTTATTTAGCCTATTTATATGTTCTTCTAAAAATATAGCTTCCTTTTTTATTAAAATTGTTTCAAAAACTCCCTGTGCAAAATAAAAGCCACCATCAAGCTTTACATAATCTTTATTATAGCTTATTTCTCTCATTATAACACCTTCATTAATGCTTTTGCTTTATCTAGTGTTTCTAGATATTCATCCTCTTCAATGGATTCATAAGTTATTCCTCCACCTACACCAAAATATGCCTTATTATCTTTCTTTAATATTGTTCTTATAGCTATATTAAAATCACTGTTACCTCTGAAATCAAAATATCCTATGGCTCCTGTATATATATTTCTTTTTAAGCCTTCTAACTCTTCAATTATTTCCATAGCTCTTATTTTTGGTGCTCCTGTAATAGAGCCACCTGGAAAACACTCTTTCATTACCTTCACAGCTGAAACATCATCTTGAAGCTCTCCTTCAATGGTGGACACAAGGTGGAATACTGTTGCATACTCTTCTAAAGCAAATAACTCCTTTACTTTTACTGTGCCAGGCTTACATACCTTACTAAAGTCATTACGTTCTAAATCAACAATCATTAATAATTCTGATTTATCCTTTTCACTATTTATAAGTTCCAACTTATTTTTTTCATCTTCCTCTATAGTATTCCCTCTAGGTCTTGTCCCTTTTATTGGTCTAGTATGAGCAATTCCGTCTTTTATCTGAATGAATCTTTCTGGTGATGAACTTATTATTTGAAAATCATGAAAATTTAAATATGCTGAAAAAGGAGCCTTATTAATCTCTCTCAGCTTTTTATAGATTGTAAAGCTGTCTTCTTCATTGTGGCAATAAAATCTTTGTGTCATATTGGCAATATATACATCTCCACTTCTTATATATTCCTTAAGCCTTGTAATTGATTTTTTATATTCCTCTTTTGTAAAATTAGAAATAAATTTCTCTTCTTGGTTATATCTGAATTCTTCCTTCTTTACTTCTATTTGCTCTATTTTTTCAATGATACCTTCTACAGTTTTTTCTTCATCTGCAAAATATGATATATATTGCTTATTTTCCATTAAATCAAAGATAATAATATTTCTATAAAAAACAAATTTCATATGAGGAATTTTAAAATCTTCGTCACTACTATCTGAAATTTTTTCAATTATCCTTCCTGTATCATAAGATATGTATCCCATGCATCCCCCTATTAAAGGAATATTAGTTTTTTCTACCACCTTATTTCTCGTTAATAATTCCTCTAGCATCTTAAAAGGGTTTCCTTCTACTTTTACTCCATCTATATAGCCATCATTTTGAAAACTAGAAAAAGTCATATATGGATTTAAGCCTATAAAGGAATACTTTGATAACTTTTCATCTTCTTTAGAACTATCTAAAATAATAGTATCTATCTCATATTTAAAAACTTCATAAACTTCACATGGATTTAAATTTAGCTTTATTTCTTTTAAATGTATGTTCATTTTTTGCTCCTATTTATAATTATTTACTATATTAATAAAATTCTTTAATATTTTATGTCCATCTTTTGTAAGTTCTGCTTCAGGATGAAATTGCACGCCATATATAGGATAATCTTTGTGCTTTACTGCCATAATTACATTGTCATCAGTTTGACATATAATTTCTAATTCTGCTGGTATGCTACATTTTTCTATTTCTAAAGAATGATATCTTGTAACTTTTAAAGGATTTTTAACACCTTTGAATATATGCTGATTATTATGTACAACTTCACTTATCTTACCATGCATAGGAATTTTTCCCTTAACAATTTTGCCACCAAAATAATGTCCAATACATTGATGTCCAAGACATATGCCTAAGATAGGTAATTTCCCCTTAAATCTTTCTAAAATTTCAAGACTAATCCCTGCTTGTTTAGGATCCTTTGGCCCTGGTGAAATGACGATTCCCGTTATATCCATATTTTCTATTTCATCAATGGTAATTTTATCATTCCTATAAATTATTATTTCTTCATCTAACTCCTTAAAATACCTTACTAAATTATATACAAAAGAGTCATAGTTATCTATCATTAATAACATTTTTTCTCTCCTTTTTTATGCATCCTTTTACAAATTGTGCTACAATATTTATTGATTAATTATATCATATGTTCTTGTTTAATAAAAACTATTAGTTGAAGGGAGAATTTAACACTTATGACAATATGCGATTTACATACACATTCTACAGCTTCTGATGGAACATCTTCACCTTCAGAAGTTGTTAAAAGAGCTAAGGCAGCTAATGTAAAATACTTAGCACTTACTGACCATGATACTGTTTCTGGTATAGAAGAAGCCTTAAAAACAGCTAAAGATCTTGATATAACTTTTATTCCTGGCATTGAATTATCTACTTATTTTAATAAGGAATCTATTCACGTTTTAGGATTTTTTAAAGGTGATGGATATAAAAATAAGGAATTAAATGATTTCTTAGATTCAATAAAAACAACAAGAATTGAAAGAGCTAAAAAGATAGTAGAAAATTTAGCAAAATTCCATGATATTCATATAACTCTTGAATCTATTATGAAAAATGGTAAAGATACCATAGCAAGACCTCATATAGCAAAAGCTATAATGGATGCAGGATATAACTATGATAAGGAATATATCTTTGAGCATTTCATTGGAAATGATTGTCCTGCTTACATTCCTAGTGTGCAAATAGATACTAAAGAAGGTGTAGAACTTTTAAAGAAACATGGTGCTATAGTAGTTTTAGCTCACCCAGTGCTTTTAAAGAAAAACTCTTTCCAAGATGTATTAGCACTTGGTTTTGATGGTCTTGAAGGAATATATGCCATGAACTCTAAAGAAGATACAGAAAAATTCTTAAGCTTTGCCAATGAACATAACCTTATCACTAGCTGTGGCTCAGACTCCCACGGTGGAGAAGATGACATTAAACATGGTTCATTAGGCTCAATGAAAATGGATGAAGAATGGCTTACTAAATTTTTAACTAAGCTTAAAGCTTAGCTAAAAATTTATAAAAATAAAGAAGAAATAGTAACTAAGCTATTTCTTCTTTATTTTTATACTATTCTGCCATAAGGAAAGCTTTATATCCTCTCATTGTTTCAAAGATATCTACTTTGCTGGCAACTTCCCATGGAGCATGCATGTTTTGTAGTGCAACACCACAATCAATTACTTCCATACCGTACTCAGCTAAAATATAAGCAATAGTACCGCCTCCACCTTGGTCAACCTTACCTAATTCAGCCATTTGATATGCAACATCATTTTCATCCATTACATTTCTAAGCCATGCAACAAATTCTGCATTAGCATCATTACATCCACTTTTTCCTCTTGCTCCAGTATATTTAGCAAAGGCTAATCCCTTACCAAAGAATGCAGAATTTTTCTTTTCGTATGCTCCTGCATAATTAGGATCAAAAGCTGCTGTAACATCTGAAGAAAGCATTTTAGAATTAGCTAATGCTCTTCTTAATTTAAGTTCAGAATACTCTCCTACTCTGTCCATTAATTCTGCCACTGCATTTTCAAAGAATCTTGATTGCATTCCAGTTGCTCCTATGCTTCCTACTTCTTCTTTATCTACTAATAATACCACTGAAGTCTTTTTAGTACTTTCAGTTTCAAGTAAAGCTAATAAAGAAGTGTATGCACAAATTCTATCATCATGTCCATATCCAGCAACCATACTTCTATCTAATCCTAAATCTCTTGCTTTTCCTGCTGGAACTATTTCTATTTCAGCTGACATGAAATCTTCTTCTTCAAAATCATATTTTTCTTTTAATAATTTTAATATATTTGCCTTAACAGCTTCTTTTTCTTCACCTTCTAAAGGCATGCTACCAACTAAGATATTTAAATCTTCTCCAGCAATAACTTCTGTAGCTTTCTTTTGTTGTTGCTCTGATGCTAAATGTACTAACAAATCAGAAACCATAACAACTGGATCAGTTTCTTCTTCTCCAACTACCACGTCTATTTTTGTACCATCTTTTTTAACTACTACCCCATGTAAAGCTAGAGGTATGGTTACCCATTGATATTTCTTAACTCCACCATAGTAATGAGTTTCCATTAAAGATAATTCACTATCTTCATATAATGGATTTGGTTTTAAATCTAATCTAGGTGAATCTACGTGAGAACCTATAATTCTCATACCACTTTCAATACTTTCGCTTCCTATTAAAAATAAAGCTAAAGATTTATCCATATTATTATAATATACCTTGTCTCCTGCCTTTAGAGATTTTCCAGCAGATATAACATTCTTTAAATCTCTATATCCTTTTGATTCTGCTAAATAAATAGCTTCTTTAATAGATTCTCTTTCTGTTTTACAGTCTGATATATATTTCTTATATCCTTCACAAAAACTAAAAATCTCTTCTTTTTTAGTATTATCAAATTTTAACCATGCATTTTTTTTATTACCCATATTCTCCTCCTAATTATCTTCTAAAGTTAGATTTTCCATCCTTCTTTCTATAATATCAACAGCACTTATATCTGACATTAAAGAATGTCTATAATTTACTGCTGCTGCCTCAATAATTACTGCAATATTTCTACCAGGTCTTACTGGTACTCTAAGCTTTCTAACATTAACGCCTAATATTTCTTGAGTATCTTGATTAATTCCAAGTCTATCATAATCACCATTATCCTTCCAATGCTCAAAATGCATAACAAGATTTATACCCTTAGACTCTTGCACTGAACTCAATCCATATAGTGCAGTGATGTCAATTATTCCAATTCCTCTCACTTCAAGCATTCCAATAGTAATTTTCGGAGATGTCCCAATAAGTTCTCCATCAATTTCCTTAATATCAACAGCATCATCAGTTACAAGTCTATGCCCTCTTTTAATAAGTTCTAATGCAGTCTCACTTTTACCAATGCCACTTTCCCCTGTAATCAGTATACCTATACCGTATACATCTACAAGTACACCATGTAATCTAGTTTCTGGTGCAAATTTATCTGATAAATATATGGTCATTTTACTAATAAAGTTAGTGGTAACTGATGTTGTTCTTAATAGCCAAGTTTTATTTTTCTTGGCAGCCCTTATGAATTCTTCATGTGGTTCTAATCCTCTTGTTATTACAACACATTTAGAATTAAAACTAAAGTATTTATCTACTCTTTTTCTTCTTAACTCTCTACTCATATCCCCAATAAAACTCCACTCAGCCTTACCAACAACTTGTAATCTTTCAGGAGCAAAATAATTATAAAATCCAGATAATTGAAGACCTGGTCTATTTATATCGTTAACAGTTATCTCTACACCTTTTTCACCTTCAACTAGTACTTCCAAATCAAAATCTTTAATTAACGTTTCTACTGCAACTGACAATATTTATCACCCTTTTTATTTTTTTTGCTTATTTTTTGGTTCTATTCCTGCAAGTTGACTTCTAAAATTCGCCTTAACTCTGTCTATATAAATTCTTCTTAAATGAGCTTGTTCTTCTTTTTCAGCTTCATTTAATCCTTCTTCCTTGCTTTTTTTATATAATTCATTTATCCTAGATGTTATTACATCTATTTTTGCATTTGTATAATCCATCTTAACATTCCCTTTCGTATATTAACTTCTTATGATTATTTTACATTTTTTTCTTATGAATATCAACTTTATATTACAAAATTACTTCTTTTTTATTTATCTCCAAATTATAAATTAATTATTTATTAAAAGTTCAAGAAAAAAAGAGATGTCTTAAACACCTCTTTTCGTAAAAATTTATTTATATTGCTTCAAATTTCTCTCTTAGGAAACTTTATTTTAAATTCTGTAAAAGAATCATTGCTTTTTACACTTATGCTACCATTATTTCTCTCTATAATTTCCTTAGTAATTGATAATCCAAATCCATTTTCTTTATTTTGATTTTCTTTTGTAGTAAATCCAGTATCAAAAATTTTATCTATTATAGATTCATCAATTTTAG